>Ga0180437_10003636_pt1 | contig 22703 bp, 14 predicted proteins | sample SS_ome_4_FD_132410 | JGI IMG/M metagenome (GOLD analysis project Ga0180437, IMG submission 132410) | Hypersaline lake sediment archaeal communities from the Salton Sea, California, USA - SS_3_D_1 metaG | ecosystem: Environmental > Aquatic > Non-marine Saline and Alkaline > Hypersaline >...
ATAACGTAATCGCCCTGATTATGCCACACGCCGGATACAGGTACTCCGGCCGGACGGCTGCCTTTGCCGCCAATGCAATCAACAAAAACTACAAGCGAATAGTCGTCATCGGACCCAGTCACCGTGTCGCTATGGAAGAGATGTTCAGCGTTCCTCGCGCGACACACTACCAAACGCCGTTGGGGCGGACGCCCCTGGACGTGGAATTTATAGAAAAGCTTCTGAAGCACCCCTTGTTTCAGAATGTGCCGCGCGTGCATGAGTACGAGCACAGCGTCCAGATAGAACTGCCGATTCTCCAGTACAAATTAAAGGGCTTCAAGCTTGTCCCGATTGTGGCCGGCACCTGTTCGCCCGAGACGGTCCACAAGGCCGCCCGCATCTTGAAGGGCCTGATTGATAACGATACCCTTGTCGTGGCAAGTTCTGATTTTGTGCATTACGGCCCGAATTACCGCTTTGTGCCCTTCAGGGAAAATATTCCGAAGCAGATAAAAAAGCTCGACATGGGAGCTTGCGACTATATCAAACGACTCGACGCCGCCGGCTTTTTGCAATACAAGGACACAACCGGAGCGACAATATGCGGTTACATCCCGATTGCCGTGCTGCTTTCCATGGTGGATAAGAAAACGGACGCGGAGTTGCTGAAATATGCCGCGTCGGGTGAAATGACGGGTGATTTCAGCAATTCTGTGAGTTATCTATCGGTGTCTTTTTCGGGGGCCTGGACGAATCATCCCGAACTCAACCCCTCTTCGAACAATCTTGAACTAAGCGACCAGGACAAGAAAACCCTTTTGGCCCTGGCAAGAAAGTCGATACTGCATTTTCTGCAGAAACACCGCGTCCCTGAAGCTTCCGAATTGAATATCACCGTGAGCGAAGCGATGAAGGTGCCCCGGGCGGCCTTTGTCACGTTCAAGAAGCACCAGAGGCTTCGGGGATGTATTGGTGACATCTTTCCGCGCCAGCCTCTCTACAAATCGGTTATACTCAATGCCATCAACGCCGGCGTCAACGACAGGCGTTTTGATCCTGTCACGCAGGAGGAATGCAGCAAGATCAGAATCGAAATATCGGCCCTGGCCGCGCCCAGACCCGTCGCATCACCGGAGCAAATCAGGATAGGAACCGACGGAGTAATACTGTCAAAGGACGGAAAGAGGGCGGTTTATCTTCCCCAGGTTGCGCCTGAACAGGGTTGGAACCTGGAGCAGACGCTGACGCACCTTTCTCAGAAGGCGGGCCTTGCCCCCGACGCATGGAAGACCGGCGCCGCCTTTCAGGTATTTCAGGCGGTCGTCTTCGGCGAGAGTGAAATATGAAATTAGCGCGGGCGCTCCTGATATTCAGCTATGGCGCCTTTACCATCGCCGCTCAAACCCTGATTTTCCGCGAGTTTATCACAAGCTTCGAAGGCACTGACATAAGTGTCGGGATATTCTTCAGCTCCTGGTTTCTCTGGGTCGGTCTGGGGGCGCAGGTTGTTTACAGGGCAAAATCGTTCGCCGATAGACTGCTTGCAAACTTCGAGCTGGCCTTTTTGCTGTTCCTTCCGGCCTTTGTGCTTCAGTTTATCCTGATCGTCCAGGCCCGCGAATTGGCAGGCATTGAATCTTACACGCTTCTGCCGATTCGAACGACTTTAGTCCTGGCGATGATAGTCAATGCCCCCATAAGCATTCTGACCGGCATGTTTTTTCCGGTTGGGTGTCGCTGGATCACACGAGAGCCGCATTTGCCCGTTTCGCGCGTTTATATTTTAGAGGCCGCCGGAAGCTTTGTCGGCGGTCTGGGGGTGACGGTTCTTTTGGCTTATGGCGTCGGTTCGGCAGCCATATTTTTCGTGCTCGCCCTTTTCATTTTGATACCGCCGTTGGTTGTCGCCTTGCCCGGTCTCAGGCCCGGAGGCGCCGGGCAGCGAAGTGAATATCATTGCGCTGTTGCTGCCCTGTGCTCTCTATTGCTTCTCTGCATTCTGATCTGTCTCGGTGCTGACGTTGACGCCGCCTTGATGACTCGGATTCGCACAGCAAAGTGGAACCGCCTGTTTCCGGGGCACGCGCCCACCGGTTCGTTCCGGACCGCCCAGGCCGAGTACCTTTACGGATTCTATGACAACCAGTGGATAGCAGTTCGTGAAGGCAGTGTCTGCGAGGCCCTCCCTGACGAAGCGACAGCCGGTCGCATAGCGGCACTCAGCCTGTGCCAGAATCCCCACACCAGGCGAATTCTGGTCGTAGGTTCCGGACTGGGCCTTTGCCGTCAGCTTCTGCGCCTCCCGCAGATAGAACACGTAACCTGGTCGCACTGCGACAGTGAGTATGTGCGAGCGGTTAACAAATTCATTCCCGACCGGCTTCGTATCGACGACCGGCGGTTTGCGCCGCTCGCCGGTGACGTTCGCCCTTTGCTGGCTCAGAACGAAGATTACTACGATCTGGCAATTTTGAACCTGCCTGATGCGACCGATTCCGTACTCAATCGTTATTACACACTTGAGTTTTACGGTCTTCTCAAGCGCTCTCTGCGCACCGGCGGCGTTGTCGCGGCCCGTGTCGCAGGCGGCGAGAATATCATGGGCTCCGAACTGGTCAATCTCGGGGCGTCCACCAGGCTGACGCTTTCGAAGGTTTTTTCACAACTGGTCCTGACACCGGGTGAAGATACCTGGTTTATCGCATCAGACCGAGAGGACCTTACCGGCGAGCCGGGAACCTTGCAGGACCGCTATGCCGCTATCGAGGGCGCCAAGACCGTTTTTGCTCCGCAGGGGTTGTTTTCTGTTTACCTTCCGGACCGCGCCGAACTGGCCATGGAGAACTATTCGAACGCGGATTTGCCTGAGCGCCTGCTGGTTAACCGTGACGTTCGCCCTTTGGCGCACCTGTACAGCCTGCTGCTCTCGGCCAAGCAGTCCGGAGCACCGGTAACCCGATTTGTAAAGCACTTGGCGCTGGCGCCGACAGTGGCTTTGCTTGTGCCGCTGATTGTCTTTGCCGTTCTGCGCATTCTCTATCTGCTGCGAACGAATTATCAGGGGCGGGTGTCGGGGTTTGACAGCACGTTTTTGATTTTCTCAGCCGGATGGGTCGGTATCGGCGTCGTCATCGTTTTGATGTACCTTTACCAAACGCATTTCGGCTCGCTGTACCTGCACATAGGCGTGATTTCATCTTTGTTTATGATAGGAATGACCGCCGGTGCAATCGGAACCAGGCGTTTGCTTGTACACGCAAAGATATCGCAGACACCGAAACTCCGGTGGCAGGTAATTTTGTTCGCAGTGATAGTCCTCCACGCAGCGGTCCTGGCGGCGGTTGCTTTTCAGCCGGTTGAGCAATCGACACATCTGTTTTTTGCAATTGCATTTGTCCTTGCCGGGCTGTGCGGCGGCTGCTACTTTCCCCTGGCGGCCGCACACTTGGCTGAGATCGGATTGGACAGCGGACCAGCCGGCAGTAAACTCGAAACCGCAGACCATCTCGGCGCTGCGGTAGGGGGGCTGGTGACGGCGCTTTTGCTCGTTCCCGTGCTCGGCGCCAGGGTCACAATCTTGGTGTTCATCCTGTTCATGCTTGTCAACGTCCCGGCTGCGGTAATTGCAGCGCTAATGCCCGAAAAGCTCTCTCTGCCGGATACCCTCACATTCAGATTGCGAAGGCTCGGCTATGTGCTTTTCGGGCTCTGCGCGAGCATTGTTTTGTGCTCAAACCTGCTCGCCGCCGCGGGCCGGGAACTTAGCCCTTTGCTGCCGAAAAATTCAGCCCAGGCGCTTGCGGGCCGCCTCGAGCTCAGAAAGACCGCCGCTCCGCTCGAAGGCGCAAACAGTGCAGAATACTTCGAGCTCTACGACGAGACCGGCGAATTGAACGGTTACATTTTCAGTTCCGAGGCCCTCGCGCCGGAGGTTCGAGGTTTCGGCGGCACTATGAACATGGCGGTTTACGTTGATGCCTCCGGCAAGCTGATTGATTTTCACATAATACGCTCGAATGAGACGCCGGCTTATCTTGAGCTTCTTACTGCTTGGCGCCGGCTTCTAAGCGGGCATAACCTCTTCGGCCCGCAGCCTTTTGCCGGTCTCGATACCGTAACGGGAGCAACCGTAAGCTGCGACGCCATACTCTCAGCCCTTCAAAGCTCCGGTCAGAGGTTCGCCCGGACTGTCCTTGGCCGTGACATTCTGGCAACGCCGGCAGCCGCCACGACCGGTTTTATACGTGATTCTGCCGGAGTCTATCTCGCCGCCGCATTCTTAATTACCTTTATCGTAATTTACCGCGGCGGATTTTGGAGCAGACTCTTCGTGCTCGTGCTTAATCTGGTAATCGGCGGCCTTGTGTTCAACACTCAGTACTCCAGCGAGCAAATCGCCACACTTCTCTCATTCCAGTTGCCCGCTCCGCAGCTTAGCGCCGCTTTCCTGCTGGTCGCAGCCGTCCCGTTTGTCGTCTTATTATTCGGAAATGTTTACTGCGGCTACCTCTGTCCCTTCGGCGCAGCCCAGGAGCTTCTCGGCCACATTGTCCCCAGGAAGTTCAAGCCGACCGTCTCAACAGAGCAAATGCAGAACGCCAGATTCGTCAAATACATGGTGCTTGTGGTCTTGATTGTTGTCTTTTTTTCCTTGAGGAATCGAACCACGCTTGCGGCCGACCCGCTCATAGAAGTCTTCAGCCTGCATTTTTCAGCCCGGTATCTAAAATCGACAATCCTGCCCATATTGCTTTTGGCGTTGCTCGCCTCGCTTTTCTATACGCGATTCTGGTGCCGATATTTGTGCCCCGTAGGGGCCTTTTTGTCCCTCTTCAACAATCTGGCGGTCCTCAAACGGTTTATGCCCCTGAAGAAATTCGGCAAGTGCGAGTTCGGCGTGACCGCAAGGGACCAGGCTGACTGCATATATTGCGACAGGTGCCGCCACATTACCCCCCCGTCAAAGCCGCACACCTCGCACACCACAGCCGGAAAGGTGCTTATCGCATCTGCGATCTTGATGGCGGTCGTAGTCTCCAGCGTTTCGCTGAACAGATTCGTGCAGCTTATCCCCAGCGGGATTGACCATTCCCCCGTCGCCGCGGCATCAGGCGGTGAGCCGCGAAACGTCGACGTCGAACGCGTCGAAAAAATGATTCGCGAAGGACAACTCTCCGGCCGTGAGGCCGAATTCTACAAGAAGGTTGAATAGTCTGTAAATCAGTGACGGAAGATGCTTATCAACCACAAAATAAGCGTCAGAACAATCGAGATTATTATGCAGCTTGCAATGGGAAAATAAAAACGCCAGTTTTTCGAGCCGAATTCAACGTCGCCGGGCAGCCGGAAAAGACCGAAGCGCCCGAGCAATATCATCATTAACCCGAACAGCGCGATGATGACCCCGATCAGAATCAGCCACTTGCCAAATTGCTGAGGACCTGACTCCATCTTGAAATCCTGCTCCGCAACTCTTCCTGCCTGCCGGCCTAAGCCTTTCTTTCTTCGATGAATTTTACGATATTATACACCACCACATTATAGGGAACAGATAAAGAATGTTTCCTGCCCAGTTCGATCACCTGGCCGTTAAGGGCGTCGATTTCCGTCTTCTTTCCTGCAAGGATGTCCTGCAGCGTCGATGATTTGTGGTCGGCCGTGAGAGGAACGAGTTTTTCGTAGAAGACCTTGAGAAAATCGTTGTAATCCGGCCAGTGGGTCTCATAGCCGGCCCGCTTCATCACGGCAAATGTCTCGGCTATTATCCCGTTCATTATCGTTCGCGTATATTCGTGCTCGGCCAGTACGCCGTAAGCAACATCCAGAACTGCACCGAGGCTGTTCAGCGCGCAGTTGTAAAGCATCTTGGCCCAAAGGTCTTTTTCGATTGAATCCGTCACCTCGCACGGTATGTCACCTTGTGCTGTCAGCTCGCAGACAGCCGTCACCTTGGACAAATCGCCCCCGAAAAGGCTGCCGATGTGTATTGGGTCGGCATGAACCGTTACCGTCACCGTGTTTTCAGGGCCACGCCGAAATCCCGTGATCACCCGCGCGCTGTAAATCCGCCGCGAATCGAAAAACCGACAGAACGTTTCGGCATTGCCCCAGCCGTTCTGGAACAGTATGATTCCCGTTTGCTCCCTCAGCAGCAGGCGGTGCTCGCAAAGGTCTTTGGCCGCCTCGAGCGAATCGAAAGACTTCGTACAGACAAGAATATGGTCGTATTGCTCCCGCCCCAACTCCTCCAGACTGCCGTAAGCCCCGAATTGCGACGGCTCGGCCAGATGAACGCCGAAAATCCCCTTTCTTACCAACCCGTCACGCTGCAAAGCAGCCACCGTGCCCGGCCTGGCGATAATATCCACCCGCACGCCCGACTTGAGAAGACAGCTTCCAATCCCAAGCCCCACGGAACCACCACCGTAAATCAGTACTTTCATAACTATAGATTACTACCTTCTGAAAAGTCCCCCCGTGCGCCTGACCTCCCCAGCGCCATACGCACGCTTGACCTCTTCGCCAATTATTTTTAACCCCGCCCTCACCGTTTTTTCGTCCTGCGAGTAGTTGATTCGAATACACTCACGTTCGTGCCGCCAGGGCTCCGTCAGACCCGGGAAAAAATAGTGGCCGGGGACAACAACCACGCCCCTTTTCTTGAGTCGCTGGTAAAGCTCGGTGTCCGTCATCGGCGCCTCCAGCAGCCACAGCCACAGAAAAAACGCGCCCTCAGGCTTGTGAATCTGAAAATCAACGCCCTCAAGCTCACGCAAAACAATCTCGACCGCCGCCTCGGCCTTCGCCTGATAGAACGGCCTGATTACTTCCCGGCTTAGCTCGATAATCCTCCCGCTCCGCACCAGACCGGTGGCTATCGCCGCGCCCATGCTCCCCGGTGCAAGGCTCATAACCGCGTTCATCTCAGAGACCATTTTCACCACTGCTTCAGAAGCCACCACGATTCCCGTCCGCACCGCCGGCAGCCCCAGCTTCGAAAGGCTCAGGCAAAGAATAATGTTTTCATTCCAGACAGGCCCTGCGTCCGTAAAGATAATGTTCGGAAACGGCGTACCGTATGCATTGTCGATAATCAATGGAATATCGTTTGTCTCCGCCAGTTTGCTCAGCCTGGCCATCTCCGAATCAGTCAGCACGTTGCCCGTCGGGTTCGTGGGCCTTGAGACGCAGATCGCCCCGATCTGGTCGGTAATGTTTATACCCTCGAAATCGACGTGGTATTTGAAAGTGTGCTCGTCGATGTGCCTGATCTGCGGTTTGTTGGCTACGAACAAATCGTCGGCAAGACCAACGTCGCAATACCCGATATACTCGGGCGCCAGCGGAAGAAGTATCTTCTTTTTGCTTCCGTCTTCGTACAGCCCCGCGAAGATGTTGAACAGAATGAAAAACGCCGACTGGCTGCCCGTTGTCAGCGCGATATTCCTCGGCCGCACGTCCCAGCCGAATTCATCCCGCAGCAGCGCCGACACCGCCGCGATGAATTCCGCGTTGCCCTGTGGTGGGTCGTAGTTCCCGATTACCCGCTCGAATTCGCCGGCACTTTCAAGAAGCTCCGCCATGCTCTCGCGAAAGTGCTGCTGCACTTGCGGGATATGGGCCGGGTTTCCGCCGCCCAACATCAGACACTCACTCGTCGGAGCAAGACCGTTGCCCAGATCCTCCATCAACTGACTGATCCCGGATTTGCGCGCGATTTTCTGACCGAATTTCGATATCTTCATAACCTGCCCGCTAATGCTCAGCCGAACCAAAGCTCGCTCTCTATTTAACTCGCTCGCCGAAGCATGTCAACGACGTTGTCCCGCCGCCCAGCCGGTTTTAAGCTTGAGAAAAACCCCGACAGCCGCTAATCTGGGCGAAATCGAGGCGACAGATTCTGCGGGAAAAATATGGATATTTATAATCTTGTTAGCTTCGCGGGCATATTCGCCCTGCTCGCCTTTGCCTGGCTGCTCTCGGCGCAGAGGCGCAACATGAACTGGCGCGTTATTGCCTGGGCGGTCGGATTGCAGATACTTGTAGCCTTGTTTATTTTCGTCGTTCCAGCCGGCGCCAGGGTTTTTCTCTTTGTCAATGACGTGGTGGTCAGGGTTCTGGATTCTGCCTCGGCGGGCGCTCGCTTCGTTTTCGGACGGCTTGCAATTCCACCGGGCCGGACCGACGAGCAGGGACAGACCTCGCTCGGTTTTATTCTCGCGTTCCAGGCATTTCCGACGATTATCTTTTTCTCCGCCCTCATTTCGATTTTGTATTATTTCCGGATCATGCCGCTGGTTGTCAGGGCCTTCGCATATGTCTTTACGAAGCTTATGCGGATATCCGGCGCCGAATCCCTCGTTGCTGCCGGAAACATCTTCGTCGGCGTCGAGTCGGCGATTACCGTAAAGCCCTGTCTCGCTCAGATGACGCGCTCGGAACTCTGCACGGTCCTGACCGCCGGCATGGCCACCGTCGCATCAAATGTCCTGGCGCTCTACGTCTTCACGCTCCGGGACCGGTTTCCCACGATAGCAGGGCACCTGGTCTCGGCGTCGCTGCTCTCGGCCCCGGCTGCGATTGTCATGTCCAAGGTCATCCTCCCCGAAAGCGAAACGCCGCAGACACTTGGCATACACGTCCGGCCCTTCTACGAGAAGGAAAGTTCGCTTTTCGAAGCCATCATAAACGGCGCAAACGCCGGTGTAAGAATGATTGTCGGAATCGTCGCGCTCTTGATAGCCGTCCTCGGCCTGGTCGCACTTCTCGATATGATATTGAGCGGCCTCGGCGGCTGGATAAACCGGGCGTTCGGCACCGAGGTGGACTGGTCCTTGAAGACACTTCTGGCCCTTATCTTCTATCCGTTCACTCTTGTCTGTGGAATTCCTCTCGAAGACGCATGGCCCGCATCGAGGCTCATAGGCCAGCGCCTGATTTTGACGGAGGTCGTGTCATATCAGGAACTGGCCGGGCTTCTCAAGGCCGGACCTGAACACGGCTTTGCGCACCCGCGTTCAGCCGTAATCACAACCTACGCCCTCTGCGGCTTCGCCCACCTGGCCTCGATGGCTATCTTCGTAGGTGGAATAAGCGCATTAGCCAGAGAAAAAACCCCACAAATCGCCGCCGTTGCCCTAAGAGCACTCATCGCCGCAACATTGGCATGCCTCCTGACCGCCGCCGTCGCCGGAACCTTCTTCACAAACTCCTCGATCCTCCTTCATAAATAATCCTTCTGCTCGCCGGTCATTTAAGCACGTTGAGGTTTTTACCACTGGCGTATTCATGGGCGGTGTTGAATTCTTTTGTGGTCGGGCGGCGGTTCAAGTTGGGATTCTTGTAGGCCTTGAAGCACGGGCGGTATTGGGCCATAATGTTTATCGCCGTGTGCGGGCTTATTTTTTCCGCCAAGAAATCTATTGTTTCGAAGCTCCCGGCTAAGTTGTTCGGCAGGACAAGGTGACGCACGAGCAGCCCCTTTCGCGCCAGCCCCCCTGTAACCTGCAGGTCGCCGACCTGGCGGTGCATCTCCGTTACAGCCGCGCGGTTCACTTGCGGATAATCGGGCGCATCCGACAGTTCGGCTGACACCTGCGGATCGGAATACTTCATATCGGGCATGTAAATATCGATAAGTCCATCTAACAATCGCAGCGTCTCGACCGAGTCATAGCCGCCCGTGTTGTAAACCGTCGGAATGCTCAGCCCGCGACCCCTTGCCAGTTCAATCGCCGCTGCGACCGGCGCCGCCACGTGCGTTGGCGTGACGAAATTGATATTGCTGCAGCCGTAATTCTCAAGCTCGAGCATATACGCCCCAAGCTCCTCGATAGTCGCCTCGCTGCCGCGGCGATGGTGGCTGATATCGTAGTTCTGGCAGAATATGCACCCGAGGTTGCAGCCGGCGAAAAATATCGTACCCGAGCCGCCGCGACCCACAAGCTCGGATTCCTCCCCGAAGTGCGGCCCCACAGAGCTTACCAGCGGCCTTTCCCCGACACCGCAAAACCCCGTCTCGCCGCTGCGGCGGTGCACCTTGCACCTGCGCGGACAAAGCACGCACGGCTCGGTCAACTCAAAGAGCCGCCGAACACCCTCACTGAAGGAATCGAGATTTATCGCCGGAGCCGCCATAATCGCTGATCGAGCCTGCATATCATAGGGGCTTTTCCACTCCTCTGTCAAACCGCTCATACGCAGCAATGCGACACATGTTCCGAACCAACCACTGCCAGGGGAAATCAACCGCACGAAAGTCTTTTTCATCGACGCAGACGCGGACTTTCGATAAAGTTGTAACCCATGAAAGCGATGATACTGCAAACGTGTGCGCCGATTGAAGACAAGCCCCTCCGTATGGCTGAGCTGCCCGACCCTGCACCCGGGAAAGGTCAACTGCTGCTCAAGGTCTCAGCCTGCGGCCTGTGTCATACCGACCTGGATACAATCGAGGGCCGCCTTCAGCCGGGCAAGCTCCCCATCGTCCTGGGGCATCAGGTTGTCGGAACGATAGCCGACATCGGCGACGGTGTAACCGGACTAAAAATCGGCCAGCGCCTTGGTGTCACCTGGCTGTACAGCAGTTGCCGGCGGTGCCGCTTTTGTATATCAGGCGCCGAGAACCTGTGCACAGAGGCGCTGTGGACGGGCAAGGACGCCGACGGCGGCTACGCCGAGTATATGGTGGTCGGGGCCGATTTTGCGCACCCCATACCCGAAAGCTTTTCCGATTCCGCAGCCGCTCCGCTCCTGTGCGCCGGGGTCATCGGCTATCGAACCTTTCGCCTGGCCGACATTCACGATGGCGACACCGTGGGAATTTTCGGCTTCGGTGCGTCGGCCCACATCGTTATTCAGCTAATAAGGCACAGTTTCCCGAAAAATCCCGTTTTCGTGTTCACCAGAAGCGCCGAGCACCGGCGGCTGGCCGGAAAGCTCGGCGCCGACTGGGCCGAGTTGCCGACGCAACAGCCGCCCCGGAAAATAGACCGCGCCATGGATTTCACCCCCGTCGGCGAGACGGTCCGCACCGCTCTAAGTGTCATGGAAAGGGCGGGACTGCTCGTAATAAACGCCATTCGTAAGACAACCCCTGTCCCCCCGCTCGATTACGCCGACCACCTCTGGCACGAAAGGCAAATCCGCAGCGTCGCCAATGTCACCAGGGACGACGCCCGCAGCTTTCTACCCCTGGCCGCCGAAATACCAATCGAGCCTGTCGTTCAGGAATTCGCCCTGGCACGGGCCAACCGGGCCCTCCTCGCCCTCAAACATGCGGAAATCAACGGCGCCGCAGTGCTGAGAATAACAAAATAGCACAGCCGCACCGCATTACAGCCGCGCCTCTTATGCCGCCGTCCCGCAGTTGTGTCCCTCGATCGTGATCGACGAGAGGTGCTCGGTCACTTTTCCCGTTATCCATACCGCCCCCGGCATTGAGCATATTTTTCGGTACAGCTCCATCCGGTCCGGGAAAAAGCTGATTTCCGCCAGACCGGAGGAATCCTCGAGCGTCGCAAAACCCATTACCCGCCCGTCGCTTGTCCGGGCCTGCCTCGCCGTGGCGAGATAACCCGCCACCGTCACCTCTCTGTTTATCAGATCGGGAAGATTCCTGGCCAGCCTGTGCCTTTGATGTATCAGCAGCTCCGGATGCAGTGAAAACGGAATACCGGTGACATCGATCTCGGCTTTCAGTTTGGCCACCCTGTCATAATCCGGAAGCTGCTTCCTTGACGGATTTGGCGGCACTTCGAACAGTGTCAACTGTCCCGGCCTCACGGGTTTGTAATGAAGCTGCAGCAACATCGCCGGCCTGCTGTTCGCCAGTCCGTCGCACGCGCCTGTGTGGATAAGGTCCCTCAGTTGCGGTCTGCAGATTTTGACTCTCGTTCTAAGGTCGTTAAGGTCGCCGAAGGGCATTATATTTCTCTCTGCGACAATTTCTCGCATCGCCGAGTGGCTCAGCCCCTTAGTAATGTTCAGGCCCGCGCGGATGGCCCTCCCTTCGATCGACCATTCGATTTGGCTTTTGTTTACGTGCGGCGACAGTATTCTGATTCCGTGTCTTATTGCGTCCCAGACATAGACCCGCAGCGGATACATCCCGTGATGATTGTTAAACAGCGAACAGTAAAACTCCTGCGGAAAGTGGGCCTTCAGATACGCCGTTTGCCACGCGATATTCGCGTACACGGTTGCATGCGCCTTGCAGTAAGAATATGCGGCGAACCGAAGGATTTCGTCCCATATCGCCTCCGCGCTTTGGCGGTCGATCCCCGCTTTGTCGGCGCGCGAGTATACGAACTCTTCGTATTGTTCCTGCAATTTTCCCGCCGAAACCTTCTTGGAAACTTCCGACCGGAACCGGTCCGCCTCGGCCACGCCGTACCCGGCAACCTCAACGGCGATTTTCATAACATCTTCCTGATACAGCATGACGCCATAAGTCTCACCTAAGACTTCATTTAGTCGCGGGTGGATGTAAGTGAAGGCTTTTTTACGCACGCGGCGCTCGATGAATTCCGCCTTCATGCCTCCCGCGGCCGGGCCCGGCCTTATAAGCGACAGCGCAATCGCCACGTCCTTTTTATTTCGTATCGCAAGGGCGCTCAGAAGCTGCCGCATGCCCGGCGATTCACACTGAAAAACGCCAAGACTCTCGCCCTTGCTGAGCATATGGGCCGTCTTTTCGTCACAGCTCTCGACAGCGTCGATATCCAGTTCCCTCCCGTCTCTGCTTATGATGTTTACGGCTTCGTCCACCGTCGAAAGCGACCTGTTTCCCAAAAGGTCGATTTTCACCAGCCCCACGGCCTCGGCTGCGTCCTTGTCGTACTGCGTGACAATCACGCCCTTGTTCGTCCATTGAAGGGGGGCGATGTTTTCGACCGGCTCGGGGGTAATAACAATTCCACCGCAGTGGACGCCCACGTGACGCGGAACTTTCACAATTCTTTGTGCCAGCTTGTAGAGCGGCGAATCAGGTTTGTATCTGCCGGCCGCGATAAGGCCCTCTACTCGGCACGGCTCTAAAGCCACTGCCCTTGCAACGTCCCTGATTGCGCTTCTGAAACGGTACCTGTTCAGGGTCGAGATCATTGCGACGTTTTCATAGCCCCAGTTTTCGTAGCAGAACCTTATCACTTCATCACGCCTTCGCCAGCACAGGTCCACGTCGATGTCCGGGCAGTCCCTCCTGCCGGGATTCATGAATCGCTCGAAGTAAAGCTTGTTCTCGATCGGACAGACACGGGTAAAACCAAGCACATACGAAACAAGCGAACCTGCCGCCGAGCCTCGAACGTCCACGGGTATTTTCTTGCTCTTTGCAAAATCCACTATTTCCTTCACGGCAAGAAAGTACCCGCTGAAGCGGTTTTTACGTATTACCGACAGTTCATATTCCAGCCTTTTGACTATGCCCTTACTTACGGTTCCGTATTTTTTCGCAAGGCCGATATGGCTTAACCTTGCCAGCTCCTTATCGGCGCCGCCGCTTTGGATTCGCACGGCCTCAGGCAGATGGTAGTCACCGTCTAACAATTCGAAATTACAGCGCTGAGATATGATCTGATTGTTGGCTATCGCCTCCGACGTTTCCACAAAGCGGTTCTCGAAAGATTCAGCCGGTATCAGTCTGTTGTACCCGACGCAATCTTCCGGACCGCCGCCGGCGACACTTAATTGCCTTATTCGTGAAAGTATCCTGGCCCTGATAATATCGTCGTAATCGATAACATTAAAATTACCGACAGCCACCGGCTTGACACCGCTGCCCTTTATCCGGTCGGCGCCGCTGCCTTTCCAAAGTCCGACAAAGAGGCTGTCCTCCGACAATATGCCTTTGAGCTGCTTCAGCAGGTCCCTTTGTCCCGATATGCAGATAACGCCCTCGTTGTTTGCTTCCAGTTGCTCGGCAAGATCGAACCTCTCCTCGAGATTGAGCGATGTGATTATTCGGCACAGGTTTTTATAGCCGAGTTCGTTTTCCGCCAGAAGCGTGGCCCTCTGACTGTCGGTCAGTATTTCGACACCGATTATGGGCCGGATACCGACTTTTTCAGCCGCCTTAACAAAATCCACAACACCGTAAATACCGTTGACGTCTGCCAGTGCGATACAGTCATACCCGTATTCCTTGGCTTTTTGAGTCAGTGCCTCCACCGACGCCGCGCCTCTCAAAAGGCTGTAATAACTTCTGCATGTAAGCGCAGCTTTGCGCATACTTCAACCCCTCGGCACAATTTGAGCCGGCTTTACGCATCTGCGGCAATCCTTGCCAGGTCCGGATAGGTTTTCAAAAGACCTTCGGGAACGGCGACCTTCCGGCCGGTTATCATCGCTTTTAGCTCAAGGGCGTTGGCCAGTTCCGCACCTCTGTAATGGTTATTTGCTATGACCGTCAGAGACTCGAAGGCTCGCCTGAGTCTGGCGATTCTGTTCTTTATCTCACCAAGCTCGCTATTGTTGTAATAGTAGTTATACGTTTCGTCGCGACCGGACTTGCTGAACCACTTTTCTATATTGCGACCGTGCATTCGCATGTACCCGCTGCTCCCGACGGTGCACTGCTGCATATTGAACGACCTCGAGCCTGTCGGGTAGTCAAGATTGCATACCGAGACACCCAGCTTTTCCAGAAAATCCAGCGCGTCCGCACTTTCCCAGGATTTGTCCCTCAGCTCCACCGCCAGATTGAACGCATCTGAAAAGTTCTCCACTATTCTGGATAAGTGACGACGGTTGCCGATGCTGTCGCAAAAATCGTACCTGAATTGTACAAGCAGGTGCCTGAGCTTTCCGGCGTCCAGAAAGGGCTTGAAACCAGTATGGAAATACCTCACGGTTTCCCGCTCGATTTTGCCTTCGTGGGTGAAATCGCGGTGAAGTTTCGCCGTGAAGAAAAACTCGCTTTTTTGCGATGTCCTTTCGAGCCACGATTGGGTCGTTCTCTCCAGAGGCGGGCGGTAAAACGTGCTGTTTATTTCTATGCAGTCGACGAATCGGCTTACAAAAGTAAGCTGGTCTGTTTTCGGCTCGGTATACACAATCCCCTTCCAGTCAGGGTATGACCAGCCGGCTATTCCTATGTACACGGGACAGTCCATTTTCTCGACCCCATTTTCCTGATGCAAGCTGTAACTCTACCTACTATACGTATATCTTTATCGGTCGGTTTTACGTAGCGTATCTTGTATCCCCCAGCCTTGTTGGCCGGTTTCAGCGCTATTCGTTTCTTCTGAATGTATACCCTTTTAACCGTTGCCTCCTCGCCGAGAAGGACCACGGCAAGTTCGCCGCTCTCAACTTTTGCTGCCGGCTGAACCGCTACCAGGTCGCCGTCCATAATGCCTTCGTCGACCATACTCTCGCCCGAAACCCTCAGCAGAAACACGTCGTCGGAAATGCCGAGAAACTCTTTTACGTCTATGTAGTCCTCGATATTCTCCTCAGCCGTAATCGGCTCGCCCGCCGCGACCCTCCCGACAATCGGCACGCCTTCCTGCCCGCGGGTGCTCGCCACATATTGGCTGGAGAGCCGCAGACCCCGATGACCGCCCGAATCTGTCAGGTAGCCCTTTTTCTTCAAATAGCCTGTCAGTTGATACACCGCGTTCTGCGCAAGCCCGAAATGTGCGGCGATTTCACGCTGGCTCGGCGGATAACCCTTTCTCAGCCGAATTTCAATAAATTCAAGCACCTTCCGCTGTCTTTGCGTCAACGCTTCCATAACAATCCTCGCAAATAGCTTCTCAATTACAATATATGGTCATTCAACCATATAGTCAAGAAAAAAAATTTTTTCTCCTGGGTTCTGCCGCATGCGTCCGGCCACCTCTCAGACCGAAGACCACCCCCCAGCATCCGATTCGTCCGATGACTTGTGAGGCTGTTCCCCCTCTCCCCGGCAGTTCTCCCCCTCATATTATTTTTTCCATACGGTACATATCTTCTTTGACGGCCGCAGACTTCAAGATTCTTACTGCAGAACCATTAAGTCTGCGGGCGGTTCACCATGAACCGCCCGCATAAGAGTGCTGCAAAGCTGCAACTTATTGAGAACACGAAAGTTATTGTCTGGCTTCCTGATGAAAGGCGGCCGTCTTATATTGCGCAATCAGCTTCGTCTGTCCTTCTAAACAACCACCGTCCATTCCTGAAACCTTGGTTTTCCTTCAAATTATTCAGCCATGTCAAAACCCTGGCTACTCGGCTGTGTTTGTCACAAGGGTCGTTTCAGTTACGTCCAGTTCGACGAACTCGTTGGAAGGAAAATCCATCTCAAGCGCTCCGAACTCTGTACTGTCATTCTTGAACATGGCCAGTTTGGCCGACCAGTTTACCATGGAAGCCGTCTGAAGCTCGGCCTGTCTTTTCTGCAGTTCAGCCAGTTTCCGACTTGAATCTTCACGCGCCGCCCTCGCCTGGGCAAGTGCACTGGTTAAATCCGTCCGCTTCATAACCATCGCATTGTGCTCATCCGCCATGTCGATTACACGTTCGGCCTCCACTTGCTGGATCCGCGCGTTGAACCTCGCCTTTACCGCGTCAAGATAGACCTCTGCCGCCTTCCGTTTTGCCGTGTTGGCGGCCAGAACTATATTCATGTCGGCTTCAGCCGTCGTATGTTTGGCCTCGAGGTTCGCATTTTCGCAAGTTCTGTTGGTATTTGCATCGGCTATCATACGGTCACACGCCGCTTCGCTGCGGAAGGTCTGGCTTAATGCCAGCTTCTTGTCTCGTTCTATCTGTGCCTTCGATATCGTGTGTTCCATTGCAAATTGTGCGTTCGTCCGGCTGATTTCTGCCTCTGTTTTCTGTTGAAGAACCGTCGCTTGCGTCAATGACTGCTGAAGGTCCGCTTGAGCGATCCTTTCCGCTGATGCGATTGAATTTGTAATCTTCGCCAGTTCCGCCTCAAGATATCGCCGCGCAGAATCTACCTGAGCGTCAAGCTGCAGTGCAAGGGCTTCCTGAGAATCCGAGATACTTTGCGCTTCCGCCATCAGTTTCGAATACTGCGCGTCCCCACGCTGCCTTACAGCCCAAAGTGTAACCTTTAATTCTTCTATGTCTTTTTCCCCGCACTTGGTCACCGCCGCTTCTTCTGCAAGAAGTTGTTCCGCTCGGGCCTTGACAATCTGCTGCAAAGCCTCCGCTTGACTCTGATAATCCAGAACCTCCGCTTCTTTTTCCTTACGGAACGATTCCGCTTGCACCACGTGCTGGTTGTATCTCGATTCTATCACATCCATCTCTTTTTCGGTCTTCGTTTCAATTTCGCTGAAACGTGAGCGGGCCTGCGCTTCGAGAGCATCCGCGATCGCCAACTGTTCTGATGCAATCGCGTCCTCCTGTGTCTTTACAGCCAGCAGATTCGTTTTCGCTTCTGCGAATGTCGCCTCTGCCACCAGTTCGTGAGCGTCAGCTTGCGCCCTGCTTCTCATTACCTCCGCAAAGCTTTTCCGATAGGCTGCGATGTGCTCCGGTTCTATCCTTGCCGCCACGGCCTGCACTTGCGGAACATTCGGAACCGTGTGCAGTTCTTCTGTCTGCTGTGATACGGCGGTCGTGTGATCGTCGATTTCCACTTTCTTTGCTGCCTTTTTGGCCGCTATTTCATCTAAGACTTCCTGGTTGATTCTTGCCGCTTCCGCTTTCGCTTCGGCAATAATCTCAAGTTTTTGCGCTTCGGCCACCGCCTCGGCATGGACCGCAGTCTCACGTGCGGCCTTGGCGCGGGCGACCGCCTCTGCCTTCACAAATTCGGCACGCGCCACTTGTTCCGCCCGCTCCGAACTGATTCGAAGTTTCTTCACTTCATTCAGTTCATCGTCCAGTTTCGCCGTAATTTCTGCAAGCTGAGAGTCGTAATTCGCTGCCGAACTCTCTTGATGATGCCGAGTCTCCGCACGCAGAAGGTCTATTTCAGCCATGGCTTTTTCAAAGCGCGTCGGAGCGTTGGCCGATTTCTCTTGTGTCTTCGCCTGCGCTTCGGCCTTCGCCGACGTCGCTTCTGTCAGTTTTAATTGATACTCTTCGTTCGCAAGATTCGCCTGAATCGTTGCCGCTTTCGTCCGAAGCTCTCTTACGCGGGCATCCGCATCCTTCAGAATTGCTGCCCGCGATACCTTCAGTCTGTCCGCTTCCGACTTTGTCTGAATAGCGGTCGATTTGATCTGCTCCTCAAGTTCGTCTATGCGGGCCGACGTCGCCAGTTGAACCTTGCGTGCTTCCGCCTCGAGTTCCTGTACCGTCGCAGCGGCACGCTCACGCGTCGCCTTCGAGGCTTCTGTCATTTCAAGAATCTTGGCATTGCTTTCAACTTCGATCGCATCGTGAATCTCTCTCAACTGTTCTATACGGGCCGTTTCACTGTCGTACTTCTCACGTGCGTCCGCGATAATATCGTTACGTTTGCTGTCCCCTTCTTTCATTAATGACGCCACTATCGTGTCCTTACGTTCTATAAGAGCCTCGACTTCCGCTTCTCTTGCTGAAATTTCAGCCATTGCCTTACTGTATTCTTTGTTGTACTTTTTACGAAGGGCGTCCGCTTCGGAAAGGTTCTTGTTGGCTCGTGCTTCCACTTCCATCCGGCGCGCATTGTAATCTGCCGTCTGTTTGTCTAATTTTGCACGGGCCTGCAAATCTGCGGCATCCGCTACCTCCAGCGCCGCTTCCACTTTCGATACGCCGATCTTACCTTCGCTCACATACTTGATCGGAAGATCTGAACTGTTGGCCAGGCTCGAAAATTCCGAATGCGTTTTCGAAATCTCGCTCCGGTCCTTTGTTGGCTTCAGAATCCGACCATACCTGTCGGCGCATCCTGACACGAACAGCATCACAATCAGGTATGTGCCTAACAAACATCGCGCGATACACCTCTTTTTCATGTTGGCCATTTTCTGTCTCCTCAGTTATAAATGGTAGTGTCTCTCCCGTCGCCGTTCAACGGGCTCGCACGTACTCTTTCGTCACAATCAAACCACCACTTCAAGTTGTAGACCCGATTTCTGAGATTCTTCCGGTAATATGGATAAGTCCTCGCAAAAAAACATGATTTAGGGCATCGAGCGCACGTCTCGTTGATTTTGAGAAAGCCTTCGTAAAAGACTTATCGGAACACATACCATCAAAAAATAATCCGCTCTAACGGCTCGTGGAATTTAAGAGACTATAAAACCCGCACGCTCCCAATCGACGGATTCACTGTAATCGCCCCCATCTGATCGAATCTCGGCTCACGAACATCCGTAACTGAACCACTCTCATGCGTAACTGGACAAATGGATATAGTATACCGGTCTACGGCAGTACTTCGAATATCAATGTTGCACAGGCTTATTCGAAAAAGTATTTTCGCACGCGCCCGTCCTCGCGCAGCGTTTCCAGCGCACGATACAGTCGCGATTTCACCGTTCCGCTGGCCAGCTCAAGTGCGACTGCAATCTCTTCCAGCGCCAGACCGTCCACGAATCGCATCAGCAGTATCTCACGCTGCTCCTCCGGCAGACCACCCAGCGCAGCGGCCAGCTCGGCCCGCGAGCTTTCGGCATCTTTCACAAGCGGTGCCGGTGCTTCGCTCACTGTTTCATCGTTTGAGATAAACCGACGCTTTCTGTGAACAGCCGATAGCGCGAGATGCTTGACGACCGGATAAAGCAACGTCCTCATACGGGCCCTGAGCTCCAGCTTCGGAAGTTTCTTCAAGAGATACATGAACGTTTCCTGCAGAACGTCGAGCGAAAGATCACGGTCTCCGGTAAACCGCCACGCCAGCCGATATACCCAGTCACGATATCGGTAGTAAAGAGCCTCGAACGCCTCGGCGTCACCCTTGTTCGCCAGTTCTATAAGTCTCTCGTCGGACTCCATCGCAAACCTGTGCTCTGCCAAAAGACAAAACCACCGGATAAATCGGATTTATCACGTTCAGTCTAACCTCCGCGGCGCTTCATTTCAACGCTTAAGAGCAGTGGCCGAACCGTTGACGAACGCCTGTGTCACCCCTTACAATCATTTCCATGAAACCGATTGTTATCCGCGAGTGAAAATGCGTGCAGTTATTTCTACAGTTGTGGCGCTTGGGGCTCTTGTGGTCCTGCTCCGCATGAAGGTCAAGATCGGACGGTCGATGATTCTCTCGGCGCTTGTGCTCTCGGTCTTCCTCGGCGTCGGGCCCCAACAGCTTTGGCGGGATCTGGCGATGGAGTGGGCGAGCAAGCCCGTTACGCAAACGACCGCTTGGCTCCTGGTTTCCCTGACAGCCCTGGTGATTATGGTGAACGTTTTCGGCGCCGCCATGCGCCGCACCGCAGTCAGTAGCCGACTCGCCCCCGCCATGCAGGGGCTTTTCCGAAGCAGACGGCTGGCGCTAGCGGCAATACCCTTTATGATGGGAATGCTCCCAACCCCGGGCGGCATCATGCTTTCTGCCCCCACGGTACGCGATTTCGGCGACCACTTGGCAATCGACCGCAGCCGACTCGCCGCCATCAATTTCTATTTCCGACATCAGTGGGAGTCAGTCTGGCCCCTTTTTCCCGCTATTCCCCTTGTTCAGGGCATACTCGGCGTGTCGGCTTTCAGCGTTGTTTCCGCCAACGCGCTCCTTTGGCTTTTCGGTGTAGCAGGTGGCGTCATATTTCTGCTCCTTGTAGGCCCGGCTCCGCAAAAGAGTATAATAGAATCCCAAAAACACCGATTTGCCCGCAATCTACGTGACTTCGCACATGCACTCTGGCCGATCGTTTTGACGGCTGTGCTCTATACGGCCTTCAGCGTTCCACCAGCTTTGGGGATATCGGCCGCCACCGTCGCCTTCCTGCTGCTTCACAGGATCCAGCCGCGCCGCTGGCCCAAAATATTAAAGGACTCATTCGACCCCGACCTTGTCCTTCTGATAACCGGCGCCCTGCTGTTCAAAACAAACCTCGAAGCGGCCCGCGCAATTTCCGAAGTGATGAATTTGCTCGATAGATACGGCGTTTCCCCATATCTCATTATCTTCCTTCTGCCGATGCTGGTCTGTTACCTTACCGGTATCGCCAGTGCGACAATTGCAGTGACATTTCCGCTGCTCGCGCCGCTGATCGGCACCGGTGCCGAAGCTCGAATGGGCCTCGAAGCACTGGGCTTTTCAGGTCTGCTCTTCGGCCTCTTCATCACTCCGGTTCATCTATGCCTTCCGCTTTCGGCGGCATACTTTGAGGTGCCGCTCCAGAAAATAATAGTGAAGCTGTTGCTCCCGGCCGTCCTCGTCGCCGCCGCCGGCGTCATCATGGCGGTATTCTTGTGATAACTGAGCTTCATTCGAAACAGTCGCTCAGCCAATACTCCGCAACCAACGCCAGGTCCTCCTCATCAACAATCTCGTCTGCGTTGAAGTCGCCGACAAGCTGCCCCCCGGTAACCCGCCAACTGCGGGCAAATATCGAGAAGTCAACAACGTTCACAGGATTAACCCCGTCAAGATTCACACACGGCAAATCGCCACAGGAGCGTTATCAACCTGTCTACACATGCCGAAAAACTTTTTCTTGCAAAGGGACGTAAATAACAGTAGAATATACTCGGCTGGCGGTAAATTGCGCTGCCGAGCTGCTGTTGAAAAGTGAATACGGGGGCGAATGGCTTCGACCGGATGGCGGAGAGCCAAGTCGCATGCCCAGGATGCCGGTTGGCCTGGTTAATCATCCGGCAATAAACTTGAATTGGCAACTATCAGTTGCGAATGGCTGCCTAAAATGGCGGCCCGTCCTGACGGACTTTGCCTGTGAGTTCGTCAAGGGCGTCGGAAAGCAGGCTGGCCGAACCGGTCGTTCGGGCCGGCAAGGTGAGATCCTTCCGAAATAGCCGATTCAGGGGCCTGTCGTTTGACCCCTCCTGAGGCGAAAAAACCAATAAGCGACTATGCATGTAGAAGCTTGTCTCAAAACATCACGGGACGGGGGTTCGAATCCCCCCGCCTCCATTCGCTTTTTGGTATCACCAGCCTAATGTTAGAAAAAACATTAGAAAAATTATTGACGGTCTGAGTACCTCCTGATAGCATTATGGCGTCCACAGATGTGGTACGTCGATACGGTGTTTTGAGAGGTTATGACCGATGGCTGGAAATAAGAAGAGGGGCAGACCAAGACAGAAATCAAAGATAGTCTATTCTCCCGTTGATGGAACAACGGTTCTTCCGTATGCTAGGAAAGACGCTCAAGGAAATTACTATTTCAGCTGGAGGAATGAGAAGGGCAAATGGATTAAGAAGAACCTAGGCAGAGGAAGTATTTGGTATCAGAAATATCTTCAGTATGAAGCACAGTTCATAACGAATGAACCATATGTTGTCCTTCCCGAAATCATACCTCCCAATCTCTATACTAAGGAGGGGGACTTCGATGTTCAAAACGTCGAGGAGTTTGAAGCAACGATTGATGAGGATGGAACTAGGCATGTTTCAAGCATCACCCCAAGATTTCAGTTGTCGGTAATGGTTCAGTGGGTGACTGGCGTCAATTGTTTTTTCCCTTCGGCGACAGTTATTTCTACCGTTTTTCATAAGCCATTCCTTGTCTGCTAAGCCCATCCAGGGCTGCCCCCCATGGGGGGCAGAATTGTGGATGTCAGTTATCCTTATATTTTCGCTTTTTGGCCTCCTCGGCCCGGTAACTCGGCACGTTCAACTCCAAGACCACACTGTGATGGACCAAACG
>Ga0180437_10003637_pt1 | contig 22703 bp, 17 predicted proteins | sample SS_ome_4_FD_132410 | JGI IMG/M metagenome (GOLD analysis project Ga0180437, IMG submission 132410) | Hypersaline lake sediment archaeal communities from the Salton Sea, California, USA - SS_3_D_1 metaG | ecosystem: Environmental > Aquatic > Non-marine Saline and Alkaline > Hypersaline >...
CTCTTCCGACTCTTCCCTTGTCCGACTCGGCTGTCAATGAAGAATCATCCAGCCCGATCCTCTCGACCAGGCCGCTCACATTGTTGGTCTCATCTGCCGTGTCATAATACCGGAATTTCAAAGAGGAACTCCCGCAGTTTATGACCAGGATCTTTTCAGGCGATGCGGTAGCCAGCCGGAGCCCATAGGGATCCGGGACATTTCGCCAGGCATCTTCCACCCGGGTCTGTTCTTCCTCGTTCGTCTGACGGGTTTTCAACCTGTCCGTGATGGTTTTGGCCATAATCCGGACCGCGTCGGGATTGACCGCCAAAAACGTCGAAAAAATGGCCTGGGGGATGAGAAAAACCCGGCATTTCGTCAAAGCGATGACATCGGCATTCGTAGGCTCTCCCGTCAAAAGGGATGCCTCTCCCATGATACTGCCCATCTTCAGGAGTCCGAGGCGTATGCGCTCGCCGGTTTTGCCGGTGATTACGGCCTCGGCCTCCCCCTCGAGCAGGATGCCCAAAAATCTTCCGGGCTGTCCGAATTGGATGATCACTTCCCGGGGAGAAAAAGTTTTTATATGACTTTTCCCCACCAATTCTTCAAGCCTATCCCGCTGAAATGTCTGGAATAGCGGCAAAGACTCCAATAACTCGAATAGTTGCTTCATCTTAATCCAGGACTTCGTAGGCCATAATCTGACCGCTTCTCCCCCTGAGCGTTCTTGACCCGATTTCTTGCGTTTTGAATTTTCCCTTTATTTGGAGATAGGTTTCTTCTCCGATCAGGACCTGGTTCGGGTCGGCGCCGGATTCCAACCGGGAAGCGACATTCACGGAATCTCCGATCACGGTGTAATCCATGCGTTTCGGAGAGCCGATATTCCCTGCAACCACATGTCCGGAGTTTATCCCGATACGAATATCGAATTTTTTATCCGGAGTCACAGTCTCCATCATGGCCCGAAGTTCCTTCCTCATCTTCAAGGCAGCTTTGATCGCCCTTTCCGCGTCGTCCTCCTTTGCCACGGGAGCGCCGAAAACCGCCATCAGGCTGTCCCCGACATATTTATCGAGGGTGCCTTCATATTCGAAGATCACATCTGTCATTCGTGAAAAATACAGATTCAAGAGCTGGTTCACATCCAGGGGTTTCAATTTTTCCGAAAGCCGCGTGAAGCCTACGATATCGGCGAAAAGAATGGTAACGCTCACATCCCTGGCCATCAGCAGGTCTTCCTTCGCGCCACCTTCGGATTTGATGATCATATCGACCACCTGGGGCGAGTGGTATCTCTCCAAACGGCTCCGCAGTTCTTCCTCCTCGCGGATCTTTTGGTTCAGCTTTGCCTGTTCGAGGATCATGGACATCTGACATCCGATAGCCTTGAGAAGCTCCAGGTCATCCTCTGTGAATTGGTTCCCCAGCCGCGTGCTGTCCAACTGGATGGCGCCTATGATCTTATCTTTCTGCCAGAGAGGCACACACATGGCAGAGCGGATCTTTTGACCCACAAGGCTTTCTGTGGCTGAAAATCTGGCATCGGCCTGGGCGTTCGAAGTGAGCAGCGCTACGCGGTCCTGAACGACCTTGTTGATCAGCGTACGGCTGGCCCTGGCTTTTCCTTTCGGCCGGTCATCCTTGAACTTGGCGACCACCGGGATCAATTCTTCGCCCGCTTTTTCACCGAGAAGCGTCAAAGCCCCAGAATCGGCGTCGATCACCATGAAGATGAGGTCCATGATCTTTTCCAGCAGTTCTTTGAAATCATGGATGATATTGATATGCCGGCTGATCTCATAAAGCACAAACAAAACTTTGTTCATCCGCTCCAGGCGCGAAAGCTCTGCCAGCTCCCGATCTTTCTGTTTGTCCTTCCGGGCAAACACCGGTACCTGGCGGTCTTTGATGCCGGATTTCGTTTTCGCGATCAGCAGCGAACGGGAGTCGATCTGCTCGCAATCCTGGGGTTTGATGGCGATCGTTTGCTGCTGCCAGTCCAGGTAATGATCGTCCTTCGTTAACTCGACTTTCTCTCCGGTCGATGGGATCTCTCCCTTGTGGGCATGAAATACGAGGGTGGCTGTCCCGGTCATTATCTCATCGCCGTGATGCAGGTCCGCTTTCTTCACCAATTTTCCGTTGACTTTGATCCCGTTGAAGCTTCCCAGATCGTGAAGAACATAACGATCTCCCTCTTTGGCTATCTTGGCATGATTCCGGGAAACCTTGGGATCGAAAAAAACGATATCGTTATCCTGCCCGCGCCCGATCGTCACATCCTTTTCGGCAAGGGGATAATCCTGGGTTTTGCCTTCGGGATCGACGATGTGGAGCCAGGGCGTTTCTTTTTTCATACTTCACGCGGTTCTTCAGTCCTCAAACGGACGAGCTCGTTATCCATCTCGCGGATACGGTGAGACATCCTTTCCAGGATACGCAGGGCAAGGGAGGGGTCTTCGCTTATCCTCCGGAGCAGGATTTTCTTGTCCACTGTCAGAACCCTCACCTCTCCCAGGGCCCGGACCGTGGCTGAACGAACCTCCCGTTCGAATATCGCCATCTCGCCGAAAAAATCTCCCTTCGCCAGGACAGCCAGCCGGACTTCCTTTCCTCCCCTCTCCTGGAGGACTTCGACCCGGCCATCCAGGATCTCGTACATGAAGTTGCCCGCTTCTCCCTGCAGGATGATGACCTCACCGTCGCTGAATACTTTCCCCAACTCACTGGTCTTCATGACTCCTCCTCTGCTTTTTTCCCGATCGAAAGGGCCAAATCTCGATCATGATATTCCAGATTAGACGGCTTAAGAAAAAAGGGTGGGCCATGCGCAAAAGAACGTCCCGGTAGGGGGCGCTACCCGTGAACAAATCCCAAAGGGACGTGCTCATGCGCTGTGGCATGCCCTTATTTTTCTGTTCTGTCGCAACCATCCGCAAGATAGCGCGCCGGGCAAACGGGAAACTCTGTATCAATCCCACAGACGAGAAAATCAATTTCCCGATCCTGTTATCCCGCTCGAGTTTTTGACAGGCGGGCCAGAAACGCTTGCGGAAGGCTTCCTCGGAAATTCCGGTGAAAATGGCGGTCGTGGCCGCGGCCTTCGCCGTTTTATACGCCGCGCCGATCCCATCCTTGTACAAGCGGGATACGCCGCAGTCTCCCACGAAGAGCAGCCGGTCAGCGAAGGGCTTATCCGATCCTTTGATATTGATTTTGGGGAGGCACCGGCAAACCTCCTGCTGGGGGTCCCAGTCCGGAGGCAGACAGCGTTTCACCTCATTCGTTCCTAAGAAGGACTGCACGAGTTGTTTGTCTATTTGTTTCCCGAGCATGCAGACCGTGGCGTATTCTCCCTTGGGGATCATGGCCGCAAATTCCAGGCGGGGGATCTTGAGAAGATAGGTGTGCATGGAGCTCCCCAGATAATTTTCGATCGTTTCCTGTCCCAGGGCGTATTCGCATATATAGGTCTTTGTCGTTCCGGGGGGGACAAATTTCACATCCAGGTTCTCGAAAAGCTTGAGTGTCCCGGAATTCACGCCCACCGCCACGACGCAGAGATCATAGGCCTGGGATTCCCCTCCCCGGACTTTTATCAGGGGACGCCCATCCTCGAAGCGCACTTCATCCACCCGGCCCGAAACGATGTTCGCTCCCTTCTTCGCTGCCAGGCTCAGCAGGAAGCCATCGAAGCTGTCCCACCGGTATTCTTCGATTCCTCTCGGACCAGCCCCCCTGTACACGGCGGCGATCCTTTTTTCCTGAAGCGGAGTTTCGATCTTGACGCTTCCCACATCCATGTGAAGGACATAGGAATCGATGCCCCTTTGGACGACCGTGGAAGACAGCTCGATCCCCTCGGTGGCGAGCGTCTGGACCAACGATTCCGAGATGATGCCGCCGCACATGTTGCAGCCTCCGGGAGCGGGTTTTGAAAAATCCCGGGATTCGATGATATCCACCTGGATGCCCATCCCCATTCTTTCGGCAAGGGCCAGAAGAAAATAGCTGAAAAAAGTGCCGGCAGGCCCGCCTCCGATCACGGCCACGCGAGAATTATCGTCGAGACTTAGCATCATCCTCCTGAGCTATATACTATTTTTGCAAATCGTTGTTTTTTAAGAAAACAGCTTATAGCACACGCTATAAACCCTGTCAAACGAATCCGACTCGAATCTCATTCATCAAGATTGCATAAATCCTCATTATTGTTTCGACTCTTCACATCCTTTTTATGAACTTTTTCAGCCTTTCGAGAATCGAATGCTTGTTGGTGCTGGCCTCGATATCCTGTGCAGAAAGCTCTTTTATTTTTTTCAGGAATTCCTGATTCTTTTGGTTGCGCTTGCTGACCAGGTCGGCTATCACGTCAGCTAGTTCCGGGTTGCTGGCAAGAAGACGGGAAAAATCCTGGGTGTCGATCTCCAGAAGCTCCGATTCCAAGGCCACGATCCCCGTGGCTGTGCGCGGCATCCCCGTAAAAAGGGACATTTCCCCGAATATCCCCCCTGGTTCCACGGTGAACTCCGATTTGTATTTTTTTCCCTTTTCCTCGTACTCCATCTCCCCTTTTATCTGTCCTTCGGCCAGGATGAAACAGGTCTCCCCTCTTTCTCCCTGTTTGAAAATATGCTCACCGGGTGCGTAGCGGTGCCGCACGAGATAGGATGCGAACTCCCGGACCTCATCCTCCGGCACCAACAGCTCGCCTTTTTTCTCACCTTCCTGGTAACGGAGGAAAGAGGATCTCACCAGATCCTGGAAATTCCTTTCCGCCTCTGTATGGACCCGGGGTTTTTTATCCCTGAGCCCAAAAGATCGGATCACCTGTCCCAGTTTATCGCTCACGGGAACCGGGATTTCGATGTTTTGCCTCTTGAACTTGTACCAGATCAGCCTCGCCACTTCACTTTTTATGGGATTCTTGCGGGCGAAATATCTGATCCAGAATTTCAACACGTAGGAGATCCCGAAATCCTCATACTCGATCACATAAGCTTCGGGTTGAGGGGCATCCAGGACCTCGGGCACATCCTTTGCCGCCTGGATAAGGGCGTTCAGTACGATAGAGGGAGGAGCTTCGTAGCTGGCTTTCACCGCAATGGTCAAGGCCGTTTTTTTATCCGGCTGAGAAAAATTGGTGATTTTTTCCGATGCGACCAGATTGTTGGGCAGCACGACGATATTCGATGCTCGATCGAAAATGCGGGTTTCCCTCCAATTCGTATCCAGAACCATGCCCTCATGATCGCCGACCTTGATCCAGTCGTTCTTGCTGAAGGATTTCGTGAAATGAAGAGACATCCCCGCCAGGATGTTGCTGAGAACCCCTTGAAATGCCAGGCCCAAGATCATGGTCAAAATGGCCGAAGTAGCGAGGAATGGCGTGATATCGATCCCCAGCGTGCCATCCAGGATAAGGAATAAAATGATCAGATAAAATACAGCCAGGGTCAGGCTGTGGAGAACCCTGGGGAGGGGGAACTCCCGGTGCCGCTGCGCGTGCCATCCGATGAGGATCCCATCCACCAGCCTTATCAGAAAGAGGATGAAAAAGAATATCAGCGCCGCATCGAAGAAGGTGTGGAACTTTTGGGAAGGGAAAAGGACATTCCGGACGAGAGAGACCTGGAGAACGAGGGTTATTGTCAAAAGGGCGAAAGGGGCGTTCAATCTGGACAACACCGCGGCAAGAGACTTCCCTTTCGGACCGGCAAGTTTCAGGATCATCGCGCGGAAGAGGAAATATAGGACAGCGGCCACCGCAAACAAGACAAAGATCAGAAAAATCTCGATATACAAAGCGATCCTCCTTTAACCGCTTTTTTCTCTGGCCACAAAGGTATCGGGGAATTTCTCCCGGGCCAGGGTTAAAATCTCATCGATCCGGGAATCCTGGTGGTCGGGATTCAGATGGGAAAGGCACAGGGTTTTCACTCCGGCCTCATCAGCCAGTCTGGTGCCATCCAGCCATGTGCTGTGGCCCCAGCCTATTTTTCCCGACCGGTATTCCGAAGGCGTGAAGGTGGCATCGTAAACGAACATACCTGCATCGGCGGCAAAATCAGCGAGTCTTCGATCGATCCCCTGTTCGGGGTGTTCGGTGTCCGTTGCGATGACGATGCTCTCCCGCTCATTCTGTATCTTGTAGGCAACGCTTCCCTGGGGATGATTCAGGGGACAAAAAGTTATGCGGGTCTCCCCGATTGCGATCCCTTCTTCCGTCATCTGGTGAAATGATTTCTGGGCCGGGGTTTCCTGGAATGTGACGGGAAAATATTTCCCTCCCATCAATCCGTTGAGATGGCCTTGGGTTTCCTCGGGAAGGCGGTCGCAGTAGAAAGCCATCCGGACTTCCGGCAAATAGAGGGGACCGAAAAACGGAAGTCCCATAATGTGATCGAGATGAAAATGCGTCAGGAAAATATGCAGGCTTTTGGGCATATTCCCTCCATCGCCAAGGAGGCGGTCTCCCAGCTTTTTGATCCCAGTCCCCGAATCGAAGATAAGCAGGGCGCCGTCACCGGTCTCGAAGGAAGAACAGGGTGTGTGGCCGCCGTATTTGTCATAATTTTCACCTGAAACGGGACAGGTTCCCCTAACACCCCAAAACACCAATCCTGAATTTAAATCATCACCCATATTTCACACCTTTATCATTTCCCCTGGACTATTTACGCGTTAAGTCGTAGACCCCGCCCCAATCATCCGGCGGAGGAAATTGCTTTAGCTTCTCGATGCGCGAAATATACATAGCGGATAATTTATCATCCTTTATCGCTTTGAACAAGCTCGAAGCGTCTTCCCATTTCCTGTTCCTGTAATGATCGAGGGCCGCCTGAAACGCGGAGACTTTTTTCCTTTCCTCATCCGAGACCCGGCCCATTTCACCCATAATCTGATACACCCGGGCGGGCCTGCTTTTTCCCACTACCCGGATAAGATCCACCTCTCTTGCCATAATCATGTCCTTTGCCATCTGGAAGGTGGTCTCTCCCACCAGGATCGGAACGAAATATTGTTTGCATGCCCCCTCGAGACGGGAGGCCATGTTGATGGTATCCCCCATGGCCGTGTAGTCGAACCGGCTGTGGGACCCCATGTTCCCGACAACGGCCGGACCGGAATTGACCCCGATGCGCATGTGCAGTTCATGTCCGGATTTTTGTACGAATTCCGGTCTCAGCTCTTCCAGTCTGTGCTGACAATCCAGGGCTGCACGGCAGGCCCTCACGGCATGGTCCGTCTGGTCGAGAGGCGCATTCCAGAAGGCGATTATGGCATCTCCCTCGTACTTATCCAGGGTTCCCCCGTATGAGAGAACGATATCGGTCATCTCGGACAGATAATCATTCAACAGGTGCACCAATTCCTCGGGAGACAGGCTCTCCGAGATGGAGGTGAACCCGGCGACATCGGAAAAAAAGGAGGTGACCGTCCTCTTTTCGCCCCCAAGCTTCAACAGGGATGGATCTTCCAGCACCCTCTCTATGACATCGGGGCTGAGATAATACCGGAATGCGCTTTTGATAAACCGCTTCTGCCGGCCTTCAAGGCTGTAATTGAGGACCATGGCCGCCGTGAAACCCGAAACAACCGCAAAAAAAGGTGCCACCAGCTGCCACCAGAATCCCACTCCGAACGCCAGCCAGGAAACGGCCAGAGGCAGCGCGAGACAAAGGATGCCGAAAAACACGGTCATCCAAATTTTCTTGAGTAAAGAAGTCCCGGCTGCCGTGAGGACCGCCAGGAGAGCGAGAAAAAAATAAAAGATTACGGGGGAAGGAGTCCGGATGTAGTCCTTCTGCAAAATGTTATCGAGGGCCGTAGCTAAAATCTCGACGCCCGGATAAACAGGGCTGAATGGCGTGGGACGCAAATCCAGTATACCGGGGGCACTGCCCCCGATAAAAACGATCTTGTCTTTGAATGTCCCGGGCGGGATCTGGGGTGTTTTTCCTTCCTGAAGCTGGGCAAAGGAATTGATCACAGCGGCAGCCGAATAACTGGGATAGGTTCCCGTGGGCCCGTGGTAGCGGAGGATCATATGGTCCGAAGCATCAAGGGGGATATCCGGGAAACGCAGGCTATGATCGATATCTCCGGCAAGCGCGACAGGAACGGACGGAAGAAGCAGGCCGTTCAACGAAAACACGAGAGGAACCCGGCGGTAAATGCCATCCTTATCCTGGACAAAGGTGGAATTCCCTACTCCCTGAACAGAGTTCATGATATTTTCCACCGGAAGGGAAGCGGATCTCATCGGATGGGCGGACTCCTGAGGGTACTCGTTCTCTGCCAGGACGAACCTTTTCAAAAGCGCCGCATGGGATTCTTCGATCTCCTTTTCGCTTCTGCTCAAGGAAACCGGGAGAAACACATTGCCGGAGCGGGAAATGGCATCGGCCAGGGCTCGATCGTCATCGACGCCGTAAACGGAATTTTCGGAAAAAATGAAATCGATAAAAACAGCCTTTGCCCCGCCCTCCCTCAAATATTCCAGGATGTAGGAATACATCTCGCGCGGCCAAGGCCAGGAAATGCCCATTTCCTGTTCATAGACATCCAGGCTGTTCTGGTCGATGAGAAAGATCACGATGTCCTGGCTTGCCCCGGCAGGGTCGGAAAAAAGGCGGAGTCTCAAATCCCATGTTTTCCATTCCCAGACATCGAAGACACCGGTGACCGACAGAACGAGCGCAAGGACAAAAACGGCCGTGCCGACCGCTAATCCGCGGACCAGTTTATTTTTCATCTATCCCCATGCGCGTCTTTCAGGCGGAACGATCCCGACCCGAAACCGATGTGCCGGCGAAACGATGGCCACCCCGTTTACCTGAGGCTTTTCATGGCGCCCTGGAATCGCGAGGTCCTCCCCTCGTTTTTTCCGGGCATCGCTGAGACCGACGATATTTCTTTTCGAACCCTGCCGATCCTATCTTCGGCGGACGGATGGGTCTTGAACCAGCCTTTTCCGGACGCCGTGGATGAGTCCCCGACCATTGTGTCCAGAAAATCCAGAAGGCCGTTAGCATCGTACCCGGTTCTGGCAGAAGTCGTTACCGAAAGCTGGTCTGCCTCGTATTCGTACTTGCGGTCATATCCCCTTTCGATGAGGCTTTCGGCGATATCGCCAAGCGTATCTTCGAAAATGTCCGTCAGTTGGGCCAGCTTTTCCGGTGCATACCGCTTGGAAGCCTCGGATGCGATGATGCGGAAGGCATCGATCAGCCGGGACTTTTTTATGGACCTGAGTCCGTGTTTTGCGCTCACATGTCCTACCTCGTGGGCCAGTATGCAGCCGAGCGTTTCTTCGTCCTGGCAGCGCATCAACAGTCCTTTGGTGATGAAAACAAACCCGCCGGGCGCAGCCAGGGCATTGACCTCATCCGTATCCAGGATCAAAAAGTGGTATCCGGCATACGTCTCAGGGCGGTCACTGTGAATGACGACTGCATTGCCCACACGATTCACATATGCGGTCATGGCGTCATTTTTATACACCTGATACTGGGTCAGGATCATGGCGGAAACGGCCCGGCCGATATAATATTCTTCCTCTTCCGTGATCTCGGCAAAAGAACTCCGTACAGCCTCGGTGGTCTTTTCCACGGCTTCCACATCGCTTGCCGTCACTTTTCCCCCGGTCAAGGTCCCGATGTTCTCCTTGATGGTCTGGCAGGACATGAACATGGCCGCCAGAAACACCAGCCCTCCCAAAAAAACCGCTGTTCTCATTTGCGGATGTCTCATCGGGCCCCCCCGAATTCCGCGAGCTTGCCATCCATGAGAAACCTCCGGAGCTCGTCGGGGGAAACCTTGATATTCAGCATGCGGTCTACTTCCGCGAAATTCAATCCCTTATTCCGGGACTTGTATTCGTCTTCGACCTGTCTGTTGAAGCCCTTTCCGGCCAGCGCAACCTCATCGGCTGTTGCAGCCGTCTGCATGGATCTGTCCATCGATGCGACCTTCAATTTCCCTGTCTGGACCGCGCTGGAATGGATCCACCCTTCGACACCCTGGGATGTCCTCACTTTGAACCATCCGGCCTGGGAAGACAACTGGGTGACGCTTTCCCCGGCTGTCAGGGTGGCTGTGGGAGAAGAATAAAATTTCGGTTCCTTCCGGACAAATGTGCTCTGGACCTTCACGACCAATGTCTCGGCAAGGAGCAGGGCGACACAGACGACCGCGACACCGGCTAAAAGCAATTTAAATCGAGAGGCTTTATTCATTGGCACCTCCTTGTGTCAATATCTTTCGAATCCATCTCTTTGTTCCTATATCTTAGCCCATTCCTTTATCGTAATCTACTATGGCCCATCCAGCCCATCATGGATGGCGATGAGTTTTTCCTTGACCAGGCAGTTGCGTTTGACGGGCTTGTCGTTTTTTATGGCTATATGAAGGGCCTTGTATGTTCCCACGATCACACACAATTTTTTTGCCCTGGTCAATGCGGTGTAAAACAGGTTCCTTTGAAGCATGATAAAGTGCTGGGTCATGAGGGGCATCACCACGGCCTTGTATTCGCTTCCCTGTGACTTGTGGACAGAAATGGCGTAGGCCAGCGTGATCTCGTTCATCTCTTCCCGTTCGTATTTGACGATTCGTCCGTCATAGTCCACGAACAACCGATAATTTCTCCCGTCCATGTCCACGACGATCCCGATATCCCCGTTGTATATCTCCTTTTCATAATTGTTCCGGAGCTGCATCACCTTGTCATGAATCCTGATTTCCCTTGTGCCCAGTTTCAATCCCTCCTGAAACTTATTCAGACGCTTTTGAAGCTCCGCATTCAGGTTGTCAACGCCGACGATCCCGCGATACATCGGGCTTATCACCTGGATGTCCGAAGACAGCGCCGGGATCCCGAATCTCCTAGGGATGCTGTAGCCGCATAGTTTCATTATGGTGGCGAACGCCTTTTGATCATCGTTTTGGGGGATGAAATAAAAATCGGCATCCTTGACACCCCGGGGGGGATGGATCAGAGACAACCCCTGGTTGATACGGTGGGCATTTTGCACGATCAGGCTGTCCTTTTCCTGCCGGAAGATCTCATTCAGCGTGACGACCTCGACCTTCTGCGACTCTATGATATCCCTCAGGAGGCAGCCCGGCCCCACGGACGGAAGCTGATCTTTGTCTCCGACGAGGATCAAGCGCATCCTATCGGGCACGGCCTTTAAAAGATGGTGCATCAACGGCAGGTCCACCATGGAAAACTCATCGATGATCAGGGCATCCCCTGCCAGAAGATTATTCTCGTTCCGCCTGAAGCTGCCCTTTTTGGGCGTGAACTCCAGGGTCCTGTGCAGGGTTTTGGCAGGCTTCCCTGTCGCATCGGTCAAGCGCTGCGCCGCTCTTCCCGTGGGGGCAGCCAGCAGCACATCCCTGCCCCACCTCTGGAAGATATCCACGACAGCCTTGATGATGGTGGTCTTTCCCGTTCCAGGCCCACCGGTTATCACAAGGATCTTCTTCCGGAAACTTTCTTCGATAGCCAGGTTTTGCGCTTCTGAGAACCGGATGTCGAGGTTCCCCTCCACATCCGCGATGGCTTTGGCCACATCGAACGGGGGGGTACGGAAAGGTACCCGGGATAATTTGTGGATATTGCGAACCACTTCTTGCTGGGATGCATGAAAAAAGGGAAGATATATCGCCCTATCGGAATCGAATTCTTCGGCAACGACCATGCGGTGCTTTTCCAGCGCCTGAAGGGCCCGGTCGAAATCTTCTTCGTGCTCTATTTCCAGATCGGTCATGCAGGTCGACCTCAATTCTTTTTCGAGAGAAAAAATGTGACCCTGCTCATTATCCTTTTCCAACAAATAGCGGATATAGGCTTTGATGCGTTCCGGTGAACCCGGATCCAAACCCAGCTTCAAGGCCATTTGGTCGGCCGTTTTGAATCCCACGCCCCAAATATCATGACAGGCCTGGTAGGGATTCGTTTTCAGGATGTGAAAGGATCTCTCTCCATAATGCCGGTAGATCTTGGTGGCCAAGGTGGTCGAAATGCTGTGTTCCTGGAGAAAAATGATCAGCTCCCGGATATCTTCGTGCTCGGCCCAGGATTTTTTGATCTCACGGAGTTTGACGGGGCCGATACCCTCGATCTCTCTGAGCTTCTCGGGATTTTTCGTCAGGATATCGATCGTCCTTTCTCCGAACTTCTGGATGATGCTCCTGGCAATGACAGGACCGACTCCCCAGATCAATCCGGAGGACAAATATTTTTCGATTCCCTTTACGGAAGACGGCAGTATGGGCAGGAAGCTCTCGACCTTGAATTGTTTGCCGAACTTAGGATTGATCTCCCATTTTCCCTTGATTTTCAGCAGCTCTCCCGGGGAAAGGGGAGGAAAAGACCCCACGACATTGATGGTCTGGTCGCCGGGAAGGGTGAATTTACAGACCGTATACCCGGTGTCGGGACTGTAGAATACGATCCGTTCGATACTTCCCTCGAGCAGCTCCTGTTCACCCACGCTTTAAAACCGCTCCTTCATATTTTTCCTCGTCTATTCATTTGCGGCCCAGACGATCATATCACTTTTTCATCAGTCAGGCTGCTTGATGGCATGCTCTTCATAAGAAGAAATGTATAGGACAGGATTTTCGAGTTTGAATTCATCCCTGAATATCGAGCTGAAAACGATCCCATCCATGTCTTTCCCTATGGGAAGGCCAAGATAATTCAATAACGTAGGGGCGATGTCGGTCAATCTCATCGGTTCGATGTTTTTTCCTCTCCAGATCTCCCGCCCGTAAAAGAATACGACGCCATCCGGAGCCAACTCGTGATAGGCGGACATATTGGGATCCCCGAGCAGCCATTCCTGAACTCTCTTCCAAAGGGGAAGGGGCTCGATCCCATGGGGAGAAAATACGATAAGGAGCTCATTTTCTTTACGGGACGCCAGATATTTCCCGATAATATCGTCATAAAACTGATAATATCTTTCGATAACGGAACTGTAACGGGTGATCTCATCCTGTTCGATATTCCCGAAAAGATCCGGGAAGCTGTATTTGTAAAAGAATTGCTCGACAGTGTTAAGACCATTCAACATGAAATAGACGATCTGAAGCTGAGGGTCTGCTCGTTGTTCCATAATTTTTTCTTCATATTCGAAATCCGAATAGAAGGCCCGTTTGACTTTCTGGAAAATTTCGCTGTTATCCGTTTTGAGGTCATCGAAGATAAGGTTAAAACGCGTCACGGCCTTTTGTGAAGGGGGAGCCGTTTCCTGATAGTACGGCCAATCCCTAACGAGATAACTGGCTTTGTTGTCCTTGAAGATCGTCCAGATGTTTTTTTGAGAAAAAGAAACTTCGTCCAGCGATTGTTGGAGAAGGCCGAGACGCAAAAGCTGCCAGAAGAAAACATACCGGGGCACCACCTCCAGTTCTCGCGTGAAATGGAGCATCCGGTACTTAAAAAGAGAAAGCTGGCGATGCTTCGCCGGCAGCTTTCCCGAACTGAAAGAGGTGTTCTGGATCAAGGGATCGGTGGGCGAGAAGTTTTTGAGCGTTCCCCAGCTGCCTTCGTTCATCAACCAGGAAAAATTCGGGAGTTTCTCTTCGTTGATCAGCGGGATCATGACATCGAAGCTCAATCCGTCCAGCCCGATGATCGTGACTTTTTTGTTGATGGCCTTCGCTTCGAGGTTGGCAACCCTTTCCGGTTCATGCGGCACCGGAAAATCCATTCTCTGGAGAAACACATAATAGGCCGCCGCAAAAAACAACAGGAAATATACCAGCAGGAAAATAACGCTTTTCCTGTAGCGGTTGAAACCATAGAAACAAACAAATCCGATCAAAGCGAGAAAACCCAGTGTCAAGAATTGCTTGTTGAGAAGGCTTTGTGTCCCAAGATCGAAGAAAGAAGAAAAATAATCGAAGTTCGCTTTGAACAGCAAGAGAAATAAGCTGATAATCAATGAAAAACTCAGGACGAGAAAAGAAGGGGAAAGGAAAGCGATTCGAAAAGATCTTCCGAGAATGAACTGGAGGATGAAAAAGAAAATCACGGATAAAATCAGGACGGCCAGACCATAGGTCATACCCAGGAATAGGGTCAACTGGCCGAAAAACAGGATGTCGACATCGAGGTTGATGTTGATATCATAAACAAGAAGGGCGAGAAGACTGCCGAAAAAAACGCCGGTTATTAAGGAATTCACGAAGACTTTGATAAATTTCATGCAAGAAAAAATTATCACGATTCGGGGTAAGGGTCAATAACATTGGCGAAAAGGAATACTAAGAATGGGTCACGACGAAGAAGCCAACCCACCCCACCCCAACTTAAGGTAAATAAAATCTAGAGGAATATATCTTTGTGTAAGATGGTAACGACAATATTTATGAATTATTCAAGGTCCTGGATAATTTACGGGCTAAGATTGCTGCAGCGGCAAAGAAGCAGCCTGTGAAGTTGTATTTGTATACCACGAACAGGCTGTAATGAAGCCGATGCAGTGAGATTGGTTCGCCCAGAGGGGAAAAAATACTGATGCATTCTTAGTTATTTGCATTCATATTTTCTTGAAAATGAATGGTAGGCATCAGTATTTTTTATAAATAACCCATAACGGTTAGGGGTTATTTACAGGTCGAGATTACTGCATCGGCAAGGAAGCGGCCCATGAAGCTGTAGTGAACTACCGCGAATGGGCTGCAACGCAGCCGGTGTTGTGAGATCGGCCTGCCGGAAGGGTAATAAATACCGACACATCTTATGCTTGTTATTGTTTTTATTCTTTTGTATATGAATGTCGGTGTCGGTATTTTTTATAAATAACCCATAACTAGTTGACGATTTTGAGGAGGCGATTCCACCTCGCCTTCGGAATAAAGCTGACGAATTTTTTCAATCGGTCTCTCAGGCTGGTTTTCAGATAAGCATCCCTTTCCGCATCATAGGAAAAATAGATGACCCAGGGGCGGCCTTTTAACAGATGGAGCGGCAGGCATCCCCAGTAGCGGCTGTCCTGGCTGTTATCCCTGTTATCCCCCATCACAAAACAATGGCCCGGGGGAACGGTTAAAGGAGGGAAGTTATCTCGAATCGTCTCATCGTAGTGGTAATATCCGTCCTTGGTGAAAACACGCGAATCGTTGTGGACCTTGTAAGGTTCATCGATCGGCTCGTCGTTCACATACACCTGTTTGTCTTTGATCTCGATCGTTTCTCCCTCCAGGGCGATGACCCTTTTGACGAAATCTTTGTTGAGTTCTTTGGGATATTTGAAAACGACGATGTCGAATCGCCTCAAATCCCGCCGTGGCAGAACGGCCTTATCCAGAGATATGGCAGGTTCTAGGTAGGCCATCTTGTTCACGAGAAGGAAATCCCCTACAAGCAAGGTCGTTTCCATAGAACCCGTCGGGATCTGGAAAGCCTGGACTACGAAAGTCATCACGAAGAAAACAAAAACAGCCGTTTCCACGATGAGTTCGAAATATTCGCGAAAAACGCTTTTTTCGCGCACTTTTTTTTGCTTTTTCTCTTTTTCCATGTCACACCAGGTAAGAAACGCTCAATATTATCAAATAAAGGAAGTTCATCAGTATCGTTGTTTTTATCGCAGGGAAAAATTCCGCCCATTTGCCGAGGTTTTTCCAGCCTGTCCGGAAAGAAAGCACGGGCATCGGGATCGTGATAAAAACCAGGAGCGACCACAGGGGCCAATCGCCGAAAAAAACGCCGATGAGGACCACCGCATAACAGCTAAGGGCCAATATCAAGTAAAGGACCATGCTGGGTTTGAATCCGAAAAGAATGACCCACGTTTTTCTCCCTGTCGCCTCGTCCGCTTCTTTGTCGGCAAACTCGTTGATCAGCAGCACGAGAGTGGTTAAAATGCCGGAGGGCACGGCAACGATCCACGGCCATATAGATGAAATGCTCTGGGCCTGGACATAATAGGAACCGAGAACGATAAAAGGACCCCATGCAAGAAAAATGGCGATCTCTCCCAATCCCTTATTGACGAGACGGAGAGGAAAGCCGTTGTACCCATAAACCAAGAATAACGCCGCGATGCCGATGAATAAAACCGTGTTTCCCGAGGATACGGCGTTCAAATAGATTCCGATGGCCGAGCCGAGCACAGCGAATAGGAGAGACACGGTCAAAGCTTCGCCGGGCCGGACAAATCCATCGAGCACCATCCGGCTTCCCCCTGAAAAGGGAGTGATGGCGTATTTGTTCAGGGCATCGTTCCCGCTTTTGAAATCGAAATAGTCATTGGCCACGTTACACGCGATGTGAAAAAAACAGGAGCCGAAAAGAACCAGCAGGAACCGGAGGAGATCGAACTCATTTTGGTGCCACCAGGCAAATGCGGTGCCCACGAATACGGCCCCGATCGTTACGGTCATAAACGGAAGCCTCAAGAGAAGCAGAATGGCTTTAGATTTTTTTATCTCCATAGGTCGAATCGGTTCTCCAAGTATTAAACCAATTATTATAACCTTATCGTTTCATTAATCAAGTCTTTTATCCGATTTTGATGCGCTCCGTGCAAGCTATCTTGCTGAAATTTATAGTATAATGAAGGCATGAACTTCACACTTTTCGGATATCCCAAGTCGGGCAAGACCACGTTGTTCAACCTGTTGACCGGGGCAAAGGTCGAAACATCCGCATTTGACAGCGGAAAAAAAGAACCCAACTGCCGGACATGCCCCGTTCCGGATGAACGGTTGGATAAAATTCACTCCTTATACCCGGAAAAGAAAAAAATCCCTGCCTCTATCGATTACATCGATCTTGCTGGGATTTCCTACGGAGAGATCAAGAATGACGCCTATCTCAGCCATCTCCGGAAAGCCGATGGCCTGACTCATGTCATCAGGGCTTTCGAGGACGATCGGATCCCCCCGCCCAAAGGGAAGGTCGATCCGAAAGAAGATATCCTCTCTATGGAAGACGAACTGATCCTGGCCGATTTGCTCTCGGTCGAGTCTAGGGTGGAAAAGCTGGAAAAAGAACTCAAGCGGACAAAGAATCCGGAGGGAGAAAAAGAAAGAGACCTCCTCGAGCACATCCGCTCCCATCTGGAAAAGGGAAAAGGACTGCGGGAGCTGGAGCTTTCAGGCACGGAAGATAAACTCATACGGAGTTTCGCTTTTCTGAGCCAAAAGCCTCTTCTCCACATGATCAACCTGGATGACAAAGACATCTCTGCGGTCGAAACGCCGGAAAAATTTTATTCTGCACCGAATGAAGGAACGGCTGTTTTGGCGTTCTGCGGTAAGATCGAAGCGGAAATCCAAGAACTGGAAGAGGAAGAAATAGGGATCTTTCTCGATGAGTACGGGCTCGAGAAGCTCAGTTCTCCCAAATTCCTGAAATCATCGTATGACCTTCTCGGTACCATCACGTTCTTTACGATCGGGAAGCAGGAGACAAGGGCCTGGACCATCAAGAAAAATACGACGGCAGCCGCAGCGGCAGGGACTATCCACACGGATATGGAAAAAGGATTCATCCGGGCTGAGGTCATATCCTGGTCGGAATTGCTCGGTTTCGCATCCCTTCAAGCCGCAAAGGAAAAAGGATCGGTCCGGTTGGAAGGGAAAGATTATATTGTTCAGGATGGGGATGTCATCTATTTCCGTTTCTCGACATGACCGAATCCCATTTGAAAGATTGGCATCTATTTTGATATAACCACGAAGGAGACCTAAAAATAGAACCGTCCCCTTTTTAAAATGAAAAAAAGTTTCGAGATTACGGCATGCGACGCGGACTCATCGGCACGAACGGGTGTCATCCATACAGGACATGGCCCCATCCAAACCCCGGCTTTTGCGCCGGTAGCAAGCCAGGGATCGGTCAAAGCTCTTACCCACGACATGGTGCAAAAACTCAAAGCCCAGCTCATTCTGGTCAATGCCTACCACCTGTACCTTCGACCGGGGCTCGATGTCATAAAAAAGCTGGAGGGAGTCCATTCCTTTATCTCCTGGCAGGGTCCTATCCTGTCCGATAGCGGCGGGTTCCAGATCTACAGCCTCACTCCCCTGGCCAAGGTCAAGGATGACGGGGTGGAATTTTCGTCCCATCTGGACGGGTCGAAGATTTTTCTTACTCCGGAGGACGTCATCGATATCCAAGGGACTCTCGGGACAGACATCATGATGCTGCTGGATTACTTCTGTGCTTATCCCGCCTCGAAAAAAGAAGCACGCAAAGCGGTCGAGATCACAACAAAATGGGCCCAGCGCTCCAAATCGCACATGCAAAAAAAAGCGTCCTCCCAGCTTTTGTGGGGAATATGTCAGGGCGGCATCTACTGGGACCTTCGCAGGCAGAGCATCGAAGAGCTGATGGCCATCGATTTCGATGGGTATGCACTGGGAGGATTGGGCATCGGGGAGCCCAAAACCCATTTCATGGAGATGGTCGAGCGTTCCGGCGATATTCTCCCCAAGGAAAGACCCAGATATTTGATGGGAATAGGCTATGTGAAAGACATCCTCCAGGCTGTGGAAAAAGGAATCGACTTTTTCGACTGCGTGCTCCCAACCCGGAACGCCAGGAACGGAACACTCTTCACGAGCGCCGGCAAAATCGTGATCAAAAACAAGAAATACGAGAAGGATGGACGGCCGGTAGACGAAGCGTGCGGCTGCTACACCTGCCGGAATTTTTCCCGGGCCTACTTGAGGCATCTCTACGAAAGACAGGAGATTACCTCATCCGTCCTCAACACCCTTCACAACCTGCACTTTTATCTTGACATCTTTCGAAAAATTAGGCACTCTATTCAATCAAATTCCTTTCGGCAGTTAAAGTATAGTATAATGAATAAAAAAGAAGAGGATGAATTGGTATGATTATTTCAAGCCTTTTTTCGTTTTTGCAACAGGGGGGAGACGCTGTCCGACCCCAAGGGAGCATCGTAACGGCCTTGCTTCCGTTTGTCCTTGTTTTCGTGATCTTTTATCTGCTGATCATTATGCCCCAGCGGAAAAGACAAAAAAAACACCAGGAGATGATCGGACAGCTCAAACCGGGAGATAAGATCGTCACCACAGGGGGAATCTACGGAACCGTGATGGGCGTCCAGCAGGACAGGATCGAACTCAAGATCGCATCCAATGTGAAAGTCGACATCACCAGAAACGCGGTTGCCGCATTTTTATCAGATAAAAAGGAAGACAAATAGGGATTATTTTTGGAATCCTTCAGGCCCCTTGACCTGAAATCTTAATTAAGAAAGGTAAGATGAAAAAAAACCTTCAGTGGAAAATCATTCTTGTCGTCGGTGTTATCGGCCTTTCTGTGTTTCTCGCATACCCGCCCGGAAGTAAAATCCAGTACGGATTAGATCTACAGGGGGGGATGCATTTGGTCTTGCAGGTGGTCACCGATGATGCCATCAACACGGAAACAGACCAGGAAATCATACGGCTGCAAGATCAGATGAAACGAAAAGACATCAGTTATGCTTCCATAGCAAAAAGCGACGAACGTATCGGTCGTTTCATCCTCCGGGGCTTCGACGCCACAAAGGAGCGGGATGTCCGGGATCTTCTGGACGAATATTTCAAGGAATGGGACTATTCCGTTTTGGGAGGCGATGTTTCCCTCACCATGACATACAGTGCCGAGACTTATTTCCGGGACCAGTCTGTCCGTCAATCTGTGGAAACGATCCGCAACCGGGTGGATGAACTGGGGCTCTCGGAGATCCCGATCCAGAGGCAGGGCGGTCCGACCGGGGAGCGTATTATCGTCGAGCTTCCGGGTGTCGAAGATCCGGACCGCGTGAAAAACATCCTGAAAACAACGGCACAGCTGGAATGGCGGCTGGTCCTCGGCGGGCCCGCACAAACACCGGAAGCCCTTCTTACGGAATACGGTGGTGAGATTCCCGAAGAAATGGAAATCTTGCCCGGAGACCCGCGGAGAAACCTGGGAGGAAATTACTACCTTGTGAGCCGGGTCGCCGCAGTTTCCGGCAAAGACCTGAGGGATGCCCGTCGTTCCTACGATGAATGGAACAACCCGGCGGTATCTTTCCGGCTGTCTCCAGAGGCTGGAAGGCGGTTTTACAAGTTCACCTCGGACAACCTGCAAAAACCTCTCGCCGTGATCCTGGATAAAAAAATCATCAACGTGGCGACGATCGAGGATAGGATCCCTGACACGGGCATCATCCGGGGGTTCTCCGATCCTGATGTCGTCGACGATCTCACGATCGCTCTCCGCGCAGGGGCACTCCCTGCGACGATCAAATATCTGGAGGAACGGACGATCGGCCCGTCCCTGGGCGCCGACTCCATCCGCAAAGGTCTGGTATCGATCATCATCGCGCTGATCCTGATCCTTGTTTTTATGGTTTTCTATTACAAGCTGGCCGGAGTCAACGCCATCTCGGCACTTCTCCTGAATATTTTGATCCTGGCCGGGGCGCTGGCTTATTTCAAGGCCAATCTAACCCTTCCCGGGATCGCCGGGATCATCTTGACGATCGGAATGGCGGTGGACGCCAATGTGCTGGTTTTCGAAAGGATCCGGGAAGAATTGTCACAGGGAAAAAGCGTGTTGAGTTCGATCGCCTCCGGTTTTTCCCGCGCCTTCAAGACCATTCTGGACGCCAACGTCACCACGATCATCGCCGCCATTTTCCTTTTCCAATTCGGCACAGGGCCGGTCAGGGGATTTGCCGTCACTTTGATCATCGGGATCGCGGCCAGCATGTTCACAGCGGTATTCGTGTCGAGGCTGATTTTCGATCTCGGCATGTCGAAGAAAAAACAAAGAACAAAGTTGAGTATATAAAATGCAGATATTCAAGAAGCCCAACTTCAACTTTATGAAATACAAGTTTATCGCCCTTGGGATTTCTGCCGTCATCGTCGTTATGGGGATCATCAATATTTTCGTCCATAAAGGCCTGAATTACGGAGTGGATTTCGCAGGCGGAACCCTGATCCAGATCCGGTTCAAAACCGTCCTTCCCATCGAAAATCTCAGGCAGACCTTATTAAATGCCGGCTTTTCACCGAAGATACAGGAAGTCGAACGGGGGGAAAGGGAATATATCGTAAGGACCATGCTTCCGGAAGGAGAACCGGACCAGGAGCTGGAAGCGCATGAGATCATGGGGAACAGGATCGTCGATGTTCTGAGAACACCCGAGGACATATCGGGCCAGGAACAAGGACTCCAGGACCTGAATAACATCGATACGGAAAAGCTGGCAGCCCTTCTTCAGGAGGCTTTTCCAGAAGAATCCGAACAGGCAGCCGCCGATATCGCCGAATTTCTCCAATCGGCCGAACAAAAGGGTATTATCGAGAGTTTTGACCTGCTTGAGGAGGCCGGGATCCAACCGGAGATCGTCGAATTCCTGAAAAAGGAGACATATCTCGGGAGCATGTCCATCAAACGGAGAGAAACGGTCGGTCCCCAGGTGGGAGCAGAGTTGAGGAGGCGGACAACCCAGGCAACGGTATGGGCCCTGATCGGCATGCTTATCTATATCGGAATCCGTTTCAAATTCGCCTATGGCGTGTCCGCGATCATGACCCTGGCCCACGACGTGCTTGTGACCGTGGGCATTTTTTCTCTCACGAACCGGGAGATCAACCTGCCGGTGATCGCCGCCATCATGACCATTGTGGGATATTCGCTGAACGACACGATCGTCATATTCGACAGGGTGAGGGACAACCTGAAAACGCTCCGGAAGCTGGATTTTTCAAGCATCCTGGACGCGAGTATCAACCAAACACTCAGCCGAACGGTTATCACCTCGGGCACAACCCTTTTAACGGTAGTGACGCTTTTTATATTCGGAGGTGAAGTCATAAACGACTTTGCCTTCACCATGATTATCGGAGTGATTACCGGAACTTATTCCTCGATCTATATGTCCTGTTCCCTGCTGCTATTCTGGAAGAAAATTTTCAAGCCGAAGAAGGGTTTAGGGAAGTAAATAAATGCTTGTAAAAAGGAATTTTTTGCTTTATACTTTGATTTATCCTTTCGCTAAAAACCTAGATTAAGAGGTAAGACAATGGCTGAAAAGACAAAGCCAAAAAAACAGGACGAGATCCCCGATCTTTTTCATGATTCTTTTATTATTGGCGAAAAAGGAAGATTCAGAAAAGCTTTGGCCTTTCCGATAGCTCTCCTCCTTCATGTGTCCGTCGTTGCAGCCATGCTCGTTCTTCCCCTGCTCAACACAGGGAATTTGCCCGAAGTGGAAGTGTACAGCGCGTTCCTGGCTCCTCCCCCGCCTCCTCCACCTCCTCCACCTCCCCCGGCTAAAAAAAGTTCCAGCTCCAAAGCCAGAACCCGGATCAAACCGGTCAAAGCCCAGACCAACATCCAGCCCGGCCAACTGGTCGCGCCCGTGGAGATCCCCGATGAGATCATCGAAGAAGAGCTCATGGATATCGGGATCGAAGGCGGCGTGGAAGGCGGAGTCGAGGGTGGAGTCGTTGGCGGCGTGCTCGGCGGCGTGGTCGGCGGTGTGCTCGGCGGTGTCGTCGGCGAAGTGGAAGCCCCCATTCGAGCCATCGGTGAGATCAAACCCCCCAAGCTGATCAAAAAGGTCGAGCCCCTCTATCCGGAGATCGCCCGTCAGGCCAGGGTGGAAGGGGTCGTTATCATCGAGGCGACCACAGACATATACGGGCGGGTGCAGCGGGTGAATATTCTCCGC
>Ga0180437_10003638_pt1 | contig 22700 bp, 24 predicted proteins | sample SS_ome_4_FD_132410 | JGI IMG/M metagenome (GOLD analysis project Ga0180437, IMG submission 132410) | Hypersaline lake sediment archaeal communities from the Salton Sea, California, USA - SS_3_D_1 metaG | ecosystem: Environmental > Aquatic > Non-marine Saline and Alkaline > Hypersaline >...
CTAAGAGCGGAGTATCGAGAGAAGAATATGATAATTGGATATTGAATATGACCTTTAAAAAAGAGGTGGAAAGAATCAATGAGATGAGTATCGATTTTGTGGAAAACCAATTGATGAGAAAAATCAATGATGGAGATTTGGCAGCAATCCAATTCTATCTAAAAACTAAAGGAAAAAAGAGAGGATACTAATATGGCGAAGAATCAAGCATCTGCAAAAATAGAGAAAAAGAAAATAAGAAGAAAAGGGGTTCATGCAAAAACTAAAACCTCGAAAAATAAAAACTCAAGAAACTATAAAAAACTCAATATAGGTCAAGGATAAAAAGATATTGGAAATTATGAAAAACTATAAAGGAAGTACAAGATATATGATATTCAAGGATGAAGTTGAATCTCGATTAGGATACTCTCTATCTGAAGAAGAATTTGATTTATTTGGAAGATGGTTGGATGAAAATCTAAATGCTCAATTGGAATCAACTTTAGACTTTCAAATTGATTTCTGGGAAACCATGCGATTTGAAGAACCACCAGCAAAAATAAGTTCTAAAGTTATCTAAAGATGAAGGTTCAAACGACTATAGTATTTGAGGAGTTGCTCAAATCTGATGAATTGGAAAAAAGACTAGTGGTTGCTCAAGGGGGAAGCCGCTCAGGGAAGACATATAACATTCTAATTTATTGGATATATAAATTGCTTCAAGAAAATGGCAAAACTCTCTCTATAGTCAGAAAAACTCTCCCCTCATTGAAGAATACGGTACTAAAGGATTTGCAAGAAGTACTTGAGAAATTTGAAATCTTTGACCCTTCAAAATGGCATAAGCAAGAAGGATATTATGAGTTACCAAATAAATGCATCATCAATTGGTTCTCAGTCGATGAACCTCAGAAGATTAGGGGTTCAAAGAGAGATTATCTCTATTGCAATGAAGCAAATGAATTATCGATAGATGATTGGAACCAATTAATTTTTAGAACCACTGGCAAAGTGATTTGCGATATGAACCCTAGTGAATTGAGAAGCTGGGTATATGATTTGGAAAATAGAGATGATTGCTATTATTTCATTACGACATGGAAGGATAATCCATTCATTGATAAAAACATCATCAAGGAATTGGAGAGTCTGAAATTCAAAGATGAGAACCTTTATCGAGTATATAATTTAGGTATCAAAGGGTTACCAACTTCACTGGTCTTTACCAACTTTAATACCATTGAGCAGATACCCCCTCAATCAAAGTTATTAGGAAGAGGATTGGACTTTGGATATAACGAGCCGACCGCATTGGTGGAAGTCTATAAGGATGATGATAATTTATATCTAAGAGAATTAATCTTTGCAAAGAATTATACAATGACTGATTTGATTTATCAGATGGAAAAATTGAATATTGAAAAAACCGATACCATTTGGTGCGATTCAGCAAGTCCTCAGAATATTGAAGAGCTGAGAAGATATAGATTCAATGCAAAGCCAGTGAATAAGAAATCCATTTTGCATGGTATAGATTTGATGAAAAGGCATAATCTCTTTATTGAGAATAGTTCTGAGAATATGAAAGTCGAATTTGCATCTTATAAGTGGAAGGTTGATAAAAATGGTATATTATTGGATGTACCTGAGGATTCCAATAACCACTCAATCGATAGCATTCGATATGTCTTAGAAAGCGAACTAAATAAAAAATCAGGGAAAATAACTATAATATGATTAAATTAGAAATTGGAAAATATAAGGTTGATTTGCCAGAGCAGATAACCATTGGTCAGTATTTGGAATATGAAAAAAATAGAAGCATTTATGTTAATAATCCTTCAAGGGTATTATCTCTATTCACCGGCATTCCATATGATGAAATGAAGAAGTTACCATTAGTGGATATCAGAGAAATCGATGAGATAATCGGTCAGTTGATGAATATGGAAGTTGATAATCAGTTGGCAATCTATATCACTCATAATGGAAAAGAATATGGATTGGAAAAAGATTTCAGCAAACTCAGCTGGGGTGCATGGATTGATTTGGATGTCTATTCTCAAGATATCCTCAATAGTCTGCATAAGATATTGGCCATTCTATATAGACCTATCAAGCAAAAGAAGAAGGATGATTATATTCTTGAGGATTATGATAGCAAAGATATGGAAGAGAGAGCAACTGAATTTTTATCATTGCCGGTCAGCATTTGGTTCGGAGTCAGCAGTTTTTTTTTTCTAATCGCAAACTCATATATCAAAGATATGGAGGCTTCTTTGAAGTTTCAGATGAAGATGAACAAATTGATAGAGAGGGGGAAGAGAGTGATACCAAAGAGGCTCCATCGATATCTGCCGCAAGATTCTATTTCACCCTCACTTATGAGTTGGCAAAGCAGAATGTTTCACAAATGAAAGAAGTGGAAAAGGAACCATTATACTTATGCTTGAGTGTAGCTGCTCTAATGAAAGATAGAATCGAAGAGCAGAAAAAAGAAAATGAAAAAATGAAAAGGAATTTAAGATGAATGAATATATAAGTTTTCATAAGATATTAGATTTGATAAAGCAGTACCAGCAATCATCAGCAAGATTGCATGATTTTGGATATGGAGATATTGTCTACTTTATGAATGATAGTGGTACCACCACCAATTATCCATTTTTATTTGTTACTCCTCAGCTTATTTCATATGATGAAAATATCACCACTTATTCTTTGCAACTCATTTTTGCCGATATCGTTAATACTGATTTATCCAATGAAGCAGATGTTGTTAGCGATATGAGCTTAGAAGCTAGAAGATTTCTCTCAGAAATAAGAAGGGGGTTTCTGTTCGATGATTTTGACTGTTCCCTTCCTGCATCGGCAACCCCTTTCTTTGAGAGATTTAACGACCATGTTGGAGGAGTGGTCTTAGATGTTGATATCACCATCTTTGAAGATATCAATGCATGCGATTTCTATCCATCTCCAACTGCGACTGGTACTGCGACTCCAACTCCGACTCCGACTTTTACACCAACCCCTTCAGTCAGTTGCAAGAATTATAGAATAACTAATACAAATGGTTTCTCCACTGATTATGATTATATTGATTGCGGTGGAAATCCTCAATCTGGTCAGGTTCTGGGGTACTTGAGTGCAGATATTTGCGCTCAATTAGGTACTGTTGTAATAACTAATGGTGCGACAGGAACAATAACTGATTTAGGAACAAGTTGCTAATAGATTATGGAAGAAAGAATCCTAAATCAAATTGCAGATACCGTAAAAAAAAGCATTCAGGCTGAGTTGAAGATTCCTCGCAGAAGCAAGTCATATGATGGCTCAGTCAATAAGAGGGGTACCTCTGCACCTATATCATCAGGGAATCTCTATAAGAGTGTTAATGTATTCTGGGAAAATGATTTTGATGACCCCTTTCCAACTTTGATAATTGATTTTGGAAATGCGGATTATTGGTACTGGGTCAATTATGGAAGAAGACCAGGAAGATATCCACCACTCAAAGCGATAGATAAGTGGGTAACTCAAAAAAAAGGTTTTGCTCAAATCATCAGAGGGCCTGGTGGAAGATTTACAAAAAGAAAATCTTTGGTATTCCTTATTAGAAGAAGCATTGCAACATTAGGATATCGAGGAACCTTTTTTATTGAAAATGCTTTGGAAAAAAGCAAAAATAAAGTTTTAGAAGAAATTGGAGAAGCTGCTGCTCTATATATAGACAAAATAATCTCTCAGGGCTTAGTATTCACTCAATCAGAAAATTGATATGATAGATATAATTGATTCACCTCTCAAGTTTCAACCTGTATATTCTGACGGGTTGTTTTTCACTATTTCGGCAGATACTTCCGACAAATATAAATTTAGATATACTTATGATGTCTATATCAATAATGAGGTGGTCTTTAGAGGAAAGACTAATCCTAATCCATATGACTTAGGGGTTGTTGATATTTCAAGAATCGTAAAAACCTATACCAGCAATAATCCAATCAGTGATTATAATGGTACTCCGATTTATACTCATCAGACTTTTCCATTTTCTAGACCCTATCAAAGCGAAACCATTCCATATCAAGTATATTTTGGATATGAATATGCCAACTCAGCAGATGGTGCAATAACTGGTTTCACTGGCTCAGGTGATACCATCGGAAATCCATCGATAACCAATGGAACTTATAAGACCTTCTATTCGACAATGGGCGTTAATGGAAGAGCAACTCAGCAGGATTTTGATATCGGCCCATTTGTTCTTTCAGGTTCTCCTATAGGTCAATATCCAACCACTTCAGGATTATTCCTGACCAATTCGCCAAGGATTAGAAATATTCAATCATCAGAATATTATACTTTAGCATTCACCAACTATTATCTTTCTGAGGATATTCTCTCAGAACCTTATTATGTTGAATATAATTATTATGATTCAGATGGAACTCTAATCGATACTGAGCAATATAGCAATTTGACCTTCAATGGAGGAGGCCCAATGGTTGATTGCACCACCGTATATCCATCCTATTATAATGTTATTCTGACCGGAAATACTGATTGGAATACTCTATATGTTGGAGCAGGCCCTGCTAATAATCCTAATTTCCCTGCAAATTGCACTCAATATACAGTTCAATTATTTGGAAAATTCACTGGTTCGACTTCTCCGATACCAGGAACTCCGACTCCAACCCCGACTCCTTCGATAACTCCTGGATGCGGTACTTGCTATACTTATGATATTGAGAATCCTAGTCTGACGACTTATTGCGATGTCTATTATACTCAATGCTCATTTGGACCAGTAACTAAGATAACCATTCCACCAGGTCAGATTGCAAGGATTGATTGCGCTTGCGATGGTTCATTGATTTATGAATGCGCATTGATAGTAACAGTGGTTTCTTCTTGTACCTCAGAACCAACTCCAACTCCTAGCTCCACTCCAACTCCGACTCCTGCATGTATTTGCGAAGCCTATACTGTCGATAATAACTCATTGGAATCTCAAGCATTTGTTCAATTCCTTGATTGCAGCGGAGTAACTCAGAATTTGGTATTAGACCCTGATACTGGATTATCCTTCTGTGCATGTTTAGGTTCAATTCAGACCACTGGTGATACCACCACTTATGATGGAGGATTATGTAACCCCGAACCTAGTCCAACTCCAACCCCGACTCCTTCGGCGACACCTCCTTATTGCGAATGTATCGAATATCTCCTTGAGAATGAAGACCCCTTCTTCCAAAGTTATTCTTATACTGATTGTTATGGAGATGTTCAAGTTGGTTCTTTGGCTGGCTTCCAGCAATTGATTATATGCGCTTGTAGAGATTCCGTAAGTGGTTCTATAATAATAAGTGAAATAGGAGTCTGCTAATAAATAAAAAATAGAGATATAAGATATGGCAATAGTTCCGCAACCAGTACCAAATACCGCAATACCTGGCATCTGCTCAGGATATACCGCAGTCAGTGAAATATTCACTTTCAATGTCGAAGAAATTTGCACCAGAGCAGGTGCGACTCAATTGCAATTGATGTGGTTGAATAGATATGGTCACTTTGACTATTACACTTTCACTGCAGGAAAAGATGAGGGTCTAAATATTGAAAGGCAGACTTATAAGCAATGGAATGTCGACTGGGGTTCTGATAATCCATTGAAGACTCGATATTCAAGGGGAACCACCGATTATTCAGTTAGCATGGTTGAAACTCATGTTATCAATTCAGGATTTATCAATCAGGCTGATATGGTATTTTTAGAAGAATTATATACTTCCAATGATGTATATGAAATAACCACTGATGGAGAACTTAGACCAATCTCAATAATTTCAACTGAGTATATTAGAAAAAATAAGGGAAATAAATCCATCGTCAATTTGGAATTGACTAATACCTATTCAAATAACATTAAACTCTTAGGTCAATAATATGGATACCACTCTGCTTCTATATTTGGATGAAAAGTGGCAACGAGTTGATTTATATGAGGATATTTCAATCAATGTTGTCATTCAAGAACTTGCGGTCAATAATCTGCAGAGCAGAAAATCACCCTATTCAAAGCAATTTGTAGTTCCTGCAACTTCAGCTAACTCCAATCTATTTGAACATTATTTTGAGGTCAATGGAACTGATTTCAATCCTCTAATCAAGATTCCTTGCTCAGTTGATTTCAGAGGTACCAATATCTTCGTTGGAGTATGCAGATTGAATGCGGTTATCAACTATCCAAATTATACTGATTTCGAACTTTATATAATCAGTGAAATAGGTGACTTCATAAGTGAATTATCTAATACCACTCTTCAGGATTTAGATTGGACTGAATATCAGCATGAGCAAAATTATGATAATATCACTCTGAGCTGGGAAGCAAAGAATGATGATACCACCGGATTATTCGAAGGTGATATCCTCTATCCAATAATAAATTATGGATTGGAATATACCGGTACTGGTACTGGTGCAACCCCTATCTTCACTTATACTTTCGGTGAAACTTATTCATTCGATAATCCTTCCTATGCAGTTCCTGAGAGATTCTTCAAGCCAGCAATTAGAGCAAAAGCAATCCTTGAGAAAATATTTGCAAATACCAATTATGAAGTTCAAAGTGAATTCTTTGAAACTGATTATTTCAATAGTATTTATATTGATTTATTCACCAATGGTCAATTAGGTATCCCGGCTCCTGAGGATGTTGAAAATCAGAATATCTTCAAAGCAGCATCGACTGAAAAAACATTAACTTATAATGGAGGAGTCTTTAAACCATTTCCTTTTTCAACTAGATTTGGTGGAACTTATGACCCTCTAAATAACTTCAATAGCTTAGGGTCAGGAAGTTTCAGAGCTCCTTATACTGGTCAGTATTTCTTCAATGTTCGATTCGAATATGAAAGCTTAGACTTTGTTCAAGATAGGGGGTCTTTCAATGTAGTTGCATTCAGCAATACCGGTGCATTATTATATATTAGTCCAACCTATCAAGTTGGATATAGGTCTTTCGTAAAACAGCAAGCCGAAATCAATTTATTCTTTGATGTTGCGATGACTGTTGGTCAGACTATTACTCTTCTTATTCAGGAGAACTTGCCTTATAGTTCTTTACCTTTAACGGTGAATACTAATCCTGGCAGATATATCATCAAGCCATATAAGGGAATAACCATCAATGAAAATCTTCTAATCTGGGAATTATATTCATCTCCAACTATTACTGAAGGAACAGTAGATATTGCATTAGGTCTGCCTAATATCAGTTCAAGTGATTTCCTCAAAGGACTAATAACCATGTTCAACTTAGTGGTGGTTGAAGAAGGTACCCCTAATATAGTGAAAATCGAACCATATAATTGGTACTTCAATGAGGATGATAGGGCTGAAAAAGATTGGACTAATATCTTAGATTTGAATTCCAACTATAGAGTGGAACCTCTTTCATTTGAACTTCCTAAAGAAATTAATTTCACTTATGCTAGTGGAGATGAAGAATATCTAAATAAGATATTCGAGCAAGAAAAGGATTATGTCTTTGGAAGATATAAGTTCATTAGTTCTGCGAATCTTCTATCGGGGGTATCAGATTATGAATCACCATTTGCAGCTCTTCCAACCACTGTAGTCAATGGAAGCGATGATTTCATCATGCCAGCAGTATATAGAGAATTAGAGAATCAATTGCAACCATATAGTTCGAAACCTCATATCTTCTTTTGGACTGGAAATAGATGGTGTTATGAAGACCAAAATAAGCAGATACCTTTGAGTTGGTATATGCTCTCAGGAGTAACTGCAGTGGAGCAGAGTACCTATCCATGCGTATCGCACCTATCCTCATTGGATGTTCAAATACCATTCTTGATTAGTGATTTGAACTTTGGGCCAAGTTTCGATTTCTTTGGTAACTATAATACCTATATCAATCAATATACTCCTTATGATTTATATAATAATTTCTGGCAGAATTATGTTGAAGATACCTATTCTTTAGAAACCAGAAGATTGAGTGGAAAGTTCTTCTTGAAACCATTGGATATATATGATACTTCATTGACCGACAAAATCTGGGTGAAAGATAGTTTCTATAGAATTGAGAAGATAACCGATGCAGATTTGATGTTTCCAAAATTGACTGATGTTTCACTCATCAAAGAAAGAAGTGGTTATTATAGAACTGATTTAGTTGCACCTTATAATGTTTTATCAGGAAATACTCCTCATCCTGGCCCATTGAGTGCATATACCGCAAATACTTATACTGCAACCACTATATCTCCTGTTTGCGATGAAACCGCAAATATTGGAAATGTTACCACTTTCGGAATAACTGGATTCACCAATTATCAGGAGGTCTGGTACGATAAAGGAGCTGTAATGGCCCCCCTTCCTTTAGGAACTTATTTGAAGCCAGTCGGAGATACCACTACTTATGTAGTAATAGATAAATCAGGGAGAATATTAGAACAAGAGTGTTAATAAGATGGCAGATAATATAAAAAGATTTTCGATAGTATTAGATGGAAAAGAGCAGGTCTTCAATTCCGTTAAAGATATGGCTGCTGCTGTAAGGCAGGCAAGAAAAGATTTCGAGGAATTTGGAGTAACAGGTTCAAGGTCAGCAAAGCAAGTTGCAAGAGAAATTTCACTTGCAGATGCTCAAGTCAAAGATATTCAGAAGAGTACCAAAGCAACCAATCTGAATGAGAATTTCGATAATCTTGCAAAATCATTGACTGCAGTCAGTGCAGGATTTGGAGTTGCTCAATCAGCAATCGCATTATTCTCATCTGATTCAGAAAAGGCAAGTGAAGCCGCAACCACTGCTCAAGGTGCATTAGCATTTGCATTAGGAGTATCATCTTTGGCTCAAATCAAATTAGGTGAAAAGACTATTGCTGCAACTATTGCTTTGAGAGCTGAAACAGCTGCTGCTAATACTTCCAATGTTGCAATGAAGGCATTGAATAAGACCATTGCCGCAAATCCTGTCGGTGCATTGATAGTTGGAATCACCGCATTAGTCGGAGTAATATATCTATTATCAGATTCAATAACTCAAGCCGAAAAAAATCAGAAAGCCCTCAATGATGCATTATTAGATGCTCAAAAAAGTACTAGGTCACAAGTCAATGAAATTAGACTATTAGAATCAATTGTAACTGATTATAATAAGACTGAAGAACAGAGATTAGGGGCTTATACCAAATTGCAAAAGTTGATTCCATCTTTGAATGGTCTTACAATGGAGCAGGCTCTCGCTCAAGATGAATTATCAAAGGCAACTGAAAGATATATCAAATATGCTGAAGCAAAAGCGATAGTTGATGTATTTGGAAAGAAAATTGCTGAAGAAGAACTCAAGATACTCGAGGCAAAAAATAAAACTAGTGGAGAAACTATCAAATGGTACGATGAGATAGTAAAGGTTCTCGCAAAAGGATTGATTCCAATTTCAGGAGAATATGTTGCTCAGGAATATGAATTATCCAGAGCAACCACTATCAAGAATAATACTATTAGAGAATCTAATGAATTGATTGCTGCTCTTAAACCTATTTTGGAAGAAAATGCAGGAATAGTCACTCAATTTGAAGGAGAAGAAGAAGCAAATGCTTTAGCCGCAAAAGCAAGAGCAGCCGCATTAGCGAAAGCTGAAAAAGATAGGGCTGCAAGGTTGAAAGAAATCAATGCTCAATTGGAAAGGCAATTCCAATTAGAAAAAGACTTATTAGACCAATTAGCAAAAAGAGCAAATCTTCAATTCAAATTTGATGAGCAAATCATCAAAGATGCAGAAGCAGTTTTAGAGAGTCAGGAAGAACTTCTCAAATCATTAGGAATTCAATTCGAAACTCCTTTGATGAAATTGCAAAGAGAACTAAGAGAAACCTATCTTAGTGCATTACCATCCAATCAAGTTTTAGATAAGAGCTTAGAGTACTTCACTGAATTTTGGAGTGGTATGCAAAATATGGTGAAGAGTGGTGCATTGATTATCACCGGCAATTTAGATGATATCCTCAAAGAATTCGTTAAAAACTCATTGAAAGAAACTGAAGGACTATCTGAGGAAACCATTAGTTTTATAGTGGATTCTCAAGTCAAAGCTTTCAAAGCATTTGTTCCTGAATCTCTTCAGCAGCAGACAGTGGATTATTTCAATAACCTTCAGCAAATAGTTATTCAACTTGAAAAATTGCAAGCAACTGATGCAGGATTATTGGTATCAATTCCAAAGAATGTTGATACCACTCAAGAACTGATTAACCTGACTGAATATTATGCAAATCTAATTGAGAATAGAAAAGAATTAGGATTGGATGAAGTTCAAATTCAAAGAATGATTTCTGAAAGGGTTGTCGAGCAATTTGGTCTAAAGCAATTGATGCTTCCATTAGAGGAAAAGGGAGTCAAATTGAGTGAAACTGAAATTGCGGTCAGAACCAAAAATAATGAATTGGTTTTGCAGTTGGCAGAAACTATAGTAACCACTATTACCAATCAAGGATTATTCAATGCAGAATTATCGGTTGGTGCTGCTAGATTGGCAGATATTATCAAAAAGATTCAAGAAGCAAGAGAGGAGCAAATGGCTTTATTGAGAGAGCAAGCATTCCCCTCATTCTTCAATGAATTTGAAACTGCAGTGAAAGCGGGTGGAGAATCATTGGATAACTTCTTCAAGATTCTATCAGATAACTTTGAAGATTTATCAAAGATATTCACTCCTGAGCAATTTGCATCTTTATTCGAAGCATTAGATAATGGATTGATTGATACCACCAAATTATCAAAAACTCAATTGCTTGATTTGAAAAATACTCTATTGAAGTATCAAGAAACCTTTGACCAGAGCATTGAAGATAGTGGTGAAAATATTGATAGTACCATTGAGAAAATCAATAAGAGTCTAAGAAAAATCAAATGGCAAGAATTAGGTGATGCTGCAACTAAATTCCTTCAAGAATTCACTGCAGCATTGAATTCATTGGATAATATTCTGACTGAAAAAGCAGCATTCAAATTGGAGAAATTGACTAAGACTTATGAAAGAGAAAGAGCAAAGATAACTAAGACTGATGAGGCGAGCAATCAGAAGAGATTAGAATTAGAAAAAGAATATCAAGCCAATAAAACAGCTTTCGAGAAAAAAGAAAGAATCAGAAGTCTAAAGTTCTCTGCAGTTCAAACAGTTGCAAATGGAGCTCAAGCGGTTATCAAGGCTCTGGCTGATTTAGGCCCAATAGCAGGTGGTATTGCAGCAGGAGTAACTGCCGCATTGACTATAGTTCAATTAGATTTAATCAATCAGCAGATTCAGGCAGCTCAATCTCTAAGAAGAGGTGGTCTTATAAGATTTGCCGGAGGTGGATATGTTCAAGGGTTATCGCATGAATATGGTGGAGTCAAATATCAAGGAGGGGGTATTGAATTAGAAGGAAAAGAGAGTATTATCAATAGACAGAGTACTTTGCAATATGGCGGATTATTATCTCAAATCAACCAATCAGGAGGAGGAAAACCAATAGTGGTTGAAACTGCAATGGATTCGAGATTGATTGAGGTACTGGCTAAAGAGAGAAATACTCCAATAAGAGCATATGTTATTGAGCAAGATATCACCAGAGCTCAAGCAATCAATAAGCGACTTGAAGAACTTTCAACATTATAAAAAATAATATTTATCATTATGGCATGGAAAATAATTGATTTGGATATTGATGAGGCCCTCTCAGCAGATACTTCGGTATCCGCAGTGGCTTTGGTTGAATTTCCAGCAATAGAAACTGAATTTATGTATTTCGCAGCAGAAACCTTTGTAGTGACTGATGAAATATCCAATATTGCTTGCAGAGCAAGAAAGTATAAAGAAGAGAATGGTTCATCTTGCGGAACCAATATAGGTTGGACTCGTTCAGCCCAATTATGCAATAAAGAGAATATCTCCTTTGAAACTGTTCAAAGAATGTATTCTTATTTATCTCGCCATAAGGTTGATTTGGAATCATCCACTGATTATGAAACTGGATGCGGAAAATTAATGTATGATGCCTGGGGGGGAGAACCCGCATTGGAATGGTCTAAGAGAATCATCGAAAGATATGAGGAAATGGATATCAATGTTTCCAATCTCCCTGAATATGTAAATTATCCAACTGGAGACACTAAAAATGATATGTTGATAGAGGATGTTGGATTTATCGAGAAAATTCCTTATGAGAGAAAAGAGGATTATATTTCTAGATGCATTGCATATCATATTGATAAAGGATATGAAGCAAGTCAGGCTTCAGCAATCTGCTATCAGCAGGCTGAAGAAGATTTTGCTGATGAAATGGAAAATCCATGCTGGGAAGGATACGAGCCATATGGTACTAAGATAGTCGATGGAAGAGAAGTACCAAATTGCGTTCCGGTAAAGCAAGGAGCTCATTTTGGAATTATGGGCTATTTAGGTGATATACCAGTCTTTGCAACTCCTGAAGATGCGATTGAATATGGTAATGCATATTATAATTGCGATGGATACCATGAGCATGAATTGGAAAATGGTGAAGTGGTCTATATGAGTTGCTCTTCGCATGATGATATGATAAATGCCGAATATGGTGAAGATGATTTGGAGAATTTGGAAGCATTATATGCTTTGAGTTCTTATAGTACTGAATTTGATGTTATCCTCAATGATTATGTTTTAGGATATGATAGAAATCAGGTTATTGGAATGAACCATAAGAATCCAACCATCTATTTCAGATATGATAGAGTTGCAAATAGCAAATCAAATGACCATCGAGATTTCTGCATGGAGAATGAGGGAAGATACTTCAGAAGAATGCAGATTGACTTGATGAAGAACTCCAATCTCCAATTTGGTCATAATCAGGAACCATATTCTAAGTGGCTCTTCAAGGGTGGGCCGAACTGTATTCACGGATGGAGGAAGTTCATTGTTCAAGAAGGAAATTTCGCTGACTTAGGAATAGTACCAGGATTGCCAGGAACTGCACCAAAGGAGATGAAGAATAATGGTTATTATTCAGAAGAGACAAAAAGAAGAAGCGAGATTGCTTATATTATCACTCAGAAGCAAAGAGAAGGATTTAGCAGAACCTCGAGAAAAGCAATTATAGTGGATATCGATGGAACTTTGGTGGATGGTATATCTCCAAAGCAAAGTGTTATTGACTATATCAATGAAAAGTGGAGCAATAATAGAATCATTGTTATCAGTGGAAGAAGAAGTTCTGATTTATTATCAACTAAAAGAGAGTTGATGAGAATTGGATTGAAATATGATGAGATATATCTCAATGATGGAAATCTATCATCCAATAACTTCAAATATGAAAAGGCTGATAAATTGATGAATAAAGGAATTGAAATTATTGAAGCAATTGATGATAATGTTGCGGCAAGAACTCAATATGGAAGATTAGGAATCAAGGTTAGCTCCCCTTCTAATTTTTCATCCATAATGAAGAAATCAGTATCATTCAAGGCAGATGATGAGAAAAGAATGATATATTCCCCTTTGATGGTACCTGGTATTTTGATACCTCGAATTGATGAAACCACTAATGAAAGGTTCTTCGTCAGATTCAGTGAAGATGCTATTGAAAGAATCCAAAATAAATTTATGATTGAAATGAGGCTCAGAGAAACCAATTATGAGCATTCAGAGCAAAAGTTCAATGATATTGCAATGGTGGAAAGTTGGTTGGTGAAAGGGGAAAATGATAAAGCATTTGAATTAGGATATAATAGAAGTGAAATTCCAAATGGTACCTGGATGGTTGGATATAAGATATTAGATACTCCTGAGGGTGATAATATTTGGAATAATTATATAAAAACAGGAAAAGTCAGAGGACTTAGTTCTGAAGGTAACTTCCTAATGAATTTCTCTCAACAGAAAAATGGAGAATATTTATTGGAACAAATCATAAACATTCTAGAATCAATAAATTAAATTATGACTGCAAAAGAAGCAATTGAAAGAATTTCTGAATTATTGAATCTTAAATTTGGTCAGCAAAAATTCGCAACCACTTCATTGGTTGATGGAACTGAAATTACAAATAATCTTGATGAAGAATTCAAGATTGGTCAGGAGTTATTCATTGTTAATGAATCAACTCTTTCACCAGCTCCTGAGGGAAAACATGAGACGAGAGAAGGCCTCTTGCTAACTGTAGATTCCTCATCTGTAATTATCGCAATCGAGCAAAAAGCAACTGAAGCTCCTGCTAATGAAGGTGGAGATGCATCAGTTGAAACAACCGATGAGGCGATGGCTGAAGAAATCGAAGTTGAAGTACCAACCGAAGCTGCTGATGTAATGACCGAAGAGGTTGTTCAAGCGGTTGTCGAGGCTTTGGCTCCGATAGTTGAAGAAATTAAGATGATATCTGAAGAAATGAAAAAAATGAAAGAGAAAATGATGAATGATTATTCAGCATTAAAGAGTGATTTCGACTCTTTCAAAAAATCACCAGAAAAGTTCTCAATTATGGAGAAAAAAACATTCAAATCCTCAGCCGAGGATTATAAATTGGACATTATAAAGTCCTTCAAAAAATAAAAATAAAAAATAAGCAATAATAAAAATGGAAAATAAAAAATCTTTTTCGTTCAATTACGATTTATCAAATTTACCATCGTTCAACTCGTATGGTTCAGATATGTTGATTAAATCGATTCTTGGCTTGACTCTTCCTAAGTATAGTACCATCCGTCCGAATTTGCGCGGAACCACTGAAAAGGTTGGATTCTTGACCAATGATGTTATCTTACAAGACCTCAGTTGTGGATTCGAACCAACAGGGGACACTGTTCAAAATTTAGTAACTGTCGACCTTTGTAATAAGAAGGTGAATCAATCTCTTTGTCCATATTCTTTATATGATACGTACCTTTCTCAGTCTTTATCAAATTCGAATTTTCAGGAGCAAGTTCCCTTTGAAGAGGTTATCTTAACAGACATAAGCAATAGAATCGCTAACGCAGTCGAAAAGCAGCTTTTCTTGAACTCAGCTGGTGCAACTTCATTAGGTGGTGCATCTTATACTGGTGCATGTTTCAATGGAGTAACTCAGTTGATTACTGCAGCTAATGGTGCAACTCCAGTGACTTATTCAGCAGCAACTGCATCGAATGGTTTGGAAGTATTCACTACTATTTATGAAGCAATTCCTTCAAATGTTTTGCATAGAGATGACCTAGTTATCTATTGTTCGTATTCGAATTACAGAGGGTTGGTTGCTAGCATGAGAAATAGTTCATATGTAAATCTCTTTACGATGGATTCTGCAGGTGCAGCTTCAGGTGAAGAATGGAAGTTGATGTTACCGGGTACGAATGTTGCGGTTATACCTACGGTTGGACTTGAGGGCATTAGTGCCTATTATGCAGGGCCAGCATCGTACTATATGGTCGGAATGAACAGTGAAATCATGACTGTAAAATCAATCTATGACCCATTCGAAGATGAAGTTCGTATCAATGCTCATGTTTCTTATGGATTAGGAGTATTCGATGTTGCATCATTCGCAGTATGCATCTAATCAATCTAAATAAACCAAAACTAAAAAAATAATAAAAAATGGCAAATTGTTTTATAAGTACCGGATATACCTTAGATTGTAGAACCTCATCAACAGGTGGTTTAAAGACCATGTGGGTATTAGGTGCAAATCCAAATGCAATCACCGGTTATACGGTAACAAATTCAGAAGTATCTGCTATTAGTGGTGAAGGAACATGGTTCAAGTTCGACCTTCCAAAGCAGGCAGCTTCATTAACAGAAACTTTAGGAGTGAATACTACTACTCAGAATGTTACTTTCCAACCTGAGTTGGTGGTGAATCTTCCAAAGCTTCAGACAGAGCTAAGAGATGTTTTTGTTGATTTAGTATCTCAAAATGAGATTTACGCATTAGTGGAAGACAACAATAACAGATACTGGCTCGTATTCCTTGATAATGGAGGAATGGTTTCAGCAGGTTCGCTTGCAACAGGTCAAGCATATACCGATTTGAATGGAGCAACTATTACTATCTCTGGTGGAGAACCAACAAGTATCAGAGAGGTAACTGTTACTACTACTATTAGTGATGTATTCACTACTGGTGGATTCACTTTCGAATCATAAAAATAATCAAAATACTCCCTATTTTGGAGGGGGGGTCTTCAGCAACCCCCCCTTTTTTTAGCCAAGAAATATTACCAATATATTATGATTAAATGGAATGGAAGGCAGTTATATCCTGCAAGAAAAACCCCTTATAAAGCAGATATCAATGAATTGATGAAACCTTTGAGTGAAAAAGGATTCAAAGGAAATTTGTGGGGTTCTGTTATTTTGAATGTTGAAAAGGAGGTTGAAACTACTCCTGCGGTGACTCCATCGAATACTCCGACTCCTACGATAACTCCTTCAGCAACTGCTAATCCAACTCCGACTCCATCGGCGACCGCTAATCCAACTCCGACCCCGACTTATACTCCATCATCGACTCCTCTATCATATCTATTAGACTTATATTCAACTGATGTATATAATGCTCATTCACTTAGATTATTGAGTTCAAGTTATGTTGGTGATGCGATTAGAGTCAGAAGAGATTTAGACCAGGCTGAAACTGATATTGGATTTATCGGTCAAGATTTGGATATAGCAACTTTGGAAACCTTTATGTCAGGTTCAACTAGAGGATATATCACCACCTGGTACGACCAGACAGGAAATGGAAGAGATATGGAACAAGCAACTGCATTAGGTCAGGCAGTTATTTATGAGAGTGGTGCAGTATTAGTTGATGGAAATGGAAAAGCAAGAGCTAAGTTCAATGGAAATGCTGGAAATAATAATCCTAATTGGTATAGCAATAATTCAGGTATTGCGACAGCAAATCTCGCAGTATTTGCAGTTGCTGAAAGAAATACAACATCAGGTGTTGAATTTACCTTATGGACATCATCTGACCCCTTATTGAATAATGATGCTACTAATAAGGGAACTCCAATTTTGACCACTGAATTGAATAATGTTGCAGATACCTTAGGAACCTTCAATAACTGGGTTAGCTATACTGGTCAAGTAACTGTATCTCAATCACCTGATTCAATAACCGAACCATTCATTGGAACTTATGATAGAAGTGGAACTACCGTAACTATCACTTCAGTATCCGCTAATGTTAATGTAACTAATTCAGGTACTCAAACTTGGAGTTCATCACCAACAGGAAATAATAAGCAAGCAATGGGCTTATCAGGTACTATTGCAGGAGTTAACTGTTGGGCAGGATATATTCAAGAAATGGTGGTATATGACCAATCAAAGACAACATCAGCATCAGGAATAAAAACTAATATGAATTCTTATTATGGCATCTATTAATATTATAGGATATAAATTTTTAACAGAGCAATCAGGAATCGATGCAATTGAATCATTGAATGTTCATTATGGATTGCCTCAATCAGCAACTGACGAAACTCAGGATTGGTGTTTTTTATATACCGCTGATATGGATAATCCAACATTTTGGTATATTTCATTTGATGAGAGCATGAGAGTGGTATTAGGTAACCCTGAAACTTTTGATGTTACCTATCCTGACCCCTATCAATTAGATGGATATGTTGGTGCATAAAAAAGTAACCATTGATGGAATTGAATATGAAAGATATGAAATTAACAAAGTTGAATGGACTTTTGCAAAGAATTTGGTCGGGGTTCTGGTTATTTATTATGATGATGAAAATAAGAGCGGTTCTCTTATTAGAACTCATTATTTCAAGGGTGAAGAGGAAATCAGTGTAAATAAATTAATTGAGCAAGTAATAAGGATTCACGATGGGCTATAGATTCAGACCAACCATTTTCAGTGACTATTTAGGTGAAGAAAGACCATTATTAGGAATCAAAATTTCTAATGTTCCTGATGGGCCTGCACCGACTCCTAGTCCGACTGCGACTCAGCCAGTCACTCCGACTCCAACTCAGACTCCTAGTGGAACTCCTAGCATTACTCCTAGTAATACTCCAACTTATACTCCGTCAGGAACTCCTAATCCAACTCCGACTCCGACAATAACTCCGTCAGAAACTCCTAATCCGACTCCGACTCCGACTGTTACACCATCGCCAGCAGTTTTATTCGATATTCTAACGGAAGGCAGTGACCCTATTTATACAGAGAGCGATGAAGCCATAAATTATGAACATTAAAAAATAAAAAATGAGTGCAGTAAAGATATCTCAATTGCCAGAATGGTCAGGTACCCCCTCTGACACAAGATGGTTTGTTATGAATAATTCGGGGGAAACAGAGACTTTCAAATTCTCAGGATATACATCTTTGATTGGGCCCGGAACTGGTACTCAAAGTATTAGGTCAATCTATTATGGTGCAGGTGCATCAACAGGTGATTATAATGTAGTTTTAGGAGGTATAAATAACCAAATCAATAGTGGTGTTGAACAGACTTTATTAGGGGGGCATGCTAACTATATCCAATCAACAGGAACAGGAAATTCGGGGCATACGATTGTAGGTTCTTATAGTTCTTATATTGACCATACGGGTCAATGGCCTGGTCTTGCCGGAATCTATAACTCATATGATTCTTATATCTATGGAGAAAGTTGGTCAAATGTTCTTATTGGTGGAACTAATAATTATACATCACACGCTCCTATGGCTGTTGTTATTGGAGGACAAGACAATAGTGTCAGAGGACAACCTGGTGGATTTGCTGGTGGCCGAGGTGTTGTTATTGGTGGATTTGGAAACTACATAAATGAATGGAGTGCTCAAGAAAACTCTGGTATTTTTGTTGGATATAATTCATATATAGACACTGCAGCAAAGTCAGTCCTAGTTGGTGGTGCTTCAAGTAATATTCAGTCAGGTGGTCCAGCAGGTATTTTTATGTCTGATAATACAAGTATTGTTGGTGCTAACTATAATACATCAGCTGTTGGAACAACCGCAGGTTCTTTGAGTTCTTGTTCTCACGGACATATGGCGGGTGGTTATGGTAATACTTTAACTCAAGGAAACTGCTTGTTTGTATCAGGAAGAGGAAACCAACTGACAGGAAATTATAATGATTGCGATAGTGGTATCTATCAGTCTTGGAATTCAATTTCATATCAAGCGGGTAAAGCTTCAGTAATATTAGGTGGATATTATAACAGATTATATGATTCTTCGCATTATGCACTTATTGCGGGTGGTGAAGGAAACTATATATATAATACTAGTGAAAGTTCCGCAATCATTTCCTCAAAATATTCAACTATTCGCGATGTTGATGATACTTGTGTAATATTAGGAGCATCAGGGGGAACTATAAATGGTATTAGTTCTGGAGCTCGTAATATTGTTAATATTGGTTCTTATAATACTGATTTCACTGCATATGGTACTATACCAACAAATACTATTATGCTTGGTCTATTCAATAGAACTGTTGATAGTACTTCTCAAGTACCAGTATCAGCAACTACATTTACTGAAAATCTCCATATCTATAGAACCGAGAGTAAAGAAACTCTTACAGGTCAAACAGCGACAGGTGATGTGACGGTTGACTTATCGGCTCAATCAGTCTTTGAATTTGAGATTACAGGTGATATCACTTCAATCACCTTTACTAATTGGAGAGAAGGTGGTATTTACGAATTTGTAGTTCATAACACAGGTTCATATACCATTACCGCAGCAGGTGTGACTTTAGGTGGAACTGCTAACACAGTCTATGCGAAAGGTGGAGCAATCAATCCAACCAACAACGGATACACTTTCTATCATATGATGATTATAAATGGTAAAGGTTGGTTGAATGAGCATCTCAATTTCCAAGCATTATAAATAAATCATAAATCATAAAAAAATAAAAAAATGAATTCAGCAACTATTATAGAAATCGTACCAGTCAATTATCCTGTTTCTGCAGTTACCATTAATAATGTAATGGTTCAACTCGACCAGACAGCTCAAATTGGTGGTCATATATATGGCGATATAGTTTCATTGCCCTATCAGGTGAATTTGACTCAAGAAGAGTATGCCGCCTGGGGAAGCGATGATAATTATATTAGCAATTTGGTTATTAATAAATTAGGATATACAAAGGCATAAGAATGGTCTATTTGAATGTTGGAGAAAACAATCAGGTGATTGCGACTTGCTCAGTGAATAAGCAATTGAGCAGTCCAACCTATTTGTGGAGCATGAGGCATAAGCTAACCAATGAATCCTGGAAATTCATTCCATTTCGGGTGCAACCTTCTGTTTCTTATTCTCCATCTTATGACCAATTTATGATAAATTGCGATTATAATTCACCTCAGGTATATACCGCATCGACTGCAAATGATACTGCCAATTTACATTTGACTGCGGGTGATTACTTTATAAAGGTATATGAGCAGACTTCAACCACCAACCTCAATCCAATGCTCTCATATGATGTTGTATATGAAACTATTGGAAGGGTGATTGGAACTGGAACCACTGCTCCTAATATTTCTTATACGGGGAGTACCGACATATTTAAAGTATATAAAGGATGATACAATTAGAAAAATTTAATTTTGGAACCAATACCCTTACATCATTCAAAGAGGTATCCAATAGAAATGAGTTATTCATTCGCTGGGGCGATGATAATCTCTTCGTTAACGAATTATATAAGTACCTTGATGCTTCCCCTATCCATAATGCTTGCATTCGCTCCAAAGTTGATAATTCCTTTGGTCAAGGGTATATCACTGATTATAAGATTAATAATAGGCAGTATATCAATGATATCGGAAAGCAGTTATTCTTTGAATTATATGTTACTGGTAATATCTTCTTAGAGATAGTCTGGAAGCAAAATAGAGCAGAGGGAATTCACGGGTTTCATGTTATTCCATCGAAATTTATGAGGGTTCATAAGCCAGCTGAATTAGGTGGAGAAGTAACTAAGTATCTTTATTGCGCAGACTGGGAGCAATGGAGAAAAGCAGGTATAGTTGAATTTAGTGAATTTGACCCGATGAATTTCACTGATAGACAGATTATTCATATCAAGCAATATCAACCTGGCTATCAATATTATGGTACTCCTGACTATCTGTCAGTTATCAATGATATCAAATTGAACCATGAAATCACTGTCTATAACCTCTCCAATCTTATCAACGGGGCTAATCCTAGCTTGTGGGTGCATTTCAATGTTCCGGCACCAGATTCTCAGAATGAGCAAGACCAAATTATGAGAAGCATTGAGGATAGATATGTTGGTTCCGATAAAAGTGGAAGGGTGATAGTTTCTTATGGTGATTCAACTGAGAAACCCGATATCACTCAAATCACTTCCAACTTGACTCAAGGATTCTATGCTGAAGTATTTGAATTGGTTCAAAAACAAATTATGTCGGGTCATAAGATTGTAGATGGAAGTCTAATCGGATTGCCCAATCCTGGCGGGTTTAGCAGCTCAGCAGAGCAATTAGAAACCGCTTATAGATTATTTATGAATACCTCTATAGTACCAACTCAGAAGTTCATTGCAAGAGAACTTCAGGTGGTTTTAGAACTAATGTATCCAGGAGAACAGATAACCCTTGAAATCCAACAAAATCAAATACTATAATGAATAATGTTTTGCTCATATCAGAAGAGATTCTGAAGAACTATACCGCAATCAACGAGAATGTCCAATCGGATGAGCTCCGTTTCTGCATTCTCCAAAGTCAAAATATCTTTATACAGGAGTCATTAGGTACGAACCTCTACAATAAGATGCTTGATTTGGTCAATACTGGAGATATATATGATTCTTCAAATAGTAACTATAAAGCCTTATTAGATAACTTTATTCAACCAACTCTTATTAGTTACTCTTATTATTTAGGACTTGATAATTTTGCAGTCAAATGGATTTCAGTTGGATTGGTTCATAATTCAAGCGAGCAAGGTCAGAGCATCGATTTCAAGATGTTCCAATATCTAAAGTCAAATTCGAAAAATCAGGCAGAGTTCAATGATAATCTTCTTAGAAGGCATTTGGTATTCAAGAATTATTTATATCCTGAATATAATGATGGAAACTTAAATGACGGTCAGTTACCCCCTGAGTCAAATAATGGTTTCAAATCGAGTATTACTTTACCAGGTGCAGGATATTATTGGTATCGCCAAAATAATAAGTATAAATCATCTGGTACCAATCTATATGTTGGAGATTGTCCTTTTCCAGAATGGTACGGTCACTCAAATAACTAATTAGATGGAAGTGATTCTGACTAGTATTCTGACTTTCGCAGCAACTATAATTGGATTCTTCTTTGGTCAAAGAAAGAATAATGCTGAAACTGATAGTATCGTAATAAAGAATGTTAAAGAGATTCTTGATGTATATTCAAGAACTATTACTGAATTAAGAGATGAGGTTCATTCTCTCAAAGAAAAGATTATGGAATATGAGAAGCAGATTGAGCAATTGAATTGTGAATTGACCGCATTTCGCAAAGAAATGAAAAAACCCTCAAGCCGAAGCAAGAGGGTTCTTGAAGAGAAAAACAAATAACTAAAAATAATCAGGAGGTATAATAATCTCCGCAGGATAATTTTCTCGACTTTGCCAAACCTAATAATGCAAAGTATAATTTATCATCCAAATCGAAG
>Ga0180437_10003639_pt1 | contig 22696 bp, 19 predicted proteins | sample SS_ome_4_FD_132410 | JGI IMG/M metagenome (GOLD analysis project Ga0180437, IMG submission 132410) | Hypersaline lake sediment archaeal communities from the Salton Sea, California, USA - SS_3_D_1 metaG | ecosystem: Environmental > Aquatic > Non-marine Saline and Alkaline > Hypersaline >...
AAACGATGCCGATCTTGCTGAAGTTTGCCTCAAACCCAACACGTTTCACGGGGACTGGAACTACGAAATACATCCGCGGCAGTCTGTGTAACGTCGGTAGGTTATTGGCGTGCGCGGCCTTAGGACGAATTGTCGAAAGTGGCCTGTGGGCCAGGAAAGTGGAGCGGAGGAGGGTCGAACTCCCGACCTCGGCATTGCGAACGCCGCGCTCTCCCAACTGAGCTACCGCCCCAGATTTCTGTAAGCTGCTATCAGCAAAGAACTTGCAAAATGTTATGTTCCTCGGCTTCCGCGCCCAATGTGGCTTTATCCTGGTCACATGCTTTCACCCACGGCAACGTGCGATTGTAGCGCGATTTCGCAACCAAGTAAACAGTCCCCGTGATTGGTTTCACCGCAACGGGGACTCTCCGCACCGTGCAAAAACTCTTGACGTTTGTAGCGCGGATTTCATTCATCGCCCAGTTTTCCACGGCCACGCAAATATTCGATCACCCGTTCGGCGAGCACGTCGGGCGGTTCGGCGGCCGCGTCGAGCCGCAGCTCCGGATGGTCCGGCGGCTCGTAGGGATCATCGATGCCGGTGAAATGTTGGATCTCGCCGGCCCGCGCTTTCTTGTAGAGCCCCTTGGGGTCGCGGGATTCGCAGATTTCGAGAGGGGCATCGACAAACACCTCGATGAAATCCCCCGGCCGGCCCAGCCTTTCGACGTGGGCCCGCACGCGATCCCGGTCGCGGCGATAGGGGCTGACGAACGCGGTGAGCGCGATCACGCCGCCGGAGGCGAAAAGCTGCGCCACCGCCCCGATCCGACGGATGTTTTCCTCCCGGCCCTCGGGCGAGAACCCCAGGCCAAACCGCTCCGCGAAGGCCTTGCCGTGCTCCGCCTGAAGGAGGTTCGGCCCGGCGTTGAGACTGTGACGCACGTTGTCGCCGTCGAGGAGGAAGGAGCGGAAGCCGGCCTGAAACAAGCGGTGGTCCACCTCGTTGGCCACGGTGCTTTTGCCGCAGCCCGAAAGCCCGGTGAACCACACGACGCATCCCCGCTGGCCGGCGGCGGCTTCCCGCGCTTCCCGGGAAACGGAATGGGGATGCCAGGTGACTTGGGGAGTGGACATGGTAAAAGATTGCGGATTGTGGATTGCTGCGGGCTTTCATCGTATCGCTTTTGGGCTGTCGGTGCAGCGGGATATTTGCCGATCTTGCTTGCCTGGACGCCTCCCTCTGGGTAACTTGCCAATTGGCGCGGTTTTGCCTCGGTTGGAAAGCCGCTCTTGCCCCGGTTTTTGGGTCCATCCCAGGAGGTTCGCGTGAAATTCGCATTCATCGGCGGCCTCGCCTCGATTTTGTTGACCGAGACGTTGGCCGTCTCGCAGCCGATGGACGGTCAGACCTGGCTCGCCCAAACACCCATCTACCGCTCGAAATACTACGCCATCCAAACGGATCTGGAGGTGGAAGAGGCCAAGAAGCTGGCCGTGCACATGGACGCCACGTTCGAGTCGTACATGCGGCTGTTTCTCAAGCTGCCGATTCGCGTGACCCGGCCCTCGACGCTCGACCTGTACCTCTTTGCCAACCAGCGCGACTACCTGAACGTGCTGACCACGCGATTCAAGAACGACGGCACGGGCTCTTGGGGCAAATGCATCACCATGGGCCGTCGCATTTCGCTCGTCGGCTGGCGGGGGGAGCACACCGCGGAAGAGGTCAAGCCGCTGTTACAGCACGAGGGGTTCCACCAGGTTTCGAGCCATCTCTTTTCCGATACCCCCTTGTGGGCGGAGGAAGGGATGGCCGAACTCTTCGAGCGGGGCGTCATGGTCGGCGGCGAGTTGGCCCTCGGCGAGTTCTCCATCCACGACAAGAAGCGGCTACAGGAGCTTGTTCAGCGGGACCAGGTCATCCCCTTCGACCGCTTCTTCGCGATCGACAGCGAAGAATGGAGCCAGCGGGTGCGGGCGGCCGACGCCGGCGGCATTTACCTGCAAGCGTGGAGCATGGTCCATTTCTTCGTCTTCGCCGACGGGGGGAAATACGAAAAAGGCTACTTGAACTTCCTTGTGCTGCTCAATCGCGGCGTGGAATGGAAGCAGGCCTTCGTCACGGCCTTCGGCATGCCCGACTTCGATGCGATGCAGGCGAAGTGGCAGGAACACATCGAAAAAACGCCGCCCTCCGACTACCGGGAAACGATCCGCCGCTTCGAGTTTCTGGCGGCCGGCGTCGCCGACCTGCAACAACGGGACATCTATCCCGCCTCGCTGGACGAATTGGAGCAGGAACTGAAGAAGGCGTCGTTTACGCATGAGTCGAATCTCTTCGGCGAGCCGCGCCGCATCTCGGCCCTCGACCCCGCCGTGTTCGAAGTCCCGTACGCGACGGAGACGGCGGACCGCAAATTCGTGCTCGACTACCCGCGGGGGGCGCCCGCGGGGCCACGCCGCGGCACGGCCCCGGCCAATATGCTCGCCACCGGCCTGGACCCGCAGGTCTTTGCCGTCACCTGGCGGCGGCAGGGGAACGACTACGAGCCGGTCTTCCTGATCGGATCGGCCGCCCAGAAGGTTCTCGCACTGGCCAAGAAACCGACCCGGCCCGACGAGCGGGACGCGGAGGAGCGGCCCGCCGAGAAGCCACCGCAGGCGCCGGAACTGCGTACCTGGACCAGCGCCAACGGCAAGTACACGACTCTCGCCCGACTGAAGGACTACCGCGACGGGGTCGCGCAACTGGAAACCGCGGACGGCGCAAGCATCCCGGTGCCTTACGACAAACTCAGCCCGGTGGACCAGCGTTACCTGGACGGATGGACGGGTGGCACGCCCTGAGCCCTTTAGGGCGGTGGGCGTGGGAAGCGGAGTGCCGGTTTCCACGCCCACCGCTCCCGACGTTTCGCTGCAAACGCGCTCGGGATATTGACCAGCCCACAACCGCGACGATGATCCCGGATGGTCCGCAACGGGCGCGCCATCCGTCAAAACGCATGTCACCGACCACTAGCCCGCAGCGCTCATGCAAATCAAGGCGTCTATCGAAAGAATCCCCGGCGGCATGATGGTCGTGCCGCTGCTCTTGGGGGCGCTGCTGAACACGATCGACCAGGCCCATCTTCCGCCGGTAGAGGCCGCTGTGCAGTGGCTGGGCGCCGAGCCGGTTTCGGTGAAAGACCGAGAGACCGGCGAGGTGGTGGCCACGCACTACGAGTTCCTGCACGTGGGCGGTTTTGCAACGGCCCTTTTCAAGACCGGGGCCCTTACGCTGATCGGCATGTTCCTGGTTTGCGTGGGCGCCCAGATGAACTTCCGTGTCGGCGGCCGTTCGCTGGTCAAGGGCGCCGTCATCACCAGCACAAAACTTGGCGTGGCGATCGGGGTCGGCTTCACGATCGCCTACTTCGCCGATCCGTTCCGCGGCTTCCTCGGGTTGTCTACCGTCGCCGTCATCGCGGCGATGAGCAACGGCAACGGCGGCATGTACGCCGCGCTTACCGGGCAATACGGCAACCGATCGGACGTCGGGGCCTTGTCCGTTATTTCCCTGAACGACGGCCCTTTCTTCACGATGCTCGCGCTGGGGCTGCTCGGGCAGCGGTTCCCGCTCGTGGCGTTTCTGGCGGTGCTTACGCCGATGCTCATTGGCTTTGCGTTGGGACAGCTCGACGAGAGCATTCGCAAATTCCTCAAACCGGGCGAATCGCTGACGATCCCGTTTTTCGCGTTCGCGCTCGGCGCCGGGATGAATTTCGGCGTCTTTCTTAATCCAACGGTGCTGGGTGGCGGGTTGTTTTTGGGGGTGATGACCGTGGTTTGCACGGGGCTGGCATGCGTGATCGCGCTCAAACTGGCCAGTGTGATTGCCTTGTTGCCCGACCGCAGCCAGATTGCGGGCGTGGCGGAGGCGTCCACGGCGGGCAACGCGGTGCAAACGCCGTATCTGGTCATGCAAGCGGCGATCGCCGCGGCCGGCGCCGCCGCCCTGCTGGCCGAGCAAGGCGCCGAGGAGCCGAACGCGGCCACGTTGGCCACCGCCGCCCAGGCCGCCCGGCAAATGGCGGAACAATACGAGGCCATCAAAGACACGGCGATGGCCCAGGTTTCCATCTCGACGATGACCACGGCCGTGCTGTGCCCCGTCGCCGTGATCCTGTTCGACCGTTTTCAACGGTGGCGGGGCATCGACGGCACGGTGGAGCCGGGGGAAGCGGCCGCGCCGTGAACCTCGGTTCCGGCGCGCGCGAGCGGCATCCAAGACGCGTGTCGGCGCGGACTCGCTGGCAAGACCTCGTCGGCTTGACGGTATTACACCTCGAAGACGTACCTCACCGAAAACCACCCGCCGGCGAGGATGAATACCCAGCCGGTCACCATGCGAGCGCCCCACTCGATTTTCGAGAGCACGTTGTAGGTCTTGCCCACCGACTGCGCGCTGTAGGCGAGCAGAACGGCCACCACGATGACCGGTAGCGCCGTTCCGACGCCGTAAACAAGCGGCAACAGGATCGAGCCGCCGGGAATCGACGCAGATGGAAGCGCAACGCCGATCTTTTCCAGAACCGTGGTGACGGCGCCGGCCTCGGAGCCCATTGTCAGGGCCAGCAGACCGAAGAACCAGGCCGCGGAGGTCGGGCAGAACGAAACGGCGAATAACACGCCCATCGGCAAGGCGCCCCACACGCCCATGGCGTCGATTCTTTGCTGCATCCGCTCGCTCATCATATTCGTCCCAGCCGAGATGGTGATCATTCCTATCAGAAACATGCCTAGCAGCAAAAACACCGGACCCAGCACGTAGTGCATGTACTTCTGCAGGAACAGCGAGACGGCGGGGATCGAAAGCGCCGTGGTCGTCAGCAGTCCCGCCAGGGCCAGGTAGAGCAGGCAGCGGCCGAGCGTGTAGAGCAGCCCCGCATGGAGCACCATCCGTGGGTTTTCCACCTTGCGGCCAATGTAGGACACGGCCGCGATGTTGGTCGCCAGGGGGCACGGGCTGATCGAGGTGAGTAGCCCCAGGTACAACGCCGCGCCGACATAGAGAACGAATGTGACCATGCGAATGATCCTTCCTTGATAAAATGGCTGAACCGCCCAGCCGCGCCCGTGCTGGTGCAAGCGTCAATCGTTATTTGAGATACGCTTGCACTCCTCCTTGCACGTATTCGATAAAGGCCGGCTTTTCCCGCACTTTCATCCAGATTTCTTCCAGGTTCTTGTACTCCTGGACCTTGCCATTCACGATCTTTGCGACAATCAACGCCGGCCCTTCGACTTTGTACGCCTCGGCGAATCGAATGTTGGCCGGCTGCTGGAAGTCGATGTAATGGAACTCGACGGCGCCGTTGTCCACGAGCTCGGCAAGGCCCTGTTTGACCGCTTCTTTGGAGTAGCTGCCCATCTTTTGGCAAGTGGGGCATCGCTGGGTGCGATGAAAATACATGACGACGACACGATCCGACGGCTTTTCGGCCGACCAGGCGGCAGGGACGCAGACAGATGCCAAAACGGCCGCGGTGAGGGTGGCGATGGCAATACGTTTCATCAGTTTTCTCCGGGAATGGGGATGTCGAGAGGCGCTGACATATCGGCGGGTGGAGCGCTTTGCCCCAAACCGTCCGCCGTGGCGCCGGGCCGTAACATTTCGTCAATCTGCCGCTGCAAGTACGCCGCCATGCCGGCGGGATCGTTGGCCAATGCCAGCACGCGATCGAGCCGTTTGTGCGACGTTATCTCGCCGTCCTTCGTCGGCGCCAGCACGATCGCCGGATCGGAGACGCCGAAATTGACGGCCTGCCGGCTCGCGTCGGGGTCGTTGACGTAGTCGCGGGTCTGCCACACGATTTCGCCGTTTTCCAGGTTCTCGGCGTAATGGGTGGTCAGCGCGGCGTACGCATTCGCCTCGGCGGCGCGGCAAGTCTGGCAACGCACGCCATGAAAGTACAAGACGCGGAGGGCGTCGTCCCGCACGGCGGCGCGCGCGCCGGGAGACGAGCCGTCGACCCCAACGCCCGCGGCGCGCAGCGCCTGCAACTCCGCAACAATCTGCGCAAGCTGCGGTTCGATCCGCGACTCGGCCTGGCTGTCCAGCGCCCGCGCGATCAGTACCACCAGCGTGGCTGAGAAAAAAGAAATCAGACACACGGCTAGGGCATTTTTCAGGTCCATCCATCTCTCCTTGCTGCGCGATGATTTTGGATCAAGTTGTCGGCTAGGACAGCATCGCGGCAATCTCATCCACCGATGCCACCTTGCCCGAGAACTTCACTTCACCATCGACGACCAGGGCCGGCGTCATCATCACGCCGTAGGATACCATGTCGTTGATATCGGTCACCTTGGTTACCTGCGCTTCCACACCGCTTTTGGCGACCGCCTGATCGACGTGTTCTTTGAGCTTGGCGCATTTGGCGCAGCCGGGGCCGAGGACTTTGATGTCTTTCATCGTTTTCGATCCTTGTCAATGAAGGGGTTGATGGGGCAGCCGCCGCAAGTTAGGCCGCGGTTGGTTATCGTTGTGACTCCGAGGTGTTGGCGCCGATTGCCGCCACGGCCGGCGCCAGATCGGACCCGGTTGCCTCCGATGGCGCCACTTCGGCTATCGAGGGCGAAAGCTGCGGGCTCAGCAGTGCGTTCTCCGGATACATGGCGCCGAAGCCCATCCCCGCAATGGTCGCCATGACCACGGTCAGACCGACGAAGGCCGCCGTTTTCACACTTCCTACCACGGAGCGAATCACCAGGATGCTGGGCAGCGACAGCGCCGGCCCCGCCAACAACAGCGCCAGCGCCGGCCCGGAGGCCATGCCGTTTTTCATGAGCGCTTCGAGGATGGGCACTTCCGTCAGGGTAGCAAAGTAGAACAGGCAACCCACGACCGAGGCGATCAGGTTGGACATGAAGCTGTTGTCGCCCACCAGCGCGGCCACCTGCTTTTCCGGGACCAGGGCCCCAAGGAATCCGACCACGAACACGCCGCCGAACAAGAGCGGGATGAGCAGTTTGCTGAAGGTCCACGTGTTCCCCATCCATTCCTTGAAATCCGGCAGGTCGAGCCAGAAGACGCTCATCAGGACCACCAGCAGCCCCATGCCGCCGGCCAGGTACCAGCGGATGTGGTGAATCCGAACGACCCAGGTGTCAACGTCTTCAATCACGCCGATGTTTTCCTTGGAAACGCGAACGACCTCGCCTGGTTGATGCCCCAAAGCGACGTCCTTCAGGCGCAAGTCGTAAGCGCCTTCTGTTTCGTATTGCAGCGTCGCTTCAAACTTCGCCCCATCGGCGAGCTGGACGTTCTTATCGCCCGGATTGAACCAATCGCTAAAGACCAGGAAAGCCAGCATGGCGGCTAACAGCGAGGCATTTTGCCAGAGCGGGCGTTTGGCGGCGGGCGGGTCGGGCATCGCCATCGCGGCTTTGGTGCGGGAATCTTCGCTACGGCGGAAGATCAGAGCCATAATCAGCCCGATGATCACGCCAAACACCATGGCCCCGATGACGCGAGCCACGCCCAACTCCCAGCCGAGCACGCGGGCCGTCAGGAAGATCGCCAGCACGTTGATGGCCGGCCCGGCATAGAGGAAACAAGATGCCGGCCCCAGCCCCGCCCCCACCCGATAAATGCCGGCGAACATCGGCAGCACGCTGCACGAGCAGACGGCTAGCACCGTCCCGGAGACGGAAGCCACGCTGTAGCTCTCGGCCTTGTTGGCTTTGGGACCGAGGTGCTTGAGCACCGCTTCTTTCGAAAGGAAGGTGGTGATCGCCCCGGCGATAAACAGGGCCGGAATGACGCAGGCCAACGTATGGTTGCGGGCATACCACTGAAGCATCACGAGAGCTTCGACCAGGGCCGACACGACTTTCGTACCCGCCACACTGGCGTCGTCGGTGAAGTGTGGCGTGGCCAAGGGGACGAAGTAGGCCCCCAGGAAGATCGTCAGAAACACGACGAAGATTTTGATTTCCCTGGACATGGATTGGCCTCTGTCGAATGGTTTTCGGGTTGCACGCTTGGCGAATCATGCAAGCGTCATCGCAAAAAATTTACGTGTCGATTTTCACCAGTTGCTGGTGACTCTCCGCATTGCTCTTCAGCACAGACTCGACGCAGCCGAAAAAGCTGGTCAGGCACTTCACTTTCAAACGAAAATACGTCATTTTTCCTCTCCGGTCGTCTTCCACGATGCCCGCCGCCTTAAGTTGCGACAGGTGACGGGAGACGGTGGACATATCTGTCCCGACCACCTCCGTCAACTCGCACACGCAGCGCTCTTTGTGGGAGGCCAGCTCGTCGACGATCATCAGCCGGGCCGGATGGGCCAGGGCCTTGATGATCTTCGCGCGGGCTTCGTAACGGGCGAGTGTGTTGGCGTTCATGGGATTCGTATCGGCAGCGTACATTTGCAAGTTTAGCCAATCGTGCATTTCTGGTCAAGAGCGCCGGACTTCGTCGCAACAGGACAATCGGCGGGGCAGGAACACCAAAGGCGAAACCGAGTTCACGGGTCGCCGTTTCCCGCCGACCTTTGGCCAAAGGGGGGCGTGGCCGATTCCGGACCGCCGCGGCGCCCGCCGTCGCTTGGGACCCCGCGGCGTTTCCTCCTGGACCGCGGTAAACCAGAACTGTGTATGCCATTCGTCAGGGGTTGACGGACGGTCCCCGGAATCCCTACACTTTTGGTTAGGTGGTTAGGCGATACGTGCGTTGCGGGACGCGGAGGGCGTCGCCGCTGTATGCTTCGCAAGGCCGTGCCGGCCCGCCACCCCATCCGCCAACGCCCATGAGGAAGGAGTCGTTGCCATGGCGGGATCCAACGGGGCCAACGGAACGTACCCCCTTCTTGCCCCTCGCGCTCTCGACGGGGAAGTCGCCTCGCGAGCCCGCACGGCGCTGGCCAACAGCCCGATCCATGTGCTGCGGAATATCGCCGTCGAACGGCGGAAGAACACGATTGTCTTATCGGGCCGGGTCGATTCCTTCTACCACAAGCAGGTCGCCCAGGAAGTCGTGCGACACGTGGCGGCGGAATGCGAATTGGTCAACGGGATCGACGTGGGATAAAGGCCGCCCAGAGTGTGGCAGCGTGGCGTGGCGTGGACTAGAATTATGGGCTGCAACCGCCGAGGCAGGTCATCGCCTTCGGCCCCCCTCCCCAGCGCCTCGCCCGTTTCTCTGAAAGGCCCGCCATGACGCAGTCGAACTCCCGCCGTACGCTCTTTCGCAAATGTTCCCGCCGCACGGCCCTGAAAAGTTCGGTCGGGTTGGCCGGCGCGCTGGCCCTGGGGACAGGCGTTCGTTGGACCCTCGCTGACAGCCCCAACGAGAAGCTCAACGTCGCCTGCATCGGCGTGGGCGGGCAAGGCGGCGGTCATTGCAAGGCGATGCAGGGCCAGAACCTGCTCGCCATCGCCGACGTGGACGAGAAACGCGCGGGGAAAAACTGGATGGCCGTCCCCTCGGACCGCCGCTACCACGATTTCCGAAAACTGTTCGACGATCATGGTAGCAAGCTCGACGCCGTCGTCATCTCCACGCCCGACCACACCCACTTCCACCCCGGCTACATCGCGATGCAGCTCGGGCTGCACGTGTACCTGGAGAAGCCGCTGGCCCATGACGTGTGGCAGTGCCGCACGCTGACGAACCTGGCACGCGAGAAAAAGCTCGCCACGCAGCTTGGCGCCCAGCGGCACGCGCTGGACAACATGCGGCGGGTGGTGGAGCTGGTCAAGAGCGGCGCCATCGGACCGGTGACCGAGGTCCACAGTTGGCAGGGGGGCAACCGCGGCATGCCGTCCATTCCCACGGACACCCCGCCCGTCCCTGATCACCTCAAGTACGACTTGTGGGTCGGCCCGGCCGAGTACCGTCCGTATCACCCGTCATTCTGCCCCTACGGCTGGCGGTTCTGGTGGGACTTCGGCACCGGCGAGACCGGCAACTGGGGCTGCCACGATCTGGACATTCCGTACTGGGCCCTCGACCTGAAATATCCCACGCGGGTCGATGCCACCGGCCCCGAGGTCGACCCCGAGCGGACGCCCAAGTCGATGCGGGTCATCTACCAGTTTCCGGCCCGCGGCGAGCAACCGCCGGTCACGCTCCATTGGACCCACGGATCCCCCGAGATTCTGGAGCGCTTCAGCAAGGAGCAACTCAAAGGGAAGAACACGTTGTTCGTCGGCGAGAAAGGAATGTTGCTGTGCGGGTTCGGCGACCGCCGGCTCTTGCCCGAGGAAACATTCGCCGACTTCAACGCGCCCGAGCCGTTTATCCCCGCCCAGGGCGACTTCCGCGGGCAATGGATCGACGCGTGCAAGGGGGGCCCGCCGGCAAGCTGCCATTTCGACTACAGCGGCCCGCTGGCCGAGACGGTGCTGCTGGGCAATGTCGCGTACCGGGCCGGCGGCGGCTTCGACTGGGACGCCGAGAACCTCGTGACCAGGGGGAACGACAAGGCCCAGCAGTTCATCCGTGAGCCGTACCGCAAAGGCTGGGAAATCTAGCCGCGCACCCACAGCCCTGACCATATCTCCTAGCCCTGACGATCTCCTAGCCCTGACCATTGGTCAGAGAACGGGCCGTCATCCCGCCATCCCGTGCGATTCGCCGCTGAGGCGTCGTTCTCCCCGACCACTGGTCGGGGCTATGGCACGGCTACTTCACGATCTTCAGCGGTCGTTCATCCGCGATTTCGCGGAAGGCTTCTTTCAAATCGTCATCGTAATCATCCATGGTGGCCCCGCCCGGCACGTTGAAATGCGTGGTGTCCGTTCGGTCGGCCACCTCCTGCATCAGCGCCGTGTCGGCGTTGGCGCCCAGGCTGATCGTGAAGATGGGATACCGCCGATCTGCCGCGAGGTCGGCCTCGTCCAGCACATAATTCGTGGCGCCCGATTGGTTGTACCCGCCGTTGACCCAGTTCGGCAGGCCATCCGTCATCAGGACGATCATCTTGAAGGCCCCGGTGCGACCGTTCTGCTCCAGTTCCTGCCGGGCGACCGTCATTCCGCCGCCGATGTTCGTGTAGGAATGATAATGTCCCGCCTGGCGATGATCGCTCAAATCGGTGATGGCGTCGAAGTCGCTCGTCAACGGGCATTCCAGGTGTCCGTCGCCGTCGCCGGAGTAGTTGTAGATCGCCAGTCCGACGCGGTCATTCGTATCCACTTCCTGAATGTATTCCATGAAGACGTGGACGGCGTTTTTGACCGCCTTGCACGGTTGGGCGCTCACCTTCCACAAGTCCTCGGTTTGGTAGTTGGATGGCTTCGAGTCCAGCCAGTAGTTCATGAGATTCAGATAGCCGAACCGGTAGCGATATCCCGCATCGGCGTTCTGGTTGTCAGAATCACGGCAGTAATCGATGTAGTCGGTCCAATCGCCGGAGTTGTAAGGGTACGGAACGTTCGCCAGGCCCAGGGCGTCGCGGATGCGATACTTGATGCTTCCGGAATCGAGGTCGAAGAATTCGCCGTAACCGTTCCCGTCGGGGTCGTTGGCGCCGGATTTCACCCACACGTAGTAAATCGCCTTGCCGGACGCGTAGCCGGAGCCGGAAATGGTGGCCGTGTTGCCCGAGATGTTGTTGTAGGCATAGCGGCGTCCGTTCGAGTACTGGACGATCACCTTGTCAATCGGCTTGGTGCTGGTCACCTTGATTTCCGTATAGCGGTACTCGATGCCGATCTGCGGCAGGGAGCCATTGGACGGCTCATCCCCCAGAATCACCGCGTACTGAGGCGCGACCTGCATGTCGCCGTATTGCGGCGACCCGAGCTCCACCCACATTTGTTCCAGCCCTGCCTCAACCGCCTCGCGACCGAACCTTCCGATCGACTTGAATTCGCTGTCGTCGTTCATCGAAGCCGACAAATCGAGCACCAACATGATGTCCCGCGGCTGGTACATCGCGATCGACTCGGCCACGATGTCGAAGGTGTCGGTCCCGATCACCGGGCCGAAGAACAGGCGTTCGTTGGGATAGGCCATTCGCACGGAGATCGTGCTGGGAAGGAGGTCGCTGATTTCCATTGTCCGCGTCTGGTAGTTCCAGTGGCCGAGGTGGACTTCCAGGTCTTCCTGGTGTTCCTGCAGGAACTGGGTGACGAGCAGTTCGATATTGTCGTCGTCGCAAACGAAGACCTGCCTTCCGACGGGATTGCGGACGAGATACTCGACGACCTTGCCGGTGGCCGCGTCCTGGCCTTCGACGAGTTGGCCTGCCCCGGCCAGGGCGGCGGCGTCCACCGACCGCTGCAACTGGGTCTGCATGGTGTACATGTAGCCCACGTCGACGCTCAAGGCGAGCATCGCCATCATGACAATCATCATGGTGGCCGCCAGCACGATGACGGCGCCGCGGCGACGTTGGCCGCGCACTTGCTTGATGCGTGAAGAGGGCTTGTCGCGCATGACGACCTTCCTTGCCTCCTAACGGAGGCGGACGGGCGGCCGGCCGGCGGAAAGGCCCGCCTACTGGCCGCGAACGAAAAGAAACGGGAAAAGCGGACGTTGGCACTGCGTGTCCAATAGAAACCATAGCATACGAATTACACGTGCGCTGGAAAAAACGATGAAAAGACCGTTTAGCCGTTAACGGAACGCCCACCACCCGTTTAGCCGTTAACGGAACGTCAACGGCAATCCGGCGCCTCTACAAAACACCTATCCCCGTCGCCAGGATGAACCACAAGACCGAAAACCTGATCATCATCGGCGCCAGCGCGCGGGCCGCGGCGCAGTCGGCCGTGCGGGCTGGCTTTCACGTGTTTGCCGCCGACCTGTTTGCGGACGAGGACCTGCGCGCCATCGCCACGGCCGTTCGCATCCGCGATTACCCGCGGGGCCTTTTGGCCGCCGCCGAGCGGTTTCCCCCGGGGCCGTTTATCTACACCGGTGGCCTGGAAAACCACCCGGAAATCCTGGCGGCGATTTCCAAGACGCGGCCGCTTTTGGGCGCCGGGCCCGTGTTGCTCTCGCAAGTCCGAGATCCGGTGACGCTCTTCTCGGCGCTGGCCGCCGCGGAAATTCCGTGTCCCGCCACCCGCCTCGAACCGCCACCCGCCGATGATCCTCTGCCCTGGCTGGTCAAGCCGCTTCGGTCGTGCGGCGGAAGCGGCGTGCGGCCTTGGCGGCCCGAGGATGCGGAGGCCGCCGCCTTGGCAGGTCGTGAAATCGCCCCGGCCATTGGCCGGGGAAAGCGACGTCTTCGCGCCGAACGACGCGGTTTTCACGACAACGGCCCGTTCCCTGACCGGTGGTCAGGGCCACCCAAGCCAGCCGTATTTCAGCAGTGGCTCGCGGGCACGCCGGTCTCTGCGGCGTTCTTGGGCGCGGGCGGCGCCGCCCGCTTGCTTGGAACGTTCCGGCAGCTCATCGGCGTGCCGTGGACCGGAGCCCGCGGTTTCCAGTACGCCGGAGCGATCTTGCATCGGAGCATGCCCGGCGCCGGAGAACCCGACGTCGAAGCGGATCGGCAGTGGCGGCGGATCGGCGAGGTGATTGTCCGCCGCTTCGGGCTCACCGGCCTGTTTGGCGTGGACGCCATCGACTTCGCCGCGCGGCTGTTTGCGTTGGAAGTCAATCCCCGCTGGACCGCTTCGATGGAACTGATCGACCGGGCGGGCATGAGAGAAACCGGCGAATCCCTGATCTCCCTGCATGTACAAGGCTGCCGCGGAGACGCGATCGGGGTCTACCGCCGCGGACGCGCAGAGCCGGCGGAACAGCCCACGCCCGCGTGCTCGGCCAAAGCCGTTCTCTATGCCACGCGGCCTTTGGTCGTTGGGGAGCGATTTCAAGAACTGGCGCGGGAATCCAACGAGCAAGAAAGGTGGGGCGCATTCGCCGACCTGCCAACGTGCGGAACCCGCATCAACCCCAGCCAACCATTCTGCACGGTATTCAGCGAAGGGCCAAACGAGGAAGCGACCATCAATACACTCCGCGCGCACGCCAACGTCGCCTTTGATTCAGCAGAATAGAGCACCGGGAAAAGAAGCGGAAAACAGACGCGGTCAAACGTCCACGCCTTCTTTTTCCATTGCGGCGAGCATCCGCGTAAGCGTATTGGCATGTACGCCCAGCAGCCTGGCCGCGGCGCCCTTGTGGCCTTCCGTTGTTCGCAAGGCCTGGCGGACGGCCTCGTTGCGGAGTTCATCCAACTTCAGATACGGCAGCGAGATCGAAACGCTGCTCGGTCTGGCCAGCGGCAGCGTCGGCTCGGTCGCCAGCACGTACGCCTGCTCGATGACCTGCGAAAGCTGCCGGATGTTGCCGGGCCAATGGTACTGCACGAACTGCGCGAGCTGCTCGGGCGACGGCCGCCAAAGCGGCTGCCGGTACTTTTCGGCGCACCGGCGGCTGAAGAACTCGATAAAGACCGGAATGTCGCCGCGGCGTTCCCGCAGGGCCGGGGCGTGCAACTCGACCATGTTCAGGCGGAAGTAGAGGTCCTCGCGGAAGCGACCTTCCGCCACCTCTTCTTCCAGGTTGCGGTTGGTCGCCGCGATCACCTGCACGTCCACCTTTACCGGCTTGCTGGAACCGACCGACGTGACTTCCTGTTCTTGCAGGACGCGGAGGAGCTTGGGCTGCAACTCCAGCGGCATCTCGCCGATTTCGTCGAGGAAGACGATCCCCGAGTTCGCGGCCCGGAACACGCCGAGCGAAGAACCGGCGGCCCCGGTAAACGCGCCCTTCTCGTGACCGAACAACTGGCTCTCGGCCAGCGTGGGGGTGAGGGCGGCACAGTTCACGGGGAGGAAGGGCCGCGTCGAACGCGGACCGATTTGATGCAGCAGTTTACCCCAGACCTCTTTGCCCGTGCCGGTCTCGCCAGAAATGAGAACCGTGCACTCAACGTCCGCGGCGCGGCGAGCGTGCTCCGCCATGCGGCGGACGGCGGGATCCTCCCCCAACACCCATCCGCCGGGCAAACCGGCGTGGTCGAAGGCGACTCGCGTTGAGAAGGGTGAATTGGAAGTCACGAGGCAAAGGTCTCTTGGCGCAAACGCCCCTAACGCAGGCGCTGCCAGATCGAATCTGACTTCGGCGTATAATCGCAGTATATGCGTGAACGAAAAACAATGCAACGATTTGGCACGTGGGAAATCGGCCTATCCCAAAATAATTTTGCGAGGCGGCGGCCAGAAAACCCCGCGCAGACAATAGAAATCAGTGTAAGTCATTGTGGTACAATGGGTTGTGGAATTACATGGCTCGCTGAGCGTCGCAAGCGGTCTTCGGAGAGAATTAGCCGTTTGCGGAAAAAAAAGCCGAAAAACATCCCGTCACGCCTTTTCTAAAATGCCTTCGCCCCTCCCTCGCAGGTGTGGCCCGGATGGTTCATGTGGGGAAGGGCAGCCCCGCATAACGACTTGGTGGGCATGGGGAAACGGCGATCCCGTCGGATTGCGGCTTGCCCTGACACGTCAACGACGGATGCCGCCCGCTTGTTTCCGCACGGCAATCCTTCACAATGGCGGGCGGTTTTTCGATTCGGCCGCCTCGAGGATTGGCCCGTTGCGACGCACGCACTATCTCGATTCCGCGGGTTCCCGTGGGCCCTTCGGCGGCCGGCGCCGGTGGTCGCTGCGGGCCGGGTTGTTGTTGGCCCTGCTGTTGGGGCTTGCGCAGGCTTTGCCGGCGCAGCCGGGTGGATCGGACGTCGGCTCGTCGGGGGTGGGCGGCGCCGCGGCGGCACAGGACGATTCCCAAGAGCCGGCCGCGTCCCACGGCTTCTTTCAAATTATCTTCGCCGGCGGCGTGGTGGGGGTGCTAATCATGCTCACCCTTCTGGCCCTCTCGCTCACCGCCGCGTACCTCGTGTTCGAACAGGCGATGACCTTGCGGGCCAGGGAACTGATGCCGGAGGGGTTGTCCGACCTGGTCGCGGACGGCCTGGCCGCCGGCAGCCTCAAGCAGGCCGAGACCGCCTGCCGCGAACACCCGAGCTGCCTGTCGCTGGTCGTGCGGTCCGGGTTGGCCGAAGTGGAAGGCGGCTACACCGAGATGGAACGGGCCATGGAAGAGACGCTGGCCGAGCAAGCCGCCCGGATGATGCGGAAGATCGAGTACCTTTCGGTGATCGGCAACATCGCTCCGATGATCGGGCTTCTGGGCACGGTGATCGGCATGGTTTTCGCCTTTCGCACGGTGGCGGCGACGCAAGCGGCCGGGGCGGAGGACCTGGCCGAAGGGATTTATCAGGCCTTGGTGACGACGGTGGGGGGACTGTTGGTGGCGATTCCCTCGCTCGGCGCCTTTGCGATTTTGCGGAACCGCGTGGATCAGCTCGTGGCGGAAATCGCCTACGCGGCGACCCAGGCCATTGTCCCGCTAAAGCGCATGCGGGTGAAGAAGACAGCCGTGGCCCCACCCCCACCGCCGGCGTGAGTTTGTCGCATTTCGCTCCGCGAAATGGCGCACGTTCACGGAGCGAACGACGACTTTGGCGCCCTTTCTCGCTGAAAGGCGATATCGGCCGTCGCCGTACCGGCGACGGCTAAACGGATGAATTGCCGGTGACGGTTGAACCATCATGCGAACCCCCGACCTCCATCGCCGCCGCTCCCTGGACATGAACATGACGCCGATGATCGACGTCGTGTTCCTGTTGATTATCTTCTTCCTCGTCTCCAGCCACCTGGTGCGGCAGCAGAACCAGTTGCCGCTCGACCTGCCGGAAGCGACCGTCGGGGAACGGGCCGTGGACGATGAGCGGCCGCGGGTGGTGGTGAATGTGCTGCCCGGCGGCGAACTTCGAGTGGAGGGTTCCGTGGTCAGCCCGCAGTCCCTCGCCGATTTGCTGCGGCGGGAGCGGCAGAAGAGCGGCGGCGATTTGGAAATCCGCGTCCGCGGCGATCGCGGCGCCGCCTACGCCAACATCGAGCCGATCCTTACAAAGGCCGCCCGCGCGGGGCTGTGGAACGTGACGCTGACTGTGGTGGAAAAGCGGTAACGCCATCGGGGTCAATGGTCTTCTCGCGTCTTCTACGTTCCAATCGGATGAACGGTCCCTCGCGAGAAGCGCTTTGACCCCATCCTGCGTTGCGGATTTCGATGGGTCCCGTCACCCGCCGCCGCCCATTCCAAACGCGATCACCACACCGACGATCACGACCGCGAACGCTCCGACAATGGCCAGCCCGTAGAAGTCCCAGCGGTAATCGGAGAGTTTTCCCTCGCCGGTAAGAATCCGCTTTGGGAAGCTCAAGAGATCAACCAGCAGCAGACGCTGCGAAACGTCGTGGTCCCGCTGATCGATCGAGATGGCATGTCCGTCGAGCCTTTCGAGCAGGTCCACCTCGATGCCCTGCTCGCGAAGCCGTTCTTCCTCGCCGACCGGCGTATCGAGGCGGGCATAAAACGCGCGGACGCTTTCCTCGTCATGCTGCCGGGTGACCAGCGAGACCGACACAAACGCCAGCAGTCCCGGCAGCATGTAGAGGGGCGTCCACACGGTCAGCGGCAGGTTGCCGCTCTCGCCGGCGTATTGGCTCAGCCAGGCCAGTTGGATCGCCTCGGGCATGGTTTGATACTGTGTGCCGTAGAAGAAGAGCGGGGCCATCACCAGCACCCCGGCGATCGCGCCCAGCCGCGTGCCGCGTCGCCAGAAGATGGCGCAGCCGATGGGCAGTCCCACCACCGTCGAGATCGAGCCGGCCTTGATGATAAAGCTGACCAGGTTCTGCACCTGCATCGCCATGAGCCACCCGACGATCACCATGATCGCCCCGCCGATCCGGGCGATCCGCAGGTAGTGCCGCGCGCTCGCTTTGGGCACGAAGAACTCGCGGTAGATGTTGTTCAGCAAAATGCTTGTGCCGAAGACCATGCCGGCGTCGGCCGTGGACATGACCGCGGCCAGGATCGACGCCAGCATGAGCCCCCGCAGGCCCCACGGCAGCACATCCTGGCACAGTCGGGGAAAGGCCTCGTCGGCGTGTTCGAGGCCGCTGCCATAGATGGCGATGGCGAAGATGCCCGCCATCATCCAGCCGACCGCGCAGACCCGCTTCATGAGCATCCCCAGGGCCCCGCAGCGTGCGGCGATCTCGTTGCGGGCGGCGCCGTGGGCGGCCTGCCGCGACTCGGACATGATCGCAAAGATGCTTCCCGCGACGAACCAGAACACCCACGTGGGCGTGATGTCGCCTTCGCTGAAGATGCGGAACATTCCCTCGGGAACTTTCTCGTACACGACGGAAAACCCGCCGAGCTCGTTGGCTGCGAACGGCAGCAGGATAAAGCTGAGCAACACGATCAGCACGCTCTGGACGATGTCGGTGGCAAACGCCGCAACCACGCCGCCGGGCAACGCATAGCCGAGAATGAGCGCGGTGATGATAAGCTGCGCGACCACTTCGCTGATGCCGCCCCCCGACATCACGTAGATCGTCAGCCCGGCCGCTTTGATCCCCGCGCCGATCCCCAGCATCGCCACGATCGTTTGCAGCACGTTGTAAAAAATCTCCATCTCCCGCCCGTACCGCATCCGGATGAAATCGACCATGGTGACCATCCGCAGCCGGCGGTAGGCGGGCGGCATGACCCAAAAGATCGGCGTGATGAACAAGTATGAAAGCGACACCCAAATGCCCGACACCCCCGACCTGTAGCACTGCGAGGCGACCACGACCGGGTCGTTGGCGCTGGTGCCGGCGCCGAACTGAGCGGCGATCATCATCAACCGGCCCATCTTCCGCCTGCCCAGCAGGAACCCGCCCGGATCGTGGATCTGACGCATCGCCCACAGCCCGATCGCCAGCATCGCGCACAGGTACACGCCGATCACGATCCAGTCGGGCCATTGGAGCGACATGCGTTCGATCCTCCACTGAGCGGTTTATTGGCATTTCAGGCATCTGTCCGATTCCATCAACGCTTCGCTTCCAAGCGAACGTTCTTCAGGCACGAGCCGGTGCGTCGATATCTCGTAAGGCCCGAGCGTCACGTCCGCCGCAATAGCGAACGACGGCGCCGAGACGGTAACGTCCTGCGGCCGGTCGGTGGGGTTGAACAGCCGCACGATAAAGCCGTTGCCATCTTCCGCCCGTTTCAACGCGGTCATCTCGACGCACTCGCCGCTGATTTCGATGGCGGCGCCCCGCGGCGGATGCCGGCCGTCGGGATAGAACGGGACGGCCAGCGGCGGTTGGTGGCGGACGGTCGCCTCGCGGCTGATGTGCGAGAGCCGTTCTTCTGCCGGCCCGCCCTTGAGCCAGAAGCGATATCGCCGCTGGCCCTGGTCGATCCGCGGGTGGAACCGGTCATTCAGGCACGGCGGCTTTTCGATAAAGAGCGCGGAATACGCGGCCGACCGGAGCAGGCTCAGCCGAAGTTCACCATCTGCAAAATCACAGCCGTAAACGCCGTCGTTGATGCACGTGAGCATCGTCCCATCGCCGCGCTTTACCGCCACCCACCGCTGGGCGACCGCCTCGCGGCCGTCGTCGAACAATTCGTCCACGCCGTACGCCACTTCCCCGAGCAACCGCCGGCCCTTTGCGACCGGCAGCGAGAGCTTGAGGAACGCGTCCGGCTCCTTCCAGTGGACGCGGAGGTCCAGCTCCAGCTCGGCCGCTTGCCTAAGCCACAGATAACGGACCACCAGGGCCGATTCGCCGTACGTGAAGATGGCCTCGATGACGCTGCGGACCGGGCCGTCCTCGATCACCTGGACCGGCGGCAGTTCCCCCTGCCTGGCGCCGGCGATTTCGGCGGCCCGCTGCGGGCTGGCAAGTTCAAACGCCCCTGCGACCTCGCGAAACGCAGTGACCGTGCCGCCCCAGGGGTCGCTCGAGTCGGCCAGGACGATAGCCCGAATTCCATCGCCGCGCAGCAGTTCCGCGTCGCCGCAGCGGTAGCGGTCGATCCACCCGGTCTTCATGTTCACGCGGAATTCGGCCCGCTCGTCGCCACAGGTGACGGCGCCGTCGTGCGGGACCAACGCCGCCGCCGGCCTCTCGGGCACGCGCCGCGGCGTGAGCACGACGCGCGACATCTGCGATGGCGGCAATTCGGCGTCGAACACCACCCGCTTCCGCCAATCGAACGGCACGTTGCTGGCTTCCCACTCCACCTGGCACGGCGTGCGCTCGCCGTCATGCCCCGCGTCAAAGAGCATGAAGCCCTCTTTGTTGCGGCGGTCGAGCGTAAATTCGCAGTCGATCTCGGTCTTCACGGTAAACGGGTGGGGATTGAAGACGAGGATCGGGTACGTTCCCTCCGCCGCGGCCGGCTGGTCGTCGGCCAGCGCGAAGAAGGCGCGGGTTTTCACCTGGTCGCAAATCTCCAGGCCGTGGCAGAGCGTGCGGAGCGAATCCTCTTCGACTTCCTCGATGGCCGAGCCCGGCAGGATGTCGTGGAACTCGCAGAACAACAGGTCCCACTGCGCTTGCCGGAGTTCTTCGGCGGGCCAGGGCAGGCGGCCGTGAAGGGCGGCGGCCGCGGCCATCTTCTCCGCCGAGAAGAGCTCGCCCTCCAGCCGCCGATGAAACTGCTTGATGCGAATCTGCGAGGTGTAGCAACCGGGGCCCCACGGATTGAGGCTGGTCCGCACCTCGGGCAAACGCTCCCGCCGGGCCTGCACCCGCGCCGCGTACTGTTCGGCGGTCGCATGTCGCAGTTCGACCGGCGAGTCCGCCAGTTCCTGCATCAGCGCCGAGATGTCGTCGAGGTCCTGCCGCGTCGGGCCGCCGCCGTGGTTACCGGCGCCCCACAGCAGGTAGCAATCGTCTTCCGGGGGCAGGTCCTTCAGCCGCGTTTCGATCTTCTTGCGGGCTTCGCCGCGGCGGTTGTTATAGCAATCGAAGCTCCGCGACCCGACGATCTCCGAGCCGTCGTGCCCGATCCAGCGGAACTCGTGGTAGGGCAGCTCCATGAATTCCTTCTCGGGCCGCCAGAACAGATACGTGTCGTAGCCGCTCTTGGCCATGATCTGCACCAGGCCGCGGGAATGTCCGAACGGGTCGAAGTTGATGGCGGTGGTCGGCTCGACGCCGAACCGGTTCCGAAAGAAATGGCGGCCCACGAGAATCTGCCGGACGAGCGACTCGCCGCTGGGCATGTTGCAGTCGGGCTGCAACAACCATCCACCCATGATGTGCCACTTCCCCTCGCGCACCAGTCGCTCAATGCGCTCGAACAAAGCCGGGTCGTGCTCTTCGATCCAGGCGTACAGCAGCGACTCGTTATGGTTGAAGATGAAGCCGTCGTACGCTTCGCAACAATCGGCGGCGACGCGAAAAGTCGAAAGGGTTTCCCCGACCCCCTCCCGCCAGTTCCACAGCCACACGGGGTCGAGATGGGCATTGCAGATCAGGTAGATCGTTTTCTTCTTCATGCCGCGAGAGCCAGGGAAAATTCTTGCCAGACGGAGAAACGCGGCATTATATTGCGCGGCTTGCCGCTTTGCCAGAAAGCTGAAAGCCCGAGCGCAGCGCCAAAGCCGCCATGACCTCACGCGAACGCGTTTACCGCACGCTGGAATTCACCGGGCCGGACCGCGCGCCCCGCGATCTTTGGGCGCTGCCGGGCGCGGTCCACACGCACGGGCAGGCCGCGATGGACGAGATCGAGCGGCGGTGGCCCAAAGACTTCGTCCAGGCGACGGTGGGCCGCCGGCCGCCGCTGCGGGCCAAGGGCGACCCCTTTGCCCCCGGCGAGAGCGTCGACGAATGGGGCTGCGTCTTCGAAAACGCCTCGCATGGTGTCATGGGCCAGGTCAAACATCCGCAGATGGACGACTGGTCGAAGCTCGACGTCGTCAAGCCTCCCGAGGAATTGCTCGAGGTCGATGCCGACGCGGTCAACGCCTTCTGCAGGCAGACCGACAAGTTCGTTTTCGGAAGCGGCTGGGCGCGGCCGTTCGAGCGGCTCCAGTTTATCCGCGGGACGGAAAACGTCTTGATGGACCTGGCGCTGAATCCCGCGGAGCTTCGCGAATTGCTGTCGCGAATTCACGCGTTCTATCGCACGCAATTCGAAATCTGGGCGAAGACCGACGTGGACGCCCTGGTCATTATGGACGACTGGGGATCGCAGCAGTCGCTTCTCATTTCGCCCCGTCAGTGGCGGGAGTGGTTCAAACCGCTGTACGCGGAATACGGTGAGATCGCCCGCTCCGGCGGAAAAAAACTATTCATGCACTCCGACGGATATATTCTCGATATTTACGAGGATTTGATTGAAGTTGGCGTCGATGCGATCAACAGCCAGCTCTTCTGCATGGATCTGGCGGCCGTGCGGGAGCGGGCCTTTGGCAAGATCGCCTTCTGGGGCGAGATCGACCGCCAGCAAATCCTGCCGCACGGAACGCCCGAGGACGTGCGGGCCGCTGTCGCCGCCGTGGTAAAACACCTCTGGAGCCCCGCGGGCGGCGCGATCGCCCAATTCGAGTTCAGCGGCGACACCCCGCCGGCCAACGCCCACGCCGTGTACGAGGCCTGGGACGAATGGACGCGGCAAACGCAGTGATCGGCAAGAACCAGCCCTTTGACGGTGATCGATGTTAGACCGAACTTTTTTCGCTTAGGTGCGAGATTTTCCGGCTCAGGCACGGGAAACCCGTCGAAAAGGGGCGATTTCGAAATTCGGGATTCTGGCTACACTCCGATGGCCAGGCCGAGGAGGTCGAAGGCGCGACGCTGGAGATCGGTCGGCACGGTCCATTGGTCGAAGCACGCGTCG
>Ga0180437_10003641_pt1 | contig 22694 bp, 49 predicted proteins | sample SS_ome_4_FD_132410 | JGI IMG/M metagenome (GOLD analysis project Ga0180437, IMG submission 132410) | Hypersaline lake sediment archaeal communities from the Salton Sea, California, USA - SS_3_D_1 metaG | ecosystem: Environmental > Aquatic > Non-marine Saline and Alkaline > Hypersaline >...
CTAGTCTCAACACGTGCGCATGTAGGAGTTGGGAGTGAAGACCGGTATGCGTGATGGCGAGATGCGTATTGTCTCAACACGTGCGCATGTAGGAGTTGGGAGCTATCACGGCAGAATTACACCTCGTTGCCATCGTCTCAACACGTGCGCATGTAGGAGTTGGGAGTGTTTGTGCTCAGCAATGCTCCTGTGATGCGCGTCTCAACACGTGCGCATGTAGGAGTTGGGAGGTTCTCGGTCTCGATGGCCTTCATGGCTACATGTCTCAACGCGTGCGAATGTAGGAGTTGGGAAGTGATGGGCTGTGAGCGATACTACCCGATTTTTAGGCCCCCGGAGAAATCCGGGGGCTTTTTTTTGAAAGAATGTGAGTTGGGAGCCGGATTCTCAGAGCCTCCGTGCAATGGACTATTGCCATGAGTGATGAAGCCAAAAGAGAGCGCGAACGGAGGGCCGAGAGATGCGCTAATCATAAGTCCCCGTCGGCAGGAGCACTTGTCATGCCTGCTGGCACAACCCCGGCTGATTGCGGCGCGGTAGCCGGGACTGGGAGCAAAAGCCGATGCCGTTGTCTCCTGTCTGGCCGAAAAGGCGAGGGTGGGACTCGGAAGGAGGGCCGAAAAAGAGCATCCGACCGGAGACATTACCATGAGCCCCGAACAGCGGTGAGAGGCCGCGAGGAAGCCGCCCGGATGGCAAGACGGGCGGTGGACGAACCAATTTTAGGAGGCAAGACGATGAAAGAGAATAGTGAGAAGAAGGAAGGTGTCAGGGTTGTCTGGAGTGCTGTTTGGGCGGAGACCTTCAATGCGCTGGGTAAGGAAGCCATGAAGGCTGGCCCCGTTGTGGGCGTGGTCGTTTCTGCCGGTGCTCCGTCTCGTCCGCATCGTTACTGGTCCAGCGAACGCCGGTCTCGTTACTCGGCTTCGTAAGAAGGAGCATACAATGGCCAAGAGGCTGAAAATAGGCGACTGCTACCTGAATCCCCTGTTGACTCCCTTCAGGGTGTCGGCCATTGTTGGCGAGATTGAGCCAGTGGAGGGCAAGCCTTTTGACGCTGTCATCGTCGAGCTTGCATGGCCGAGGGAGGACGGCGGGTCCGTCCTCGAAATTGTACCCCGTGCGACAGTCGAGGGCTGGATTGGCCACGAGCGTACGAGGCCCATATCTCTGATTGACCTTCGGTATCTGCGTAAGTATCGAGGTTGCCCTTTGGAGCTTCGGGGGATTGAGCGCGAAGCGGTTGAGGCTCTTTGTCTGGTGTATGGCAGTGCTGGGCCTAAGTATACAAGAGGTAACGAGCAGTTCCTCCGGAGTCACCTTAACGGCCAGCCGGAGAAGGCCGGGCATTTTCAGCCGACGCGAGAGTGCGTCATGGATTTCAAGCGGGTTCTCGATGGCGACTACGACATGCTGCCGAAGTCGAAGCGAGAAGCCCTCAAGGGGCAGAGGGAGCTGAACGAGTGGATGTCGAGGGAGAAGGACGGATGAGAATCGTCGAGGCAGTCTGTAGGTTGATTCGGGGATTCCAGACGCTCCTGTTGTGGGTGTCGCCGTATATGGCCATTTGCCTTGCGTACATAGGTGAGACCAAGCTGGCTATCGGGTCGCTGGGGGTGTGGGCACTCATTGTGACGAACATGTTGATGATAAAGAGGTCGAAGGTGGCACTGTGAACAGAATCATAGAAGCCGCGCAGTTCGCCGACAAGGCGCACCGTGGTCAGTTTCGTAAGTACGAGAAGGTGCCCTACATCGTTCATCCGATGAGGGTGGCTGGGCTCGTCACAGCACACGAGAAGGCCACGGAGGACGTTATTGTGGCGGCGTGGATTCACGACGTGGTGGAGGACACAGACCATACCTTCGAGGACATCTTCCAGAAGTTCGGTATGCGCGTGGCTCGGATTGTCGCAGAGCTTACGAAGGCAGATGACCCCGAGTTCAAGGCAAGGCCCCGGCGCGAGCGCAAGCGCATGGAAGCCGATAAGCTCGGCAAGGCATCTTGGGAGGCCCGGTTCATCAAGCTGGCTGACCGTCTCGATAACTTACGAGATTTGGAGCTTGGAGATGCGCCCCCGGACTTCGTGAAGTTGTATGTCGAGGAGTCCTATTACCTGTCTTGTGCATTGATGGAGACGGACGCACGACTCTATTCACAGTTGTTTGCGTTGCTGATGAGGATGAAGGAAAAGTTTCACTAAGGAGGCAAGTCATGGCTGATACGGCGAAGTTGATACAGGAAGGCGTCCTGTGTGAATCTTGTGGCGAATACATTGGCCAGCCGGTCGGGCATACGAGAGAGTGTAAGGCATGTCGTATGCTTGACGGCGAAGACGTAGATGAAGAGGACGAGGAGGACGAATGAAGGTCGTTAGGAAGTTCGTGTTCGAAAACGGTGGAGGGGTCTCGTGTGCTTGTTGTCATGATGATTGGATTGAGGGTGGCGATGTTGCCTACCTGACAGACACGGATGAAATCATCTGCATGATTTGTGGCAGCAAGATAGAGGAAGCCCAGAATGAAGCTGACACCGAAGAAGGTCAAGGGCATTCGGAAGAAGCTCGGCCTGACGCAGGTTGAGCTTGCAGCCAAGCTCGGTGTGGCGTTCGCGACAGTGAATCGCTGGGAGAACGGCCAGTGTGAGCCGTCCCCGCTGGCGAGCAAGATGATGAGGATGATGCTCATCATGGAGGAAGTGTAGAGCAGGAGGCAACTGATGGTTGACCACATAACGTATGTCGGACCCTACGTGGTGGCGAAAAGTCGTCCGGTTAAGAAGTCGAAAGACATGGAGACGTGTACGAATACGTCGTGCGAACGCCATGGGACTCATCTCGGCTGTGCTTATTGCCCAGTGTGCGGTACAAAGGTCGAGATGGGTAAGGTCGAATTTGATGGTTACTCGGCAGAGCCTTTTGAGCTGCACGAAGTCGTTGACCAGAAGATGTATTACCAGACGGGTGAGAAGGGTACCGACTACTGGTTCAGCAACCTGACTACCATGGACGAGAGAGCAGGTCGTTCTTTCAATGTCGGTGAAGAAGAACAGTATTTCCCCGTAACGCCGAAGATGATGAAAGAGGAAATCAAGGCGTTTATGGAGTTGCACGCAGATGAGATTGAAAAGTTGAGGCAAGCGTACGACAAGGTGGAAATCCTGTGGGGCGTCTTGGCTTACTGGAGATGACGGACGGGTATGCAAGAGGGTAAGCGAGGCCCGACAAAGGAACTGGGGCTGGCGAATACGGGCGAATGCGTAGGCCCGGAATAGAAAGGCAGTTGTGTGGGGGAAGCCTGAAATGACAGGACAAGTCGCAGGACATTATTTGACCGGAGTACCGGTGATACCTCGGGGGAGTAGACTGCATGGAGCTTCTCCGTTTAGTTGTGTGAGTTCTGCCTGCGAGACTGATGTGTCCCACAGAGTCATGCGGGGTTCGAATCCCCGCCCCGTCCTCCAATATCGCAGGCGCAAGGCCAAAGAGTGGACGGCCTACGCGCAAGACCTCGACCGTCGTGGTCTGTTCGTGGCAGCACGGATGGCTCGGGCCATGGCCGCACAGTATAGGAGATAGAACCGGATTTTTGGAACATCCACGCAATGGTGTGGGCAGTATGAAAATGAAAGCGCAATCGTGGAAGGCCAGAGGTCACTTTGGCCGGTTCCTGAGAGCAAGTCGCAAGAAGCTGGATGCCAGCGTCTACGACCTTGGTTACATCCTCAACGTCAGCTATGGTACTGTCTGGTGTTGGGAGAAGGGCAAGTCATTCCCTGCCGACATCCTCATGCTCAAGCGTTTGGCTTTGGTATATGACGGTGTTTACGAGGAACTCAAGCGAATCTTTGCGCTATCGGACGTGCATCCATCGGATTACCAATGGAAGAAGTTCCTCCTGTCGCTTTCGGTCGGTAATACTTTCGTTCTGAAGGACGAGCTTCTGGAGCGCGGTAAGAGCAAGGACGAAAGGTATGACAGGTATAAGAGGGCCTTCGGAGATTACCTTCGCACTGAGAGACTGGAACGAGAAATCACGGGCACCTCAATGGGGCGCGGTCTGGGGGTGACGGGTTCTACGTATTTCCGCTGGGAGGCTGGCGTGGCATTTCCTCAAGATGTGGTGACTCTGGCCATGCTCGACAAACTACACGGTGACACCTTGGATGTTATTTTTGGTCTGTGTCCACAGAACGGCATTCACCTGACGCCGGTTGAGAGGAACGGCGTGATAGCGCGAGCGCACGACGTGGGCCACTTCAGCTACAGGCAGAAGGATAAGCCGAAACCACCGGGCTTCGACGTGGTCGGTCATCGAGAGCTGACCAAGAAATGGCGAAAGCAGAACTGTGAGAACAGGACGGCTCGCGCACTTTCCATTCTTGACAGGCATGGTCCTTTGACCCTTAGAGGTTTCGCGAGACGCATGTGGCCGGGGTCTCCGACGTGGCAACTGAAGGTTGCGAGGAAAGGACAATTCGGGCCAGTCAGTGGACCGGGGCACATGAACACGGTCGCCGGTTCGCTTCTCGGCAAGCTTCGCAAGAAGGGGTTCGTGAAGATGTCACAGGACAAGTACGCGGTCTCTGCAAGAGGGCGCAAGCGGAAAGGAAGGCAGTAGCGTGGGCTGGATGTATGTAGACTGCCCGGATTGTACGACGGAAGACAATTGTGTGACGATGACCAATCTGGCATCCGGGCATAGTCACTATCTCTGTGACACTTGCAGGAGCATTTTTCGGGACACTGATGACGGGTACGTGAAGGTCGCTTCTGGGGTCGCTGGTGGAGAGGTGTGGCCCAAGGTGCGCGAGGACATTAAGAAACTGGAGAAGGCTTCAGTAGAGTAAAGCAGGCCCAACAGGGCCGGAAAGGAGACGGGAGGATGAGTAAGGGCACACTGGTGGGAATCAGCATTATTGCGGTGTTGGTTATCATCGTAATCGTGGTGGCAGCGTCGATTATCGGTGTCATCAACACGGAGGTCAAGCTGGCGAATCGGTACGACGCCCAGTTCAATGTGGTCGAAACCACGCTGGACACGATGCGAAAGACCATCATGAACCAGCACAAGTGCACCAAGGAGTGGGCTGACCAGTTCATCGCCGTGGTGGCCGAGCAGGTTAAAGGCCGTCCGGGGCCGGTGGCCGCGAAGGGAGCAAATCCCGGTGGCATCATGGGGACGCTGACCGGTGGCACTGGTGGCATTGCCGTTACTCGGGAGTCCGAGTCGCTTGGTATCCCGCAGGACTTGTATATGAAGCTGGCAAACTCCATTGAGGGGAAGCTGGCGGAGTTCAAGCGGTCTCAGGATACTCTGACGGATGTGTGGCGTGCGCATAAGACCCATTGCGAGGTGTTTCCGAACAGCCTTTTCGTCGGCGGCAAGGTCAAGGAGAAGCCTGAGATGATTTCGTCGAAGGTGACCAAGATGGCTGTCGAGACGAAAGAGCTGGAAGACGATTTGCTTTAATTGGAGGAACGGCGTGGGTGACATGGGTGACATGTTCAGGGAACACAGAGAGCACATGAAGCAGCGCAAGGCTCGTGAGGGTATTGACTGTCCCGGCTGTCGAAAGGTACAGCCAAAGAGGATACCGACAAGACTTCTTCCGGGCTGGCGTTGCAAGGTATGTGGCTATGTTCGCCCAAAGGAGCCCGTTGATTGTAAAGGAGACTGAGATGTGGGCGATACCAATATTAGTACCAGTGCTTGCGGCGTTGGTGATACTCATCTCGCCCAAGTGGAATGTGGTGAAGCAGCCGGGTGATTTCAATACGCGGTACAACTTGCGTGAGAACCGGAAACGGTTCGCCATTTTTCTTGTGGTCTCGTTTGTCCTGACCGGCCTCGTGTCGGGTGGCCTTTATTGGATAGGCTCTGCAAAGATGTGGTACAAAGAGGTCTGGAATAACAAGATTACGAAGGTCAGACACGAAGAGAAGTGGACGACCAAGGAGCAGCGGTCTCGACAGGTGCCCGATGGCACAGAGACCTACTACACCGGAACGGGAGCAAATCGAACGGCGCATACTCGGACAAAGTATCGCACGGAGTATTACTACGTGACAGAGACCCATGGTCCTTACTGGAATGCCTATGACGACCAAGGGAGCAAGAACAGTATCAGTAGCGCCACCTACCAAAAGTGGATGAAGCTGTGGGCTAATGAGAAGAAGGTGGGAGAGCATCGAGGAAGCTCTGCTGGCTTCGACCGTGCGATTACAGGCGGCATCTTCGAGTCGTACTGGCCCAAGACGTTCGAGACCATGTATCCATATGCAACTATCCACAAGTACAAGAACAAGGTCAGGCAGGCTCCATCGGTTTTGAAGTTGCCGGAGCCGACTGAGGAGCTTGCGCAGAAGTACCCTCGACCGGCAGACAAAGGCAATACGTCCCCGGTTATCTACTATGGCGGCAAGCTGCCGGATGCTGATGACATGCTTTTACGCCGGGTGAATGCGAAGCTCGGTCGCCGGTATCAGATACATAGTATCCTCGTGGTCTTCAGTGGTGACAGTCCCCGGACAGCGGCGGATGATGTTCTCCGGGCATGGCAGGGGCCGAACAAAAATGAGCTTGCCACCTTCATGAGTATCGACGGCACTCAGGTCAAGTGGTGCGAGGTGCATAGCTGGCTGGACAATACAACCATCCATGGAATCGTTCGTGATGGTTTAATGGGCGAACCGTTCAGTTGTCAGCGCTATGCCGACCTTCTTTTGGAGAGTGTTCCGAAGCACTGGCATCGGAAACAGTTCGAGGATTTCGAGTACCTCAAGGTGAACATTCACTGGGGATGGTCAATGGGCGCTTTTCTGGCGTCGATAGTTATCGTTTGGTTCGTCTACTTCGGACTTGATGGAGGTTTCTCTCGTGTGTCCGACCGTATGAGAGAGCGTCGATTCGACAGGATGCATCGAAGAATGAGGAGCCGGTGGTGACCAAGGAGGAAGTCAAGAAGTTGCTTACGAAGCTGCATGGGCCGGATGTGCGGTTCAGCAAGACTGTCACGGGCCGCGAGAGCGCATCGGTGCCATTGTCTTCAGAGGAGAAGGAGATTGCTTCACGGGAGATGTCTGTGGGTCGTCATGGGCCGAACGGTGAATGGATTGAGGACGCAGAGGCGAAGCAGGAGAAGCTTGACGAAGTGAGGCACGTGGTCGCGGCAAGGGACATCATTACAGGTGAGTGGGAACTTAGCCGGGGTGTTCAGAGCGCGATTCAGAACGCGGCCACCGGAGCGATTATGGAGGACGAATGAAAACCGTAGGAGAGTCAGTTGGTAAGTTCGTACCAATGTGGTGCGTGGAACCCGGTAATTGTGGAGCGAAGAGAGTAGCCAAGATTCTCTCATGCGATGAAGAAACGCAGTGGGTTAGGTACGAAATGATGGATGGTCCCAATAAGGGCACCGTCAAGAAGAGTCGCTACGACCGGAGTCAGAAGGTCAAGGTCTTCGATACTGTCGAGGAGACGCTGAAGGAGATAGCGGGGGAAGGGTGAGCAAGAAAGCGTCAGGTTGTGGATGTGGCACGATAGTCGTGCTATGGTTCATCGTGTTCGCCTTTTGTCGAGTCTGTGGATTCACCGAGGTGTCATGGTGGTACTCTATTGCTCCAATCTGGTGGCCCCTCTGGGTGCTCATCAAGTTGCTGGGCTTGCTAATAGGGGTGGCCATTATTGTTGTGCTTGCGATTGCAGCCATCGGATTTCTGTTCGGTCGCAAAGACGAGGTTGTCCCCGAGGTAGAGCACGATGGGTACGGGGCCTACATAGATGTGGAATGCGAGGTGGAGGGAGAGAAGTGAAGATAGTTGTGACAGGAGGACCGGTACACGCGCATCTGGACCCGGTGAAGATAATCACCAACGGGTTCAAAGGTCGCATGATGCTGGAGATTGCTGAGGACTTGACAAAGAAGAACATAGAAGTCGTGTTTATTTGCGCCAAGCACGTCGCTCCGAAGGATATTGGAACCTATGTGGGTCAGGTCGTAGTTCATAATGGATTCGAGGACTACAGGGACAAAGTGATGAAGTATGCTCAGGACGCCGACGCGGTCGTTCTTGGAGCCGCCGTGGCGAATCTGATTCCGCTCAAGCCGTGGAAAGAGAAATTTCCGTCTCACCAGTACAAGCCCGGTGACATTATTCCGATTGACTTTACTATTGCCCCGAGGGTCATTGACCAAGTCAAGAGAGCGATGAAGAAGTCGGCCCACCTCTTCGGGTTCAAGCTGCTGGCTGGGCACCCACACGACGAGTTGATTCGTGCCGCCTACGAGGTGCTTCTCGAATCGAAGGCGACCTGTGTCTTTGCCAACGACGCCACGGACAAGAGCAGCCTGCTCACGAAGTATGCTGTCATGAAGGACAGGAGCATCCACGAGATGAAGCTTCCCTATGTGGCCGATTTCATCCTGCGGCTGATGGAGGACGAGTATTACGAGACCCGAGTGGTGGCAGAGATTGCCCCGATGGATTGCTTCCGGGCGCAGGACGAGGCATGGAAGCAAGCCGAGGGCCTTATCGAGGCTCACAAGGACGAGTTTGTCGAGGTGGAGGGTGGCATGAAGTTCGGTACCGTGGCTGTCCGAATCAAAGACCCTTTCATTGGAAGCGGGACGAATATGTTTATGACGACGAGCCGTGGGAAGAATGAATTGGACGGTATGCCGGTCAAGGTTCTCTCTGTTGACCATGAGAGGCTACAGATTCAGGCCACGTCAAAGGCGACGCTCAATGCTCCTTTACTGCATTGGATATTCAGTCAGTATCCGCATGTCTATTCAATTGTGCACCTTCACCGGCAAGAAAATGGATTGCCGACGTATCCGTACGCCCCTCCGGGTACAAAGCGCGACAGCATAAGGGGGCTGCCGTGCAGGTCTTTCAATATCAAGGGGCATGGGTGCTTCCTGCTGGGGAGTGAGAATGGAGAGGTTATCAAGTGAAACTGAGAGGTGTCAAGCTGTTGGGAAAGTTTGTGTTCAATGACAAGCCGGGTGTCTACAAGAAGATAAGACACAACCGGGCAAAGTGCATCTTCGGATTACCGGGTGTCGTTGGCAGCGAATGTGAGTTAGACCCTGATGCCGATGTCTTCGTTATGGAGAGGGCAGAGCCGGTTATCCCGAGGGCCGCTCATGTTGTCATCTGTGACGAGGATGATAATATCCTCAAGGAGATGGAAGACGTTCACTGGGACAAGGTAGCCACCTTGGTTCGAACCGATAGTTTGAAGTTCCGACTCCCGAGAAAGAGGAAGCCGAGCTATTTCGGCGTTACCGATGTGGGTATTGACATGGACTCCGGGCGTGTTTTTATCGAGGTCAGGGAAGAGCCCAGAGAAGAGCCGAAAGGAGACTGAGATGGATTATCCCAAGAGTGAAGCTTATGACAAGCTGTATGCTCGTTACCTGAAACGGCCTGTGTCTGAGATGCTCGACTTTGTGAGGCCCATTAAGGGCAAAGTCGTGTGGGACTTGTGCGCCGGGGCAGGCCGGTTATCTCGCGAGTGTCTCCGAAGAGGGGCCAAGCAGGTTGTGGCTATTGATGGTGCCCACGATATGCTGAAGCCCCTGTGGGATTGGATGCACGCAGGTGGAAAATGGACGAAGAGGCTGACCATCGTGTGTGATTCGATGGAAACTATTTTTCCGCTTTATGAGCCCGAGCCAGATGTGGTCTTTTGTCGTCAGGCCGTCAATTATTGGTTTAACAGGCACACTATCGGTAAGTTGGCTGACTTTATGTCGAAGGGCAGCAAGTTCATCTTCAATACCTTCAACACTCGGCCTCCGCTTCAGCCTCTTGTGAAGCAGTACGAGTATGATGGTGCCAAGTTCACCGAGGTAAGTTGGCGTGTCTCGAAGACCAAGATGGTGCATCACGTCCAGATACGCGAGGGTATGGAGCCTCACGTGACTGAGTTTCGGTGGATACCGGAAAGTGAATATATCCGGATTTTGAGCCCACACTTCGCAATAGGTAAAGTGACGGAGGGTCGTACAGACATTTACATCTGTACGAGGAGAGGAAACAGGAGATGAAAAGGGAAGAACTAGGGAAAAGATTAGAAGCTGAAGAAGTCCTGTCTAGGCTGGGGAAAGACCAGAAAGTGCGGGTGTGGAGTATGTTCACCCGCATGGCAGATGAAATGAGCCGAGCCGAGAGCATGGACGATTCAGAACTTCTGGATGAGGTCATGAACACGGTATGGGGCGACCTCGATGCAGATAGCCACGAGTCGGCTGTTCTGGAAGAGCTGATTCATCGCTTCAAAGAGAAAGGCCCCTGTAAAAATGTCATGGCCGATAAAGTGTCGTGAGTGCGGGAGTGACAGATTCCGCTACAAGAGCGACCGGACAGGCAATGTCCGGCGGTACGAGTGCAAGGAATGTCACGCAGTATTCATCGCTACGGTCAAGGGACTTTCCTCGAATAGCGTGTTCGACGAGCCCAAGAATCTTGGGGATGAAGACCTACACTGGGCAAAGGTGGTGACAGATGAGACATCTTCGTGAGAAGGATTATCAAGAGCTTTTGAGGTTCGTTCGTGAGGCCAAAGAGACAGCCACGATGGAGAACGTCAATTTTGACTCCACTGGGAGATGTGAAGACCCTGACGATGCGCCCCAGAAGCCCGGAGAATGCGTTACAAGCTTTATTCGACGTAGGACACGCATCTGGAGGGATTCGTGGCTTGTAGGGCCTTTGGAGGAGGCTGAGCGCATCCTGACGGAGGAGGCCCGTAGGGACTGATGACATGAGGATTAGCAGAAAGAAGAGAAAGCAGCTTTTGGATGCCGTGGGGTCTGCTATGGTCCAGACGATGGGGGAATGCCTGTCCCCCGATGAGCAGGAGGAGCTGTCTCATCCGCCGGACTCTTGGAGTGCCGATTCAAGGGAGAAGTTCGATTTGCTGTCCGAGTTCGAACAGCGAGCATGTCGGAACATAGAGAAGGTTTTGGATGAGTAAGAAGAAGACAGAAAGCTTGGAGCGAGTCGAGACCGTTGAAAACGTCCACCGCATGGGCGACAAGAGCGAGCTGGACAAGGTGCAGGTTGGTGACTGGTTCTGGGTCACCGAGGATGTGGAAGAGTGGGACGACGAGAAGGAAGAGGAAGTCGTCGTCGGTCAGGAAGAGAATCTTTATTGCGTATCCCATATCGGAAGCAACTACATCAAGTTCGAGTGGCAGACAGAGCACGGAAGCACGAGCTTTCGTTTGCACTTTGATGAGTTCTACGCACGTTGTCGCAAGGAAGAGAACTGGAAGGAGCACTTCCAGAGCCGCATGGACAACATCCAGATTGAAATGCAGAAGAAGATGCAGGAGCTTCTGGAGGAAGGCCGCTCCCTTTCGCTTCTGCCCCAAGAGGCGTCACAGCCCGAGACACAAGAAGAGAAAGACAGCTTGCTGCCCGTCCGGGCAACTGCGAGTCCGGAGAAGTACAAGACCGACTTGGTCGCGTTCCGTGATGCCCGGATGCCTGTAATCCAGAAAGAGATTGAGGAGCTGGGTGAGGAGTATGCGGTCATGGCCAAGAACATGGCTGGAGCCGACCTTGTCAAGCTACGTCACGTCAAGAAAGCCTTGGGCGTCGTGGAAGACCGCATCTTCACCGTTGAGTTGTATTGCGGCTTGAAGGAACAGGTGCATCAAATCAAGCAGGGTCTCCCGGCCCCCGCCGCTGAGCCCATTCACCTGATGCAGCAGATGCTCTATATGGACGAGGAGACTCTCTTTGACTACAAAGAGGGCGGTATGGATTTCCAGAATCTGGATGACTTTGATGAGTGGGTTGTGGCACCGGAGAATCTGGAGCGTATGTGTCCCCACAAGAAGTGCATCGTGGCATTTCGCGTTCGACGATACAGGAAGGACTATGGCGAGGCCCCTGATATCGTGACGGCGTGGGCGCATGCGAGATGGAACGAAGAGAACTTCAAGACCTACCTGCTCATCAGGAACGGCAACCGGGTCTATCGCATCGCAACGGAGATTGACTTCTCTCCCCGGCTGATTCCGTTCAAGAACGAGATTGGGGAAGCCCAGTTCAAGAAGGTTCATCGGCACCATAAATATGTGGACGAGGGTCGGGGCGAGTTTCCGTTTGGCAAGCGCATGGAGTGGGAAGAAGAGGAGGATATCACTCCCGACCATGTCGAGTATGATGACCACGTCAAGAAGATGGAGAATCTGCTCAAGCACTACAACCGGATGATTATCCTGATTCAGGGACTCCTTGACCGGTCTCGTGTGTTCCATCCGCATCCGGGTATCAAGCTCACTCGTGATGACTACATGGACAAGTGGCTCATCTGTGTCCGAGATGAGGAGCTTGCACTGCCGAACAACGAGCTTACGTGGGAGGGATACCGGGACGGCCTGAACGCCAAGCTGAAGCGAGGCGATTGGATTTACAGCGCAGTCGGTGACAAGAAGCAGCGTTCGTACAACGCTAATGCAAGGCCCAACGTGATTCAGGTCGGCTCCATCCGGCGTGACCGCTCGGAGGTCAAGGTGTCGTGGTCGTGGGGCAAGCGTTGGGGCTACGAGCACAAAGAGCCGTATGGTTCTGGGTATTACGGTAAGTGGGGTCAGTGGGACGTTGATAAGATGTTGCACCAGTGGATTCCCATGGACAAGGTTGTCAATCTGAACGCCTATCAGCTTGGTGACTACAAGAAGTTTCTGTGTGACCGGGCATTGCAGGGTAAGTATCTGAAGTGGGCGCACTACCTTCTGACCGCCGAGGATTGGAAGCGGAAGCAAATCAAAGAGGGTAAGGATATTGTCGAGGCAACGAAGGAACAGGGCCGCGCCAAACGCACTCGCGTAGTCAAGAAGACGGTCGAGGTAGAGGAAGAGTATTGAAAATCCAGAAGCTCAAAGCAAGAGAGGCCGACTATGCAGGAGCCGGGGCGAAGCTTCAGACTCTTGAGGTCAGGAACATGCCCAAAGTCCGCGACTGGTTCTTTGCCAATCTGGAACCAAACCGCCCCGTTTTTTCACTCCTTGGAGATAACCGGAAAGCTCTCAGGGAGATATTCGGTCCTGTTTCGTTTTGCTTTCATGGGGGTCACTACTTCCATGGTCATTTGTTCCGAGTCGAGTTGGGTGAAAAGAGCGCGGAGATACTCGTTATGACGGCCAGAGAGCACGGGAGTAGCTACGAGGTCGTGACGCGCAGGGACGGCAAGAAGGTACGAAAAGACCCGGAAGTGGTGATTCATTTCCTTGAATGGCTGTCCGAGCAGCTCAAGAAGCAGGGAGTCTGATGATTTTTCCGGATTCTGAGGTCTCCTGTGCAATAGTGGAGTGTGAAGACAAACGAGACAATCAAGGTCAGAAGAAGGCGGGAGGCGTTGGTGCGGTTGCTTGGGGGTGTCCCTTCCTGTGGGGCGCATGGGGCCTGCAAGGCGTGTGACAATGTGACCTGCGCCAACAACACGAAGTGGAGGCTTCGGTGAAGCTGACAAAGAACCAGACGAGGCCGTTGAAGGCACAGGAGCTATACGACGCAGAATGAACAGGTCGGAAATCAACGAAGTCAGGAAGAAGCTGGCCAACCACTGGGGCCTTTCACAGGCTCAAGTGCATGTTGGCACCAAGGGTCGCGTGTGTGTTGACACTCTGACCGACAAGGTGCCTGCCGAGCACAACGGCATCATTTTCTGGGACGGCGACGAGTTGTACGATTATCTTGAGGAGCAAGGACTGTGAAGGGCAGATTCATCTACATCGTCAAGACCGACAGCGGCTATCCTGAATACGGCAAGTACGTCCAGCCGAGCAGGCGCGTGTATCCGACTCGCCTGATGGCTCGGGAGAGGGCTGAGGGAGCGGCACCAAGCCGCAAGCCCATCGTTGTCGAGCTACCAGAGGCGGTCGAAGTAGACGAGGACTACTATCCAATCAGGTCCGACGGGGAGGTATCATGACTTTAGAGGGCGACAAGTACATCGCGGAGCACGGAAGCGACGATTTGAACGAGCAGGAGTTCGTCCAGTCCTTCCAGTACATCGTGGACAACGACATGCCCGTGTCGGGGAAGAACAAAGAGGTTCTTGACGGGCTGGTCGCAATGGGACTCGTGAGGAAATCATGAACGACGAACAACTGGTAGACGAGCTGTTCAAGAAGAACGAAGCATGGCGACACGCGGACGAGAACAAGCCTGTGGATTGCTACCCGAGGCCGCTTGTTCATATGCTCGATGCGGTATTCAGGGAGCGTATCAACACCCGTCAGGAGCTGAAGCGGTGGAAGTCCATCGCGCTGTATTTGGCGGACTGTCATGCGGCCAATGCTGAGTGTCCTCCGAAGTCGCTGTCGAAGCACAACCGGAAGCGATACAAGGGTATTTTAGAGAAGGCTGTCAATTATCTCAAGGGATGCTGGCCTCCTTGGACGACCACGAGCCGGGTAGATGATGTTGATAGTGTAATCGAACGGTGTGAAAGAGCCATGGAGGATTTGGAAGTATGAAGCCCTACAGTCAACTCGGTACCGTTGAGCTGGTTGAGGCCAATCTGGCTGGTGAGTACGACGGCATGAAGATTGCCCCGGACATCGTCAGGCAGAACTTGCAGAGGCTGGAGTTGCCGCTGGCCAAGGTGATTGAGGAGAACGAACCGACCTACAAGCAGGTCAAGGGGCAGGCGTGTCGGGTTGCGAGGGATGTGGTCAAGGATTTCATTCGGTACGTGGAACACCTTTACGATTTGAGAATGCGACTCAAGGAAGCGATAGGATGAAGTTGACAGTGCATGAGATTGAAGTGGATTGTCCAGACAGCCATCATATGGTGAGCTTGGTCAAGTCCCTGTCGTTCACTCAGGTCCGACAGATTCAGCACTACCAGCGCGAACCCAAGCTGTGGCCCTGTCACGGCAACATACCGACTTATTGCTTGTACCTCGGGAGCAAGGTGATTGACGGGGAGAAGTACGATTTCTATCACTACGAGTCGGGGCCGAATAGCTATCCTCACTATAGTACAGCTATCGTTTATGGAGATACGGCGGGTGATTACATGTCGGGATGGCCCGAGTGTGCCAAGGCAGATGGCAACCACGAGCATTATCGGGAGTTCATGCGTAGAGAGTACAGGTGTGGACTGCTGACGGTGGACGACTTGGTCCGGATAGGAGTTATGGCATTAGGTGTGGCCTATGGCGAGTCAGACGCCATAAGGCCGATGCGTAGTAATTTCAGGCTACAGCCCAAAGAGGATTGGTTGGAAGACTATTACTCGCCGAGGTTCGACCTCTGGGAAGAGATAGCATGAGCGAAGAAGCAACCATTCAAGTTGGGAAGGTCTCATCCACCGGAGAGGTGGACGAGATGCAGGTGGAGATTCTCCTTGACGGCGGTGAGAAGATACTTCGCGTCGCCATGAACATGGAGAACTTCGCGAGGGCTATCACTGGAGATTTCAAGGTGCCCTGTCGGGTGACGAGGAGGAAGGACATATGAGCATTACATCGCTCAGGAAAGCCGCTAAAGAGGCTAAGGAGGCCCACTACGATGCGTGTGTCGCTTGGAAGAAAGACCCCGAAGTAGTTCGGCTGCGCAAAGCACTTCGTGAGGCAGAGGTGAAGGCCCAGAAAGCCAATCGCTCCAAGGTGGAAAAGGCCGAGAAGGCTTGGATGGCCGCAGAGAAGGCTTTGGACGATGCACACAAGAAGAAGGAAGAGAAGCTGGTCGTACCGGAACACATCCAAGACATTGTCAAGCGGTGTCTGCGGGGTACCGATTATGGCCCCAAGGGGCTTGTGGTCGAGTGGGTTTCCGAGAGTGGCCGTTTCGCCATCATTTTGCAGCCGGAGCATGCCTTCTGGGCAAACATGATGGAGCCAAATAAGTACGCTCCGGCGGAAAGGAGTTTGCTCGATGCAGGGCGCGACCATCCGGATAAGAGGGGAACCGATTTGTATCGTGAGGTGATGGTAAAGGAACACGAGGGACGCTTCCTCAAGGCCGTCAAGCAGGAATGGATGTCTTATATCGAGCAGGAGGAGTCATGAAAGCCGTGGTTGAACAGGCCCATCAAATCGTTGAGCGTTTATACGACCGTGCGGCGGCAGCCGAACGAGAAGCGTCTCGGCTCAAGGGCTTTATTGAAGACATCCCCGAGGAAGGAGGGTGGGTGCCTTTGCGTCTCAAGGTCTCCACTGTCAATCCCTCTATCACTCTGGAGGAGGAGAAGGCAAGTGGCGCAGAGCAAAAGCCAGCCGAAGTTGCTGTCGCTGTATCCGGGGGCTAAGCCCTGCGTCCGGTGTGGCTTTTGCTGCAAGGTTCGCTCCTGCGGATTCGGTGAGTGGGACTACGAGAAGAAGCAGTGCAAGGAACTGATTGACAATGGCGACGAAACGTACAACTGCGGAGCATTCGAGCGCATTACCAGCCTGCCACAAGAAGTCTGGTACACAGCCCCGGCCTTCGGTGCCGGATGTTGTTCGTCGCTCAATACCGACCGCGAGCGTGTCCTTCGGAAGGGCAAAGCTCCCGCTTGACGCCGAGACGATACAAGCTTTGCTTTGCCTGCTTAGCGGATATATGGCCGAGACAATGAGTGGGGACATGACGCACTTGGCATTTTGTACTGCCAAGGATTACGCAGAAAAGATGGGGCTTGACGAAGCCAAGTTTTGTGAGGTCGCCAATGCGATTTTCAAGGAAAACGACAAGCGGAGGAAGAGACACCCTTGGGTGAGAAGCGGATTTATCGCATAAGGACGGCTATTTCAATAGACTGGGATTTCTTCGTTCCTGAGAGGATAGAGTAAGGAGTTTTTTCCGCATGCAGAGAAGAGTTCCCCTGTGTCATAAGTGTTCTGATAGAGTCATGGGGCCACCGGGTTCGCGATTTGGCGCACGGGAGTTGCATGGCTGTGAGAAGCTCTCAGCTACCGAATGGGATGAGGGCTGGTATTCGGACGATTTCGACACGGAGGGGCCATATCAGCATAACTGCCCTTTGAATCTGGTATTGAGGGTCGAACAAGAACTCCCGGTGCCCGGCTCGGGTGTATAATGATTTGGAGGTGATTCTATGGATAACCACGTATTTTGCAACAAGCACAGCATTTCGTCCGAAGACGAGGAATGGAAAGTCACGCTTGAGGAGCTGACAGGTGAGGGTGACGACGACGACCGCACAGAGCCCTTTACCGGGCAGGTCTGCCCCCTTTGTTTCATCGCCCTGAGAGACAGGATGCGCAAGGCCCGGCGTCAGCTCAAGATTGAGGGTCGCCAGAATATCCGGCTCAGGCAGGAGAATGAGGAGCTTCGGGCTATCGTGGACGCCGTGGTGGCCACCGTCAAGGGCATTACGGGCAAAGACCCGGAGAAGCTGGCAGAGAAGGAGTTCGAAAAGCATTCAGCACAGCCGGGACCGAAGATGGTAGAGCAGGGTGACCTGAAGAACATCCTGCCGAACCTGATTACGGAGGCGGCACATAAGGTGAGGGAGAATGGTGAGCGCGACGCATGAAGTAGTATTTCGGCGTGACCAAGTCCTGCTTATCGAGGATGGCGGTGTAAGGCGGAAGCCCGTTCACATTGTGCACGTCAAGAAGAACCAGATATGCTGGGCTGACGGGCCGAGGGGGCGTGAGCAGTGGGAGTCGGCCACGGCGTTCATAAAGCGAGACCCGGTCGTAGTGGGTACGGTCGTGCGCAGCTTCTGGAGGGGAGCCTCCTACGACTATGACCGGAGGTACCAGATTGAGGACAACAAGGAGAGGCTCGAACGCTCGGAGAAAGAACGCCGGGCGATGGTAGAAGCCTACGGCAAGGCGAATCAGGCCGCTGCCGATGTCGAGGCCATCATCGAGGCGATTGTGAAATCGGCCCATCGTGATGAGAAGAACCGGGGGTGGGTCATCAGTGACGTGCTGCTGGCGGAGCACGACGTGCGAGGGAAGGCCAGAGAAAGACTGCCCAGATGAAGCCGGACAAGGCCATACTTTACGCGGTGCGTCGCAAGAGTGATGACCACTATTACAAGAAGACCAAGCCGCCGAGGTTTAGCTCCCAGCGGAAGGCTGGCGACCCGAGGCTGTCGCACTGGACGCCGGACGCCAACGAGGCGACGTTCTATCCGCTGTCAGGTGTCAGGTCCATCCTTGGCAACTTGCGTGGAAGAGCACACAGGACGCACGTCAGGCTTTTGAAGCAACACAACCCCGATAGCACGGAAGACCTGCCAGAAATAGATGAGTATGAGGTGGTGCGATTCGTATGCACTGAGCAGCCGGAGGTGGTGCCAGCATGAAGTACGACTTTGAAAGATGGTGGCCGCAGAAGCCTGCGAGGGAGAAAACAGAGCCCTACATCCGCTTCGGTCAAGGGAAGGCCCTGTTCCTGAACATGTCTTTTTGTGAAGCATTGGAAGAGCAGAAGACAACCCATTTCGAGATACTTGTTGACAAGGACAAGCGTGTTATGGGACTGAAGCCGTGTGGCGATGGGGCTGGCGGCTATCACATCAAGACGGTACCCGCGCAATTCGGCATGTCTTCTTTCGTGAACAAATACGGCCCGGCTCTCTGCAAGAGACTGCCTGTCAAGTGGAGCGAGGAGCATGGGATGTGGTTGGCAGACTTGGACGGCAGAGAGGTTCCGGATTCTTGAGAGCTGCCTGCAATAGGATATCATGAAGATAACAGGGAAAGAGCTTCAGAAGTGGGGATTACCGTCGGGGCCTGCCTACAAGGAGGTTCTGTCGGTGCTGGCCAAGCTTGACCTGCATCGCAAGCAGGCTCAGCGTATCGTGCGCTCGCTGGTCAAGAACCCGAAGTCGTATCTCAAGGACAAGGACTGGGCCGATGCGGCTAAGGCCCTGATGCCTGTCGAGAGCAAAATCATTCGACTGAATCCCAATAGCTGTCCCATACGTGTTTACGGCCACAACATGATTGAAGGTGGGGCGATTGACCAGATTCACACGGCGGCTAAGCTCCCGGTGTCTGTGCAGGCTGCTCTCATGCCGGATGCCCATCAGGGTTACGGCTTGCTTGACAATGAATGTGCGTTGTGTTCCAATATGGGCAAGGAGGAACGCAATGAAGATGCAAAAATGTCCAATCTGCGAAACGGAGTTCAAAGTCTACGGCAAGCAAAAGAGGGTTTATTGCTCAAGGTTGTGTATGAAAAGAGCCTACTCAGAGAGGTTTTCTGGTGTGGGAAATCCCAACTCCAAAAATGCCGAGAAGTATTGTCGGGGATGTGGGAAAAGGCTTTTCAGAAAAACGAAGGGCGACTACTGCGCTCATTGCCGGGACTTAGCAGGAGAGGCCAACCCGTTTTATGGAAGGAAGCACTCTGCCGATACGAAGCAGAAAATGTCTCAGAGCCATGCAGATTTCCATGGAGAGAAAAACCCGTTTGCAGGGCAAAGCCACAGCGAAGAAGTAAGGGCGATGCTGTCCGAGGAGAAGAAAAAGCTGTGGAGTGTAATGCCAGAGAAGGAGCGAAAGAAGGTCATCTCGAATCTGATGAGGGGATTGGCAACCCAAAGAAGCGGCGCATATACAAATCCAGAAATGATTGTTGCTCAAGAATTGGACAAGATGGAGCTGTCATTCGACCACAATGCTCCTCTGTATGGGAAGTTCTTTGTGGACTTCTTATTGCCCTGTGGGACCATTATAGAAGTTTTTGGAGATTACTGGCACGGCAACCCGGACATATTCAAGGTGCTTACAGAGACTCAAAAGAAGCAGCAGGCAAAGGACAGGTCGAGAGTGGCATATCTCAAGGCGTGTGGTCATCGAGTTATTGTGTTGTGGGAGCATGACTTGAAGAAAGACCCATGCATGGTAGAGGAGGCTATGAGGACACAATGATTAGCGGAAAGAACTTGAAGAAGTGGGGTGTTCCCCATGGACCTGTTTTCGGGGTGGCCTTGAAGGTGTTTAATGACATTGGGCTTACCGCTGGAGAGGCAAAGAGTATCATTGGAGACATTATCTCGTCCCCATCATCTCATCTTGAAGGGCCTTATTCTGCTATTGCATCTTTGCTGATTGATAATGAGAGAGATAAGATTCGCCTCAGAGACAGGGCGTGCCATCTGAAGATTTATGGACGAGAAATGATAGATGAGAAGGCCATCCATCAGATGTATGAGATTTGCAAGACCCCGATTGCTGTCCGGGGTGCTTTAATGCCGGATGCCCACTATGGATACTCAATGCCCATTGGCGGGGTGCTGGCGACAGACAACGTTGTGATTCCTTATGCTGTCGGCGTAGACATTGGGTGTCGGATGCACATGAGCGTCACGGATATTCAGGCCAAGGATATGGAGGGGATGCGCGACAAGATGAGGAACATCTTGGTTTCGAATACGTTCTTCAATGCTGGTGTCGAACAGGACGGCAAGAACGACGACCCCCTCTTCGATGATGACCGCTGGAACATTCCGGCTCTGATGGCTCTGCGTCCCAAGGCTCAGAGGCAGCTTGGTACGTCCGGGGGTGGCAACCATTTCGTCGAGTACGGCATCGTGGAGCTTGAGGGTGTGATGGGGAGCTGGCTGGCGATTCTGTCTCACTCGGGCTCTCGCGGGTTCGGGTCGGACACGGCCAAGCACTATACCAAGATTGCCATGGACAAGTGCAAGCTCCAGAAGAACGCCAAGCATCTGGCGTGGCTGTCTCTGGATGACGAGGATGGTCAGGAATACTGGGAGGCCATGAACTTGGCCGGTGATTACGCTCAGGCGTGCCACCGTATCATCCATCGCCGTATCCTGCACGACCTCGACTGTGACCTGATGTATGGATACGAGAACCACCACAACTTCGCGTGGAAGGGGAAGGCTCGTATTGGATGCACCGACCAGTACCGGGATGTTATCATTCACCGCAAGGGCGCAACCCCGGCGGATAAAGGCGTTACTGGAATCATCCCCGGTTCGATGTCTACCAACACCTATATCGTGGAGGGGCTGGGCAATGAGGATTCCTTGTGCTCTTCATCTCACGGTGCCGGGCGGCTGATGAGCCGGAAGCAGGCCAAGGAAACGCTGACGATGTCTGACATGAAAAAGGACTTGTCTGACAAAGGCATTGAGCTTATCGGTGGAAGTCTGGATGAGTGCACTGCGGCCTACAAGGACATCGACAGCGTGATGCGTGAGCAGGCGGACTTGGTGCGTATTAAGGGTACGTTCAAGCCGTGGATGGTTCGCATGGCTGGGGAACAGCTCAAGCCTTGGGAGAAGTCGGAATGAAGGTTTGGATTACCAAGTATGCTCTGACGACTGGTATCTTTGAAGCAGATATCGAGCAGTGTGATGGTCAACCTACGATGGTTGTCCATCGAGGACAAAAGACGGGTGCTTGTGATTGCTACTATCACGGTGAGGGTAAGGAATGGCATCGGACTTTCAAGTCAGCGGTCAGTCGAGCCGAGGAGATGCGCGACCGCAAGGTGGTCAGTATGCGGAAGCAACTTGCCAAGTTGAAGGCTATGACATTTGAGGAGGAGTGATGAAGCTGACGAAAGACATGAAGTTCAGGGCCAAGCTGACGGCAACCGACCCTCGAACGGGCTATAAGAAGGGCACGACCTTCGACCCCAAGGGTGTCTACTGGCACAAGAAGAATGTCATTCTCGTAGGTAGTCGAGGTGCTGACCATGTTGTTCGTCTTAGCTTCAAGGCTGACATTGTGGAGGTAGAAGTTTCGTGAGCGACTTGACTCCGTGCAACTACTGCAATCTGAGACGTATTCGCGCCCGAGCTAAGAAGGAAGGCAAGCGTGTGTATACCAGATTGTCAGGTTTTATGGGCGGAACAGACGTTTTTGTTGTCCCACGTGGCGAGAAGCTTCCTCCCAAGGAGGAGATGGTCGAGCCTTGTGACGAGTATCCGAATGGGAACGAGGCATACAGCAAGTACCACGTGGCGTGGATGATGGAGATTGGAAAAAGGTGTGAATGTTGAATAGAGGTGAGCGTTTGGCGGGTGAGTGAATGAGGCCAGTATCCGATGCCCTCGGGCAAAAGATGTTCAACCTCTTGGTGAAAACCCTACGATAAACCCGACCGGCGTGTGTGAGTCTGGCACAAGCGGGGGCCTGCATTGTTGAGGGGCGTTTAGTAGCGGCGAGCGAAAGTGCGACCTCTCGCGAGATAGACCAACGGCTACATCTGATAGAAATTGCCATGCCGTGCGGAGCCTGTCAGTCAGATAAACGGGGCTCTCAGTCGGCGAACCGTGGTGGACAAACGCTCCATCAGCAAAAAGGACAGTGGAGAACCCACCCACCTCTATCTGTGAATACTATGGAACCAGAAGAAGCACTATCTCGTTGCTTTGGGAAGCTCTACTGGGAGCAGAGCAGACAATGCCATGCGTGTGTTCTTGCCAAGCGATGCAAGGTAAAGACCGATGCGTTTGGTGTACTGGTTGTCAATGCGGAAAAGGAGTGGGACAATAGAGAGCCTATTCTGACTTTGGAGGACCAGCATGCATAGAAACGGGGAGATGAATACTGCCGGGGACAGGTGGACACCAGCCCCTAGTGAGGGTGGGCCGTTGCATACGGGTAGCATAATGGGTGTTTGGGTGCCGAGGGGTATGAGGGTCCGATGGAGCTATACTTACGGGCCTGACGGCTCGTATGTGAGTGGGTATACGCTTGAGACTGTCGTGCCCAGACCAG
>Ga0180437_10003643_pt1 | contig 22683 bp, 18 predicted proteins | sample SS_ome_4_FD_132410 | JGI IMG/M metagenome (GOLD analysis project Ga0180437, IMG submission 132410) | Hypersaline lake sediment archaeal communities from the Salton Sea, California, USA - SS_3_D_1 metaG | ecosystem: Environmental > Aquatic > Non-marine Saline and Alkaline > Hypersaline >...
GCTGGGGCTTCTGTGGGCGCGCTCTCTCACAGCGACTCGTTGACCTCACCGAGGTTTCTGGCTTCAGCCGTACTATTGACTTTGCTCGTCCTGGCTGCCCTACCCATGCTCTACCCTGGCTATCAGCACTCACTGCCTGCCAACCCCTCATTGGCAGAGATGATGGAAGTGGAGCGGCGGATGGGGGCCGTCGGTACTACGGCCACCGGTGAATATCTGCCCATCTGGGTGGAATGGGTACCGCCAGAGTCCCTCCTGGAACCCATGTACCGCGCTGGCCTACCATTGAAAAGGCTGGACACTTCTACCTGGCCCGAGGGATCCATCGTGCTAGAAGAGGAATACACTCCGACCAACGGTCAGATCACCGTCCAACTCACAAAGATGTTGAGGATCTTCCTTGACATCCACTACTTCCCCGGATGGCGGGCTTATATTGATGGCAAGGAAGTACCCATCGAACCTACCCAGGGCCAGGGCCGGATCAGCCTTGTCGTTCCGGCCGGAGAACATGCTGTCCGCCTGCAATTCGAGGAACTGCCGCTGCGAGTGTTAGCGGACGCCATATCGGTCATCAGCCTGCTGCTACTCTTGGCCATGGCCTTATATCGGACGAACCGCGAATCAGCGAATCACGAATCAGCGAAAACATCCCCTCCCCGGCCTGGTCTCAGTGCCAGACAGGCCATGACGATGGTCGGGCTCGCTCTATCATTGCTGGCTGTTAAAGTGATCTATGTTGATCACCATGACACGTTCTTTAAATGGGGTTTCGACGGGACTCGGATCAAAGGAGTCCAAAATCCCCTGAACAGTAATTTTGACGACAAAATAACCCTACTCGGTTATGATCCGAGTTCTTCAACCGTTAAAGCCGGGGAGACATTGCGTCTGGACCTCTACTGGAAGGCGCAAAGAAAGCTTGACATCTCTTATGGCGTCCAGGCTCGCTTGGTAGATTCTGCCCTGAACGTTTACGCCCAGCAAGATAACGCCCATCCTGGCAGTTATCCCACCTCCTGGTGGGAAGAAGGCAAATACATGAAAGACACCCACTGCATCGCCGTTCCCGAGGATACTCCACCTGGCCAGTATCTCTTGCAGGTGGGCTTGTATGATCCATCTACCATGCAACCTCTCCCTGTACTCTCGCCCGCAGAAGGGGAGGCCAGAGAAACTCTTACTCTCCGGCCCCTCTCAGTCGAGAATTGAGCAATTAGAATCTAGATATGAGACGACTAGATCCCAAACTGCGAATTGTCATATTCCGTCTTATTGTTCTCCTTGTCTTCTTTGGCTTGGTGGCGCAGTTGTGGTACTTGCAAATCGTCCAGTGGCAAAAGTACCTGCTGCAATCCGACCGCAACCGCTTCCGGCTGATGTCCATTGACGCCCCCCGGGGCATCATCTATGACCGTTACGGCAACATACTGGTCAGGAACGAGCCCAGCTTCACCGTCACCATCGTGCCTGCCGATCTGCCGGACGATGAATCTGAGCAAGAGGCCGTCTTTGCTCGACTGTCGGCTCTCCTGGACATTCCCGTCAGCAGGCCGGGACAGGTCCCCAGTCGCCGGGTGCCGGTGGCCCTGGCTGCCCCTCCTGAGTCCTCTTTGCAGCCAGGCATCAAGGAGATGGTTGACCAGGGATGGGGTGTTCCCTTTTTGCCTGTGCGCATTGCCACCAAAGTCGAGCGTGAGATCGCCTTCATCATAGAAGAGGAGCACCTGGACCTGCCCGGCGTCCACGTTCAGATCGAGCCCATCCGCCAGTACGTCAGCGGTGACCTGACCTCTCACATTGTGGGTTACGTGGGCCGCATCCCAGGAGAGAGCGCAGAAGAATACGTTGACCGTGGTTATGATCCTAACAGCGACCGGGTGGGGCTGACCGGCGTGGAACTGACCTTCGAGGACGAACTGCGTGGCCATAAGGGGCGCAAACACATCGAGGTCGACTGGACTGGGCGAGAGACCAGGACGGTAGGCGATCCTGAACTGGCAGAGCCAGGCCACAACCTCGTATTGACCATTGACCTTGAGCTACAGCGGGCTATGGAGGGAGCTCTCTATCAGGGCATGAAAGCCGTCGGTTCCAAGGCCGGCGTGGCTATTGCTATGAACCCCCAAACGGGCGAGATCCTGGGTATGGTCAGCTTGCCCAGCTATGACAACAACCTCTTCGCTGAAGGCATCTCTGTCGAAGATTATGAACGGTTAAGCTCGGATCCTCATCACCCATTGGTCAATCATGCCATCAGCGGCCTGTATCCGCCAGGGTCCACCTTCAAGATTGTTCCCGCTGCCGCTGCTTTGCAAGAGGGTGTGGTGACCCCCCAAACGCAGTTCACCTGCGAGGGCACCCTCTGGTTACCCAACAAATATTTCCCTGACGATCCAGAGCAAGCCCAGCCCTTTTACTGCTGGATTCACAATTGGGGTGAGCATGGCCCTGTCAATCTTATCAGCGGCATCGCCCAATCCTGTGACATTTACTTCTACATAGTAGGCGGGGGGCTTGGAGAATTTGAGGGCCTGGGGCTGGAACGTCTGGCCGACTATGCTCACCTTTTTGGCTTTGGCGAACAGGCAGGCATTGACTTGCCCGGGGAAAACGCGGGCCTGGTCCCCAGCCGCACGTGGAAGAGGCTGACCTATTCCGAAATATGGGTCACGGGCGACACCTACAATATAGCTATTGGCCAGGGCTTTCTCCTGGCCACGCCTTTGCAGATGTTGAACGCCACTGCCGCCGCGGCCAACGGTGGCATTCTCTACCAGCCTCAAACCGTCTACCAGGTGACCGATGCCGAAGGGCGCGTGCTCCGCTCCTTCGCCCCGGAGGTCATCCGTGAGGTCCCTGTCTCGCCGGAGAATCTGGCCCTCGTAAAGGAGGGGATGAGAGCCGCCGTGGAATGGGGCACGGCCATGAACGCCTACCTGCCCTGGGTCTCGGTGGCCGGAAAGACAGGCACTGCTGAGTATTTTGCCGATGAGAATCAAGATGGCTACCCAGACCGTGACCATAAAGGCAACCTGCCTACTCACGCCTGGTTCACTGCCTTCGCCCCGGTTGAGGACCCGGAAATCGCCCTGATTGTCTTGGTAGAGGGGGGCGGTGAGGGCTCGGGTACGGCCGTGCCCATTGTCGCTCAAATACTGCAACACTACTTCCCCGTGCCCTCGACTGGGGTCTCGCCAGAGGCCGAAGCGACGCCAGCGCCTGGGGAGCAGCCGATGCCCGCGCTTCCAGAGCCCGTAGGGCGACGCTTCAAGGCCCAAGTCGTGGGGGTGGATGACCAGGAAGCTGAGCTCTCCCAGCTTGTGGGCGCTGTAGTGAACGTCAGAGGCCAGGGCATACCCGGCGTGCGGATCAGCATTGACGCTGGCGGCGCACCCATCTTTGAGACTGCAACCAGTCCTCAGGGTGTGTTCAGCTACGATATGCTGAATGCCTCCGCTTCACCCCACTGGAACGTCAAATTGATGGACTTACCTGAGGCTGACGAATTGCCTCTGGAAGTGGAGCCCTTCAAGCGATACACTGTGCAGTTCTACGAGGTGTCGCCGTAGAGAACATTCATTTAGAAGAAGTTAGGATGTCCGACGATAGAGTACGCATCAGAGGCACCAGCGAAGGTCTGGTGATCACCCTCGGCGCAGGAGATTTAAGGGCTCTCCTGAGAGAACTGGACGAGCGATTGGGCAGCACAGCCTCTTTTTTCCGGGGCGGACGGGTGGCTCTGCATGTGGGGCCACGGGAACTGACTACGGAAGACCTGGAGGCCCTCGGCCAAACCATTTCACGCAACGGCGTCTCTCTGTGGGCCGTCATTGGCGACAGCGCGGCTACCCAGGCCGCGGCCGAAGCGTTGGGTCTGGAGACAACCTTTGGTCCCCGACTTTCGCTCTCCCCTGAAGCAGCTTCTCCGCCCCACCTTGAGCGGGACGAAGGGCCCGTCCTGAGCAAGGCCGAAGGGCCCGTCCTGAGCAAGGCCGAAGGGCCCGTCCTGAGCAAGGCCTGCCCTGAGCCTCGTCGAAGGGTCGAAGGGCCTGCCCTGAGCAAGGCCTGCCCTGAGCCTCGTCGAAGGGCCGAAGGGCAACTGGAGACCGAAGTGGAGGATGGGGCCCTTCAACTGGCTCAGGACACGAGCCGGGGCATCCTGGTCCGCCGGACTTTGCGCTCGGGCCAGGTCGTTCAGCACCCCGGCCACGTGGTGGTCATCGGTGACGTCAATCCTGGAGCAGAGATCATTGCCGGCGGTGATGTGGTGGTGTGGGGCAAGTTACGTGGCATCGTTCACGCCGGAGCCACCGGCGACGACGGGGCAGTGATCTGTGCTCTGAGCCTTGCGCCGCCCCAGTTACGCATCGGCAATTACATCGCCCGCGCGCCAGAGGGACGAGAGAGTTTACCCGAGCAGCCAGAGATGGCCCACGTCCAGGAAGGCGAGATCGTGGCCGAGCCATGGGAAAAATAGGGGGACGAAATTATGGCAGCCAGAGTTATCACCATCACATCAGGCAAAGGAGGAGTGGGCAAAACCACGGCCACAGCCAATTTGGGCGTCGCCCTGGCCTTGCTGGGCCAACGAGTGGTGACCGTAGACGCGGACATCGGTCTGCGCAACCTGGATGTGGTCATGGGCCTGGAAAACCGCGTCGTCTACGACATTGTGAACGTCGTTGAAGGGGTTTGCCGCTTGCGCCAGGCTCTGGTCAAGGACAAACGCCTCTCAGAGCTCTACCTCCTGCCCGCCGCCCAGACCCGTGACAAAAGCGCCGTCAGTCCTGAGGACATGGTTCAGGTCTGCGAACAGATGCGCAACGATTACGACTTTGTGCTCATTGACTCACCGGCTGGCATCGAGCAAGGTTTCCGCAACGCCATCGCCCCCGCCAACGAGGTGCTCATCATCACCACACCCGAGGTCTCAGCCGTGCGTGACGCTGACCGCATCATCGGGCTTATCGAGGCTGAGGGGAAGGGGCCTGCCAGGCTGATTATCAACCGCATCAAGCCAGAGATGGTCAAGCGAGGTGACATGCTAGACACCGGTGATGTCATAGAGATATTGGCCATTGATTTGATCGGCATCGTGCCTGAGGATGAAGCCATCATCATCTCGACCAACAAGGGAGTGCCGGTCGCTCTGGATGATAAGGGGCAAGCGGGACTCGCCTTTCGCAATATCGCCCGTCGCCTGTTGGGCGAAGATGTTCCCTTCATGACCATCAAGGATACGTCCGGTTTCCTGGAACGGTTTACGCGCTTTGTTCGTTCATAATTCTCTAAGCCCTTGCCAAGGTTTGGCAGTAGCTTCAGGCCAAAGGTGTCTTCGCCCACCGAGAATCGTCCTGCAGCGAAGTCTATTTGACAACCTTTGCAAGGGTGACTGACGATTAACCAGGGGGGAAAAGATGAGCTTCTGGGGCAAATTACGAGGACGGCAGGTACCCTCCAGCCGGGAGATTGCCAAGGAACGGCTGCAATTGGTGTTGGTTCATGATCGGGCAGATATCTCTCCAGGGATGCTGCAGACCCTGAAGGACGAACTCATCACCGTCATCTCCAGGTATATTGAAATAGACCGTGAGGGCGTGGAAATAACCTTTACCCAAGGAAAGAGATACAACCGTCTGGTGGCCGACATCCCTATACTCGGCACCAGACGGCGCAAGGGTTAAGACACCAAGTCTCTAAGACCTTGCCGACGAGGAAAGCAATGGACCGAAGACTTTGGCGTAATTTCGATTTCGTGCTGTTAGGTACCACGATACTGCTAATCGCCCTGGGTGTGGCCGTGATCTACAGTGCAACCATGGGCACGCCAGACCTGGCGGATCTCCCATATCGGCAAATTATCTATGCTGTGCTGGGTTTAGGGATCATGTTTGCGGTGGCGGCCATTGATTATCGCTTCCTGGAAAGCTTCCAAAAGCCCATCTACATCGTGGCTGTGGCCCTGCCGGCTATCGTTTTCATCATCGGCGAGATCACCCATGGCGCTCAACGCTGGCTCAGTTCAAGAGGCTCTGTTCAACCTTCGGAACTGAGCAAGGTTCTGGTCATCGTGGTCCTGGCCAAGTACCTGGCCGATCATCAAGAGGACATAGGACGCCTGCGCTATGTCTTTCTCTCCATCCTCTATGTAATCCCCCCTATCATCTTGATCTACCTCCAGCCTGATCTAAGCACGGCTGTAGTCCTGGCTGTCATCTGGCTGGCTATGGTTCTGATGGTTGGGATGCGACTATTGCACCTGGGTATGTTGGGCATCTTCGGAGTCCTGGCCACACCGCTGGTCTGGATGACGATGAAAGACTATATGCGCCAGCGGCTCATCACTTTCATTCTGCCTGTGCACGATCCCCTGGGATCGGCCTATAACATCAATCAGGCTCGCATTGCTATTGGCTCTGGCGGCTGGTTGGGGCGCGGTTTCGCCCACGGCAGCCAGAGTCAACTCCATTTCCTACGCGTGCGTCACACCGATTTCACCTTTTCCGTCCTGGGAGAGGAACTGGGCTTTGTGGGAGCCCTGTTGCTAATCATCTTACTGGTCATCTTGCTCTGGCGTATCACCAGGGCGGCGGGTATGGCTCGCGATACTTTTGGCTATTTGATCGCCTGCGGTGTGGCTGCGACGTTCTCTTTCCAGGCCGTGGCCAACATGGCCATGAACTTGGACCTGCTCCCAACTACAGGCATCCCTCTGCCTTTCATCAGCTATGGCGGCAGTTCATTGATCACCTTCCTCATCGCCGAGGGCCTGGTGCAAAGCGTCGTTATGCGTCACAAGAAGATCGAATTCTAAGAGGGGGATCCAAGGGGCCAAGGTAAGTGAAGGGACAAACGACGGAATCAGGAGATGCAAAGTAAAAGCAAAGTCGCCCTTGTCAAGGGCGACAGTCGTTATAACAACATTGCAGAGGCGCTGGGCCTCATCGAGGGCGACATCCGGTTAGACAAGGTAAAGGATATACTCATCAAGGTCAACTTTGTATCCACCACCCGCCAACTGGCGAGCACCCACGTGGAAGGCGTGCGGGCCTTGCTGGATTTCCTGTGCCCGCGCTACCATGGTCCCATCACCATCGCCGAAGGTTCATCCTCCGACACCTTCGCCGGTTACCGGAACTTTGGCTATCTGGAGCTGGCAGATGAATACGGTGTCCAACTCGTTGATCTCAACCGGGACGATTGGGGCTGGGTCCAGGTCTATGACCGCCATCTGCGCCCCCTAAAGCTACGGGCTGCCAGAAGCGTGGTCGAAAGCGACTATCGCATCGCCATCGGGCCACCTAAAACCCACGATACCGTTCTGGTAACTCTGTCCCTGAAGAACATTGTCGTAGGCAGCATGATCCGTGATGTAGTAGGGAGAGAAGGCAACAACAGCCTGCTTCGCGCCGTGGGCCAGCTCGTTCCCACCAGCCTGAAGCAATCGCCCCTCCTGACCGGGGTCAAAACCAGCGTTGTCCAGAGCCTCAACCGCAGCGACAAAGCTGCCCTCCACCAAGGTTACCCGGCCATGAACCTCAACCTCTACACCCTGGCCAAAGTCATGGCCCCCCACCTGAGCGTTATTGATGGTCACAGAGGCATGGAGGGCAACGGCCCCTCTCACGGTGACCCTGTTGAGCTGAGATTGGCCATCGCCAGCACCGATTTCCTGGCCGCCGACGCTGTAGCTGTGCGGGTCATGGGCTTTGACCTGGACGAGGTCGGCTACCTGCACTATTGCCAGCTCGGCGGGCTGGGCAAGGCTGACCCAGAGGAGATAGAGATCCTGGGTAATTGCACCATCGAGGAGTGCGTCCGCCCCTTCAAGCCTCATCCGACTTCCAAACGCCAATTGGGATGGCAAATACCTGATATAAAGGAGAGATTATGAACGGCAGACCTGTGCGTGTCCGCTTCGCTCCCAGTCCCACAGGCTACTTCCACGTAGGCGGGGCACGGACGGCCCTTTTCAACTGGCTTTACGCCCGTCACCATAACGGTACGTTCATCCTGCGCATCGAAGACACCGACCGCACCCGCTATCAGGAGGACGCCTTGCAGGACATAATGGCCAGCCTGCGCTGGCTGGGTCTGGACTGGGACGAGGGCCCTGAGGTGGGAGGCGACTGCGGCCCCTACTTCCAGTCACAGCGGCTGGGTCTCTATCAAGAGTACGCTCAGAAGCTGGTGGACGAGGGTCACGCCTACAAGTGCTATTGCAGCCCGGAGCGGCTGGATGAAATGCGCAAATTGCAGCGGGCCCGCGGCCAGTCGCCAGGCTACGACCGCCATTGCCGCACCCTGACGGCCAGGGAAAGGGCTGACCACGAGGCTCAGGGCCTCGTGCCGGTGATCCGCCTGGCAGTGCCCTTGGAGGGTCAGACCTCCTTCCACGACGTCATCCGGGGCGACACCACGGTCGAGAACAGCAGCCTCGACGATTTGGTGCTGTTGAAATCCGACGGCTACCCCACCTACCATCTGGCCAACGTGGTGGACGACCACTTTATGGAAATCTCGCACATCATGCGCGCCGACGAATGGCTGCCCAGCGTACCCCGGCACGTGCTGCTCTACCAGGCCTTGGGCTGGGAGATTCCCGCCTATGCCCATTTGCCCGTCATACTGGCCCCCACGGGCAAAGGCAAGCTCAGCAAGCGGCACGGTGGGGTGGCCGTCCACGATTTTCGTCGGGAGGGCTACCTGCCCGAGGCCATGGTCAACTTTTTGGCTCGCGTGGGCTGGTCCTACGATGACAAGACCGAGTTCTTCACCCGCCAGGAACTCGTCGAAAAGTTCGCCCTGGAGGGGGTCAACAAATCGCCCGCCGCTTTCTCCTACGACAAGCTGGACTGGATGAACGGCACCTACATCCGCCAACTGGAGTCGAACAACCTGGCCGAGCGCCTGCTGCCCTTCCTCACCGGGGCGGGCCTGTCAGCCGACCTGGACACCGTGCAGCGCATCGCCCCCCTGGTGCAGGAGCGCCTCAAAAAGCTGGCTGATGTGGTGGAACTGACCGACTTTTTCTTCATCACCGGACTGGATTACGACCCTCAGCTCCTCATTGGCAAAAAGATGACCGCCGAGGAGTCGCTGGCTGCCCTGACCAGAGCCAGAGAGACTCTGGCCAGCCTGCCAGCATTCGATGAAGAGACCCTGGAACCCGCTCTGCGCACCCTGGCTGAGGAGATGGGCTTGAAAGCAAGCCAACTTTTCGGCCTCATCCGCGTGGCGGCCACCGGTAAACAGGTAGCCCCGCCCCTCTTTGGCACCCTGGCCATCCTGGGTCAGGAGAAAGTACTGCAGCGCCTGGACGAGGCGTTGGAGATGTTGAAGGAGAAGAGAGATTGAATGGATATATAGGCAAGCTGCTGATCGTAGACCTGAACAGCGGTGAAATCAAAGATGAACCCTTGAACATGGAATACGCCCACCAATTCATCGGTGGGAGCGGCTTGGCTGCCCGTTATCTCTACGATCTGCTGGACCCTGGCCTTGAGCCGTTACATCCTGCCAATCCGCTGTTGTTTATGACCGGGCCTTTGACGGGCACCCGCGCCCCCCTGTGCGGACGGCATGCGATCTGTGCCAGATCCCCTCTGACGGGCATCTGGAACGAGTCCAACGCGGGCGGGTTCGTAGGGGCTGAATTGCGCTTCGCGGGCTACGACGGGATTCTCATCAGAGGGCACTCGCCCAAGCCCGTATACCTCTGGGTTCAGGACGGGCGGGCTGAGTTGAGAGATGCTACACAACTGTGGGGCCAGGACACCTTTGAGACCCAGGCTATCATCCAAGAGGAATTGGGCGATCCCAGGGTGCGGGTGGCCTGCATCGGCCCTGCCGGGGAGAACCAGGTGCTGCTGGCCAACATCATCCACGACCACGCTCGGGCTGCCGGACGGGGAGGCATGGGGGCGGTGATGGGTTCCAAAAACCTCAAGGCCGTGGCCGTGCGGGGTCATGGCCGGGTCCCCATAGCAGACGAGGCGCGCCTCAAGGAACTGGCCCGCCAGGTGATAGAGGTCCTCAAAGACGACTTTCTGAGCGACATGTTGCACGAGACGGGCACAGCCTGCGCCATGGAGCAACTGAATTACCTGGGCAGCCTTCCATCCCGCTACTACACCCAGGGAGTCTTTGAGGGGGCGGAGACCCTCAGCGGGGGATTCATGGCCGATACCATCCTGACCGGCACCTCGGCCTGCTATGGGTGTGTGGTAGGCTGTGGTCGCAAAGTAGCCGCCAGTGAGGGCAAGTACCCTTTCCCTGAGATAGATGGCCCCGAGTACGAGACCATCTGCGCCCTGGGCACTAACCTGCTCATTGACGACCTGGCTGCTGTATCCTGGCTGGGCCACCTGTGCGACGGCTACGGGATGGATACCATGAGCGCTGGCTCGACCATCGCCTTTGCCCATTATCTCTTCCAGGAGGACATCATTGGCTCCCAGGACACTGGCGGGCTGACCTTGCAGTGGGGTGACCCGGACGGGGTAGTCGAACTTTTGGGGCAAATGACCCGTAAGGAGGGTTTCGGGGCCTTGCTGGGTCAGGGTGCCCGGCGGCTGGGGCGTCACTTTGGTGTAGAGGAATTAGCGATACAGGTTAAAGGGCTGGAGATGGCCTATCACGACCCCCGCGCCCTCTCAGCCATGGCTCTGGTCTACAGTACTTCACCCCTTGGCGCCAGCCACAATCACAGCGATATGTACTGGGTTGAAGTCGGGCGCTCGCTGGAAGAGTTGGGTATCCCTCTCACCGACCGGCTGGAGGACGCAGGCAAAGGCCCCCTGGTGGCTCGCCATCAAAACTGGCGCAGTGTGACCAACGCCTTGATTCTATGCATCTTTAACAACGCCCCGGCTCAGTACCACGCTGACCTGTTCAATGCGGCCACCGGCCGTCAGGAGACCCTGGACAGCTTGTTGCACATCGGTGAACGCATCTGGAATCTGAAGCGGGCTTTCAATCATCGCCTGGGGCTGACCCGCGCCGACGACAGGCTGCCCCAACTGCTCTTGCAGCCCCTGTCCGAGGGTGGAACCCAGGGCCACGTGCCCGATCTGGAACGGATGCTCAGTGAGTACTACAGGGTCAGGAGCTGGGACCCGCAAACGGGCAAGCCAAGCCGGGAGAAACTGGAGGAGTTAGGGTTGGGATGGGTAGCTGAGGACTTTTGATGGCGTAAAAGCCAGAGGAGGGAGGACAGCGATGAAAGTCAAAGTGGAGAACTGCACTGGCTGCGGATATTGCCTGCTGAGTTGTCCACAGGATGCCATATCCTCTGACGGTTGGGCGAAGGTGGATGAGGATCGCTGCAACGACTGCAATATTTGTTTCTTCGTCTGCCCCAACCGCTGCCTCGTCCCCGCTTCCCCTATCGAGCTGCCCAGGGCCGGCTATCGAGACCGCTACGATGTCGTGATCGTCGGCGCAGGGATAGGCGGGCTGATGGCCGCCGCCTGGCTGGCCAAGGAGGGCCGAAAGGTAGGCGTCTTCGAGAGGCTCTTCTTCATCGGCGGGCGCTATACCGAGCTCGACTATCATGGCTACGCCGTCACCACTGCCGCCTGGACTTCACTGGGCGAACAATGCAACATCGGCCGCTTCCTGAAAGATGTAGGTGCCGATGTCCGGTATATTACCCTCAAAGACAAAGGTGCGACCCATCAGTCCTGGATATGGTTTAAGGATGGGCGGCGCTATGCCTCTCTGGACCAGGTGCTCTCCCGCGAGGAGATGCGAGGCCTCCTGCGCGCACTCATCGAGGGGAAGAGGGGCACACCCTATGATGTGAGCACTACAGATTATGTTGGGAGATACGTTCAAAACGATGATCTGATGGCAGCGCTCACCGCCATTGTGGGCACTGCCTCGGGGGTGAGTGCCGAAGGTTTCCCTGCTAGCGAATACGTTCAAATCACCATGGACACGCGGGCCGCTGGGCTGGAATTTGGCTTCCCCGTGGGAGGTGTGAGGGCGATAGTAGAAGCGCTGGCCAAAGTGATCGAGGCCCATGATGGTGAGATCTTTACCCGTACGGAAGTGGCCAGTTTCCTCGTCGAGGATGGACGAGCCAGAGGAGTGGTTCTGGCCAATGGCAATGGCGACGAGGTAACAGCCGATGTGGTCATCCACAATGGCGGGGCCAGGGGGCTGATAAACCTCGTTGGAAGGGATAACTTGCCCCTCGATTACGTGGAGCGCATCGAAGGGTTCATCCCCGCTGACTGCGTGGCCATCATTCTCGGCACGACCGAGCCCCTCTGGGAGGGCGTGCCGATGCTCATGACTTCGGGCACCGATAGGGTAGTGGGCCTATTCGCCCCAACCTTCTTCGACTCAAGCGTCGCCCCACCGGGGAGACATATGGTTGACGTCTTTCTCCCCTTGCTCTCCCAAGACCGGCGGGAGGAGCTTGAGCTGGCCATGGCCGACTTGAGGGCCCTCTTCCCTCACCTGGACGAAATCACCGAGATGATGGTGCCCATGTTCTTCATGGGGAGCTGGACTGGAGCCGAATGTGCCCAGACCTTCGGACAGGTAGGAGATATGCGTTTGGATCCCCGCATGCCCATTGAGGGCCTCTATCTTGTGGGGATGGATGCAGTCGGAAGCGGCGCGGCCGGTGACCTGATCCCGCTAGGGGTCAGGAGGCTGATTGAAGCCATGAAAACATAATACATTAAATCAAAGGATAGTGGAGAACAATTCATGAAACTTTTGCTCCGAAAGAGTCTCAGTATCATCTGGTGCGCTTTTTTTGCTCTGGACATCACTGGCTGCCAAACCATCGCCGGCATGACCCCGACGCCGACCAAGACCTCCCGGCCTCCCGTGACGGTTACAGTGACCAGCACCTCGACCTACACGCCCATGCCTACCGGCACGGCAACCAGCACCCCTGTGCCGACGCCAACAGCAAACCCCACAGACACCCCAACAACGAACCCGACGGACACGCCTGTGCCCGTGCCCACGGACACGCCACGGCCTGCAAATACATCTCCTCCGCCTCCCACGCCGACTCCAGTGGAACCTCCTACCAACACACCTGTACCAGTGCCCTCCGTGGACTTTAAAGTCATCACGCAGCGCATGCTGACCATAGAGGAGAATCAAGGGTGCAGAGGAATGCATGAGATTTTCATAAAGGTTGTAGATATTAACGGTACTCCATTAGACGGCATTACTGTCGGGGTTAATGACCCTGCCGGAGGACGGATAGAGCTGGTCACCGGTGAGAAAGGGCCGGGCAAGACAGAGTTTCCGATGTATGGTATGTATGTCGTCAGAGTGTTGCGCGATACGAATCGGGATTCCACCAGTGAAGTCACTCGTTGGTTGGATTCCGGGCAGCCAACGGTGGAAGACCTGTGGAATGGTGGATACTGCCAAGCGGATGAAAGGACGTACGAGGAATGTGCTGAACTGAGAGAACTGGGCAGGGGCTTTCTCTGTTTCGGCCACTACTCCTATGAAGTCGTCCTCCAGCGGCAGTGGTAGGGTAGGTGACCGATGAGAAAAGGCAAAGGAGCAAGCCAATGTGGAAAGAATATCTCTTTCCCGCTTCGGTCGAAGAAGCGGTGGCTATGCTGGCCCAATGGGATGGGCGAGCCCGCCTCATCGCTGGCGGCACAGACCTGGTGCTCGAATTCAACGAAGGGAAACGTGAAGCGGACTGCCTGGTTGACATCACCCGTATCCCCGAGTTGAAGGAGATCACCCAGCAGGGAGATACCATCACCGTTGGAGCAGCGGTCACTTTCCGCCAGTTGGACGACTCACTCCTCATCCGCCAGCGAGCGACAGTGCTGGCCGAAGCCGCCCACACGGTGGGCTCGCGTCAGATACGCAACGTGGCCACCCTGGGCGGGAACGTGGTCAGCGCTCTCCCTGCCGCCGACGGCAGTTTGGGGCTCAGGGCTCTGGGGGCCGAGGCGGAGGTAGCCGATATCCAGGGACGGAGGTGGTTGCCATTGGAGGAGCTCTTTGAGAGCCCAGGGCAATCCAAGATAGACGCCAGCGCTCAGGTGTTGACAGCGTTGCGCTTCAAGGCTCTGAGTTCCAGAGAAGGCTCCGCTTACGAGCGCTTGGCCCGCCGCCGCGCTCTGGCTTTGCCCATCCTTGCTTGTGGGACAGCCGTGGGCCTGAGCGATGACGGGCGCACTTTCCAATGGGCCCGCGTCTCCCTGGGCCCTGTGGCTCCGGTATGTTTCTGCGCCCATTGTACTGAAGAGTTCCTGATAGGAGCCGAGGTGAGCCCAGAGACGATGGCACGGGCGGGAGAAATCGCCCTGAGCGAGTCGAACCCACGCAGCAGCTTGCTCAGAGCTTGCAAAGAATACCGCCAGGAGATGATCAAAGTCCTGGTCAGGCGGGGCTTGGAGCGGGCTGTAGCCAAATGCCAGGCTCCTTTATCAGCAGAGTAATGAACAAGAAGACATATCCTTTGACTGTGACCTTGAATGGCCAAAAGGTCACGGCGGAGATAGATCCGTCCGACATGTTGGCCTATGTATTGCGTGACAAATTGGGGCTGACCGGCACTAAAATCGGCTGCGATGAGGGCGAGTGCGGGGCCTGCACAGTGATCCTGGACGGCCAGGCCGTTGACTCTTGCATTCTGCCGGCCATGAAGGCCGACGGTTGTGAGGTGATGACGGTCGAGGGCCTGGCAAAAGGTGGGGAACTGGACCCTTTGCAGCAGGCTTTCATTGACAAAGGGGCTGTGCAATGCGGCTATTGCACGCCGGGCCTGCTCATGTCGGCCAGAGCCCTGCTGGACGAGAACCCTCACCCCAGCGAGCAAGAAATCAAGGACGCCGTTGCCGGCAACCTCTGCCGCTGCACAGGCTACACCAAAATCATCGAGGCCATCAAAAAAGTGGCTCGCTAACGGAGCAGCCCATGGACGCCATCAGCCTTTACGTCCACGTTCCCTTTTGTCGGGCCAAGTGCGCCTATTGTGATTTCAACTCCTATCCTGCCCTGGACCATCTCTTTGAGAAATATGTGCGGGCCTTGCAGGCAGAGATGCGATGGGTCAGCCGGGGACGTTCTCTGAAGGTAAAGACCATTTACCTGGGGGGCGGCACGCCAACCGTGCTGCCCCTTGCATGTTTGGGCGAGGTCCTGGACGCCTGCCGCCAGCGTTTCACGATCGCTGAAGGGACCGAGACCACTGTGGAAGCGAATCCCGGCACAGTGGACGGCAGCTATCTGGCGGGGCTGTTGGAGATGGGGGTGAACCGCCTCAGCTTCGGCCCGCAAAGTTTCCACGATGACGAATTGCGTCTCCTGGGCCGCATTCATACCGCTGCTCAGGCTGTCGAGTCCTACCACCTGGCCAGGCAGACGGGCTTTGGCAACGCCAATCTCGACTTGATTTACAGCCTGCCCTGGCAAACCCTCAACCGTTGGCAAGACACCCTGCGGCAAGCCATCCACCTCCGGCCAGATCACCTCTCCCTCTACTGCCTGACCGTGGAGGATGACACCCCCCTGGGACAGTGTATCGGTCGGGGAGAACTACCTGCCCCTGACCCCGACCTGGCCGCCGAGATGTACACTCTGGCTGAGGAGATATTGGACAGGGCTGGCTACGTCCATTACGAGATTTCCAACTGGGCTCAGCCCGGCCACCAGTGCCGCCACAATCTGACCTACTGGCGCAACCAGCCCTACCTGGGCCTGGGAGCGGGGGCGCACTCGTACTTGAAAAAGAAGCGCTGGCACAACGTCCCGTCGCCCATAGAATACATCACCCGATTGGAAGCAAATAGGCAAGAGCCCCCATCTTCCATTGTCAAAGAAGTAGAGGAAATTGACGAAACCCTAGAGATGGCAGAGACCATGATTTTGGGTTTGAGGTTGGTGCAGGAGGGGGTGAGATTGGCGAATTTCAGGCAGCGTTTCGGGCGAGAGTTGATGGATGTCTATAGCAGGGAAATCGGGGAGATGGAGCAGGCAGGGTTGCTGAAAGTGGACGAGGAGCGGGTGAGACTGACGGCGCGAGGGCGGCTGTTAGGAAATGAGGTATTTCAACGGTTTCTGCCCGAATCGTGACCCTTAACTCGACCAGACCCTTCGGGTTTTCCGAAACCCGAAGGGTCTACCAAGGCCTGATTGCCTCGCCTGGCCAGAGCCTTCACCCTTTCAAAAGCTTCGGCGCCCGACCCCTCCGACTGGAGAGGGTAGGCGGACTCGTTGTGCAACAGCGGGTCGGTCTGAGGGTCGAGACCCCAGTGATGTACGGCGCGTTCCCACTCGGCGGTGCCGGGGATAGGGGAGTATAGGGTCACCTCGACCGTGGCCCCGCATTGGTGGGCGAAGGCGATGCTCTCTTCCATATCTTTAATGTGTTGCCCAGGCAGGCCCAGCATAACGTAGGCGGTGACATTCGCCACTCCAAACCCGGCTGCTCTCAGAGCAGCCACCGCGCGACGAAAGCCCTCGTTGGTGACCTTGCCGCCGCTGCGACGTTGCTCCCCTGGATCGCAGCTCTCCAACCCCAGCCGAACCGTCTTGAACCCAGCCTGAAACATTCTTGCTGCCAGACTCTCGTATATCCATTCAGCGTGCAAGCCATTGGGAGTGTGAAAGCGACAATCAAGCCCGCGGGCTATGACCTCATCCAAGATGATATGGATGTGCCGCTGGGCATTGACCAACAGGGCGTCGTCGTAGAAGGCAAAGTCGCGCACACCCAGCTCGGTGCGACACCATTCAATCTCAGCCACAACTCGCTGGGGGTCGCGCTGTCGGAACCCTTGGGGATTGAGCAGATGGGAAGCGCAATAGGGGCAGCGGTAGGGGCAGCCCCTGGAGGTGATGACGGCCACGTAGCCCTGGTTGCGGCGCAGGTCGTGGGCCGGGAAGGGGTAACTGTCTAGACCGCATCCTGAGCCCTGCCCTGAGCCGAGCCCGCCCTGAGCCCGTCCCGAGCAGAGTCGAGGGACGAAGTCGAAGGGGTAGCCGAGGGGAGCCCCGTCGAAGGATCGAAGGGTTGTCGAAGAGTCGCTGTACTTATCATAGAGGGAGGAGCGATGAGTCAAAGAGTCAACGAGTCGCAGGGTTTGCAACTCTCCCTCACCACAGATGACGAAATCTGCCCCTGACTGCTGGCGAGCGTGGTCGGGGCAGAGGGTAGCGTAGACCCCACCCAAGATCACAGGCACATCGGGCCAGCGGACCTTGGCCCGACGGATGGCTTCAAAGGGGCCGGGATACCAGTAGGTCATGCCCGAGGTGACGAGGACGGCATCGGGCCGCGGCTGGCGGTCCAATTCGGCCTCAAAGATCTCCAGGGGCAGGCCGTAGCGCCCGTAGCGGCGGGGCACGTGGCCCAGGACCGCTGGCTTGTCGAGAAAGGTCTTGTGGAACTTGCCGCAGCCGTACTCGTTGCTTTTGGGGGCCTCTCTCCCCTGGAGCTTGAGCAAGTCGGGATGCCAGCGGTCCAGGCAATCCACCAGGCTCAGAGTATAGCCATTCTCCCGCAGCACGGCTGCCACCGAGAGAAGCCCCAATGGCTCCACCCACTCGTTGTAAGCAGCAAAGTCGTAGATCCAAGGATTGATGAGCAGAACGCGGCCTTTGGTCTGCATGGCTGCATTATAACACTGCTGGTTCCTTCTGGCAAGGCTGCTTCTGTGGAAAGGGTTCACCGAAACCCTCGACAAATAACCAGAACTGGGCTATAATTATGAACGAGCATAAACAATAGTACCCGCCGAGCTGGAGAGGCGAAAGCCACTGGGCCGCCACTTGGATGGATGCCGCATCGGGTTCGACCTGGGGGCTTCGGACCGCTTACCAGGAGAAGGTATGTCAAATCCTACGCTTGTCGTGATGGCCGCCGGCATAGGGATCCGCTATGGTGGACTGAAGCAGACTGCCCCTGTCGGCCCCAATGGTGAAATCATCATTGACTATTCCATCTATGATGCACTGAATGCAGGGTTCGGAAAGGTCGTCTTTGTCATAAAGAAGGACATCGAGAAAGCGTTCCGGGAAAGGGTGGGTAGGACCATCGAAAAACGATGTGAGACCACCTACGTGTTTCAGAAAATCAAAGATGTACCGGAGGGCTTTGAGGTCCCGCCGGGCAGGCAAAAGCCTTGGGGAACCGGCCACGCGACCCTCAGTTGCCAGAGTGTGGTCCACTCGCCGTTTGCAGTGATTAACGCCGACGATTTCTATGGACGGTCTTCGTATCAAACCCTTTGCGACTACCTGAGAAGTGCACAGGACCGTGATGGTGTGTATGATTACTGTATGATCGGCTATGTGCTGAAGAACACACTGACAGAACATGGTCACGTGGCCCGCGGCGTCTGCACGGTAGATGAAGCAGGGTTTCTCACAGAGATTCACGAACGTACCTGGATCGAGAAATCCGGTCAGAGTGTGAACTATACAGAGGATGGCGAGAGCTGGATTGAGATACCAGGCGAAAGCGTTGTTTCGATGAATATGTGGGGATTTACTCCAAGCTTTTTTCCGGAGCTAGAAGCGCATTTCACGCATTTCCTCCAAGAGAACAGAGACAACATACAAAAAGCGGAATACTTCCTTCCCGACGTCGTAGGAGACCTAATTCGAGAGAATAAGGCGCGTGTTAGAGTCCTTCCGACAGACGAGAGATGGTTTGGGGTCACCTACAAGCAGGATAAGCCCAGGGTCAAGCAAGCTATACGGGATCTGATTCGTCGAGGAGTCTATCCAGAGGACTTGTGGGGTGGAGTCAAATGAAACCCGACTTTGTGGAAATAGTCAAGCACTTTAGGTTCGAGGGCGATTTCTTCGAAGCCAACCTCTGGAAATTTGGACACATCAACGACACGTACGTTGCTCGTTTTCGAAAAGGAGACGGTGCGGTCCACCGCTACATTCTTCAGCGGATAAACCATAATGTCTTCAAGAACCCAGAAGAGCTTATGCACAACATCGAAAAGGTGACGACCCATCTGCGGAATAAGATCATCGCGGCCGGTGGAAATCCAGAACGCGAAACGCTGAATCTCATTCCCACGGTAGGTGAAGAAACTTTCTACAGGACGCCGGGTGGCAACTACTGGCGGGCCTATTTTTTCGTGGAGGGAGCGCAAACCTACGAGGTGGTGGAGAACTTGGATCATGTTTACAATGCATCGAAAGCGTTCGGCCAGTTTCAGAGGTTGCTCAGCGACTTGCCGGCAGAGCAGCTTTATGAAACCATACCGAACTTTCACCACACCAGGAAACGCTTCACGGCTTTTGTTGAGGCAGTGGAAAGAGATGTCAAAAACCGTGCCCAGTCCATTAAGGCTGAAATCGGGTTTGTGGAGAGAAGAGCCGAGGATACGTCGGTCTTGGTCGAGCTGCTTGAGCGAGGCGAATTGCCCAAACGTGTCACGCACAACGATACCAAGTTCAACAACGTCATGATTGATGATGAAACAGGAGAAGGTATCTGTGTGATTGACCTTGATACGGTGATGCCTGGGTTATCTTTGTATGACTTTGGCGATTCCATACGCTCTGGAGCCAATTCAGCCGCTGAGGATGAACGGGATCTTTCCAAAGTGTGCATTGATCTTGAGATTTTCGATCGCTTTGCCTGTGGGTATCTGGATGCCGCCCGCGATTTCTTGACGTCCACAGAGGTGGACTATATGCCCTTTTCCGCCAAGCTCATGACATTTGAGTGTGGCATGCGGTTTCTGACAGACCATTTGAACGGCGACGTTTACTTCAGAACACACAGGGAAAACCATAACCTGGATAGGTGTCGCACTCAGTTCAAGATGATTGAAGACATGGAAGCCAAGTTCGACCAGATGGCGAGAATCGTCGAAAAGTACAGATAGCTGTATCCAGGCTGACCGGACAACCTAGCGGTAGATGTCAGAGGAGGTTACCTTCTCGCCCCATCAATCTAAGCTAGAGCAAGTTCCCGCTTGCCAGCAACCCGAAAATGTGTTATACTGTGAATGTTAACATTCCAGAAGCATTCAGATGTACTCTCGGATAACCGCCTCGTCTATGCCAACCGTTGATACATAGTAGTCTCTGGCCCAGAGGTGTTGTCCTCTAAAGTCCCTTCTCCATCCCAAGTAGTTCCGGGCTATGTAGATCGCACTCTTACCCTTGATGTAGTCCGTTACCTGTGACACAGCATATTCCGGTGGAATGATATCATTATGTGCACATGGTCCGGCCGCAAACGCTCTTCCAGTATCTCGCTTTCCCTATGCGCAGCCAGTTCTCGCAGTACTGGCTCGAGTTGTTGTCGCAATTCCCAGAACAGTCTTTTCTTGCGATATTTCGGTATCCACACGATGTGGTACTTGCAATCCCACTTCGTATGGGATAAACTATGGGGCGTTTTCATGTAGAACCTCCTTTATGCTGAACTTAGCGGTTCACTAAAGTGAGGTTCTATATTTTGGAGAACTTTTGGGATCCAGCGGTGTTGGCAGCAGAGAAAGGCACCATGCCCCTGCAAGGAAGCCGATTGGAACGCGCAATGGAGAGGAGGTGATTGCCTATGCTTTGACTTGAAGCGCTGGTTGACGGAGGCTTGAATCGCGTAACATAGCCTGTTTATCCAGGAAACAAGTCGCTAGCAAGAGCAGATTTGCTCCGCCCTTCAAGCTTGACCGTCACGAATTCGGAAAGCCTCCTTAGATCCTAGTGCACAGAAAGCATGATCGCCTGAATAAAGGCGAGAAGGAGAGAAAAATGAGCAGCACGAAATTTTATAAAAGCTCCAGGATAGGGAGGAGAGACTTCCTCAAACTCATGGGGGCTGGTGCGGCTTACCTGGGGATGGCGGGCGTCGCTGGCTGCGGCCCAAAGCCGACGCCCCCTCCGGCACCGGCAGGACCCATCCCCCTCGACTTTATCGTTTGGAGCTACAGCATTGAAACCATCCTCGACAACATCGAAAAGTTCGAAGCGGCCTACGACAACGCCTTTGAGGTGTCGCTGACTGACATCGCCTGGGGTGAGTACCACGAGACGATGGTGGCCCGCTTCACGGCCAAGACACCCACCGATGTATGCTACAACGGTGGCGATTGGCTCCCCGAATTCGCCAAGGCCGGTTGGGTGGTCCCCTTGGAGGATCACTTCCCTCAAGTGCTGGACTACAAACCGGACATCGTGGGCTACGCTTTGAGCGACATAACCTACAACGGTAAGCTCTATGGCCTGCCATACTATTCTGACATCACCAGCTTTCAGTACAATAAGAAACTCCTCGAGGAGAGCGGCGTCGAAGGCCCTCCTGAAACGTGGGAGGAGTTGACCGACCAGTTAGAGTTCCTCAAGGGGAAGGGGTTCGACCCTCCTATGGCCTTGGAGATCGCGGTCGAGATGCCTACCACCTTCGACAACTTTACGGCTATGGCCTACGGCCGCGGTGGGGAGTGGTTCGATGAGAACTTTGATCCCCTCTTCGCGGACCCGGCGGGCCCCCTGGGGCAGCAGCTCCAATGGATGGTAGACAACTACAAGGCCGGCCTGGTGACCTATCTACCCCACGAGACCGAGGTGCAGAAGCAGCTCAACACCGGCAAGACCATCTATGCCGTGCTCTGGAACTATAACATCGCCGCCTTGAACAGCCCGGATGTCTCACCTCTGGCCGGACAGTACACCATTGGCCTCATGCCTGGCGCTACCCACGAGACTCAGGGGATGGCCAAGATGTACACCATGACCCAGATGGCCGTGGAGCGGGGCGAGGAGGTGATGGATGCCTGCTGGAAGTTCATCGAGTACTTTGCTGGCAAGCACGAGGGCGAGTACAAGGTGGCTGAGCGGTGGGCGGTAGAGAAAGGGCTTGGGTTCGGCATAATGCCCCTCTACGATGACCCCGAGGTCAAGGAGGCCTTTGCTTCCTTCATAGATCCAGTGGTACTGAAAGAACAGGCCGCTCTGGCCCGGGCGCGTCGCCATCCGGAGTGGGAGGGGATCTTTAACGAGTTCGCCCTCGTCCAGATCGTCTCGGCCGCGGCCGGGGAGATCAGCGTGGAGGAGGCCATCGGGAGCATGGCCAACAAGGCCAAGGAGTTGAAGGAGCAGTACGCTTAGAGCTTGTCCCAAAATTCAGCACAGGCGGCTCCCACGCCTGTCCTGAGCCCTTCGACTTCGCTCAGGATAAACTCCGCCGAAGGGCCGGCGGATTGCCGGGCGTGGGAGCCCGGCCCGCTATTTCTGGGATAGGCTAGTCTCCAGGTTGCCTGTCTCTGTGGGTCAACGCTGCTACGCCAGATTGAAATAGTAGCAGCGTTGACCCCACCCAATGAAGGATGTGCAATGAGAAAGCCGATGACCACAAGTCGAAAGGGGAGGTCAGATCGTTGTGACGGTAAGAGAAGGTATAAAGAGGATAACGGGTAGCGGTACATTCAGCGCCTATTGGATGATCGCCCCAGCGGTGTTATTGGTGGCTGCCTTCACCCTTTACCCCTATATCTATGCCCTCTGGTCCAGTATCCGAGTGGTGTCCCCCCTTCTGCCCCCAGCATTCGCTGGCCTCAAGAACTATAAGGCGGTGATCACCAGTATATACTTCCTCCGCGCAGTGAGGAACACACTGACTTTCACGGCCGCCTCGGTTCCCGTCACCGTGCTCTTGGGCCTGTTGACAGCCTCTCTCCTCAACCGCCGCTTCTTCGGAGA
>Ga0180437_10003644_pt1 | contig 22680 bp, 17 predicted proteins | sample SS_ome_4_FD_132410 | JGI IMG/M metagenome (GOLD analysis project Ga0180437, IMG submission 132410) | Hypersaline lake sediment archaeal communities from the Salton Sea, California, USA - SS_3_D_1 metaG | ecosystem: Environmental > Aquatic > Non-marine Saline and Alkaline > Hypersaline >...
AAAGTATCTGTAAAAGAAACTCTTTCGTTAGAAGAGGGAAAAATCTATTTTTTTGATCGTTTTCAAAAATAAGTATTCTCTTTAAACTGCGTATGAGGGGAAGGTATTTGGAGATAGATATGATAAAGAAAATTACAACAAAAAAAGAATATCTCGATTTTGTTCAAGAAGTAAAGAAACACGATAAGCTTTACTACCAAGAATGTAAGCCTGAAATTACTGACTATGAATACGATCAGATGGTAAAAGAGCTGCAACGATACGAGAAAGAAAACCCTCAAGAGATAGACAAACGCTCGCCTACAAGTCTTGTAGGAGAAAAAACGACAAAAGGTTTCAAACAAGCTCAGCACACAGTTCCTATGCTTTCTCTTGCTAATACCTACTCAGAAGAGGAAGTTCAAGATTATGTGAATCGTATTTATAAGCTCTTAAACAAAAAAGATGTCCTCTTTTGTTGTGAGCTTAAAATGGATGGAACAGCTGTTTCTATAAGATATGAAAAAGGAAAACTTGTAAGAGCTGTAACTAGAGGAACCGGAACAAAAGGAGATATTGTCACTCCGAATATTCGCACGATTAAAAGCCTTCCTGATCAGCTTAAAACAAAAGCTCCTGATGTCTTAGAAATTAGAGGTGAGGTTTTCATGAGCAGGAAAACCTTTCAAGATATAAACAAACGAAGAGAAGAAGAAGGGCTTGATCTTTGGGCTAATCCTCGCAATGCAGCAGCAGGTTCTTTAAAGCTTTTAAATCACCATGAAGTTGAAAAAAGAAATTTAGATATTGTTTTGTATAGCATCGCGGAAGGTGATGGAAATTTAATCTCTCAATTTGAAGTACATCGTTTTTTGAAAAAATTAGGTCTTCCAGTCTCTGATGAGAAGCATTACAGCAAATGCCATACAACAAAAGAAATCTTTGCTTTTGCGGATAAAATTCTAAAACTAAGAGAAAAACTGAGCTTTGAAATCGATGGTATCGTAATTAAAGTTGATGATATTTCCACTCACAAGAAGCTAGGCAGAACTGGAAAATCTCCACGTTATGCCGTGGCTTATAAATTTGCTCCTGAACAAGCAACAACGGAAATTGAAGATATAACAGTACAGGTAGGAAGAACAGGCGTTTTAACACCTGTTGCAGAGCTTAAGCCTGTTCAATTGGCAGGATCTAAAATATCAAGAGCGACCCTTCATAATGAAGATGAAGTGAAAAGACTTGGTATACATATAGGGGACACAGTTTTAATTGAAAAAGGTGGAGATGTCATACCGAAAGTTGTAAAGGTTGAAAAAAGAAAAAAAGATACGAAGCCTTGGCAGATGCCAAAAAAATGCCCAATATGCAAAACAGATGTAGTTAGAGTTGAAAAAGAAGTAGCTGTTCGGTGTCCTAACCCTAAATGCACAGGTCAAAAACTTAGAAGTTTAATCTTTTTCGCTTCTAAACATGCTTTGGATATTGAAAACTTAGGAGAAAAAGTAGTTCAGCAACTTGTCGATAAGGGGTTTATTGCTCGTCCTTCTGATATTTATATTTTAGACAAAGAAACTTTATCTCAACTTGAAGGATTTAAAGAGAAATCCATAAACAACCTTTTAGAGAGTATCGAAAAATCTCGTGATTGCACTCTTGCTCAATTCATCATGGGACTTGAAATTAAATATGTAGGAAAAGAAACAGCAGAGCTTCTTGCAGAGATAGCCGGTGATATCAAATCCTTAGAAAAAATGAAAAGAGATGAGCTAATTGAAATAGAAGGAGTCGGGGAGAAGGTTGCTGATTCGATCGTTGAGTATTTTCAAGATGAGCAGAATTTAGAAGAGATAGATCTTCTTTTAAAACATGGTGTTACACCTAAGGCTGCTAAAAAGAAAATTGCAGGGCATGAATTTTCAGGAAAAGTCTTTGTTTTAACAGGTTCTTTAGAGAAATTTACCCGTGATGAAGCTGCGAAACTTATCAAGGAAAGAGGAGGCAAAACTTCTTCTTCTGTATCTCAAAAAACAGATTTTGTTCTAGTAGGAGAAAGTCCTGGTTCAAAATATAAAAAAGCACAAAAGTTAAATATAAAGACGATTTCAGAAGAAGAATTCGAAAAGATGCTTTAGTTTTCTATCTTTCCAATCAAGGTTTGAGGTTTATAGTTTATCATCTTTACTTTTTGTATGCTTCCAACTGTAGATTGATCACCGTCAAAGATGACCTTGTCCCAACCTCTTGTTTTTCCTTTTAGTCTTCCGTCTTTATTATTCTCTTCTACTAACACTTCATAAGTTGATCCGATCATCTTTGTCTTTTCTTTTGTTAGCATTTTGTCATAAAGATCAAGTAGCTTGTGAAGTCTTTCTTGTTTAGTGTCCAAGGGGATATCATCTTCGAATCTATAAGCAACTGTATTTTTACGAGGACTATAAGAAAAAATAAAAGCTAAAGAAAAACCAACCTTAGTAAACACTTCTACTGTGTCTTGATAATCATTTTCGCTTTCTGTCGGAAACCCTACAATGATATCTGTTCCTAATTTGATATTAGGAACTATTTCTTTTAATGAAGCTGCTTTTTGAAGGTATTCATCTTTGGTATATTTGCGGTTCATTTTTTTTAAAATCCGATCTGATCCAGATTGAAAAGGAAAATGTAAAAACTCACAAACAGAAGGAAGATCTCTCATCGCATACATGATATCTTTTGTCATATCATGAGGGTTAGAAGTTAAAAATCTTATTCTTTCAAGGCCATTAATATTATCGAGTTTCCCAAGTAAATCTGCAAAGGAAGTATTGCTACCTTTGCCATAGCTATTGACGTTTTGGCCAAGAAGCATGATTTCTTTATAGCCTTTATCAACAAGATATTTGGTCTCATCTATAATTTGAAAGCTCTGTCTTGAGATTTCTCTTCCTCTTGCAAAAGGAACTACGCAATAAGTGCAATAGTTATTACATCCTCTCATAATAGAGACATAGGCTTTTAAAGAGCTTGCTCTTTTGGCAGATAGATAATCAATGTCTAAAGGAGACTTTTCACTGATATGAGCTCTTTTTTCTTTAGTTTTTAGAAGCTGATCTAAAATATCGTTGATTTCATGAACGTTATTAGTTCCAATTAAAAAATCCACATGTCCAAATTTCTCAAGTAGTCTCTCTTTTTTTAAGCTGACCATACATCCTGCTATTCCAATAAGAGCTTTTTTCTTTTTGCGAGATAATATGCCTAGCTTGCCCATGACTTTTCTTTCAGCTAAATCTCTAACCGAACAGGTATTATAAATAATAAGATCAGCATCTTTTTCTGTGTCTGTTTTCGTTAAGCCTCTTTTTTCTAATAGCCCTACCATGAGCTCAGAGTCTAGCTCATTCATTTGACAGCCATAGGTGCGAATAAAGAATTTTTTTAATTTCTGCATATTTTTTCTCATGTAGAGATGATAGTTTATCGAATTTTCCAATTTTGTAGGGATAAAATTAAGTTTCTCTATTCAAAGAATTTCTTTCTTGATAGATTGCAAAAAGATAGGGATATAAAAAAAGGGGCTTTTCTTATGCCAGTAACATTAAAAGGAAGACATTTTTTAACACTTAAAGACTTTACTCCAGATGAAATCAAATATCTTTTGAAACTTTCTAAGGATTTAAAAGATAAAAAAAGAGCCGGCATTAAAGGCAAAACTATGAGAGGCAAAAACGTTGTTCTCATTTTCGAAAAAACTTCTACTAGAACACGTTGTGCTTTTGAAGTAGGAGCTCTTGATGAAGGAGCTAATGTTACTTATCTTTCAGGTTCTCAAATGGGGAAAAAAGAATCGATTGAAGATACAGCCAAAGTTTTAGCTAGATATTATGATGGGATTGAGTTTCGAGGTTTTAAACAAAAGACAATTGCTGAAATAGCTAAATATGCCAAAGTCCCTGTTTGGAATGGCCTAACCGATGAGTTTCACCCTACACAAATCTTAGCGGATATTTTAACTATTACAGAACATGTTAATAAACCTCTTCATAAAGTGAAGATGGTTTTTGTGGGCGATGCTAGAAATAACATGGGTAATTCTTTGATGATAGGTTCTGCTAAACTTGGTATGCATTTTGTGGGTCTAGCTCCTAAAGCATTCTTTCCTGAGAAAAAATTAGTTACTGAGATGCAAAAAGTAGCTAAAGAGACCAAAGCTAAAATTGAGTTTCATTCTAATATTAAAACAGCTGTTAAAGGAGCTGATGTTATCTACACAGATGTTTGGGTGTCTATGGGTGAAGAAGCTCAGATGGCTGATAGAATAAAGAAACTCAAAGCTTATCAAGTGAATATGAAAATGATTAAAGCAACTGGTAATCCTCACGTTAAATTTATGCACTGTCTACCTGCTATTCATGATATGAAAACCGATGTCGGGAAAATGGTACATAAAAAATTCGGCTTAAAAGAAATGGAAGTGACAGATGAGGTATTTAGAAGCTCTCATTCGGTGGTATTTGATGAAGCAGAGAACCGTCTACATACTATAAAAGCTGTTATGGTAGCAACGATTGGGGATGTCTAACGCAACTCCTTTATCTGCAGAGCTTTAGCGATCAGTCTAACTCGTTGATCTACAGTACCTTATTAATAGTATGATATTAATTCATTAGTTGTTATTAGTTTGTGTTAGTTAGTTTAAGATTGTAGTTAACTAATAATAATTTCTTGAATTTTAATGTTTTTTGTTGTATAATTTATTAACACGCTTAATAAAAAAATAACAAAAAACGTTATGAGTATACCACAAAATAATATACCAAATCCTTGTCCTTTCTTTACGTTTTTTACAGGTTTTTTAACAAAGAATCAGGAGACACTTCATAATGCTATGAATGGAGTAAAAGGAGGAGGGTTTGCAGCTTTAACAAGATTTGGTGTCTATCCTTTGGAAATTTATAGTGTAAGACAAGCCGCTGGTTTGTCAATGAGAGTGAGTCAAAGCTTCCAAGGAGCAGTGCCTAGCATGGGATTAAATTTTGCAAAACAAGGAGTAATGATTGGCTCTGGGGCAATAGTATATAAAAGATTCAAAGATCCTATTATTACGGGTTGTTTTATGGGGGCTGTTGAATCTTCGACTCATCCTGTAAATACTATTAGAACAGTAATGCAAACACAATGTATAGGTTTAAAAGAGTCCGTTGAATCTTTAGGCTTTTTACGTATCTATAATGGACTTCCAGCTGTAGTACTAAGAAATCAAGTATGGCAAGCATCGCAATTAGCAATATACAACTTTTTGAAAAGTAAAGAGGATTCACCTACTTATTCTTTGCTAAAAGGTGAAGTATCTGTATTGACAGCTTCTACAGCTTCCTTTCCTATGCAAAGAGTTTTTGTAGAACAAATGCAATCGAGAACTTCTTTTATTCAAGCTTTGAAAATAGTAAGCTCTCAGAAAAGTTATTTTAGAGGACTCTCTCCAGCATTAGCAAGAGTCTTGATTACTGGCTTAGCAATACCATATATTAATTCTCTAATCTTAGATCGAAACGAAGAATCTTAATATCAAGATTTGAATCTATTTAGCTTTAAAGTGAGTTCCCGTTTTACCTTTAATGGCATCTAAACATTTTTCTAAAGATGTGATGATGCCTTTTTTTCCGCCTTTTTCGATGAAGTTCATCATAGCTTTCACTTTAGGTCCCATGCTTCCTTTGGCGAATTGGCCCTCATCTAAATATTTTTGTGCTTTTTTCAAAGATAATTTATCTAGATTTTGTTGATTAGGTTGGTGAAAATTGATAGCTACTTGTTCAACATCTGTAAGAATAACATAAATATCAGCCCCTATTATACGAGCAAGACAGGCTCCCGTTAGATCTTTATCAATAACAGCTTCTACACCTTCCAATGTTCCATTTTTCTTTTTGATTACAGGAATACCACCACCACCACAAGCGACAATGATTTGTTTTTGTTGGAAGAGCTTTTTTATTGTAGCTCCTTCAACAATATCAATTGGTTGAGGGGAAGGAACAACACGCCTGTATCCTTTTCCTGCTTGATGAACCATATGCCAACGTTTCATTTTTTTTAGTTTGTCCGCTTCTTTTTCCGAGTAAAAAAGGCCTATTGGTTTTGTCGGATTTTTAAAAGCAATATCTTTTGCATTAACAAGTGTTTGAGTTAAGATAGTAACAGGAGTGAATTCTCCTTGTGTAATACGATGAAGCTCTCTTTGTATCATATAACCAATGAGGCCTTGACTTTCAGCGCCGCAAGCATCCAAAGGCATAGGAGGAAGTTTATCTTTGGCTATTTCATTTTTTAAAAGAATGGCGCCTACTTGAGGTCCATTTCCATGTGTAATGCCAACATGATAACCCTCTTCAATAAGCTTATGTATAAAACGGCAGGTATGTCTGACATGAAAAACTTGTTGATCGAATGTTCCTTCTTCTTTTGCGCGAAGAAGAGCATTGCCACCTAAAGCGATAAGTATTTTTTTTGCCATTATAACCCTCTATTAAGTGCACAGGTCATGCAATGAGCTCCACCAAAACCACCCGTTAGATTTTTCAAAATAAGAGGATAATGCTCAATGCCTGCTGCATACATTTCTTTTTTATGAGGGAAGACATTAGCTTCTTTTTTTAGAACTTCCCAATCTTTTTTTGCTTGTTCTAAAAGACGTTTATAACGAGTTGGCTGAGCTCTTGTTTTATCTTCTAAATTATCGATGATATCTTTTATGCCTTGCTCGATCTCAATGGCTAAGATTTTTTTGTCTTTTATGCAAAGGAAATTCGAAGCATAACAAAGCTGCTCCAACGTTGTAAGACTAATAAGATGCAGTTTTTTCTTTTTGATATAATTAAAAAGTGTTGTTTTTTCAGATGATTTTTTATAACCAACTCTTTGCTTATGATAAATTTCCACTTTTGCATGTTTCAAAAGAAGTTCACTTCCAATGACGATTTCTTTTCCTGCCACATTGAAGTATGTATCAAGGTGCATGTTAATCATAGGATCAGGTTGCCTAGCTGAAACTAAAGGATGCATCGGTTGGTGAACAACAGCGATTTCTTCATAATCAAAATCTAGCGCCATCAACTGATCAATAGCAGCTTGATTTGTTCTACTTCCGATACCAACAAAGGCAAAATTCCCCATAGGTATGAATTCGCCGCCCTCGATTGTTCCAGGATGTTTGATTTCAGCAAAAATTGGAATTTTAAGAACCTCTTCCCATAAAAATTTTGTAATTTGTGGTTCTCTATTTCTAACTTTACTATGAAGATTACAAAGAACAATTCCTTTATCTGTCATAAACTGTTGGTCACGCATGAAGAAAAGATTGGCGGTAGGTTGGTGGTTGCGATAATTTAAAACGCAAGTTTGTTCGCCTTTTTTAGAAATCTCAAAGGTAGGATTCAAAAGTAAAATATTGAAAAAATGTTGCTCATCTAAATATTTTTCTTCAGAAGTCATATTTTGCCAAATTTTAGCCACATCTTTTTTCGTTCCTTTAATGTCGATAGATTCATAAGCAAAATTAATCAGTTTTTGTCTAATATTTGGATTTTCATTAGCTGCGTCCAAAATTGTTTCTTTAAGATGAAAAACTTCAACGCCGAATTCTTTTTCTAAAGCATTGGCTAAATTGTCGTGTTCTTTGCGGGCTTGTGATTTACTAAAAGGTCTTTCATACAAAGAACCAGAAGGATTGAGAAGGCCGAAAAACATTTCAATTCCTGGTTTATGAATGAAGATTTTTCTAAGCGGAGCCCATTCAGCGTAAATTCTTCCGTCCATATTAACTTTCCTCTTTTGTTGGAGTTTTACCATAAATGCGATATGCCCACCCAAAGATTAAGGTGGCAAATACCGCTAAAGCTATAAAATCATAGGGCATTGTTAAATAACCTAATGGATCAATCCCTGTGAAGTTTTTAAAACAAAATTTGCTATCTCCAATAAATGAAATGATGACAATTCCGATAACATATATTGGAAACCAAAGGCTTTTTTTGAAAGGATGAGTTCTTTTAGTTTTTAAAAATAAAGACGCAGGATATCCAGTAAACAGTAGAAGTCCGCCAATAAGTGTCCATGGCCATGAAGCCCAGTAGACTAAAATGGTTGCTAAGACAAACCCAATTAAAGCAAACGTTTTTACTAAAGGTATTTTAAAAGGTCTTTTTATCTCAGGATCATTTTTTCTGAGAAGAACTAGGGCTAACATAGCAGCAGCGTATGGAACAATAACCGTAACAGATGCAATAAGAGCAACAGATGCAAAATGAGGTAGCGCTATCAAAATAATTGAAGAGAGAACGGAACTTAATAACAATCCTTTAGCTGGAGTTTTATATTTTGGATGTGACTCAGCCATTTTATTCCAAAAAAGATTATCTTTCGCCATAGCATGTGGCATACGTCCTTGTATTAAAACCCAAGTACCACCTGATCCTCCTGTTGCGATAATAGCTCCAACTGTTGCAATAGCTGCTAACCATGCAAGATTTAATCCTTTAGCTACATCGCTCAGTGGTGCTGATAGTATTTCTAAGGCTGACCAACCTTTATATGAAAGGTTAATGCTACCCCAATCAATCATACCAACAAATATGAGTGCTATTAAAAGATAAACAATGATGCTAATAATCATCGTTAGAATCATAGCTAGTGGTATTGTTTTATGTGGTTTTTCTATCTCTTCAGCTGGAACGACAATAGCTTCAAATCCTGTATATGACCAAAAGAACATGGTTACAGCAAGAGTAACTCCAGTCATGCCAAATGGAAGAAAAGGAGTAAAGTTTGTTGTTTTGGTAAAGAAAAGACCGACAACAAAAAACAAAAGAAGAGGTATTAACTTACCAATTGTTGTGACTAAACTATAAATACCGCCGTATTTAACACCTTTGATATTGATGAAGGTAAAGATCCAAAGGAAAGCTAAAGCTATAGCTATTCCCCATGGAGTTAAAGTTCCTGCAACAGCCAAACCAGGTATATAAAAACCTAAATAAACAACGAAGATATCGATAATAGCAGCTGTACCTACAAAGAGATAAATAAAATAACCCCATCCCATCAAAAAGCCAATGAAGTTACCCATGGCAAGTCTTGGGAAAGCGTAAGGACCTCCTTCTATAGAATAAGTAGCTCCGAGCTCGGCGTAACCTAGCGCGAAGAAGATAGAAATCAGTCCTGATATAATAATAGCTAATATTAATCCTGGACCTGCGACAGCTCCCATAGCAGCTGGCAGTGCGAAAATACCAGATCCAATAATACTTCCTAGCCCGATACCAAGTAGAGTGTAAATGCCAATATGTTTTTTAACTTCAGTTTTTTCCATAATCTTTGCCCCCTAAATTTTCAGAATAAATTTTTCTATTATTTCTGGCGACTTTTTTTCTTGCTATTAGAAACTTTACTTTTTATTCTTTTTTCATCTTTTAAATTTATTGAGACAAAATATTTATGAAAATTCTTTTTAAATTTCTTTTTGTTTTTATTTTTTTTAACTTATTTTCTTCTCAACCAGATTATAGTTATTCTGTGGTGAAAGTACTTGTTACTAAACAGCAATATTCTTATGAAGTACCTTGGCAAGCTCCTTCTCAATGTTTATGTTCTGGGTCGGGTTTTTTAATTGAAGATGGATATATTTTTACTAATGCTCATGTTGTAGCTAATGCTGCAACGATTCATGTGCAAAAAAACAAAGAAAGCATTCCATATGATGCAACGATTGAATATGTTGATCATGATTGTGATTTGGCAGTCCTTAAAGTTGTAGATAAAAGTTTTTATAATGAAATGAAACCTTTAGAGCTCGCTGATGAAGTTTTTATTGGAGAAAAACTACGAGTTGTTGGATTTCCTATGTAGGGGATTAATCTGTGTTTAACGGAAGGAATCACTTCTAGGGAAGAGAGATATAGATATGGGCATAGCGGAAAAGAATTTGATGTTATTCAGATTGATTCCACAGTTAACGGGGGTAATAGCGGAGGCCCAGCAATTTCTCAGAAGGAAGGAAAAGTTCTAGGAGTTGTGCATCAAGCAGCAGAGACAGGGCAAAATGTCAATCATATTATTCCTATTAGAATGGTTAAGCATTTTATTAAAGAAATAAACGAGCAAGCTTATTTTGGATTTCCAGAATTAGGTCTAGAAATCCAACCTCTTCTTAATCTTAGCCTTCAAAAATATTTAGGATTAAAAGATGATAAATGTGGAGTTTTAATCAAATCGATTGATTTTGGATCTTGTGTAGAAGGAATTTTGTTTCCAGGAGATATTCTTATTGAAGTGGATGGTTATCAAATAAGAAATGATGGAACTATAAAAGTTAATGGCAAAGTAAGAAATCTTGCTAGTTTTTTAAGCGATAAATTTTATCAAGAAAAAATTAAAGGTGTTGTTTTAAGAGATGAAAAGAAGCTTTTTTTAGAGATTCCTATTATTAAATCTAAAGAATTAGAGCAATCCTTGGTTCCACTAAAGCAATATGATTGTAAGCCAACATATTTTGTTTTGGGAGGTATCGTTTTTCAACCTTTGAATGAGAATTTTCTCCATCATTTTTACATTAATCATGGATATATTCCTGCTGATTTAAGATATTATTATTGCTATGGGAAGAAAAGCGAAGACAAAACTGAAGTAATTTTTATTAACCGAGTCCTTTCAGACGGTATCAATTTTGGATATGGAAATCTGGCATTGAGCATTATTAGTGAAGTGAATGGTCAAAAAATCAAAAACATGAAAGATTTGGTTTCCATTATTGATGACACGAAAGAGGACTATTATATTATTACAACTGAGAAAGGTGAAAAAATTATTTTAGATAAAAAAGAAGTAAAAGAACGTCAAAAAAATATTTTTAATAAATATGAGCTTGATTCAGATAGATCTGATGATTTAAAACCAAATAAACAATTTAATTGGCTATCATTTTTTAGAGGAAACGCTTAATAAAAATACTTGGCAAAAAACAATTGAAACACATATATTCTTGGGTAAATATTTGATAACGAACGGCTATGAAAATGAATCATAAACATAAAACTTATATGCCTACGAAAGAAGAAGCAGAAAAGAAGCTAACCTGGTTACTTTTCGATGCTACTGACAAAACGCTTGGACGTTTTGCTTCTGAAGTAGCAAAAATTTTAAGAGGCAAACACAAGGTTGACTTTACTCCTCATGTCGATACAGGTGATGGCGTGATCATCATCAATGCAGAGAAAATTAAAGTGACAGGGGAAAAGGAAGCCAGAAAGACATATCGCTATTATACAGGACATATCGGCGGTCTAAGAGAAGTGGACTATCGGACAATGAAGCAGAAAAATCCTACGTATATTTTGGAACATGCGATAAAAAAGATGATGCCAAGGACAAAACTTGGGAGAAAACAGTTAAAAAAGCTTCGAATCTTTGTTGGAAATGAACATAAGATGGAGGCACAAAACCCGATAGTAGTAAATATTTAATTGAATGGATTAACTTATGGTACGCAAGAAAAAGAATGAAGATATTATTGGAATCGGAAGAAGAAAAACAGCAGTAGCTTCGGTCCGACTTCGCAAGGGAAAAGGCAAGATTGATGTGAATGGAAAAGACTTTGAAAATTACTTTGCTTCTCAGCAACAAAGAAATTTAATTACATTTCCACTTGAAAAATTTTCTTCAACAAGTAAATATGATATTTTTATGCGTCTCAAAGGTGGCGGCTTACAAGCCCAAGCAGAGGCAGCAAGATTAGGAATAGCTCGTGCTTTAGTAAAGCAAGATGAAGATTTAAGAGGCGAGCTGAAGGAATTGGGATTATTAAGAAGAGACCCTAGGAAGAAAGAAAGGAAGAAATACGGTCTCGCAAAAGCTAGAAAAAAATTCCAATTCTCAAAACGTTAATAAAATTTTTTTCTTCCTCCTTGTTTATCAACAAAAGAGCTCTTGGAAGATTTTCTTCCAAGGGCTTTTTTTTAATACTGCAGGGCTAAACTTAGATAAAAGTTCATCGATTGATAGCGAAGCTTAGAAAGACGTGGTTTGAGAGTAAAGCTGTTATTTGTGCGGATATTATTTTCGATGATATAGCCTCTATATTCATCTTTGATATTTCCTGAAAAGATTCTAAAGTGTTCATATTGAAAGCCAAGTCCGAAGAAAAACCATCTATTTATTCCATATCTGATTCCAAGGTCTAGAAAATGACCATCTGCTGGTTTTGATGATTTTTGTTTTTCTTTATAGAAAAGCATTTTTGAACTAGTAGCTGTAGTGACGTTTTCATCTATAAGGTAATAGGTGGTGTAATTCGCCGGTCCAATTAGATATTCATAAGATGCTAATAGATTCCAATTGGCATGAGGATCGATAAGAAAAATCAAATCTAATCCAATAAGAGGACTATAAAAATGACATTTTATATCATTAAAAGGGAAGATTGTGCCGGTAGCCAGAGTCGTTAGGTTTTGAGCTCTAAAAGGATAAGGAGATATTTTCTCTCTTTTAAAAGTAAGATCTGTGAAAGCAAAGCCTAACTTTGGTTGCAAGACAATAGCTCCGAGCCTGTAATGATATCCTAGTTTTGTTTTGATGTTCCATTTAAAGCTATCGCTGTCATATTTAAAACTTGCAGGAGCTGACAGAGTGAAAGGTCTTTCTCCAACAGGAGCTAGAAGATTTATATGGCTGCTGTGAGAAGATCCAAATGCGAAACTTCCTTGAAACTGTAGCAAAATACATTCCACAAAAAGACTTTGTAGATCGAAGCTAAATCCCATGCTATCGATGTTTTTAATTTTTTCTCTATATAGTGAATTTACCTTTGAATCGTTAATAGAAGAGCTGAAATCTCCTCTTTGGTACGAAAAAGAGAACAAGACGTAGCTAGGCCCAACTTCATAAGGATAAGCCTCTAAGGAAAAAATAATAACAATTAATAGAACAAGTTTTTTCATATTTATTTATGTCTTTATATCTTTTAATTATCAGAACAAAAGGTTTTGTTTCAAATATTTTAGTTGATTGAAATCATTAAGCTTATTATCTAAAGAATTATACTATTAGTAGTTTTTATATATGATAGACCTACAAAAAAAGCATAAAAGACGTCGTTTTGTTTCATTTTCTTCTTTAGATGAAAAGAAGATATCTCTTTCTACGAAGGATCTTTCTCCTCATGGTGTTTTTTTTGGTGGTGTTATATTGCAGGCAGTTGATGAGATAGCAAGAAAAGTAGCTCAGACACATGCGGAATTTGCGCTCGAAGATAAAGGAATAGATTTTGTACGTTTCTACAACTCTGTCAAAAAGGGCGATATACTTGTTTGCTATGCATCCATTAATAAAGCCTGGAAGTATTCATTAGAAGTTGGGATAAAAGTAATAGCTGAAGATTTTCGTCTTTTAGATAAGAAAAAAATCCTTTCCGCTTATTTTACCTTTGCTATCAATGAAAACGAGCAAAAGGGTGAAACCCTTCCAATGATAGTTCCTCAAACGAAAGAAGAGAAAAAAAGATATATTGCTGCCGAAAAAAGAAAACTACTTCGTTTTGGACCCTTTTCTAAGCGTTAGTCTTTTTCATAAAGAAAAATACCCAATAGCCACTAAAAAACATGCCAGGCAAGCCAACAGCTAAAAAAGGTGAAAAGACTTGGTTTTCTCCTAAAATCACCGCTGCTTCCATAAGTGTGTAAAAAGCAATTAAGCTAAACAGTGAAATAGACGTTAAAAAGAATACAGAAATTTGTCTACGCACACAAAAAGGGATAAGCCCTAAAACGATGAGCAAGGGAAATATGGCTATTTCAAGTTTAAAAAGCAGATTGGATAAAGATCCATATTTTTCATCAATAGATGAGATGTTGATAAAAGAAGATATAAATAAACTAAGAAGGGAACGGTTTTCATAAGGAGAAGCTTGGACATCTTTATGAAGATGCAGTTTGTCGAAAGAAAAAGATGCTAAGGCATCTGTTTTCATAAAGCCTTTGTTTTTCGCTTTTTTTAATATGTCGATATATGAAGCTTTTGGCTTTTTTATACTCAGATCAAGTGTTTTCATGTGCCAGATTTCATTTTTTGATTTTATCCAAAAGACATCGTGGAATAAGTTTTTATTGTCCGGATCCTTGTGATAGATGAATTTAGAGCCGTCGTCAAGTAGGCTAACAGATAAGCGGAGATTGTTTTTCATTTTTTTTCGTTTCAAATGAAGCGTTTGAAATTTATCGATATAGTTTTGTGCTGATGGGTGTAGATATTGATTATTGATAATGTTTATCGCAATAAAAGCAATAGCGATAACAAAAAAAGGTTTAGAGAGATCGACAAGAGAAATACCAGCCATTCGAAGAGCTGTAAGTTCATTATGTAGATTCATTGAACATAATACTTTAATCATTGAAAGAAGAAGAGCTAAAGGAAGAAGAAGGGAAAGTCTAATGATAAAATGTTGAAGGTAAAAGTATAAAAGCTCGAAAACGGAACAATGACTATAAGCAACAAGTCTTCCACTTTGAGTGGAAAGGTCGATAACGACGTAAACTAAGTAAAGTCCGAGTAAGAAGAAAAAGATATATTTTAGTGTTTCTTTGAGAAGCAGTTTTTGCCAAATTTTAAGCTTTATCATTTATTCGATTCCTCTTGCTATATTGTTTAACGCTTGCTTGGAAGCGAAGAAAACACCTGCTTGAGGTATTAGATAAATGATAGCCGTAAAAATAGGATAGTTATTAAATGCCTTGCCGATGGAAAAGCTAAGAAGTATTAATAGGGCCATACCAGCTGCAAAAAGAGTTTTTTTCTTAGATGGAGTACGGCTAATTTCAATACCAAAGCTAGCTCCAAGTAAAGTGAATGTAAAAGCAGCAAAAGCTAGTGAAAAACGGCGGGAAATCTCAGAAATTAAAAGTAAAATAGCATCTTTTTTTACAGTAGAGAGCTTTATTTTTGCAATCAGCATCTTCATTGGCATATAAGATGGATTGAGCGACCAATGAGGAGATTTCATAATCTGTGAAAGGCCTTCTGCATCTGTTGTGATTTGATTTTGATTTTCTATTATAAGGTGATCAAAGCTATCTTCTTTTGCGGAGGGAAGATGTGAAATTATTGATACATTTTTCCCGATTAAAGATCCTGAGTCATGTTTGAGATATTCAGCATAGAGCAAATTTAGTCTGTTGTTTGATCTGTTGGGAAGGATACAAAGTACATCTTTTGCTCTTTTTGAAGAGATGCTTCTCATATCGAGATATGTTTTTTTGAGCCTTGATAGATTTTTTCTTTGTAGAAGAACGATCGGGCTAAATGAGCTTTTTTCAAAAAGCATTCTTTTTGATTTTTCCCTACAATATGGTGTGAGTTCTGATGATATAACTAAATTAACGATAAACAAAAGAAAAGCAGAGAAAAGAAGGGGAGTAAAAAGTTTGCGAATGGAAATCCCGCAAGATCTATATGCTGTTAATTCATGAGAATGACTCATTTTTTGAAAAAGGATAATGGAAGCTATCAAACATGATATGGGAATGGCAATCGGAAGCATGAAAGGTATTTGATAAATAGCAAATTTAAGTACGGAAGAAAATGAGAATGAAAGTGCAGCGAAACGGCCAATTTCTTTAAGTCTTGTAACTATAAGAATGGAGATAAAACCACATATAGAAAGAGAGAAAAATTTAAAAAATGATTTTAAAATGTAGCGCCAGAAAACTGGTATAAAAGAAACCATAAATAAGATAAAATTTTCTTCTTTATAGGCTACTATACACTTAACTATGGAAAAATTTGAAGGAAACAATTGAAAGATTTACTTTTCTTATATACCTCAAAATTTTTAGATCTACATCTTGATAGATCAAAACCTCTCTTGCTAGCCTTTTCAGGAGGTTTTGACTCGACAGCTCTTTTGCATCTTTTGCTTCGTTATAAAGAAGAAAAAGAGATTGATTTGCATATTGCTCATGTCGATCATGGATGGAGAGATAAGAGTTATGATGAAGCTAAAAAATTAGAAGAAATAGCTCACAGTCATAAGCTAGTTTTTCATATGAAAAAATTAGCAGAGGTTCCTAAGAAGAATAAAGAAGATATTTGTCGAAGAAAGAGATACGAGTTTTTTTCACAGCTTTGTCAAAAAATACCTTTTCAAGCGCTATTGTTGGCACATCAAGCAGATGATGTAGCTGAAACAGTATTGAAAAGAATCCTTGAAGGGGCTCATCTGATTAATCTTTTTGGTATGAAAGAAATTTCTACCAATAACGGTCTTTTTATTTGGCGTCCTCTTTTACAATTTCCAAGAAAAGAGATTGTGAGTTATTTGAAAGAATACAATTTATCTTGTATTGATGATGAGACGAATACAAGTCCTCTTTATTTACGCTCGAGGATGAGAAGTAGTATTTTACCCTTTCTTAGTAAAGAATTTGGCAAGGAAGTTACTAAGAATCTGTGTCTTTTGGCTGAAAGATCGAGAAATCTTCAACAATATTTAGATGAGAAGGTGTTAGATTCCAAGAATAAGGTAATAAGAGGCCCTCTTGGGTTATATTTACCTGAGTCTTCTCATAGCTTTTTAAAACTTTTTGAAAAGCTTCATCTCGTAAAATCGATTTTACAAGAGGAAAATATTGAGATTTCCAGAAATATTTTAGAAAAAATTGTTTTAGCTTTAGATCTTTCTTCTAAAACTCATAATTTTTCTTTAAAAGATGCTCAGATAATAGTGGATAAAAGAAGAATGTTTATTTTTTTAAGGCCGCTTAAAAACGCACCCGCTAATGCTATACAACTGAAAGAAGGAGAAAATTACTACGGTTCTTGGAAAATTACCATGACCAAAGAGGTATCTGATTTATCTTTAGAAGGTTGGGAGAATGTCTGGAAAGGAGAAGCGAGGCTTTTACTTCCTGAAGGCAAGTATCAGTTGAGCTTAGCTCAAATAGAAGGGAAATATCTTTTTTCAAAGTTAAAAAAGGATTGGAATGAGAAAAGGGTTCCTCATTTTATGCGCCAACACTTGCCTATAGTATTTAGCAACAATGACATAGTTTATGATTTTGCTTTTAAAAAAGACAAAGATAAAAAAGCGATTTCACCTTATTATATAGTGAGTTTGCAACTAATTAAATAATTAATTTGAATAGGTTTTCTTATATTTTAAATGTTTAAAATATATTTTAATATTAAAAAACCCCCGTTTTTGTTATATAATTAAATAAGGAGGAGGATGTTTTCTCTTATCCTTAATACTTTTTATCTTCTTTACTTAAAAAGGGATAAGATGATTAAATTTTCTCTTAACCGTGAGGTAATAAAGTCGTAATGTTTAGAAGAGATAATAGACCACAAAAAGAAGGGAAAAAACCCTTAGGAAATTTTTGGCTTTTTGTTTTTGCGATACTTTTAATATTTTTTGCTGTTCAGTCATTAACTGGAGATGGCAAAGCTAAAGTATCCTTTTCGCATCAATTGCAACACCTTGTGAATTTGGATCTTATCGATCCAACTCACAGTTATAAGGTCGCACAAAATGATAAATTAGTGACTTTTTCAGGTAAATTTAGAACACAGCTTCCTGAAGATGCAAAACAACGCTTTGAATATCTACAGCTTTTGAATCGTGAACATGATTTGAAAACTGAAAAAGTTCATCTCCAAGATGAGATGAAAAAGCAAAAACAGCAGATAGCTAGTACAGCTAAGTGGTTTTTAGAGATAAGTGGGATGGATATTCCCGCTGAGGGCTTTGTGGTTATATCACCACTTTACGACACACCGGAAAAACAGAACTCTATTGTTATATCGCCTCAAGCGGTTACAGCCCATAATGAGTTAACCTTTAATGGATTAAAGCAAGATTTTCAAAATATTAAGAATTATCCTACTGAGACGACAGTACAACAATATACAAATAAGCTTTCTACGCTTCTTCAATATTATAGGTCTCCCAATTTAGGTATTGGGAACTCAGATATGAAGCAAAAGCTCAAGGAGCAGCATGAGAATCTTCTAAAACAAACGACGATGCAAGGTCGTTTACAGGCTTGCGATGCAGCTTTGGTGGAACTGACAGCTATTACTTCAAGTTTAAAGAGCGAAAAGGATCATGCTCGTCTAACTCAGCTGAGGCCTGTAAGGAATTATTTAGAAAATCTTAACAGGTTTGGTGTTGTAGAACAGCAGCTTGAGAATAACACGGCATTATATGAAAAGGCTAAAACGAAAGTCGCAAATGTAAGATGGTTTTATGGTAATAAAGAGCTTTCCACAAAGTCTTTAGAAAAACAAGATGTTGAAAACTATAGTAATTGGTTTGCTGGAGCTAAACAAGAGTGGAACAATTTTTCAACGAACAAAGGTCTTTCATTTAAAGTACCATCTCAACCATTGAACCTCATACTGGAAAAAAGATTTCCATCACAAGAACCATCACCAGGTTATATGGGATATCTTCCTATGATAGCTTTAGGTGTTCTTTTATTGTTTTTACTCTATTTCCTTTTTGCTCGTCAGATGAAAGGAGTAGGATCATCTGCAATGAATTTTGGGAAATCTCCGGCTAAGCTTTTAACGAAAGAAGCTATCAATGTGACTTTCAAAGATGTAGCGGGAGCAGATGAAGCAAAAGAAGAATTAGAAGAGGTAGTAGGATTTTTAAAAGATCCTCATAAATATACAGCTTTAGGAGCGCGTATTCCAAAAGGGGTACTTCTAATAGGAGCTCCAGGAACTGGAAAAACTCTAGTTGCAAAAGCTGTTGCTGGAGAGGCGGATTGTCCATTCTTTTCAATATCGGGTTCGGATTTCGTTGAGATGTTCGTCGGTGTTGGAGCTTCTCGTATAAGAGATCTTTTTGATACAGCTAAGAAAAACGCTCCTTGCATAATTTTTATTGATGAGATTGATGCAGTGGGTCGTCAAAGAGGAGCAGGCATAGGCGGTGGACATGACGAAAGAGAGCAGACATTAAATCAGCTGCTTGTAGAAATGGATGGGTTTGATACGAAACAAGGGGTCATATTGATGGCTGCTACGAACCGTCCTGATATTTTAGATAAAGCTCTTCTAAGACCTGGTCGTTTCGATAGAACTGTGACACTAGATCTTCCTGATGTTAAAGGCAGGTGTGAGATTTTAAAAGTTCATGCAAGAAGAATCAAAATTGATCCGACTGTGAATTTAATGGATATAGCTCGCATTACTCCGGGAGCATCAGGTGCTGACCTCGAAAACATTTTAAATGAAGCAGCTCTATTAGCTGCTAGAAGAGGTAGATCGGCTGTTACTATGGCGGAGGTTACCGAAGCTTCAGATAAAGTAAGATTCGGAAAAGAAAGACGCTCTTTAGAAATGAATGAAGAAGAGAGAAAATCTACAGCTTATCATGAGTCAGGTCATACTATTGTAGGTCTAAAAGTTAAATACGGCGATCCTATCGATAAAGTTACAATCATGCCTAGGGGCTTTGCTCTTGGAGCTACTCATTTTATGCCGAAGAAAAATCGTCTCAGTTATTGGAGGCGTGAGGTTGTAGATCAACTAGCTATTCTTATGGGTGGAAGAGCCGCTGAAGAGACTTTCTTAAATGATATGTCGTCAGGAGCTCAACAAGATCTTTCTCAAGCCACAAAACTTGCTCGTGCGATGGTTTGTGAGTGGGGGATGAGTGATCTTGGAGTTATTGCTTATGAAGAAAGGAATAACGGAGGAGCCTATTTAGGACTGACATCATTTCATGAGAAGAACTACTCTGATGAAACAGCGAAGAAAATTGATGGTGAGGTTTATAAGCTTTTAGAAGAAGCTCATCAAAGAGCGAAGACAATCGTTGAAGAAAATAAAGATGTCATCGAGCTTATGGCAGACATGCTCGTTGAGTTTGAAACTCTAGACAAGCAAGATGTGCAAGAGATTTTAGATGGTAAATGGAATGTAGAAGAAAAACGTTCTCGCATGAAATTAGCCGATGATCTTCATAAGAAAGTTCAGCCACCACCTCCACCGAAAAAGGAAAAGAAACAAAAGCCAATGGATACAGGTGAAGGCACTCTTCCTGATCAAGCTTAAATTAAAATAAAAAAAAGCTATTTCTTAAAGTGATAAGAAATAGCTTTTTTTATGAGTGATTTTTATGCGTTTTCTTTTTCTAGAAGAACTTTATGGCTGATACGTACTTGACCTCTATCGTTTATATCGATTACTTTCACTTCTAGTGTATCACCTTCTTTAAAGAGCTTTTCTAGATTATCAACTCTTGAATGAGAAACTTCAGAGATATGGCAAAGTCCTTCTTTTCCGCCGCATAGTTCTACAAAAAGACCAAAGGGACGAATAGAAGTAATTCTACCTTTATAGACTTTTCCAATTTCTACTTCGTCTGTCAGATAATGAACAATTGCTTTTGCTTTATCTAAAGCTTTTTGATCGGCAGAAATGATTTGGACAATACCGTCGTCATTAATATCAATATCTACTCCAGTTTCATCAATAATAGCTCTGATTTGTTTTCCACCCGGTCCGATAACAGTCCCAATTTGAGACTGACGAATTTGAATAGTTTCAATTTTAGGTACATATTTTGATAATTGAGATCTTGGTTTTGGATATGCTTCTACCATTTTATTTAGGATATGTACTCTACCTTCTTTAGCTTGAGATAAAGCCTCTTTCATAATATGAAGAGTTATTCCTTCTACTTTAATATCCATTTGGAAAGCTGTGATGCCTTCTTTATCTCCAGTGATTTTGAAATCCATATCACCAAGGGCATCTTCTGTTCCTAAAATATCAGATAAAATGGTGAACTCATCATTTTCTAAGATAAGCCCCATTGCAATACCTGAAATAGGTTTTTTGATAGGAACACCAGCATCCATAAGAGCGATGCAACCACCACAAACAGAAGCCATAGAAGAAGAACCATTAGATTCAGTGATATTAGACTCCAATCGGATAACATAAGGGAATTCAATTTGATCAGGCAAAACCATAGCAAGAGATCTTTCTGCTAGTTTTCCATGACCAATTTCTCTTCTTCCTGGAGGACCTGATCTACCTACTTCTCCAACAGAAAAAGGAGGGAAATAGTATTGTAGATAAAACTTTTCTGTTCCTTCTTCGTGTATAGTTTCATAGCGCTGACCCATCGTTTCTCCACCTAGGGTGCAAACGGCTATAGCTTGTGTTTCACCACGTGTAAAGAGACAACTTCCATGAGTTCTACCAAGCAGATCAGCTTGAATGGAAATAGGACGTATTTCATTGAATTTTCTTCCATCAATACGTTTTTCTTGTTTTAAAATCATATCTCTCATCATTTGAGAAGAGATATTTTTAAAGACAAGATTTAAATCTCTTTTTGAGTATTTCGGGTCTTCATCATTGCAGAGCTCTTCTAGTAGTTTCGCTTTAATTTCTTTAAAGTTTTTTTCTCTTTTCTTTTTGTCACTGATAGTGAGAGCGTCTTTAATTAATGGAATGCAGATTTTTTCAACATCTTCTTTAATATTTTCAGGAAATTTATAAAGAACATCAAAGTTTTTCTCTTTACCGATCTCTTCTTGCCATTTTGATAGCGCTTGGCAAATTATTTTAATGCTGCTGTGGCCATATTCGATTGCAGATAGTACTTCTTCTTCAGTTAAAAAGTCGCAAAATCCTTCAATCATTAAAATAGCACTTTCAGTTCCTGCAAGAACAAGATCTAGAGTAGATTTTTTTTGCATCTCTTTACTTGGGTTAATAACAAATTTGTTATCAACTCTTCCTACTCTTACTGCTCCTATTGGTTTAGTAAAAGGAATATCAGAAAGTATTAAAGCGGCAGAAGCTGCGCAAATACCTAAAACATCAGGTGTATTAACTCCATCGTATGAATAAACATAAGAAAGCACTTGCACTTCGCTATAAAAACCTTCTTCAAAAAGAGGTCTTATCGATCTGTCGATAAATCGAGATGTTAAAATGTCATGAGCTGTTGGACGCCCTTCGCGTTTAATAAATCCGCCAAGTGTTTTACCCGCAGATGAGAATTTCTCCTGATAATCAACTCTTAGAGGAAGAAAATCTATTTCTTCAGATGCTTCTTCTTTAAAACAAGCTGTTGCTAAAACAGAAGTGTCACCAGCGTGTAGAAAAACAGAGCCATTGGCTTGTTTCGCGATCACGCCAGTTTCTAAAATAATTTCTTGATCTTCTAATTTAATAGTAATCTTTTTTTGATCCATGAATATGAAGTCTCCTTCGATAAATATTTGGTAATGATTTTTTGAGAAGGGAAGATAGAAAACCAGAAAGAAAGGCTTAAATATTTTTTATTTTTTAAATCTTTTTTTCTGCTCTCTATCTATCTCCTCATTAAACAAAAAAGCCGGCTTTTAGCCGGCTTTACAGTAAAATTTTTACTTTCTTAATTTCAATTTTTGAATTAGGGTTTGATATCTTTTGGTATCGGTAGAATTGAGATAATCGAGTAGCTTTCTTCTTTGCCCTACAAGCTTTAAAAGAGCCAGTCTTGATGAATGATCTTTAGGAGCCATTTTTAGGTGCTCGGTTAGCTCAGCAATCCTTTCTGTGAGTATTGCGATTTGTACATCGGCAGAACCGGTATCTTTTTCGTGAAGTTGAAATTTTTTTGTGATTTCTTCTTTTGTTCCTTTATCTAACGACATGCTT
>Ga0180437_10003646_pt1 | contig 22673 bp, 19 predicted proteins | sample SS_ome_4_FD_132410 | JGI IMG/M metagenome (GOLD analysis project Ga0180437, IMG submission 132410) | Hypersaline lake sediment archaeal communities from the Salton Sea, California, USA - SS_3_D_1 metaG | ecosystem: Environmental > Aquatic > Non-marine Saline and Alkaline > Hypersaline >...
AATTTCCTTTATGGGTTACCCAAAGGTTGAATGTGCGTTTAGATCGGTTGTGGGCGGGGGACCGCCCGATCAAGTTCATATTGGGTAGCGTGTTGGTCTTGGGGGTTCTGGCCCGTCTGGCGCCCATCGCTACCAACCGCTTCCACCAAGACGAGGCTCTCTACAGCACCTGGGCCCTATATATTGCTACGGGGCGGGACACGCTGCTCAATGGCTTTCCGGTGGACAAGCCGCCCCTTTTCCTCTATACCCTGGCCTTGTTCTTCAGGCTCTTGGGCCCTTCGGAGGTAGTGGCCCGCCTGCCAGGGGTGTTGGCCAGCACGGCCAGCGTGGCTCTGGTGTACCATCTGGCCCGGCGGTTGTACGGCCGCCCCACGGCGTTAGTGGCTACGGCCTTGATGGCCCTCTCGCCCTTTAACATCCTCTTCGCCCCCACTGCGCTCACGGACCCGCTGCTGGTCGCCCTGGTGCTGGGAGCTCTGTGCCTGGCTGTGGAGAGTCGCTGGACCTGGGCGGGGGTCATGGCCGGACTGGCCGCCGCCACCAAACAGCAGGGCCTTTTCTGCCTGCCCCTCGTCGTCGGGGTGGGGCTGGCCGGGGCCGCAGCGGGGGCTAACCACCTGTCTCGCTCCGGCTGGATTGTAAATCCAGCCAGAGCGCCGGATTGCAAATCCGGCGGGAGCGGACAGCGGTGGAGGACCTACGCCCTCAACGACGGTCCGCACTTTGTCCTGGGGTTCCTGGTGGCGGTGGCTCCGGCCATCCTTTGGGACCTGGTTCGCAGCCAGCGGCCCGGCTTTTTGCAACAGAGCGCCCTCAGCTACGGCGGTTTGGCCTGGGTCGCTCCCTCCCAATGGCTGGAACGAGGGCTGTGGTGGGTGGACCTTCTGTGGTACGTCACCGCCTCGCGCCCCCTCAACTTCCTGCTGGTGATCGGTGTGCCTCTTTTGCTGCTCTGCGGTTTCCTCTGGCAGAGGCGGGAAAGAGAAACTTTAGTTGACATAACTCTCAGCAGCTTTGGACTCTTTTTCCTGGCCCCGCATCTGGTGCTCGATTTTCAGGTTTGGGACCGGTATCTGCTGGGACTGGTGCCTGTTGTGCTGCTTTTGCTGGCGCGGGTCCTGTGGCAGACCAGCGATGGGCTGGTGGAACTGGCGTCGGCAGGATGGACACGGTTGTCACTTCGCCTTCCCCTTGGCTGGGGGAAGGCCGGGATAGGGGTGGTTGTGGCTCTCTTTCTGGTGGCGACGCTGTACCGGCCGGCGCAGGATGCAGCCAACAGCCGCTTTCCCATCGGCGGGGACCAGGGGGCCTACCAGGGCATCGAGAACGTGGCCGACTATTTCCGGGGCAACGTCGGAGCCGGGGCGACTCTCTACCAGCGCTGGCTTGGCTGGCACCTGGCCTTCTATATGTTCAACTACCCCTACGATTTCCAATGGTACGACTCGCCCCAGCAATTGGCCGCCCACGCCAGTCAAGTCACGGGCCCCTGCTATCTGGTGGCCCCCGGTTGGAAGTCGGTAACGGAGGAGAAGGTGGCCCTGGGCGAGAAGGGCCTGAGCTTGCATCCCGTCTACCAGACCTATCGCCACGACGGCAGTGTGTCTTTCACCATCTACAAAGTTGAGGAGGCAAGGAGAGGGTAGTGTTTTGTCAAGGTTATTGTGATGGCCTTGTCATTCTGAGGAGCGAAGCGACGAAGAATCTCGTTTTTGGTAAACAAGCGCTCTGCCATACAGAGAACGAGATTCTTTGCCTCCGCTACGCTTCGGCTCAGAATGACAACACATCAATTTAGAGCTGACAGCGCAGCAGGAAGCATCCATGTGCAACCGTTTCGTCACCAAGATTCGGACCGGCTGGACAGACCTGGGTATGGCCGTCGTGCTGCTGACCCTGGCCGTGGCCTTTTTCTGGAAGATTGCCCTGACCAACCTCGTCCTGGTGGGCGTGGATGTCTTTACCTACTTTACCCCCTTCAAAGCCTACGCCGCTAGAGTCTTGCGGGCGGGGCGCCTCCCCCTCTGGAACCCTTACCTCTTCATGGGGGTGCCCTTTCTGGCTAACATCCAGACGGCTGTACTCTATCCTCTCAACCTCCCCTTGATCTGGCTCTCTACCCCCAAAATGGTGGCCTATTCCATCGTCCTCCACATCTTCCTGGGTGGCCTTTTCGCCTACCTCTATGCCCGTCTCTCGCTTGGCCTGAGCCCTTTTGGGGCCCTGGTGACGGCCATGGTTTTTGCTCTCAGCGGTTTCCTGGGCGCTCGGGTGGAGCACCTCACCCACCTGAACGTCTATATTTGGCTGCCGCTGCTGTTTCTGCTGTTTGATCTCGCCTGTCCTCACCACTACTCTAACAGGGAGAAGGAACTTAGCTCCCCCTCCCTGCCAGGGAGGAGGGGGCTGGGGGGAGGGTCGCGCCCATTCCTGCCCGCTCTGGCGGGGCTTGGTCTGGCTATCGCTTTGCAGTTCACCGCTGGACACCTTCAGGCTTCGTACATCAATCTTTTCGCTCTGGGCTTGTACGCCTTGCTGGCACCCTTGCGAAGGTTGCGAATAAAGCCTTCGCAAGGGTTCAACCTTGGATGCAATCTGCTCATTTACGTCCTATCCGTGGGCGTCGGCGTAGCCCTGGCTGCCGTTCAACTCCTGCCCAGCTATGAGCTCTCGCGCCTTTCCATCCGCAGCGGGGGATTGCCCTACCGGGAAGCGGTCTCTTTCTCCCTCAGACCTCACCTGATTCTGTATTCGCTGCTGCCCACTTTCGGGGAGGACCTGAGCCAGGTCTTTGGCGGGGAGTCCTTCAGCGAGTACGTGGGCTATGTGGGGGTGTTGGCGTTGTTTCTGGCTCTGGTCGGCGTCCTGGGCCAGTGGCGTCGTCGCCGCACTCCTTTCTTTGTCTTTCTGGGCGCTCTGGGACTCTTCTTGGCTCTGGGCCTGGCCAACCCAGCCTATTTCATCTTTTACAAGTTGGCGCCCGGCTTCTCCCTCTTCCGCGCCCCGGCCCGCTGGCTGTATCTCTACACCACGGCAGCAGCCGTGCTGGCCGGCTTGGGGGCCGACTTTTTGGCCCGTTCCCTGCCTGAAAAAGCGCGGATTGCGGAATACGGAAAAGCCCAAGGGCTCGCCCGTTGGCTGATACGCCGTGTCCTGGTGGCCTTTTGTGTATCGGCTGCCTTGGTCGTCCTTCTGTCACCCATCCTGGACTTTCCTCAGTGGCCTACTTTGATGGTCTGGGTCCTTCTGGCTTGTGCTGGTTCGGGGCTGATCCTGATGGGGCTGTCGCGTTGGGGCGGAAGACCGGTCTTCCGCCTGGTGGTGATCCTGCTGATCGTCGGCGAGCTCTTGGCCGCCAGCCGAGGACTGGCTTACAACAACCCGACGGCAGCGGAGGCTTTCTCCTCCCTGCGCACTGCTCCGGCCTACCTGCTCACCGACCGCAGCCTGTATCGCTTCATCAGCATGTCGGGTATCGTCTACGACCCCGGCGACTTGAGAGAAATCCAGCAAATTCTCGAGGGCCAGTTGCCGCCCAAAGCCATCTACGATTACGTGGTGGCGGCCAAGCGCAAGGAGATTCTGGCCCCCAACCTGCCTCTGCTCTACAAAATCGCCAGTGTGGACGGTTACGACGGCGGGCTACTGCCCCTGAAACGTTACATTACCTTGCTGCGCCTTTTCCTGCCGGAAGAGGAGATCCTGCACGATGGACGTCTCAGGGAACAACTGAGGCAGGTGCCTGAAGGGCGCTTGCTCTCCCTGCTCAACGTCAAATACGTCCTCACCGACAAAGTGTTTGACGTCTGGATTGACGGCGTCTACTATGACCTGGAGCATACAGCTACTCTAAGTAAGGGAACGACCCCAGAGGTGATGGTCCAGGACCTGCCCCAGTTCGCCGCCACCTCTTTGGGTCTGGTCTCGTACCTGGAGGGCGCTGAGGGATTGGCCGATGGGACGCCCGTGGTCGAGGTCATCGTGGGCGACGCCGAGGGCCACACCCAACGCCATCTGCTGCGGGCTGGCCTCGACACGGCTGAAGGCGACTATGACGCTGTAGCTGCCACCCGGCCGATTCAGCACGCCAAGGCCAGAATCGGTCACCATTGGCGTGACCATCCAGGTGGCAATGACTACATCGCCCTGGTTGGTCTGGGAGAGGCTGTGACCTTGAAGGAGATCACCCTGCGCTATCTGGCCGAGGCGGGCCGATTTCACCTGCGGGGCCTGAGCCTGATTGACGAGCGCACGGGAACCAGTGAGTCCGTCGTCGTCTCGACCACAGGCCGTTTCAGGCTGGTACACAGCGGCGACGTGAAAATTTACCAGAACTTGGACGTCCTGCCCAGGGCTTTTGTCGTCCACCGGGCGCGGGTGATAGAGGACGACGAGGCTGCGCTGGCCGCCATGCGGGACGCAAATTTCAGGCCGGACGAGGAGGCCGTTTTGGCTGAGGCCCCGCCAGGACAGGAGGCTGGGGGGCAGGGCGTTCCTAAAGGGGGGAACCTCAACTTGGATCAGGTGACGATTGTCTCCTACGAGCCAGAGCGGGTCATCATCGAGGCCGATTTGGCCAGCGAGGGTTACCTGATCCTGACGGACGCCTTTTATCCCGGCTGGCGGGCCTGCGTTGATGGAAGGGAGTCATCCATCCTCAGGGCCAACCTTTTGTTTCGAGCCATCAGACTGTCGGCGGGTCAACATCGGGTCGCGTTCTCCTACGAGCCAGCTTTTTTGAAAACCGGTGCGGCTGTCAGCTCGGTCACGTTGCTGGCTCTCGTGATCGGCCTTGTGCTGGTCCGGCGGCGTTGAGGGAAGTATTGGACGAATAGCCCTACGTGGTGTATAATAGAGGTGGCGGCACACATTTCTCGATTTGAGTTAAGGAAGGAGGTCATAGTCATGAATGTCTTCAATCGCTTGGTGATGATCGTGCTCTTGGTGGTGAGTATGATCGTTTTGCCTGTGGTACTGGTTCTGGTGCCTGCCCGGCCCGAGATGGTGGCTGTCATGGGGCAGCAGACCCTGAGCTTGCTGAACATCGTCAAGCTGAATCAATTCCGCTTCATCGTAGGGGGGGCTTCTTTGGCCGTATTGACCTTTGTCGTCTGCGGTCTGTTGCTCTGGCTTGAGTTGCGGCGCCCTCGTGGCAAAGTGGTCAGGGTTCATAAAGTCAGCGGTGATGCGGCCAAAGTAACCACCGATTCTATCGCCCGTCGCCTGGAGTACAACGTTGACCAGTTGGCCGACGTCATCTCGGTCAAGCCCAAGATCACTTCCAAAGGGAAAGGGGTACATGTTCGACTCCAAGTGGAAACAGCCCCCGAGATAGATGTGCCTGCCAAAACCGAGGAGATCAGCAAGATAGCCAGGGAGGTCATTGAGGAGAGGATGGGGCTCAAGCTGGCAGGCAAGATCGAGATCCAAATCAAGCATGCGGCCTATTCCAAAGACTGGGCTGTGACGAAGAAAACACCTGCCCCGGACAGTGGGCTCGAAGAGCCCTTTTCTTTCGAATAGCCAACTGGTGGAAATAAAAATGGCCCAGGCGGGCGGTCCCGTGCCATAGGCCGGAGGGCTGTCTCCTGAGCGGAAAGCTTTATAACCGCTTCTCTCCAACGATCACGATCTCGCTTTCAAAGACCTCCACCTGTGTGATCTTGAGATTGACCTGAGCTTCTTCGAGAGCCTGGTCAATCGTCTGCGAGAGGGAGTTTAGTAGAGCGTTGGGGGCGGGGACAGGTCCGAGGTAGACGTTCTGTATGTCTATCATCAGTTGATCATCCGTAACGCGGGGTATGGCAACGAGCATAGCCCTGACTTTCACAGGGCCGACGTTGGTCAGTTTGCCCGCGACATAGATCTTGCCTTTGGTGAACCTGATTTGGGGATCGGTGATAGGGGGGGCAGCGGTCTCTTCCAGTTTGAGAGCCAGGTAGGAGGTGAACTCTTCGTCTGTGAAGCGCAGGATAAACTGATTGCTAGTGTTCAGCGTGAGGGCTTCCACCAGCTTGGTTTCAACGCGCTGGGCAGCCTCGGGAGAGACTTCTACCTGGCCGCCTGGCAGGGTGGCAGAATCAGTCGCTGCGCAGGCGATGATGGTCAGAGCAACGAACAGGCTCAAGCCGAATGCCATCCGGCGTCTGTTTTCGTCCACCGCTTTCAGCCTCCTTAAAAGGTTGGAGATGATACTGCATCTTTGCAAGCTTGCGAAGGCTTGGCTATTATATCACAACAGGCACTGATATGCCAGTTTGTCCAAGATGACATCTTGTCCCACAACCGGCGACCAAGGAGCCCATCGTGGATCAACATCAGGTCAAGTTTCTGCTCGAGAGTTTGCTCTTTGTGGCCGATGAGCCAGTGGCCGTCGGCCAACTGGCCAGAGTCCTGGAGGTCGAAGGGAAGTCCATAGAGGAGGCGCTAGAGACACTGAGGACCGAGTACAGCCAACGGGGGGTGTGCATCCAACGCAAAGGCGAGCGGGTGCAGATGGTGACTGCCCCAGAGGCCGCTTCCTACATCGAGCGTTTTTTGGGCCTCCAACTCTCGGGCAAACTCTCTACGGCGGCTCTGGAAACATTGGCCATCATCGCCTATCAACAACCCGTCACCCGAGCCCAAATCGAAGCTGTGCGGGGCGTTAACTGTGATGGCGTGCTACGCACTCTCACCAGCAAAGGCTTAATAGAGGAAACCGGTCGCCTGGAACAGGCCGGGCGGCCAATCCTCTATGGCACTACGTTCGAGTTTCTCCAGTATTTCGGCCTGCAGGATTTGGCAGAGCTACCGCCCCTCGAAGGCGAGGAGGGACAGGGATGAGACAAGACTATCTAAAGGTCAGCGCGTAAGACGGCGTCATGGGTTGATCAAGGCGATAAGGGAACGTCCAAAGTGATGGTCGTACCTTTCCCTGGAGCCGACTCTATAGACAGCCGTCCCCCGATCATTTCGGCTCGCTCCCGCATATTGAGCAGGCCCAGTTTTCCCCGCCTGTCATACGATTGCTCCACTTTGACCGGATCAAAGCCCTCCCCATCATCCTTGACAACTACCTGGAATTCGTCCCCACGCCGGACGGCGGTCAGCCAGACGTTCTTTTCATTGGCGTGCCTCTTGACGTTGCTGATGGCTTCCTGGATGATGGAAAAGCAAATTTCCTCAAGCTTGGGGGACAGGCGTTCCGCCAGGCCTTCTACCTTGAGGTGAATGTTCATGTCCTCTGCCTCGCGCAGGCGCTCCACGTATGAAAGGAGGGCAGGTTCCAGGCCCTGGGTTTTGAGGATGACAGGTCGCAGTTCGAAGATCATGTTGCGAACCTGGTGCAGGGTCTTGGTGGCCATCGTTTTGAGCTCTGTCAATCCCTCGGCTACGGATTTTGGGGTTCGCACTGGCAAAGCTTCAAGGAGTTCTATACCCATGATCATGGCAGCCAGGGTCTGAGCAGGGCCGTCGTGGAAATCGCGGGCCAGTTCTTTGCGTACGTCCTCCTCCAGGGCGATGATCCTGTCCTTTTCCTCTTGTACCTCTTGATAGAGACGTGCATTCACGATGGCGATAGCTGCCTGGCCAGCCAAAGCGTACAATATATCGCGGTCGTTTTCGTCAAACCCTTCTCCCGATTTCTTGTTCAAAACCTCCAGCACGCCGATGCACTGGCCCTTGGTTACCATAGGGACAGCAACCAGAGAGCTGGTGCGATAGCCGAGGCTCTCGTCAATGGCTCTGTAGAAACGCTCGTTACTCCGTACCTCGTAGACGACGTCTGGCTGGCGGTGAGTGAAAACCCACCCGGCGATACCCTTGTCGGCCGGCATTCGCTGCCCCTCCAGGGCTTCTCCAGCTCCGCCATCGGTCACGGCAAAGACCAGTTCATTGGTAGCGTCGTCCCATAGGAGCAGCGACCCTGCTGAGGCCTTGAGCACCGTAACGGCCGAATGCAGGATTTCCCTCAAAAGCTTGTTCAAATCCAACTCGGAGGTCAGGTTCCGGGCCACATCTTGGAGGACTGTCAGGGCCGCAATTCGCTCTTGAGCCAATTGATATTGGCGCCCAAGCTCTTCAAAGCTCGTCCGTGTCTCGTTTGCCATAGGTCCCCCCTGCCTTCTCTCCCACTCAAAAAGTAAACTCGAATGTATTCTATCATCTTTCGTTGCAATTGACAATTTCAACCGCGTCCAAAGTCCTTGGTTTGTTTATTCGCGATGCTTTAGCACGGCCATGATGCCTCCCGCCACGTTGGTGATGGCCTGGGCCTCACGAAACGCACTGGCCCCTGGTCCCACGACCAGCAGCGGCACCGGATTGGTGGTGTGAATCCCGATGCCCATGTCCTCCAGATTGCCGTGGTCGCTGCTGACCACTAGGCTGACTGTTGGCCCCATCTCTTTCAGCAGGCTGGCCAGGAAGCGATCCAGGGTCTCCAGCAAGAGCAGGGCCTCCTGGACGTTCTTGCGATGGCCGATGACGTCGGGCAGGAAGCACTCGTAGAGAACCAGGTCATGCTCGTCGGCCAGCCGGGCCAGGCGCTGCCCGGCTAACTCTGGCTCGATGATGGGCACGGGGATTTTCAGGTACTCGTTCAGGAAGCGGTGGGTGATGTCCCAGTAGACTGCTTGCCCTCGCTCCAGGTCAGTCATCAGGCGGAAGGGCAGCCCGGCAGCCAACACGGAAAGGGTGGTGGCCGAGTGGCGGCGTTTGCCCTCCTCGACAAGCCGGAAGTAGGTTGGGGTGTAGGCATTGGCGAAGGTAGCTCGATAGCCGCTCTCGATGGCCCGCTTGAGGATGTTGTGCTCGTTGATGAGTTGGGTCAGGGGGCCGTTGGGATAGGCGGTCAGGTGGTAGCCCAAGAGTTGGGCCGCGTTCACCCCGGTGAAAAGGGCCGTCTGACCGGTGGCGCTCTGGGGGTGCCCTTCCACCCCCAGACAGGCGTCAATGCCTTTCAGCAGCAGGCCCTGTCGCTCTACGGCGCACCCCTCAACCAGTGGTCCACCCAACAGTCGGCGCAAGTTTGGCATGGGGGCCAGCCAGAAGGGGTTGCTGTCTCTGGCGGGCCCCAGGCCCACGCCATCCAAAAAGACAAAGATCACTTGGGGAGACATGCCTTTATTATAGCACCTCTTGGGGCCAAGGGCAAGGGGGTAATGTTCAGGGATCGGGAGGTTAAGGAGGTATGGTGTAGAAGCGTGGATTTTTAGGCAAGGTGCCATCTTGCCCCACTCATATCTTTTGGATACGACACCTCAGGGATTTTAAATTCGGGAAACCGGACAGCGGGTCCGCGTCTTCTATGCCGGTAAGTTCATTCGCGTTGGCTTCTTCCCAACCTTGCGGAATGTGAATCGTATCCGGACGAATTCGGTTGGTCAGATGGACCTCAAGTTGAATTTTCCCATGGGCGGTTTGCACCTCAGCAGTTTCACCTTCGGCTATTCCAAATCGTAGTGCCGTCTGGGGGTGGGCTTCAAACATGGGTTCCGGGGAAATCTTTCTGAGGCTGGGTATGTACCGGTATTGCCAATGCAAGTAGCCAAGCAGATTTCCGCCAGTAGTGAGAAATAGAGGGAACTCGTCCGAATATTTAACATGATGGAGAACATTGTCTCTGATCGGAGATGGATCGTATCTCCAACTTTTTAACCGTTCCGATTCGATCTCTACTTTTCCTGTAGGGGTATTAAATCCCTGCTGTTCGTATTTTTTATATCTTCTCTTCTCATATTCGTAAATCCCGCCGTGGTCAGATAGACTTTGAAAAGACAGGTTTAGCGGACTGAGCAGATCAGTGATTCCCTCTCGAAGGTTTTTCCAGGGGAAATAATCGGCAAATCCCATCTGCCTTGCCAGTTTGATCCAAATTAGTTGATCCGGTAGGCCATGAATAGGATCTATGACCTTTTGTCTGAGTGTAATACAGGGCAGATTCTGATAGACATTGACCCGATGCTCGTCCCGCTCTAGAAATGTACATGCCGGAAGAATCACGCTGGCATACTGGCAGTCGGGGGACCGAACCACGTCAATGACCATAAGAAATTAACTTTTTCAGGGCCTTGCGGATCGCGCTGCTGTTGGGCCAGTCCAGCGAGGGATTTCCCGCAGCAATAATCATGCCTTTAACGGGATAAGGTCGCTCCTCCAGGATTGCCTCAGGCAGGCACATAGCATGAGCCTCCTTGCGCAATTGACAAAACAGAGGAAATTTTTCCGAACCCAAGGGAGGAACTGCAGGCTCTGACAGGGGCGTGGTCATGTCTTGTAGCCTGGGTCGGGGTGTGAACAAGTCTCCGCCAGGTACATCCAAGTTTCCCGTTATGGCTTTCAGGACAGCCAAAAGGCGCATGGTGCTGACGCCAAAACGATGGTGCTCCAGACCGTTCCCCGTGAAAATGGAAGCCGGTTTGGTTTGGGCGTAGGAGCGTGCCACTTGGCGCACCAGATCAGGCTGAATCCCGGTCAAATCCCGTCCGTTCTCAGGGGAAAAGCGATCCTGTCGGACAATCTGAAAGAAGCGCTGGAAGCCGTGAACCCACTGGGCTGTAAACTCGCTATCCCACAGTTCTTCACGAAAGATGACGTGAAGCATGTTTAAAATCAGTATTTCGTCTCGGCCCGGTTGAACAGCCAAGTGGTAATCGGCCTTTAAGGCCGTTTCTGTTTTCCGGGGATCAATGACGGCGATTTGTCCGTCTCTTTTTCTCAGTCGGGTCAATTCTTTGGGTGGGACGGGCTCGTGGGATACCAGAGGATTCCCGCCCCAGATGATCAAAAAGTGGGTATTGGGTATATCCGGTTTGGTCAAGTCCCCAAAGGTGAGTACTTCTGCCAGAGTCCTCGAAGCGTTGCACAGGGAGCCAACCCCCATGAAATTGGGGGTTCCATAAACATTGGCAAATCGTTTCATATAATACTTGATTTCTTGATGCCCAACCCCCTCTCCATGATAAATGGCCAGACTTTGGGGACCAAACCTGTCTTTAAGCCAAAAAAGTTTTTCCGCAGCATAGGCTAGAGCATCCTCCCATTCCATGGGAACAAGCTTCCCATTTCTGCGAATCAGGGGAGAAGAAAGTCTTTGAGGAGAATGGAGAAAATCCAAGGCCGCCCTCCCTTTGACACACAGCCAGCCTTTGTTAAAAGGGTGCTCCTTGGAACCTCTCAGACTGACAGGTTGACCATCTGTTACTGTAACCTCTAGTCCGCAGCCGTGATCGCACATCCGGCAAAGCGTGGATATCGTCTCAGTCTTGTTCATTTCTGAAAAAAGTTTGCTAGTATAGGTTCATGCAATTCGGTGTGAAAATAGTTGCAATAAGGAATGCATTTTGATAAAAGAAGAAAGGTTGTATTCCTGTGAAGATATTTCTCTTCTTCTAATGTATCGAAATTTCCCCCACCTTTAGAGATGATCAAATCGGCGCGCTGTAACAAATCCTTGACTTCCCTTGAACATCTCGCTGTGATGGTTCCGGGCAATGGACCATTAATGCCATTTTCAAGGACGGGTGTGATTTTATCCAGTCCAACCATCTTTGCTTCCGTCAATGTAGCGTCGTTGAGAGTGGGAAGACTTCTCACCACGAAAACAATTTCCAGATCCTTTCTACATTCTTTCATGGTCTCTATCAACAATCTGTCCAAAATAATTTCCCCCGAGTTATCTCCGAAATATAAGACAAGTTCGCTTTCGTCGAGTTTGTTTCTGAATGCTAAAAACTTGTCTTCGGGGATGCGAGTTTCCTGAAGACTCTCCCGAATTGCCGTTTCTATGTCCAACGGAGTGTCAGATATCATTAAATCTATGGCATTTCCAAGGGTAGCAAGCTGTGTAGCCAGATAGAGAGGGTCTGGAGCTTCTTTCAATAGATTTACCAAGCGAGTTTCAAGGTCTGATATCCTTTTATTTTGCTGGACTTTCAGCGAATAGAAAGGATCAGGGTCACCCATCACGTCCATCATCTTTTCCATTACCAACTCTATCACCTCAGAACTGGTGATATCCCAGCAGAGTCCCTGTAAAGAAGGAATTTCTAAAATCTTGCAGAAAAACTCTTTTATAATCTTCTCATCAGATGTCAACATCCTTATTGAAGAGATGGACATCCTTAATATACATGGAATGCAATCCGGCTTCATTAACACTGCGCAACCTCCGACTCATATTTTGGGGGCTTCCCTGTGGAGTAGTCAGGTTTACTCAACAGGGCAAGCCCCCAACCCCTGTGTGCCATTTTGGGGAGCAGATGTGCAGAATTGGGTATAGTGCGCATCCAGGCTAGTGCATGGCCCGGCCACCGTCTACCAGAATCGTTTGTCCGGTTATGAAGGCGCTATCGTCGGAGGCCAGGAAAGCTACTGCGCCGGCCAAATCCTCGGGTTTCTCAAGGCGCTTGAGGGGGGTACTGCTGGTATCGTATTTCTTTTCCATGTCGGGTACCAGCAGGCGGCTGGCTTCGGTGTCGGTGAAACCGGGAGCGACGGCGTTGATACGAATCCCGTGAGGCCCCAGCTCTATGGCCAGCGACCGGGTCAGGCCAATGACTCCCCCCTTGGAAGCAACGTAATGGACAAAGTTGCGGGAACCAGTGAAAAAGACCTCAGAGGACAGGTTTATAACAGAACCCTGCCCCTGCTCCTTCATATAGGGGAACACTGCCCGGGTGCAGAGCCAGGGGCCTTTTACGTTCACCTCCATGACTCTGTCCCATTCCGCCGGATCAATCTCGTAGAAGGGTTTCCGAGATATGCCATAATAAAAAGCTGCGTTGTTAACCAGGATGTCTATGCGCCCGAATTTCTCCACTGTCTCCCTGGCCATGCGCAGGGTGTCTTCTTCTTGGGTGACGTCAACCTGAAGGGCGATAGCGGTGCCGCCCATGGCCTCAATCTCTTTGACCGTCTCTTCCAGTCCGGCTATGTTCTTCTGCGTTGCAGCCACGATCTTGGCTCCCTCCTCGGCCAGTTTCAGACAGAATATTCTGCCCAAGCCCCGCGAGGCCCCGGTGACGATGGCCACCTTACCTTCCAGTCTTCCCATATAACTGCCTCCTTCGCTTTCGAAAGGTGCGACGCACTTCCTTGGCCACTGTTGTCATGCTAATAGGACCAGATTGCCAGCGCAATCCGGCCGCTTCAGTGGCTCTCAAGTGCGTTGCACCTGCAAGTGGTATTAGAACGGGCGGCCCTTTTCCTCCCAGATTTTCTTCAATCCGTAATCTTGAGCTATGACTTTGAAACAGTTATAGCCGCTGCCTCGACCTATCCCTGGCCCGGAGTGGGCTGCTGAGGAGCAGAAGTACATGTTCTTGACAGGCATCCGGTAGTAGGCCAACTCTGGAATGGGCCTGAATCGCCCTATCTGAGAGGCGATCATGTCGCCTACCGTCCAGCCGCCCTCCCGCATGTTGATGTTGCGAGCCTGGGTGTCATAGGGGGTGGTGATGAAAGCGCCGATGAGGTTGTCGTGGGTCATGTTAGGGGCGTACCAACTCCATTGCTCCAGCATTATGTCCACGATTTCCTTCTTCATGCGCAGCCATTCTCTCTCCGAGAAAAAGCGCAACGGTGCGGCGTATTGCTCGATGAGGATGGTGTGCTTCCCATCCGGTGCGCGGGTCGGGTCCCAGATGCTATCCGGGGCCACGATGACCACCAGTTTGTCGGGGATGCCCTTAACAAAGATTTCCGCCTGGTGCCGCGTGCCGAAATAGTCGGCGTCTTTCGGCCCCCAATGGAAACGGGGCTGCAAGCCGCAGTCGGGATTAAAGTCAACGGCCTTGTATTTGGGCAGTTCGTGGAGGGCGAAATTCCCCCAAAAGATCTGGGCCCGGTCATAAAGAAAGTTCTTCACCCGATGGACGATTTGATCGCTGACGTGTTCCCTGCCGATGAGCCGCAGGATGGTCTGGTTGATGTCCAGGTCGCTGACCACCAATTGCTTAGCTTCCACTGCCGTCCCATCCACCAGCCTGACGCCTTTGGCCACGCCGTTCTCGATAACCACTTTGTCCACTTCGCTCTCGACCCAGAACTCTCCACCTCTGGCACTAAAGGCCCGCTGCAAGGCGTGGGTGATGGTATGGGTCCCCCCTATGGCGATGGCCGCTGGAGACCAGGACAGAGTCAGGCCCAGGGTGTGAATGGCCATGTTGATGCCGATCACATCGTTGGGGAAGCACCCGCTGGAGGTCATCACCGAGCGCATGAAAAGGGTTCTCAGGTGATCGCTCTCAAAGATGTCGTAGGCCAATTGCTGGGAAGTCATGAACTGCCAGGCCGGGTCAATGGGACATTCCGGATCGTTGATCAGCCTCTCGAAGGCATCTGGTTCGCCCCAGGGGGTGGGGGGAGAGAAGCGCCATTCGCCAAAGGCCGCCCGCCATTTCTTCTTGTATTTCTCCAACAGAGCGGCGGCCGTGTCCGCATCTCGCTGCGAAAACCTGGCAATTTCCTTGATGGTCTTTTCTGCGTTTTCCGAGTCGAACTCTGACCGGCCAGTGATGGGATCAATGACCTTCCAGGCCGGATAGGTGATCAAACAGGTGCCATCATCGTAGGCCATGCCCAGGTTGTGCTCAGGGAAAACGTATTGCAACCCATGTTCCCGCAAGTCAAAGTCCTGGTAGGCCGGGTGGCCGTAGAAGCGGGTGAAATGGGCGCACGTGTTCTGGAGAAAGCCAGGCAGAGGGAGTTCCTCGCCACAGGCCCCGCCTCCCAGCTCGTGTTGCCTCTCAAAGACGACCGTCTTCAGCCCGGCATCAGCCAGGTAACAGGCGATGATCGTTCCCTGATGGCCTCCTCCAACAACGATGGCATCGTAACTAGCATCAGCCATTAGAATACCTCCTTAAGTTCGTAGTGACGGCTTTAGCCGCTCTGATCTGCAATTTGCAGTTCAAGCGGTGGTTCCTTTTATCAGCAAGGCCAGGGCCTTGAGGAGTAGCGAGGGATTCAGCAGCAGCCCAATGAATCTCCTCATATCTTTCCCACCCAGGGTGATGGTGATGACCCAGTGTATCGGTTCGGACGCGTCTACCCTTAGCTTCAGGGCATTGCCGGTCTCTGGATCGGGACGAATCTCTGTGAAATTGGCCACCATAGTGGTCTTGCCTAAGCCTGTTGAGTTGACTTTCATTCTTCATTCTCCACATTCGCTATTCGTTATTCGCTATTCCCTACAGCAGACCTTGCTCCTCAGCCTGGGCCACGATCTGGGGTTTCTCCCACCACTTCTCTATCCCCAGGTCCTCAGCTATGCGGTTGGCCGCGTTGTAGCCGGGGCCGAAGGTAATCAGCCCGCCGGGGAAATTACTGGCCCCGCAGACGTAAAGGTTTTTGACGGGGGTCGCATACTGAGAGCACTCTTCGTTGGGCCTCAGGAAGCCCATCTGCAAGGGCAGGTAGCCCCCTTGTTTGATGGAGCCTTCCCCCATGTCGGGGAACTTGTTCTCTATGTCCAGAGGGGTGGTGATATAGTGCCACAAGATGTTGTCCTCTGTCATGTTGGGGGCATATTGGCGCAGGGTGGCCACGCATCGTTCGGCGTGCTCTTCTCTGATCCTGTACCACGTCTCGGCTCCTCCTTCCGCCAACCGGTAAGGGGCAAACTGAGAGACGAGTCCCGTATGTCGGCCGGGGGGAGCCTGTTTGCTGTCGTGGACGCTGGGGAAACAGCAGTTAAAGCCGGCCCCTTCCATCAATTCGCCCTTTCTGATGGCCTCCCAGTGGTTGATCAGGTCCTGCTCGCTCTCGTAGCCTACCACGTAGATGAAAGCCCGTTCCAGGTCGGGATTGGAGGCAGCGGCGGTGAATTGGGGCGCTTTGTCCAGGGCGAAATGCACCACGAACAAGCTGTCCCACTCCCATTTCCAGTCGTTGACCCTCAGGACAAAGTGATCGTCCAGGTGTTCCTCCCCAACAAGGGTAAGGAAGGTCTGGTAGGGGTCAATGCTACTGGCCACAAACTTGGCTTTGTGCACCGTGCCATCTTCCATCTCTACGCCGGTGGCTGCCCCGTCTTCGACAATGATCCTTTTGATCAACTGGCTGCCCAGGGCCCAGCCACCGTGGCGGTAGATGAATTTGTACATCAGGTGAGCCAGGTGGTGAGAACCGCCGACGACCAGTTGATAGTTGGTAGCGCGGTTGATCATCAGGGGCACCAGGTAGCCCAGGCCCTCCAGGTCATACTCCAGCCCCCACATGCAGGCTGCGTAGAGCATGATGGTCCGCACCTTGTCATGCTCAAAGAGTTCCTCTACAATCTGCTGGGGGGTTTTCTCAGTAAGCTCACTCACTCTCCTCCCCGTCTCCGTGGATTGCAGTTTGACCACCTGCTCGAAAGCTGGCATAGGCATGTGATAGGTGGCTGGGGCCAGGAATTCCTGCACCAGAGTGTTGAACTCGTGATAGACCTGGCGGTAGGTCTCGGCATCCTTGGTGGAGAATCTGGCGATGGACTCACAGCTTTTGTCCACATCGGAGTACAGACAGATGCTGCTCCCATCGGCAAAGGGCATGGCCATGCCCAGAGGAGGGTGGACGAACTTGAGGTCGTACACTTCGTCCAACTTGAGGTCCTTCATGGGAGGTGCATAGTCTGTCATAGGCATGTAGACAGCGTGGGTGTTGTGCAGAAAGCCGGGGATGGTTATCATCTCCGTGGCCAGACCTCCCCCTATCTCATACCTCCTGTCCAAAAGCAGGACCTTCAGGCCAGCCCTGGCCAGATAGGCCCCCACTGTCAGCCCATTAGGACCGGCACCGATGATGATCCCATCGTATTCTGCCATTTTCTATCCCTCCTTTAGATTTTGTTGATCAACTTGACAACAATCTAGATTTGTCTATAATAGAAGCATGACGATGCTGGATGCTTCTCTTGACACCTCATTTTGGAATATCGCTGCACAAATTGGCATTGTGCCTTACCTGTTTGCCTTCTTCAAGGTTCACTACTGCCAGGCGATTGAAGAGGAGATCGTTACTACGGACCCAGACGAGACGCCGCTGATCTATCCACAAGCCATGCTGTTCATGGTGATGAAAGAAGACGGCCGATTGCATCAGGCCGAACCCGAGCAGCCATTGGCGCTGTTCGGCGCTGGCGAAGCGCATGCCATTGCGCTGGCTCAAGAGCGATCCTGGGTGCTACTCATCAATGACTACCAACCGCTACAATTCGCCCAGTCGCTCGGTCTTCACTGCGTCAGCGTACCAGATTTCTGCGTGCTCCTGTATTCAGAGGGGAGGATCACTTACCACGCCGTCAAAGGCTACTTGCGACGGCTTACACCGACCACAAGCCCGGCCCTGATCCATTTAGCCGAGCGCGTTGTTGATGAGATTGCCAGAGAGCGAGGTGAACTACCATGAGTGCATCAACTGTGACCAAATCCATCCGACTTACCCCTGAAGAATCCGACGAACTGACCAAATTGGCGGAACAGACCACCTCCACTGAGGCTGCCCTCATGAAAAAGTGGGTTCTCGAGGGAATGGAGGCTCAGAAGCTGGAATTCGCCATTCAGGCTTATATGCAGCGCAAGACCGATCTGCGCGGGGGCGCTGCCATGGCTGGCGTTCCCTATAACCGTTTCCTGCGTGAGGTGCAGGCCCGCAACATCGTCATTTTGGAGAACGATCGTTTCCTCGACCACCTGGCGTTCCTGGCCGAGGCCTTTGATAACAAGACTTTGCGCCAGGCGATTGAGCGAGTCGAAGCAGAAACGGCCACCACTCGGCCGGCTGGCCCCGAGACAGGCGGTTAGCCTCGCGACGTATTTACGAGAACTCTTTTCTTCTGCGTTCCAGCTCCTCTCTAGCAATTTCTTTCGCCGTCTGAGTGAATAACCAGGGATCAATGCGAGCCTTCAGGAATTCATACCATTCGTCAAAGCTCATTTCATACCTCTGACAATTGAGGCTGGTTCCCTGGTGGGTGAACCGGCACAGCTTGTCGGCATCCTTGACGATCTTGTCGCTGGGTGAGATGGCCTCAAGACGTGAATCGTGACCGTCAATGATGGCCAGGATCTCATCCACTTTCCCAGGGTCGTAGTTGACTTTTTCCAGTATCTCCCTGGCCAGCCTCACCCCTTCGACCTCGTGGACCCTGTTCAGTTCCTTGTTCTGGGCTTTGGGCCCGAAGGCGGTCAGTTGGAGCTCTTCTGGCACTTGTATCCAGCCGACGTCGTGCAGGATGACGGATGGGATGACGATCCCCTCGTCCCCCTCTTCACTTTCTAGAAGCCTCAGGGCAGCGTGATAGGCTATTTCGGTATGCTGTTGGTTGTGTCGGGTGTTCAGGAGCGGCTCCGCCAGTTCCCAGATTCTCTTGTAGATTTCCTCCATGTCCCGCCGCTGACTTGTGCTCAGCCTTTTGTCTGTTCCGGCTGGATTTGTAATCCGACCGGCGGGAGCGGCTGAGTAGATGCTAGAAAATCCGCACCAAAATCGGGTCGCTGCTGACCGTCACCTCGTAGGATTTCAGTTCAGGCAGTGCGCTGTAGAACGGCTGAAACTTGCCGACCAACTCCCGATAGAGACCGCTTCCCTCATAGGCATCGGCGTTGGCCTTGTTGTCCCAGGCGGTGATGGAGATGGCCTCCCCTTCGGCCTCCAGACATTCCAGGAGATGGACGAAACGGAGACCCTCTTGCTCCTTCATGGCCGGTATCACTTTATCGTAATAGAGCCTTCTCACCTCTTCCATTTTCCCCGGCTGAAATTTGACAAAAGTCAACCGCACAAACATGGTTCTTACCTCCCCGTTCGAGTTTGTTGGGGGAGTAGCAGAACTTGTTCTGCGCTGGGTGGACGCAAAACAAGTTTCGCTACTCCGGAAGAAAACCCACATATATTACTGTTTCGTGGATCCCTGGAGGTCCTTTGCCACTTCTTCCAGCCCCAGCTCCTCCAGTTTCTCCCGGCTGGGAACACCCTGCCGCGTGTAGCCCAGAGCATCGTAGTACTCATCGAGGAGGGTGTCCAGGCTGTGTATCACTTGACCCGTGGCCGGGCCAGCGTTCTGCAAGGGTTCGGTGAGCATCCGGGCCGGGAGGGTGTCGTCTTTGCGGTCAAAGCCCTCTCGCACGTTGAAGGCCCGCTCCAGGCACAGGATCCTCTCGCCTACCTTGTTGTCCAGGTAATTTGCATCGCCGAATTCGTTAATCCCGGTAGCCGCCACCAGGAGTTTGCCCAGAAACTCGCGGGTGAGGCCCGAGGTACCAAAGTTGCAGACGATGGCCGAATCGTCCGCGGCCTGCTCCTTTTGCACCAGGGCGATGCTGTCTCCCTTGCCCTCTTCGGCAAAGGGGTCCAGGCGGCCATAAAGTTCATCGCGGGGACGGCCATACATGTGGCTGCCGCCGATGTTGGAGGTGGCGTAGCTCAGGCCGTAGCCTTTGACGGCCCGCGGTTCATAGCCAGCCAGTTCCAGGCCCTTGGCGTGCATGGCGTAGGCCTCGGCCCCCTTGCCGATGCGCCGGGCAGCGCGCACGACTCCCTCTCCCAGCAATTCTCCAAACCCCTCCCGCCGCCCGATCTTCTCTATCAGGGTCAGAAAGGCGGCGTGGTTGCCCCAGGTGAGTTCCAGCCCATCGGTGTCCTCTGTGGTGATAATCCCCCTCTCGAACAGCTCACAGGCAAAGCCGATGCAGTTGCCGGTGCTGATCGTGTCCAGCCCCAGGAAGTCGCAGCGGGCATCGGCTGCTACCAGGAACCCCGGGTCGGTGTTGCCCACCTGTCCACCCAAAGCCCAGATGGTCTCGTATTCGGGCCCTTCACTGAAAGCTCCACTGTAGGGGCCTTCGTCCATCTCATGGACCTGACCGCAGCGAGTCATGCAACTGTAACAGCCAAAGTTGCCTACCTTGACTTTGGAAAACTCCTCGGCAGCAATGCTCTCAAAACCCTCCAGGCTCCCTTCCCGGAAATTGCGCGTGGGGAACATGCCGACCGTGTTGGCAGTGGCCACCATGAAGGTGGTGCCCACGTTGGTCAGGTTCAGCCTCCGCTTGTGGGTCTTTAGACTCTCAATTTGCTCCTGGGCCAGGCTCTGGAAGCCGTCAGGGTCGTGGGGGGTGAGTTTTCCCCGGGCATGGATGGCCACAGCCTTGAGGTTCTTGGAACCCATCACCGTGCCCACCCCACAGCGGGAGGCGGTGCGCCGCCCGTGGGTGATGGTCGCATAGCGCACCAGCTTTTCCCCGGCTGGACCGATGCAGGCCACCTGCGTCCTTGCTCCGTGCTCCTCCTGCACTTTCTGCTGGGTCTCCTGGGTGTCCAGGCCCCAAAGGTCCCCGGCGTCCAGGATCTCGGCCCGGTCCTCTCCAAGGTAAATGTAGGCTGGCTTCTCGGCCTGGCCTTCGATGATCACAAAGTCGAAGCCAGCGAATTTGAGGTAGGCACCAAAGTCGCCCCCTCCCAGGGCGCGGGCCACGCCCCCTGTGAGGGGGCTTTTGGTCACGGCTACCCATTTGGAGAATCCCTGGGCTGCCGTGCCTCCCAGAGGCCCGGTCAGGAAAAGCAACTTGTTCTCCGGTCCCAGGGACTCAATGCCAGGGGCCAGTTCATCGTAGAGGTACTTGATCCCAAAGCCTCGCCCTCCTACAAAGTCTCTCTTGACTTGTTCGGGGATGGGCTCGACTTTGATCGCTCCAGTGGTCAGATTGACGCGCAGGAACTGACTGGTATAGGTGGACATTCCTCCTCCTCAGGCTCACCCTTGCGAAGGTTTGTTGGGGAACCTTCGCAAGGGTTGTTCAAAGCGGGGTCACCGCCTGAACCCTTTCTTCAACATCAAATCTATGATGTGGTCGGTTGTGCTCTTGCCTTCCTCTTTGACGTATTCGTCGGCGATCTTGGGCCCCATGACAGTCACCGGACGGCTTTGAAGCATGAAAATGTTCTCGGGAAAAATCAGGTCGTAGTCAATGGCCCACTCTGTATCTTGGGGACTTTCGTAATGGCCTTCCACGGCCTTGGCCAGTTTGGCCAGTTCTACCACCTCTTCTCTGGTCAGGCATGGTATGTGCCGCTCACCGGGGGGCACCACTTCCAGAGTGGTCCCTCCCTCATTGGGCACTACCTTCCGCGTCTTGATGCCGATTTCCTTTTGGATGTCTAGAGTGTCCTTGTCCACGAGGAACCTATCCGGGGCGATCATCCCTTGCACGATGCTTTCGCCCAGGCCCCAATTGGCTTCGATAACAATTTTCGAACGGTCACCGGTGACGGGATCCACGGTAAACATGATGCCGGCTGTGCGGGCATTGACCATCTTTTGGATGCCCACGCTGATTTTGACTCTGCCCGTCGGAAAGCCCATCTTGGCCCGGTAAGAGATAGCCCGGTCAGTGAACAGACTGGCCCAGCATTTCAGGGTGCTCTCCACCACCGCGTCAGCGCCTCTGACCCACAGAAAGGAATCCTGTTGCCCAGCGAAGCTGGCCCCTGGCAGGTCTTCAGCCGTGGCACTGGAGCGCACGGCGACCGGGACGTCTTCCATGTTGCATCGTTCCGAGAGAGCCTGGTAGGAAGCGTGTATCTCATCCATCAATGCCTTTGGGGCCTCGGCTGAGGCGATGAGATGTCGAATGGCCGCACCCGTTTCCCCCAGAGCAGCGATGTCTTGGGGATCGAGATTGGCCAGCAAGAGTTGGGTTTCTTGCCAGATGCCCCGGCCTAAGATGAAGGTCTTGTAAGCCTCGGTGGTCACGGCGAAACCCGGCGGCACCTGGATGCCAGCCTGCATCATCACCCCCAGATTGGCGTTCTTGCCACCCACCAATGAAAAAGAGTCCGGACTACAGTCCTCAAACCAGAGGATGTAATTCATCTTTCCCACCTTCCATCAATAAGCCGGTTCGAGGGGAAAATCCCCCTCGAACCGACCTCGTGCCCTCAGGGTTCGTTGCTAGAGTTCGCTGTTAGGGTTCGTTGTTGCTGCTACTTGTCCAGAATGTAGACCAGCCCCTGAGTGCCGTCAATCTTGATCCTCTGTCCGGTCTTGATCTTTTGGGTGCCCACGAAAACGTTCATGACCACGGGGATCCCGTACTCCCGACCGACGATGGCTGCGTGGGAGAGGCTGGCCCCTCTATCAACGATCACGCCCTTGAGCAGAGGGAACACCGGAGTCCAACTAGGGGCAGTAGTGATGGCCACCAGGATATCACCCTCCTGAACCTCACCCAGTTGTTCCTCGCTCAGAATGACGCGGGCTGGTCCTTCGGCCACTCCAGCCGAGCCACAGATGCCGTAGAGGTCGGCCTTTAGCTCCGGCCTCTCCACAGGCATCGCGCCCACCACCACCTTTAGGGCAATAGGGTCATTGGATTTCACTAACCCTCCCACGGCCTCCATCATGTCAATGGTGCCGATCATGGGCGGGTTCTCTCCTTTGCACCACTTCTTCCATTCCGCTCGGCGTTCTTTTACCAGCGGGCGCAGGTCGTGGAATTCGGGAGCGATCATGACCTTGCGGATCTCGTCGGGCATGAGGTAGAAAGTATCTTCCGCGTCCTCGACGGTATTCGTCTCGAGGAGCCGTCGGCCTATGCCCAGCAGACAGCGCCGCATCATGGCGTGGGTGTAGAGGTCCAGGTAGTGGTTGTGTTCCTCGCTGAAGGAGCCAGCTCGTTGGGCCAATCCCATCAGGATCTGGA
>Ga0180437_10003647_pt1 | contig 22672 bp, 13 predicted proteins | sample SS_ome_4_FD_132410 | JGI IMG/M metagenome (GOLD analysis project Ga0180437, IMG submission 132410) | Hypersaline lake sediment archaeal communities from the Salton Sea, California, USA - SS_3_D_1 metaG | ecosystem: Environmental > Aquatic > Non-marine Saline and Alkaline > Hypersaline >...
ACACTGATAAGAGCACGCATCATCTTCTCTCCAGTTTAAAAAGTCTATGCTCACCCCTCATTTACTTCTCTCCAAGCCAGGGCCTTCCGGGCCAATCATCCCAGTCCGCTATGCCATTCCCTGTTTGGCCTTGCGGACGAAATCGGCCATTTTTTGAGGGTCCTTGCCCCCCGACTCGTTTTCTACGCCGCTGCTCACGTCCACAGCGTAGGGTTGCACTATCGCTATTGCCCTGGACACGTTGGCTGGCGTCAGCCCGCCAGCCAAAATGACGGGCCGCGAGGCTGCCAGCCCCCGCGCTAACTCCCAATCGAAGGTACGGCCTGTCCCACCGCTTTGCCCGGCCACGTAACTGTCCAGCAGATAGGCAGCCACGTCGTAGGCTTCCAGCCGCATCAGGCTGGTCTTGTCTTTGACCTTGAAGCCCTTGATCACCCGCCGGCTGAAACCGGCGCAATAATCCGGCGGCTCGTCTCCCTGGAACTGTAGCATGTCCAAGCGGCAGAAATCAGCGATCTGGCGCACAACAGCCGCGTCCTCGTTCACGAACACGCCCACCGCGCTCACAAAAGGGGGCAGCGCAGCGATGATAGCACGGGCCTGCTCCGGCGTCACCTGGTGCCGGCCCTCAGCAAAGACGAGACCCAGAGCGTCGGCCCCCGCTTCCACTGCTGCCAACGCATCCTCAAGGCAGGTTAAACCGCATATTTTAACCTTGACCATTGCTGAATTGCCTCAACCGTTCCAGGGTCTGCCAGGCCTGTCCCGAGTCTATAGCCTCTCGGGCCAAAGTCAGGCCCTCGGAGAAATCGGCCGCTTTGTCACCGGCCACCAGCGCAGCGGCAGCACAGAGCAACACAATGTCACGATGTGGCCCCTTTTGTCCAGACAAGACCTGACGACAGATACGCACATTCTTCTCCCGCGATCCGCCCTGGATGTCTGCCAGTGTGGCCCGCCGGATGCCCAGATCTTCTGGGTCTAGGTAAAAGGTGTGAATCTGGCCTTCTTTGAGTTCGGTGATCTTGGTTCGGTCGGTGATAGTGATCTCGTCCAGCCCATCCAGGCCATGAAAGACCATGACGTGACGTCTGCCCAACCGGGCAAAGACCTGGGCCAGCACTTCCGTCAGGGCGGGATGGGCCACTCCCACCACCTGGCAGGGCACGCCGGCCGGATTGGCGACCGGACCGGCCAGGTTAAAGATGCTGCGGATGCCTATCTCGCGCCGCAACTGGCTGATGTAGGGGGGCGCCGGGTAAAAGGCAGGCGTAAAAAGATAGGCCAGACCGACTTTTTGCAGGCAGGATAGAACGCGCTGCGGCGCTATTTGCAGCTTGATGCCCAGATTTTCTATCATGTCGGCACTGCCGCACCGGCTGGTAAAGCCCCGGTTGCCGTGTTTAGCCACCGGCAGCCCGGCTGCTGCCACCACAAAGGCAGCGGTCGTCGAGATGTTAAAGGTGCCCGCTCTATCGCCACCGGTGCCCCCAATGTCTACGGCCAGGATGCTGTCACAATTCACCGGGGGCGCGCGCCGCCGCATGGCCCGCACGCAGCCCCAAATCTCTTCGGCCGTCTCTCCTTTGGCCCGCAACGCCACCAGAAAGCCAGCGGCCTGGGCCGGGGTGGCGACTCCGTCCAAGATCTGGCCCACTGCTTCTTCGGTTTCCTGGGCCGACAAGTCCCGGCGTGTCTCGGCTAGGGAACGAATCACTTCTCTAATCATGACCCTAGATACTTTTCGATAGCCGCCTTTACTCCCAGACCGTCGTGGACGATAGCCCGAATTACCTTCACCGTGTTGATGGGGTCTTTGGCCTGGAAGATGTTGCGCCCAAAGAGAACGCCGGCCGCACCGGCCTGCATCGCACCCTCGACCATTTCCAGGCTGGCTTCGAGGGTCTCGGCCTTGGGACCGCCGGCAATGAGGATCGGTATGGGACAACCCTCCACAACCGACTCGAAGGTCTCTTTCTGGCCACTGTAATCGGTTTTGATGGCGTCGGCCCCTAACTCGGCGGCGTTGCGGACATGCATGCGAATCAGTTCTGCATCATACCTTCTGGAGCCTACCAAAAGACCCCGAGCCATGGGCTCGATGATATGAGGTATACCGGCTGCCTCGCAGGCCCGAGCGACCAGGGCATTTTTCTCAATCTCTCCTGCTTCGACGTCAGGGTCCTCGTAACCCACAAACATAAAGGTGAGGACGGCATCAGCACCAAAGCGCACCGCGTCCTCCACTGCACCGATGAGGCTGGTTCTGCCCTCTTTGTAGCCGAGTCTTTCCCCTGGCCGGAACATATTGGTCCAGTCCAGACGCAAAATGAGGGCGGGCGCTGACTTGCCCATAAAAAAGTCGGCGCACAACCGGGCCACACCCGGCGAGACCAGCACGGCATCGGCTCCTCCCTCCACCAATTTGGCCATCATCTCCCGGGGTTTGACGTTGCCGGAGATAGGGCCGCTGGAAAGGCCATGGTCAAAGGCCACAGCCACTGATTTTTGTGTGTGCGGGTCTAGAATACGACCCAACCGGATCTTTTTTCCACAGTCTGCTGCCACAGAAAACGCTCCTTTTTTCCCCCGTCAGTTATCATGGATTGACAACTACCTTTAACCCCTCCCCACGCTCGATCACCTCGATCCCTTTGACCAGGTCGGCCAAGGGCAGCTTGTGAGTGATGAGGGCCGGGGTGTTGATACGACCAGCGGCGATCAAGCCCAGGGCGCTTTGGTTCTGCTCTGGACTGGACGTGAACGCCCCGTATACCGTGATCTCTTTGTAGTGCACGGTATTGCTGTTGAACTGGATATAAGGGTCGGACCGGGGTAATCCTCCGAAAAGGCTGATCCGCCCGCGCACGGCGGTCATTTGCAGCGATTGTTCCTGGGCCTCCCGCGAGGGACAGGCGACGATCACCACGTCGGCACCCTGGCCGTCAGTGAGCTCTCGCACTCTTTCGACGGGATCTTCGAGGCTAGAATTGATGTAAAAGTCGGCCCCGAAAGCTTTGGCCCGCTCCAGGCGCGAGGCCTGCAACTCTGTGTGGATGATGCGGGTGGCCCCCCGTGACCGGGCGACCTCCACGTGCATGCAGCCGATAGGCCCGGCACCGATGACAGCCACCGTGTCCCCAAGAGAGACGTTCAGCAGTTCCTGGCCGTTTATCACGCAGGCCAGGGGTTCGGTGATGGCTGCCTCGTCGTAAGAGACGTGATCGGGGATGCGGTTGACTGCGCCCTGCTCAATGGCCTCGGGCATGACAGCCATGTACTCGGCGAAGCCGCCGGGGTAGTGATTGCCATGCGCCTTGACTGAGGTACACATATTCCGCCACCCTCGGACGCAGAAACGGCACCGACCACAGGGAACGGCAGCGGCCACTGTCACCCGGTCTCCCACCTTTATTTTTTCGACGCCGTCGGCGACCTGGGCCACTTGGCCAGCGATCTCGTGGCCAATGATCCAGGGCGGCTGGCGCGAGCGGTGGCCATGGTGAAACGTCCGCACGTCGGTGCCACAAATGGCACAGGTTTTCACCCGCAGCAACAACCCGCCCTCCGGCAGAGCCGGCATGTCCACCTGGCGCAACTGGATGCTCTCTTTACTTTCGTAAACAGCCGCTTTCATTAAGGTCATCTCACTCTCACTGCTCACTCTTCTCACTTGTCTTGCGACGCTCTCTGTACCAGATCGGGATGTACATGCCCGGCAACAGCGGAGAGAAGCAGTCAATGCGTATCACCGGCTCGTCGCCGATGACCTCAACCGCAGCGTGCTCCACATTGGGAGGGATCACGCAGCCATCGCCCGGGCCAAGTATCCGGTATTCATCGCCGTATTTGAACCGCAGATGCCCCTGGACCACATAGACCAGGTTTTCGATGGTGTGGCTGTGGGGGTTACCTTTCATGCCTGGTTTTTGCTCCATGACCATTAACATCACATTGTCGCCAACGATCATCCGGCGATGTACACCCTCCAGCGTTACCTCCTCCACCAGTTCTTCTGCTTTAAAAAAACCTGGTATCTGGCCGGGAATCTTTTTTCTTTGCGTCCTTTTCATAATCCGTCTGCCTCTCTTTATTTTACCCACTTGACGGTTCTCTGCTCGAATGGCTCCTCAGTCTGCCTCTACAGGCGACATCTCGCCCGCTTTAGGCTGGCGGGATTTCCCCATTTGAAACGCTTCGGTGTAGCCAAAGAGCGCTTCCAATTTCTCCAGATCCAGGTCGCTTTCGATGCCGTGTTCGTCGCAGAAACCGCTCAGGAAACCCATTGCTTCCAGGATGACGTTCTCCAGGTAAAAGACCACCTCATCGTCTTGCAGGATAGGAGAACCGCAATCTTCGCCGACGAGGTGCCAGGCCCCTTCAGCCCAGATCAGAGCCAGCAATGTGCCAGGCAGATCGGTATCCTCAGTGAACTCGGTTAAAATCGGATAGACCAGTGCCCCCGCTTCTACCAGATCATCGAACTTTTCGTTTTCGGTGTGTTTCTTCAGTTCATCGGTGCTTGGCTCTTCGTCTAAGCAGGTTGCCAGGTTGCTTGCAAACCATCGAACAAAACCCATGCTAGCCTCCTTGATTCTGTCTGGTGAGAGGGAGCGGACCTCTGCCAAGCAGAGGTCCGCCCTCACTTGTGCCCGAATCGGCTCAGACACCGACCTGCTACTTGGTCTTGATGGCTACGAGCTTTTTGACCTTCTTGACTAAGCTGGAGGAAGGCGGCCGAACGACAGGGCTTACACCAACGTCACACATACTCTTTCACCTCCTTTCTGAGCTTACTTGAGGGCTTTCGCCCTCCGCCCCGCGATATGGCTGCGAGGGTTGACCTCATTGATAACGAACGGGCATCTCAAACCATCTGGAAGACCAGCGCCGAGCTCATGGCCCTCGGAAGATGTGTAAACGAGACGTGGCCGATGCTAAACGGGCTCAACTGCAATGGAGCTTTCAGCCGTTGCAGACGTCAAAGCTCGAGTCTCCTCTCTCTGCAAGAGGGACAGATTGGCCAAGATAAAGAGCCCAGCCAGTGTTGCTACCCCCCCTGCGATGTTGAAAACCGGGATCACGCCAATGCGGTCTATCAGTGTGCCCCAGAGCCCGGCTCCCAGCAAGTGGGTAACGGTGTAGCCGGTGATGATCTGCGCAAATACCCGGCCACGGAGTTCGTCGGGAACCAATTGCTGCAATAGTGCCTGGGCGGCCACCTGGCCCACGGAAAAGACGATCATTTGCACCAACACTATTATCAGCGTGAGGAAAAAGAAACGGATGTTGGCATAGAGGAAAAAGGTCAAGCCTCCCAGCACGCCTGTCCAACAAAACAGCGCCGAGGCGGAGACCTTTTTGCCTACCCATCCCGCCAGAAGAGAGCCTATCAAAGCCCCAATCCCGGCCATCGAAATGAGCAGCCCATAACCCTCATCGCCGGCCCCCAGGATGCTTTTGACAAAGATCACCTCCAGCACTGTGACGGCGACCATGCCCAGGGCCATAATCATCATCTCTATCGTCATCACAGCCACGGCTCGCTGACGGACGATGTAGCCCAGGCCCCAGGCCAGGTCTTTGATCCAGGACTTAGCTCCCTGCGTTTCCCGGGCGGTATCGCGCCTCTGCCACTTTTCGATGACGAAAAAGATGGCCAGGGCCGAAGCCAAAAAGGTAACCGCGTCAAACCGGAAAGCCCAGGCCTGGCCCAAGAAGCCGACCATAAATCCGCCCAGTGCCGGCCCGACGATCATCATCAGATTAGAGGTAGAGAACAAGAGCGAGTTGGCTTCCAGCAATTGATCTTTCTTGACCAGATCGGGCATCAGGGCCGTGAGGGAGGGGCGGAAAAAGGCAGAGATGCTGGACGTCAGAAAAGCGATGGTCACAATTTGGGGAAAGTTGGTGGCAAAGGGAAGGAGGGCGTAGAGGAGAGCCCGAGCAATGTCAGACCAGATCATAATCCGCCGGCGGGAGAAGCGGTCAGCCGTCACGCCGGCCACAGGGCCAAAGAGCAGCACAGGCAAGCTACGCACGATGGTCAGGGTGGCCAGGGCCGAGGCACTGCCTGTGACGTTGTAAACGTGGAGGGTCAACGCCATGTGCCCCACCCAATCGCCCAGGACAGAGATGCTCAACCCTGCCCATAGACGCAAGAACTCAGGATTGGTCAGTAGCAACGATGTTCTTTGACGCAGCCACATGGTGAGCTTTGTCACATCCATCCTGATGAGCCTCCCTGAGCATGGACGTCTCTTGTCATTTACCGGTCATGGCCCCCAGGCCTAAAAACGGGCGCTCTTTCGACTCTTAACTGGTCTGTTGTATAAACAACTATACTTATTATAACCTTTTTCTCACTACCTGTCAAGAGAGATCCAGAAATTACCCGCAAGTCCATTTGGAACAATTAAAGCGGTACTACCCCAACTCAGCAAAGAAGGAATCTCCCGAGCTCTCGCGCTTCCTTTAGCCGACCTAGTTGAATGAGACAAGATGCCAGTTCTTCTGCGATCTGGTCTCGGACGATGGGACTCTCTGCTAGAGACAGAGCCCTCCGAAACTCAACCACAGCCCCCTCCAAATCGGATGAACAACGGCAAACGTGTGCATGCTGCCACGAGACCACCACCTCTGGCTGTTCGTGGAACATCGGACTACCCTTGGTATAGTTCGTGACGATTCCTTGACAGCCTGCACAGGCTGAATGGAAAAACTCTTCTATGTGCCGCGGCGGCCACGGCGTGGAATAGACTACAGGCATTAAATAATCCGGATCATTTGCACCATAGAGCACATCGTCTTGTTCTCCGGCCCTTGCGATCCGTTCTAATCCAGTGCCCGGATATACCCGAGCGCCGCAGTTATAAGAGCAGTGAAAGGCTTTTCCAAAAAGCGTATCCATCTTGCGGACCCATTCGGCGGCCTCAACCAAGGTTTCCTCCGTCTCACCGGGCAGCCCAAGCATAAGCCCTACACTGAACCCGCTGGCCCCCACCCCTATCAGGTTGTCTAGAAGATTGTCTATGTCCCGTCTCCGAAATCCAATGTGATTCCGCTCGAGAATGCGATCGGATGGGTGGACTATGTCAAAACATACGCTGTGGTCGGTGAAGCCTGCCTCTCGCAAGGCGTAGTAAAGGTCTCGCGAGAAAGGGCGTGGTAAGAAATAGGAGTACAAAACCAACTCTGGCAGCCGCGCAGCGACGATCTGACGACAAAGATCGATGGCATACTTCTCATCCGGCAGATTGAACTCACCGCAGGTGAACCACACGGCTCTGGCATCATCAAAATCCAGCCTTGCCATTTCAGCAATGGTTTGTTCAGGCGGACGCCATACAACGCCCGGATAGCGCTCTGCTTCCACGCAAAAAGTACAGCGCCCCGAGCACCCTTCACTTACACGAACGGGCACGAATCCAGTCCAAGAAGGATTGTACTCTGGCATCCGTTCGATCAAGGGTAACTCCTTTTGGAATAATGCCGTCGCTGGTTCTTCATTCACCACAACACTCGAGTTTTTCAGAACAACAATGCCGGGCAACTTTTCCGCTTCGCACACAACGAATCTTTCAACATCTTCGCCATGTAAAACAGCGTGAACGAGTTGTCGGAAAGTAGTCTCTCCAGGGCCTTTAACACCTATCCTCAATCCAAACCTTCGCAACAGCTCCACCGGGGCTATCGAGAATCCACTGCCGCCTATGACAACAGGTGCAGTGGTGTTCTGGCAGATCATACTTACAGTCTGCTCAATTTCGGGAAGGAAACTGTATGATTGGATTCCATTATAGAATTCACTCTTGGTATTCCAGACATGCGCTAAATTGTCGAGGTTTCTCAGGCTTATACCAATCATTACCGGATCGAGCGATCTAATCAGCCGCTGACTTTCAAAGTCAGAGTCCCGATATAAAAAGGGGTTATGGATGACGACCTTAACCCTTAAATCCTTCACACTAGCTGCAAGGATCTCCAACCCATAGGGTGGAGCAATTATGGAAGACCAGTCCAAGGGATTAAGATAAAGTAATAGAATTGTAGATTCTGTTGTCACTTGATACTCCATTTACTTTGATAGCTCACCCTACGATATAAACAACTATATTTATTATAACCCCTTTCTTACCGCCTGTCAAAGGTGAGTGGCTCAGGGTATTGTCTTATGTATGGTATTATTTTCCTATTGACCTATCCCTGAGTATGTGATATGCTATTTAAGCAGTATAGGTCATGAAATAAATGGATTTATAAGAGGTACAGGTGGATTTAAGCAACGCCCTCATAGGGCAATATCACATCATCGAACAGGTCGGCAGGGGGGGCATGGCCACCGTCTACAAGGCCTATCAGCCCAACCTCGACCGCTATGTGGCAATCAAGGCCCTGACACCGGGCCTGGTCGGGACCAAAGGTTTCATCGCCCGCTTTGAGCGTGAGGCCAGAGCCGTGGCCAGGCTGCGCCATCGTAACCTCCTGACCGTCTTTGACTACGGACGCCAGGGGGACGTGCTCTATCTGGTCATGGAATACGTTAGCGGAGGCACCCTCATGGGGCGTCTGGGTTGGCCGCAGGATTTGACCTACGCCGTCAACATCGTCACCCAGGTGGGGGACGCCCTGTCCCACGCTCACAGGCAAGGCATGATCCATCGCGATGTCAAGCCAGGCAACATTCTGATGGCGGAGGAGGATTGGCCTCTGCTTTCCGATTTTGGACTGGCGAAAATGGTGGAAGACAGCCTCCAGTTGACTGCCAGTGGGGCCAGTATCGGCACGCCTCAATACATGTCTCCCGAACAGGCGCGAGGCCTGGAAGTGGACCGGCGCACTGACATCTACTCCCTGGGAACGGTGCTGTATGAAGCGGTCTCGGGCCGGCCGCCTTTTGGCACGGACAGCCCCATGGCCGTCATCCTGAGGCAAATCAACGAACCCATCACCCCTCCTCATATCCTGCGCTCCGACCTGCCCAGAGAGGTAGAGCGCGTCATCCTCAAAGCTCTGACTAAATCTCCGGCCGACCGCTACCAGCGGATGGAAGAGTTTCTGGCAGACTTGCAGGAGGCCCATCCACTCCCGGCCAACCACAACATGGTGCACCGGGGCAATGCGCAGGCCAGGCAAGGGCCGCCAGCCGCCTTGAGGTCTATTCCGACCCCGGTCGTTACCCCTCGCCTGCCCCGCAGGCGATCATTTCCTTCGACTCTGCTCAGGACGGGCCCGTGGACCAAGCTCGCCACTGGCATCGTTCTGCTGTTGACTCTGGTCCTGGCCGCCCTGCTTTTCAAGATTTGGATGGCCCCGCAGGTTTCTTCTCCTCCAACTATGGCGGCCATGGAAAGCAGCCCTACGCCCGAGACTTCTCCAACTATGGCGGCCATGGAGAGCAGCCCTACGCCCGAGACTTTTCCAACTATGGCGGCTACGGAAAGCAGCCCTACGCCCGAGACTTTTCCAACTATGGCAGCTATAGAAAGCAGCCCTACCCCGCCGACGATAGAGGTACAAGTATGGGAGGCTGATGGTGCGGAGATGGTCTTTGTCCCTGCCGGGGAGTTTGTCATGGGCACTGAGGAACTGGGCGACGACGAACGGCCAGTCCACCGGGTTTATCTAGACGACTTTTGGATAGACCGCTACGAGGTGACCAACGAGCGCTTTGCCCGCTTTGTAGCTGAGACCGGCTACCAGACGGACGCCGAGAGACGCGGGCGGGGTTGGGTCTGGATGGGCTCGGATGGTTCGACGGAACTCACCCCAGGATGGGAGGAGGTCGAGGGAGCCGATTGGCGCCACCCTGGCGGCCCCGACAGCAGCATCGAGGACAAAATGGGCCACCCCGTCGTCCTGATTAGCTGGAACGACGCCGATGTCTACTGCCGCTGGGTGGGGAAGCGCCTGCCCAGCGAGGCCCAATGGGAGAAAGCGGCTCGGGGCGCTGATGGACGGCACTACGCCTGGGGAGACGAGTTCGACAGCGCCAAAGCGAATACCAAAGAATGGAAGCCTGCCCTGCCTGTCCCGAGCGTAGCCGAGGGGAGCGAAGCCGAAGGGGAAATCGAAGGGATGGAGAACGGAGAATGGAGGGGGGGCGCCACACCCGTGGGAAGCTTTTCCCCCCAGGGTGACAGCCCCTATGGCGCTTCTGATATGACGGGCAACGTCTGGGAGTGGGTGGCCGACTGGTACGGCAGCGATTACTACAGCGTGACAGCGGACGGGGAGCCTGTCCTGAGTGGAATCGAAGGAAATGTAGCGCACAACCCACCAGGTCCGCCCACCGGCACGGATAAGGTATTGCGAGGTGGCTCGTGGGCCTTCGATGAGGTCTATGCCCGCACCCCTTTCCGCTACAACGTCAAGCCCGACTATACCTACGATTTCGCAGGATTCCGCTGCAGCAGCCGGTAAGCAAGAATGAAGAATGGAGACTGAAGAATGTCCGACCTTTTGAGTGGCTTTACTCTTTTCATCAAAAAATACAAGCTAGACGTGGCCATTGCTCTGGTCCTTGTGAGTGCCCTTCTTCCCCTGCCTGTGAGCGGGCAGGGAGAGAGCGGTGAGCAACAACCGGTTTCCCACAGGAAAGTACCCAGTCTGGACGTCATCATGCTGGTAGACGAGTCGGAGACGATGTGGAACCACACCGATACAGAGGGGGTGAGAGTCAACACGGTCAATTTCTTCATTGACATGCTGAGTTCAGAACAATCGGGTTCTGTCCACCGCCTGGGTATCATTGCCTTTGGTACCGAGCCCTACGTGATCCCCTATGTCCTGCTGGACAGCCAGGCAGCGGCCGAGGAACTGAAAGAGCAGTACGCGGCGGTGCACAAGAGCATTGAAGCCCACAAGGACGAGGAATACACCGACATCAACCAAGCCCTGCGCGCCGCTTTGGAGACGATGGATGCGAATGGCGAATGGCGAACGGCAAACGGCGAACGGCAGATTGGGGCTCGAAAAACCGCCGTCGTTCTCATCTCTGATGGTCAGCCGACCAACGTCCAGGTGAGCGAGAAGAAAGGTCGAGACAAGGTGGTGGCCTATCTGGATGAAACGCGGAGCCTCCTGGAACAGTTGAGAGGTTACGAGTATGTGGACAGCATCTGCCCCAACAAATCCGGGACTCCGCTTTACATGGTAGGCATGGGCATTGACAAGCTGGAGGAAACTTCCAGCCCTGATTTCATCTCCCTATACAGGGAATTCTGGCAGGGAATCTCAGCCAGGACTGGTGGCTACTACAAAGAAGCCGATCAGGTACAGGAGATGCAGGGCATCAGCGCCTATATCTTCTCCGATCTGCTCTGCACCCCAGCCACGCCTTCTTTGGCTGTGCGCTCTCCCCAGATCCTCGAATACCAGGTCTACAACAGCTATTTCCAGATCTTTTTCACTATATCGGCCAAAGAGCATCCGGATCTGAAAGCCCGAGTCTACAGGCCACGAGAGGATGGGACAGCAGAGGGAGTGGAGCTAAGCAAGGACGAAGAAGGTGTCAGTTGGCAGAGCAACGGCATAGATTACGAGGTGTGGGGTATCAGGTACAGTGAGCCCTGGACCGGCACCTGGCGGGTGGTTCTGGAGGGCGAAGGACGAGCCGAGTTCAGCTATGTCTTCTTTCCCAACATGACGATCACCCTCTACGAGCCCAGCGGCGGGTTCCTGCCCGCCGATAAGCCCTTTACCATCCGGGCCAAAATTATAGATGAAAACGGCCACGTTGTTGATGTCCCACTAAAAGATTTCCAGGGAGAAATCGAGGGAGAAGGAGGATTCAGAAAACAACTGCCTCTGGAGAAGGATGGCGACACCTTTGTGGCCCAACTGGAAGCCCTGGAGCAAACGGGCGAGTATTCTCTGACCCTCCATGCCCTGTTGCCCGATGGCACGCCACTCTACGAGCACAAATGGGTCACCCTGATCTCGGCCCCCTGGGTTGAAATGACGGAACCCGGCTGGGGCTCGTCGTACCAGCTTGCGGAAACGATCCCCTTGCAGGCCAGAGTACATCTGGCGGGGGCTACCTCCTTTGAAGGCATCAAGCTGATCGCCACCCTGGTACAACGGATGGGGGAGAATTTACCGGACAAGGTTGTCCAGACCGTTGAGATGAGCCGTGGTGATACCCTAAGCCAGGCTGGGGAAAATGTAGTCTCCTACTCCGGCACTTTCCGGGCGGTCGAGGAGGGTGGGGACTATGCAGTCCAGGCCGAGATGATAGCCATCCTGCCTGGCGGGCGGGTTTTTGACCACGAGACAGCCCCCGTTCCTCTGTCTGTGGTCATGCCCCCAACGCCGACGCCGAGCCCAAGTCCAAGTCCAAGCCCGAGCCCAAGTCCGGTCCCGACTTTCACTCCCACTTTCACTCCTACTCCTGCACCCGTGGCCCTCGAAGCCCCGACCCCCACACCGACCCCTGTTGTCACAACGGACCTGACAGGGAACCTGGCTGCGATGTTGGCCTCTGCTGCCGGTTCACCCTTCTGCTTGCCAGCTATTCTGCTCCTTCTCTTGCTGGTGTTGCTGCTGGCTCTGCTGGCCATCCTACGGCGCAAGCGGCGTCAGGCGGTTCCCGAAAAGATCAAGCTTTTGGCCGAGTTGATGCGTTCGCGACGGGAGAGCGGCGAACCGCCCTACGTTCTGATCCTGGGCAGTGGGACCTCGATGGCCGTGGGCAACCAATCGATGCGGCACGTGGTCAAGGCCATTGCCGGGAGCGATGACCTGGAACGATTTTACGAGACCCTGGACGGCCTCAGTTCGCTGGAGCGGTATGTGATTTTGAAGAAGCACTTTGATGAAGCCGGCATTTCGCCCGGATACCGCTGCCTGGCCGAGTTGGTCAAGAAAGGCTTCTTCGATGTCATCTTTACCACCAATCTGGATCCGTTTCTGGAGAATTCGCTGGAAGCTGTTAACATGGGAGACACGGATTTCGAGGTGGTGATCTGTGGGGAGCAGAGCAGCACCGAGACACTGAACGTCCTGGAGAATGCACAGCCAAGGGTCAAGATCGTCAAGCTGCACGGTGATGTCCATTATCGCTCCTTCGCCTTTACCCCCAGCGAGATATCCCTTTTCGGCGGCGACGGCGAGCGCGTCTTGCGCCGCTATCTGAACCGTGACCTGATCATCGTGGGCCATGGTCCCCGCGATTACGACATCAACCGCGCCATCGAGCGGGAGGGTGGGTCCATCTGGTACATCAATCAGAGCCCGCCCTCGATGGATGACCTGGTCTACCAGGCCATGAGAGCCCGGGGCACCCAGACGAATGTGATCGGCGGGGAGTTTGGGCTGTTTGATCGTTTCTTTAAGGCGCTGCACAACGAACTGGGAGCCCGGTGAGCTGAGCCGGCATGAGCAGATAAAGGTCGAAAACAAAGAAGCCATCCTGTAGCCAGGACGGCTTCTTTTCCGCTCACCATTTGCTGCTGCTCAGTACTGTACCTCCCGGGCCAGGACCATCAAGCCCAGGGCTGCTGCCTGTCCCATCTTGCTCAGTTTCTCTGGGTCTATGTTTTCGACGGTGTCTTCCGGAGTGTGGGCGCGCACACCGCTTCCCTCCCAGGTCAAGGTAATCTGCGCCAGCTTTCCATCTGGATAGGGATAGAGGCTGTAGTCGTCGTGGATGCCCCTGCCCCGGGTGGTGGCCTCGACCCCCACCTGCCTGGCAGCCTTCTGGAACAATTTCGTCAACCGGTCGCTGGTGCTGCGGTCCAGCAGGATTTTGTCCTCTTCACCAGCGCCAACCCCGATCAACTCCACAATGGCCGCCACCCGATAGGCGCCGATGAATCCTCTTTTGGCCCGTAGGAAGCGATCTATATCCGATGTCAAGCGGCGTTCCGCTCCAGCCCAGGCCACAAAGATGACCGTGCGTTTGGGGCGAAAGTCCTGCTCCTGCCACAGGCGTGCGATCTCTAGCATCATGGCCACCCCGCTGGCGTTGTCGTTGGCCCCAGGATAGAGGGTGCCGTCCCTTCGACCCCGCTCAGGGCAGGCCGGAGTCCGCCCCAGGCCATCATAGTGGGCCATGACAATGATAGCCTCTTCGTCCAGTTCCACATCCCTCCCAGGGAGGAAACCGATGACGTTCCGCGTCTCCGCTTCCCGCTGAACATCTGCTTCCAGGATCAACTCACCCTGAATATCTGTTTCCAAGGAGAACCCCTCCCTGTTCCCCAGCCTGGCCTGTCGTTCGTCAAGTTCGGCCAGGGTGTAACCGGTGGAAGCCAGCAGACGCTCGGCCACGGCGGGGGAAACGTAGATGCACGGTATTCGAATCTGCCGATACCAGACCCCACCCGCCGGGGCGTGGAGGGCCGGCAGTTGGCGATGGCTCAATTCCTCCTGCGGCCTGACGATCAACAATACACCTATCTCTACCCGACGCAACGCGCTCGGGATAAACTCTCCCGAATATAGAACCATCTTGTCCGCCAGGGTAAAGGGGTCAATCATCCCTTCGGCTCCGCCCAGGGCAGGCCCCGTATTGGGCCAGATGTCGGTACCCGGGGGCAGGCCAACGTAGACCACGTTGCCGCGCACCTGAAAGGTCTCTAACAAGTGATCGGGACTCTCCACAAAGTCACGGCCATATTCCAGTTCAACAACCGGTTGACCGATGGGGTCCTTGAAGGTTAGCTCGGGGAGGGCCGTCAAATCCCGATAACTCCGCTGGATGCCCTGAAAATAGGTAGTGGACTCGCCCGCCGGCTGCAATCCGAATTCTTTGAAGCGGGCGGCAATATAGTCGGCGGCAATGTCCAGATCAGGTGTGCCGGTGAGACGCCCGTTCAGCTCTGGCCCGGCCAGGTATTGGATGTCGGCCATGGCCTGCTGGGCGCCGAAGGCCTTGGCTTGAGAGGTATAGATCGCCCAGGGCCCCACTGCCTGCATGCCCAGGACAAAGACCACCACCACCGCTGTGGCCGAGGCCAGCGTGTAGCGGTTGAAAAGGCGGTTCAGGTTCAGTGTCAGTCGCTCTGTCAGCCGGCGCAGCCCTTCGCCGAAGAGATTGACACCCACGATGGCCATGGTGAGGGCCAGGGCCGGATAGAAGGCCATCCACGGGTGGCTACGGAAACCCCGCCAGGTATTGGATAGGATCACCCCCCATTCGGGTACGTCGAAGTAGACGACGCTGGCCTGCGCTTGCCCCTCGGCAGCAAAGCCCCCACCGATGAACACCCCCAGGAAACCCAGCTCTCCCAGGAGCATGAGCGCCCCCCCCATCTCCAGGAAGGCCAGCACCACCAGAGAGGGCAACAGATTGGGCAGCACATGGCGCACCAGGATCTGCAAGTCGCCGAGCCCTACGGCCCAGGCCCCCTCGATGTAGTCCTTCTCCCGAATGCTCATCACCTGACCACGGACGAACTGCAAAGGCTCGCCCCAGCCGACGGCACACAGAGCCACCACAAAGACCCACAGGCCCTGACGAATGCCCAGAGCATAAATCAACACCATAGCCAACAGCAGGGCGGGGAAAGCCGCGATCACTTCGACCACGCTCAACAAGAACCGGTCGAGGGCACTGTTGGCGAACCAGCCAGCCAGGCAGCCTAACACCGTCCCCACGATCAGGCGGGCCAAAACGGCAAAGAAACCCAACATCAGGGTGCGCCGTGCGCCCACCAGGATCAGGCTGAGGATGTCTCGTCCCTGAGCATCAGTGCCCAGAGGATAGATAGCCGAAGGGGCGAAGGGAGGCACAACGATCTGGCCGTTGACATAGGACAGTGGTTGGGTATTGTAGGGATTATGAGAAGCCCATGTTGGTCCAAAGACAAACACAGCCACCAGGGCCAGGACGATGAGCCCTCCCAGGGTGAAAGGCAGGCTGCCCAGGGTGCTCTGCCGCCACGCCCGCCTCCGTTCCTGACGCATGGCTGCCGCTCTCTGCAATTCCTCGGGAGTCGGTTCGCCTCCCCCGCCCCGGCTGTTCGGGAGAGGAGGCAGATCTGCTTTTTCTTTCCCTTCGACGGCGCTCAGGGCAGGCCCTTCCTTGCTCCACGGCAGCCACTCTACCAGACGCTCGGGCACCTCTTGCAGACCGTACCAGGCCCCGCTCAAGCTCTCCAGCCAGCTTCTCCCCCCGGTCGGCCGTCCCTGCTCTTCCCGCAGACGGGGGTCCACCACCCGATAGATCCGCTCCAACCCCATGTTGACAACGATGAAAAGCAACCCCAGGCACAGAATCGTGGCGGCGGTAGCCTCGGCCTGATACCGCTGGATGGACTGCAGGAGCACCAGGCCCAGGCCCGGCCAGGTGAAAATGACCTCCACCACAGGCAGACTGGAGAGGGAGAAACGCAGGGAGGTGCCCAGGGCAGTGAGAATGGGCACGCCAGCGTTCGGCAGAGCGTGCCGGATCAGAACCAGCCGGGCTCTCAAGCCCTTGGCTCGGGCAGTGCGCACATAGTCAGCGTCCAGGACTTCGTTCAGGGCCACAAAGGAGACACGGGCTATCTGGGCGATGGGCCGGGCGGCCAGCACCAGAGCCGGCAGGATGATATGCCTGTCCCATCCGAATCCTCCCAAGGGTAACAGTGCACGGCCTGTGTATCGGCAGAACTTGATCTCCAGAATCTGCAGGAGAAAGGCCATGAAAAAGCTGGGGATGGAAATGCCGGCGATGGACAAGGCGAGGAAGGTAAGGGACAGGTGAGAGCGACGGACCGTGGCGGCAACGATGCCCAAAGGTACACCGATGAGGCCGCCCAGAGCCACGGCTACGAACAACAGGACCAGGCTCTTGTCCAGGCTCCGCCCCAGCAGCTCGGCCACAGTCTCTTCCCTATCATAGATCCAGAACCAAGTGCGCGACTGTCGCTGGGCCACCCCCAGATCGCCCCGGGCGATCTGGGACAGGTAATGGGAGGCATCCACGGCTGATTCTCCAGCCACCCGCCACACCTCACCCGAGAGTCCTCCCTGCCCGCGTGCAGCCATCCTCAGCCCAAAGAAGCACAGGTAAGTGATGAGGGCTGCCACGGCCAGGGTGAACAACAATGGACGCACGACCAGGTCAAATACCCGGGCCAGGGGCCTGGCCAGGTCACCCAACTCGGCCTCGTACAGCTCGTACAGGAAATCGCCCGCGCTCTGCTGTTCCCAGGAGCGCGAAACAAGTCCTGCCCCGAGCCCTGCCCTGAGCGAAGTCGAAGGGGTAGCCGAAGGGTTCGCTACTCCAGCAGCTTGCGTCGCCGGTAGCTCCACCACCCGATCGGTCGCCAGAGCTATCTCGGGATACTGGGTGGCCAGTACAACGGACAAGGGGAATTTACCGGACGAGGCATGAGGGCGGCACTGTTCCCGCAACAAGGCCAAGAAGCGCCGGGCCTCGTCGCCATCCAGCCCCTCTGTCCCTTCGTCTGCCCCTTCGCTGCCCCTTCGACCTCGCTCAGGGCTTTGGCTCAGGACAAGCGGATCGTCGGCCAGGATGATAGCCGGGCTGGTGGCCAGAGCCCGGGCCAGAGCCACGCGCTGCTGTTCAGCCAAGGTCAACTTGTCGGGCCGACGGTGAAGCTGGTCCTCTAGCCCTACCTGCGCCAACGCCTCCTGGGCGCGACGTCGCTTCTCCCGCCATGACATCCCAGCGTGCTCCAGCGGCACAAGCACGTTCTCCAGAACGCTCAGGTGAGACAGGAGCTTGGGCTCACGGAAAAGAAAGCTCATCTTCTCCCGGCGCAAGCGTGAACGTTTCCAGGCCGGCAGTTGCCACATTTCCTGTCCATCCAGGTACACCGCACCCCGCGTCGGCCGGCCCAGGCCACCGATCAGGCTCAGTAAAAGGCTCTTGACTTCTCCGGTAGGATCCAGAATAGATACGAACTCACCCTGCTTGACCTGCAGGCCGAACCCCTGCAAGACTTCCACAGGTCCCTCGTCGGTAGGAACCGTCTGGCTCAGGTGAAAGACCTCCAGGACGGGTCTAGTCTCCTCGCAGAGCTCTCCCCTTCGACTACGCTCGGGGCTAGCCCGGACAATATCCAGGACATCTCTCCCCGATGAAGGGCCTGATGCAGTAGTTATAGAAAGCCGCTCTACTTCCTCGGAAGGCGCAAACCCCCGGTGGTTGTATCCCACCCTTCGACCAGGCTCAGGGCGGGCCCTTCGACCGGGCTCAGGGCAGGCCCTTCGACTGGGCTCAGAACCGACTTTGGGCTCTTCAGAGAAGGTCCCAAAGTCCCAGGACAGTATTTCTTCTCCGGAACCGGGTTTCAGATTTTCGAACCAGGTCCTGACCCGCAACAACAGACGCTTGATGTTCCTCATCCCATTCTACTCATCTCTTCGATCACGGATCTCACACACTCAGCAAAGCATTCACCCTATTCACAGATACTGTTGGATCCGGCACTCCCTATGGTTGCATATCTTTCGGTATGGGCCAATCTATCCTCACCGTCATACCCCATCGCAGAGCAGGGTTCTGCCGTTCCAGGACAATGGTAGCTTTGTAGACCACATCCTCTGTAGGCAGCACGGTAGCTTGGGGAGCAAGCGATACCACGCGCCCGGGCAGGACCTGATTGTCCAGAGCGGGCACCCTCACCTCTACCCCCTGACCCAGTGTGACCCTGGCTGCGCCCCATTCATCGAGGTCGGTGGTCTCCACCTGAAACTCGGTCAGGTCAGCCAGGGTGATCAGAGGAACGCCGCCCCCAACCACCTCTCCCTCCTTGGCGGTGATGTCAGTGACGGTGCTGCTGATAATATGGGAAGGAGCTATCAGGGTCGCCTGCTCCAGGCGCAGTTGGGCCTGGGCCAGAGCAGTCTGCGCCTGGGCCACTTGTGATTGAGCCAGTTCAATCTGGGCGGCGCTGGGGCCGGCCTTGAGGGATTCCAGTTGTGCCCTGGTGGCAGCGATTTCGCTTTCGGCTTCTTTCAACTGAGCCTCGTCGGGTGGCGTCGTCAGGATCTGGTAGCTGGCCTTGGCCCGCTCGTAGTCTATGCTGGCCTGTTGCAAGGCAGCCGACTGGGGCAGAGCTGAGACACCTGGCACCCAGGCCACCCGATCGTATTCAGCCTGAGCCTTTTGCAGAGCGATGGCCGCCTTTTCCATGTCCGCCCTGGCCACGATCAGTTCCTCCTCGGTAGGCCCTGCTTTGAGCTCCTCGTATCCGGCCAGGGCAGCCTCATACTCGGCCTGAGCGGCCGCCATCTGGGCTGAGGTGGCTCCTTCCATGGTCAAGGCCAGTTGGGCTTCCTGGGTCGCCAGGTTGTCCCTGGCTTCCTGCACTTCCAACTCCAGAGCACTGGTATCCAGCCGGGCCAACACATTGCCAGCTTGGACGACATCGCCCACTTGGACCGCCAACTCTGCCAGGCGACCGCCGGTCTGAAAGCTGAGGGTCATCCACCGCACCGGCACCACATGGCCCCTGGCTCTCAATACGCGCCCTATGGCTGCGGCTGCCTCTTGATCCAGCACCACGGCCTCAGGCTCTGACTCGGGACCGAATAGCGAGCTTCTAAGACGCTGTCCCCCCACACATACGACGGCAGCGACGACGATCAAAAGCACCAACACAACGATGAATCGTTTCATCTATCCTATCTCCAAGTTTGGTTCGTTGGCGGAGTAGCAGAACGGCTCGACTGAGCCCTCGGCCTGAGGCCCGCCCGAAGGCTCGCCGAAGTCTTGTTCTGCGCCAACCGAACGCGAAACAAGTCTTGCCCTGAGCCAAAGCCCTGAACCATGCCTTGAGCGTAGCCGAAAGGACAGTGAAAGGTCAGCCGAAGGGTTCGCTACTCCGGAAGAAAATTCCTATAGCATCGAGTCAGTCTCCCCAAGTGGGCTCAGGCGGGCTGCCTGCCAGGCGGGGCCGAGGCCGGCGACGACGCTCAGCAGAACGGCAATGACCCAGATCGTCACTACGAGACGCGGCGTGACAATCAATGGAGGACGAAGGATGGAGAAGGGAGAACGAAGGACCACCTCAATGGTCAGCCAGCCCAGACCCACTCCCATCACCCCCCCTGTCCCACCCCATGCGGCTGCACGCTCCAGCCACCGGGCCAGGATGTCGCCATCGGAGGCGCCGAACAGCTTCCTGAGCTGAATCTCCTGCTGGCTCTCAGCCAGGCTCAGCTCCAGACTGCTCACCACTCCCAACCCGGCGAGCCCCCCCAGGGGGATGGCCACCCCTACCAGCCATCCGAAATACAGGAGCCTGGCCCGAAGCAGGGTGTCGTCAGAGCTCTCAACGACGAGGCTTTCCACCCCGGGAAAGTCCCTGGCTATCTCAGCCAGTCGGTCCTTGACGGTGACTAGGGCCGTGCCCAAAAACCTTTCCACCAAACGAGCCAGAAAAAGCTCCCGATCTTCCTCCCGCTCCGCCGGAGGGATAAAGGCAGTGATGGTCCCAAAGGCGTAGGGCTGGCCCAGGACCCGCCGCAGCGCTTCCAGGGAGACCTCAGCGCGGAGGTTAAAATCGTCCATGCGCCCGTAGACCAGCCGTTGGTGGATGCCTACCACAGTAAAGTCATGGTCGCGGATGGCCAATGCATCGCCCACTTCCAGTCCCCGCTGCAAAGCCAGGTCGTAACCGATCACCGCTTCGTCTAGACTCCCAGGCTGGAAGACCCGCCCTTGCCACAACCCGACCCGGTAGGGGACACCCAGTCCGAAATCCCCCCAGTCCGACCCTGCGACTCCGCTCAGGGTAGGGAGAAGCCCGTAGACGACACCCGAAGGTGGGAGTCGGTCTAACCACCTTTCCTCGTCCTCGACGACGGCCCCCCCATAGGCTTCCACGGCGATGCCCAGGATGCCAGGCCAGCGGCGAAGGGCAGCGGCCAGGGGTTCGTAGTAGGCCACCCCTGAGGAAACAGACTCCACGCCGATGCGGTTGGCCGCGGCACGCTGGCCTTCGTCTAGAGAGCAGTAGAGGCTCTCCACCAGCGAGCCGACGAGCATCACCCCCGGGATGACCAGGGCGACGCCGAGCACGGCCAGCCCTGCAGAGATTGGAGAACGGGTTTGAGGTCGAAACCGGGTCCACAGGGCTGGCCAGACCCCCGCCGCCAACCCTATCAACCCGCTCAAGAGGACAATCCCGCCTGCCAGTCGGGGCGTGGCGATGAACAGGGTTCGCGCCTGATGGTGGACAATGTACGCGTTGAGCCCCAAGGCGGCCAGCCACCCGGCCAGGAGCCCTCCCAATCCTCCAGCGAGAGCGGCCAGGAGCGGCTGGATTACAGACAAGACAGCATGGCGGCCATGGAAAGCCGCCCTACGAGTAGCCATGAGCGTGGCGTTGAGGGTAATCGTCCCTCCCAACAGGACAGTAAGGAGCACGCTGTAGAGGACGACTAGGTCGAGGGCCAACATAGTCTGTCGCCTCTCGGCTCGTTCCTGGGCCGGCGACAACACCTCGACCTGGGGCACTTGGTCCCAGATGCGTCGGGCGACCGTCTCGGCATTGTAGCCATGAGCCAGAATGACCGTCATCTCGTCGAACCCTCCGACTTTGCTCAGGGCAGAGCCATGCTCTGACCGGAGCAGCCATTGCCGAATGGTGTCGTACGGAACCTGGACGACGTTGCCAGGCGAGAGGGTCGAGGGCTGCCAGATGCCGACGATGGCTAGGGGGTGCTCGTTGACGACCAGGGTATCACCGACCTCCTTACCCAGACGTTGGGCCAGCTCGTAGCCTATCACGGCTTCGTTGACATTGGCTGGCCCTCCGAGCAAGTTTACAGTGGCCGAACTGCCCGGGACAAGCCGGGGCAGGCGACCGGTCATCAGTACAGCGGACGTGGGGAACCTGCCAGATGGCAAGGGGAACTCGAGCCCGGGCAGGTCCGACCAGGTGCCCTGGACCGTATCGGGGAAGCGGATGGTAGGGTCATGTCGCTCCTCCTCGGGTTTGAAGGTCCCATGTAAGGTCGCCGTCACACCCTGGACCCCCTCCACGCGCTGCAACGCACGGATGATGGCCTCCTGAGAGGCCAAACTAGCAGAATCCAAAGGGCGGACGGTGACGGACGGCAGCGTGGCTTCCTGCCGGGACAGGGCCAGATCGAAGGCCTCCCGCATGGAACCCGTTACTGTCAGAATAAAGGCCCCGATAGCCAGGGCCAGTGCTGCCATACCAAATAATGAACTTGGGTCAGATGTGAGATGGTTTCGCTGCACGCGTCCTCCCTATCCTGGCGGGGAGTATTCAGTGGTTACCCCTTCAAATACTGAAAAACGTAGCAAAAGGTTCATTTACCGCTGTCGTGGCGCAGGTTGACAATAAATAACGCCTCATCCTCTGCAGCTCTATGGGGGACCTTCGGCGGGGGCTTGCCACTTGCTTTTCCCTCCGCAAGGCGTCTTGACCGTTTATGAACTTTGCATTATAATCTGGCTGACAATGCGATGCCACATATTCCGCAAAAGGGCGCGCACGGGGTCATTATACGCAAAATTTCGGTAAATGCAACTCGGAGTGAATTAGAGAGAACACCATGACCCGTCTGCATGAAGGCTTGGACTACCTGCTTTATCGGATTTACATTTGGGGCGGAATCGCCGCGATGGTTATTTACTTCGCGCTGGTCACTTACTTGGATGCCTTGGAATTCATTGACGTACCTCGTACTGGTACGGCACCGTTAGCCATTTACTCCGCTCCCGTCACCCCGTGGGTCCTCG
>Ga0180437_10003650_pt1 | contig 22665 bp, 20 predicted proteins | sample SS_ome_4_FD_132410 | JGI IMG/M metagenome (GOLD analysis project Ga0180437, IMG submission 132410) | Hypersaline lake sediment archaeal communities from the Salton Sea, California, USA - SS_3_D_1 metaG | ecosystem: Environmental > Aquatic > Non-marine Saline and Alkaline > Hypersaline >...
GGCGATCTTGCGCTCCGCCACGGAGCGGTGCAGCATCCAGAAGCCGCAGTCCGGATGCACCCAGCCGACTCGTCCCTCACCCAGGTGCTTTTCCGCCTTTTCGATGCGCCGGGCCACCTCATCGGGGCTTTCCACCACGTTCACTTTGATGTCGATGACCCCCAGACCCAGGCTGATTTCGGGTCGCACCTGCTTGAGCGCCTCCAGATCGCTGTCGGGCCGGCGGGCCAGCTCCAAGACCAGGTGATCCACGTGCAGCTCGTTCAAGAAGGCGATCAAGGCTTTCCAGGTGCCCTTCTGAATTGTCTGGCCTCCGTAGTTGCCGAAGCACAGGTGCACCGCCCGCCGCGGAGGGCCGGCAGGCGCCGCGCCGCCGCTCGAGCCGCCGCCACCGGCGCTGTGCGAAGCGACTCCCCTGCCCACCGCATCCAGGATCCGGTTGATGGCCCGGGCGGCCAGAGGTCCTTCATCCGGATTGCCCGGGAGGTTGGCCTCGTCCACCTGCACGCAGGCGCACTCCAGCTCCGCGACCTGAGCGGCCAGCACTTCGGCCAGGTCCATCAGCAGGGCCTCGAAGCTGCCGTAGTGATTGTCAAGCAGGGTTCGGGCCAGCATGTAGGGGCTGGTAACCGTAAACTTGAGGTCGCCGCCCGCTACCGACATGGAACGCTCGCAATCCGCCGGCAGGTTCAGCGATCCTTCCCCCACAGGACCTTCCACCACCCCTGCGGGCTTGCGGCGGAAGCCCATCCCGTGCTTGCGCTGAAACTCGACGGTGTCCAGGCGGCCGATCGAGCTGCGGACGCCGTCCAGAGGGTTGATGAAGTACTCGATCATCCCGTTGGTCTCGGGATGGTTTACATCGAATCGATACAACTCTCCGTCGGTGGGCAGGTCGATGCCCGCCTGCCGCTGGATATCCACCACAACCCGGGTGGCATCCATCAGGGTCTGCTCGCTGGGCATGGCGGCCAGCCAGGACGGGTAGGGAAAGGAGCCGACCGTGGTGGTGAGGATTCGGGGCGGAGTGGGGCGAGGAGAACGGCCTTTGGAGCGCCGCTCAACTGGCGAGTTTGTGCTGTTCATCGAAGGGGATTCCTCTCTGAGACCAGGCGAAGACCGTCAAGGTTGAGCCAGGGCTCGACCGCGTCGATCCTCTCGGTGAGGGGGGCGATTATATTTGCCTGCCCCCCGGTGGCCACCACTTGCACCTCCCCCGGCAGCTCCGCCTTGATTCGATCCACCAGGGCTTCCACCATGCCCACGTAGCCGAAGATGATTCCCGACTGGATAGAGTGGATCGTGTTCTTTCCGATCGCCGCGGGAGGTTGGGAAAGTTGAACCGTGGGCAACTGGGCCGTATTCTGGGACAGTGCCCTCACCGCGTATTTCAGTCCCGGAGCAATCGAGACGCCCTCCAGGACAGCCCCTTCAGCCACGGCCGTGAAGGTCAGAGCAGTGCCGAAGTCGATGATGATGCAGCTTCCCTGAACGAGCTCGTAGGCGGCCACGGCGTTGGCCACCAGGTCCGTGCCGACTTCAGCCGGATTGTCGGTGCTGATGCGAATCCCCGTATCGATTCCCGGGCTCAGAATCAGGGGTTCCCGACCGAAGTCGCTTCTGGCGATCTGCACGATCATCTCGGTCACCTGGGGCACGACGCTGGCCAAGACCAGGCGTTCGATGTCGCCGGATTGCAGGTCTAACCTGTGCAGGAAGCGCTCGAACAGCAGGCTGTATTCATCGGGCATGCGTTCGTGCACCGTGCGGATGCGCCATCGTTCCAGCCAGTCTTTGTCCCTGCAGATGCCCAAGGCTGTGCTGGAGTTCCCCACGTTCACGGCCAATATCATCGCTTTCCCCCTCTCGCGGTTGGTGGCTCCCAAAAATATAGAAAGAGGTCTATCAGCAGTCAAGCCGGGTACAGGCGAGTTGGGGGGGCGGGATGGGGTTTTGGCGCGAGTGAGCCTGCAGGCGCTCGGGTAGCCGAGGCGAAAACCCTCAACGTTCTAGTAAAATTTAAAGTTTCGCACTATAAATTTTGCTGGATAACCTTTTTGGTTGGCGGTGCACTTTAGTAGACACGGGAAAAATTAACGGAAAGCTTTAAATTTTCATACTTTACCGAGGGTTTGAGAGGTACAAATTCTCAATCAGAATGACCCTGTTTACCCCGGCACCAGGGTTAAAACAAGGCCAGGGTCGGAATGAACTCGGACATGCCCTGGAGCTCGGAGCTAGGCGCCCCGGGGGCGCCTAGCCATGCGGCAGCCCTCAAACCTCCCCGTCGTCGAACACGATGGTGGCCCCGCCCACGTCGATCACATCCCCCGGCTCGAGCACCTTGGTCTTGACCGGGCGGTTGTTGACCGTCAGATCCCCGGAACCCACCACGGTGTAGGTCTTTTTCTTGGAGTCGAAGATCACCGTGGCGTGCTGTTCCTTGACGCTGGGATTGCCCACGATCGTCAGGTCCGCATTGCGGCTGCCCCCGATCACGGTTTTGGCCGTGCTCAAGGGCATCACCCGGGTTTGAGCCCGGCCCACCCGGGTCTTCAGCACTTCCAGAGTCGCCGGTCCCCTCTTCTTCTCGAACTTGAGCAGGGATATCAGCCATAGCAGCACGAAAGCCAGCACCAGGGGTATCACCAACATGGCGCTGAGCTTCTCCGGGGGAAGCCCGAACACCGTGCTGGAGAAGTAGAAGCGGGTGGTCTCCCGGGACTGCCCGTTTTCCTGCACCTGCACCCGGACATACTTCTTCTCAGCGGGGGCCATGGTTGCCCGGTAGCCGATCAGGTACTCTCCGGCCACCTGCCGGTGGATGCGCTGATAGACCCGGGCCAGCTCCTCCTGATCCCGGGCGTCGAATACGGTACCCCCGGTCTCTACCGCGATCGCCTCCAGGTTGGGATCCTTCTCCGGGGCGAAGCTAACGGCGTACACCGAGATCCCCGCTTCCTGGCAGGCTCGAATCGGCTCGGTGTATCGATAGATCTTTTCCCCGAACTCCGGATGGAGATTTCCCGAATGCTCGAGGTAGGGATAGTTCTCCCCGTCGGAGAGAATCACGATGGCTTTGCGGCCGCCGAACCCCCTGAAATCCTCAACCGCCAGGGTGAGTGCGGCGTACAGCTCGGTGTAGGCCTGCTCGGAGTCCGGCCTTTCGATGCCATCCAGGAAACCCGCCACCTGACTCTTGTCACCGGAAGGGCGGGTGAGCAGGGTGTAGGAGGTGTTGTAGGACACCAGTCCGACGGTATCCCTGGGCTGGGTCATGCTGCCGAGAAAGGTACGGACCGCGTTCTTGGCATGGGTGATGCGCATGCGGCCGGCGTCCTCGGTGGCTCGCCCGGCCAGGGTGTCGTACATGCTTCCCGAGTTGTCGATGAGCAGCAGGAAGGTGATCCCCTCAGCCGAGGCGGCTGCGGGCTTGAACTCGCTCAAACCTTCGATCCTCTGGAAATTCCGCCCGTCCGGGGACTCGAAGATCGTGAAGCTCTCAGCGCCGAGACCCTCCACCGGCACACCGCGATCGTCGGTCACGCTGACGTACAGCCGTATGTTTTGAGTGAGCAGGAGCCGGGATGGGTCTATCTGGGACAGACGTACATTGTAGCCGAAGGCGTTTGGGAGGCCGATCAGAAGCAGCGCCGACGCCAAGAGCGCTGCCAACGATGCTTTATGGTTAATCCTTGGTTTCATCGCGATCGCCTCCTCTACTCGTAGCTGTAGAACAGCTTGGCCGAGCCGATCTTGAGCACGTCTTCGTACTTGAGACGATGCTCCTCGACCGGCCGGTCGTTTACCAGGACGGGATGCCTCGGCTCCAGGTTGGTCAGAACCGCTTCGCCCTTGCGGAAGCGGATCTGAGCCTGCCGATCCGCCAGATTCTCGTACGGTTCCAGGGTGATCTGGTTCCGCCTGGCTCGGCCGATGCGGACCCGTCCCTCATTGAGGATGAACTCCCTGCCCTTCAAGCGGCCGTTCAGCACCCTCAATGTACCGAAGGCCATGCTGCGTTCGATGATTCCGTAGAACAGGGCGATGGCCAGTCCCAGAACGATCAGGCCTATCAAGCGGGAGGGAAGAGAGGCAGGCAGGTACAGGCGGGAGTATTCCAAAGCAGCTCCACCGATCAGGCCTCCGATCAATCCGCCGATCAGGCCGATCCCGATCTTTTTCCCGGAAGCCGCGCGGAACCCTTCAGCGGCGCCGACAAAGATCCCAAGAAACGCCCAGCCGATGGCCCGGGCAATGGGCAGTCCCACAGTCTGGAAGCTGCGGTAGGCGTTGAGAAACAATCCGCCGATCAAAAACAACGCGGCCTGCCCGATCAGAAGCCCGATGATTCCGCCGATCAGGCCGGCGATCGCTCCGACGATCATCCCGGCCAGGATTCTAGATCCCACCCGCGCGAAGATCCCCGCCGCAGATCCGAAGAACGTGCCCATCAGCAGTCCCACCGCCGCACCCAGGGCGGCCACGAACAGCAGATACGAGGGAAAGAGGGCTTGAGCCCCCACGATCAACTCGGTCAACGGCCAAGCCGCCACTCCGCCCAGTATTCCGAGACACAGCAAGATTACTCTGCGCAATCCAGTGCTCATAGGCACCTCCCGTTTTTAGTCGCCGGTTATCTCCAGGGTCTTCTCAGCTTTGTCATAACGCACGATCACCCGCGCCGTTTGCTCGGAAACGATGGTAACCTGAATGCTGCGGAACAGTTGTTCATCCCTTTTTATGGTCAGCAGGTAATCACCGGGATCGAGAACCAGCTCCAGGCTTCCTGCTTCCAGCGGTCCCAGGGCGCTGTAGAGGCGCTCCGTGCCGCCGCTCAGGTAGAAGGGGGAATCATCCAACAGGACCTTCAACCCTTCGGCCTCGCAGTCGATCATCAGCGTTCCGGGGTAGGGGATCAGCTGGGCGTCCAGCTGCAGAAGCGGTTGATACGGTTTGATCAGCAGGTTGAAGGTCTGGGGGTAGTACCCCTGGTGGTCAACCCGGAAGCGATAGCTCGTTCCGGTTGTCAGGCTTGCAGCTACGCTTCGATTCCAGCGGACCCAGCGATTGTTCAGGAAGAGGAAGAACCCGGTTGTGTCTGTCAGATCAACGCCCGTGCGGATGTCGGTTGCGCTGTAGCGAACCTCGAGGGGCAGGGGCGGGGTCTGTTCCAGCTGGATCTGTAAACGCCTGCCTGCAGAGGTGTCCAGGTGTTGTTTCTGAAAGGCGCGGGAGCCGAGGAAGAAGGATTCCCAGTGCAGCTGACCCTCCAGATTCACCTTGAGCCGGTAGCGACCCGTTTCCAGATACATCCGCTCCGACTCCAGAAAATAGCTCTCCTCCTGTCCGGCTGCCTGTTCGGTACTCGGTCTGACCCGGAAGCGAAAAGGTTTATCCTCTACGCGGATCAGCTCTCCTTCGGTCTCCCGGTACAGCACCGAAGCGATATAGATATCCTTCGGATCCTTGTAGGAGGAGGGTATATCGGCGGTAACAATGAGCGATCCGTATTGATCCGGCTGCAGGAGCTCATAGTGATACCCCTTGAGGTACAGGTAGTACCCTCCCGCGGCCAGCAGGGCGGAAAGAAACAGCCCGATGAACAACCAGAACACCCAGCCGCGTCTTGGCCTGTAGATGTCCCCGATCTCCCGGCCCTGGATAACCCGTCTGAGCGCTCTCCTGACCGTAGCCGGGTCCCTGCGCTTGATCCGCCGCTCCAAACGGCGGATGATCTGGCGCAGGTCCTGGTAGCGGCGGCGGCGGTTCGGCTTCATGGACTTGGCGATGATCTTGGCCAGGGCCGGGGCAATCTTTGGATTGATGCGCTTGGGGTGTGTGTACTTGCCCTTGTGGATCAGGGCGATGGTTTCCGCGGTGAAGCTTCCGGGAAAGGGGGTCTTGCCGGTGAGCATCTCGTACAGCACGACTCCCAGAGAGTAGATGTCGGCCCTCCGGTCAACGGTCTTGGCATTGTCGATCTGCTCCGGCGGGATGTAGGAGGGTGTGCCCAGGGTCATCCCGTCCCGGGTCAAGCCCTCCTCGCTGTGCTCCAGGGAGGTGGCGATACCGAAATCGACAAGCTTGACCTCCCCCTGGTTGGAGATGAGGATGTTGCCGGGCTTCATGTCCCTGTGGATTACCCCTTTTTCGTGGGCGTGCTGCAGCCCCTTGCACACCTCGTAAAAGATCAAGGCCGCTGCTTCGTTGGACAGGTAGCGCTCCCGCTTGATCAGCTGCTCCAGGGACACTCCGTCCACGAACTCCTCTGCGATGTAGTAGGAGGAACCCTCTTTGAAGTGGTCGTAGACCTGCACGATGTGATCGTGCTTGAAATCCATCATGATGCGGGCTTCCCGCCGAAAGCGCTCGATGAACTGGGGGCCCCCGCGCAGGGTGAGCTTTTTGAGCAGGACGAAGCGCTTGAGGGTCGGATGCTTGGCCTTGTAGACCGCACCCATGCCCCCCTGAGCGATCTTGGAGACGATCGTATACTTGCCGACTTTTCGGGTCGAGCCGGCTGGTTTGGCTGGTTTTTTATTCATCGATCAGTTCTCGATATGCCTCCGTGTCCAATTGCCGGATGTCCCGATCCAGATCGATCTGCTCGCCCGCCGGCAGCACGGCCACGACGAAGCGATCCGGATCGTGGATCTGCACGTAGCGGCCGCCGGAGCGGAGGTTGTATCCGCCTCGTACTGGCCTGTGGCCGCCGAAATGGTAGGCGCTGCTCCCGGCCTCCTCCCCCAGGTAGTGCTCCAGCATCTGCCCGACGCTCCCGGCTTCCGCCTCGCCGTTGTCGGTCCAGGTCAGTCCGTATATTACCTGGGGCATGCGGCGGTATTCGATGACCTCCTGCTTCGGAATGAACCACGCCGGCTCCGCGTGGGAGGCCAGGAAGTTGCCCCCGACGGCCAGGAGGGGAAAGCTCTTCTCCAACCCGGCGTAGACTGAGAGGATCTCTTCGCCGTAGAAGTGCTCCATGTAAATGCGGACCATCAGGCCCTCATTGGCGAATTTGAGGAAGGGGTAGTTGCCTTCCCCCTGCTCGTTGGCGATGTTTTCGTGGTTGCCCTTGAGGAAGTGAAGGTGATTCGGGAAATACCGTTTGAGGGCCATCACCATCCGCATCACTCCCAGGCTCTCCCTCATCTCCGCATCCATGTGGCTGTGCTTCCGATACCCCCCCTTGAACTCCTCCAAGGCTGCCTGCCAGCGGGCAACGGCTCGGCCTTCGGCATGAAAGCCGTCGCCCAGGAAGAGGATCTGAAGCTGCCCGGCGGTCAATCGATCCGCAGCCGACACATCCTGCTCATCCTTCTCCGCCAGCACGGCCAAGATCAGCTCCATGCGGGCGTGCAGATCCGGCACCACTAGGGTGGGCAGATCCCGGTGCAAATACAGCAGACCCCCGGGGCGCCCCTCTCTATCGCGGGGGCGAATCTCCCCCGGTTCGTTGTCCAGCACCTCGATGGTGGCCCGGGTTTCTTCCAGAAGCTCCGCGGGCTCCGGAGGGTCGCTGCGGCTGTAGATTCGTTTCAGATCGTCGAGGACCAGTTTGAGTTTACTCCAAATCCAGGTCTTTGTTTACCTCGACGAACCCTTCGGCAAGGATCATGGTCGCCTTGGTTATCTGTTCTTCCTGCTCTTCCGGTTCCAGATCCCCCGTAGTCACGGCGATCTTGAAGATCGGAGAGGAGCTCTGGATTGGTCCGGGAGAGAAGCTCACCGGTTCTCCAACCCGCACGTCGCTGGACAGTTGGGATTCCTCTTTGCTCGCCGCCTCCGGCACATCCTGGCGCAGTCCGATGCTGGTGTACTGCACGGTGCGTGCATCGTCAATGATCGGACCGATGTTCAGCAGGGATCCGGAGTAGGTCATGGCCAGGCAGCCGGCCTCATCGTCCTGATCCAGCTCCTCCACCTCGGCCATGTTCATCTCCGCCAGCTGGCTTTCGAACAACTCCTTCTTCTCCAGCCAGCCTTTGGCGATCATCTCCACGGATTCTTCGCTGTCCGGCAGGCCTGAGGATTTGGTGATCTGCCGAATATGATCCTGTACTTCCGGCGGAATTTGATCCAGGTATTCACCCATGGGTTCCTCCTCGTAGGCTACAGTGTTGATACTAGTATAACTCACAGCTGCAGAAAGCACAGCGAATTCATCCTTTTTTTATTCCATTGGATGGAGTAGACTGATGGCAGGAGGGGCAGCCATGGAGCCGAACAGTTTTCCGCCGGAAGTTTACGTGGAAATCCTCAACGGGGATCGGGAGGGGGAGATCTTTCCCATCACCGTTAAAACCGTAACCATCGGTCGGGATCCCCAGTGCGACCTGCACCTGGCCGATCCCTACGTTTCCCGCAAACACTGCCAGATCGTGTTTCGGGGTGACCACTTCACCATGATGGATCTGGGCAGCCTGAACAAGACCCGGGTCAAGGAGAAGGAGTACATCCAGAAGAACCTCAAGGACGGGTATGTGATATCCGCAGGAAAGACGAAGCTGCGCTTCCGCTGGCCCAATGCCAAAGCCTGGCTGGCGGAGCACGGCATCGAGGAGCAAGAGGAGGTTGCCGATGAGCGATGAGATTCGAGGGCTTACGGACACGGTTCGCGCGCATTTAAAAAAGATCACCCGCAGCTCCGGTTTGCCCGACACGGAGGAGTCCTTCCAGAGGATGGCTGCGGTCTGGCTGGAGAAGAAGCGGATGTTCGAAGGACAGATCCGAGCCCTGGACATGGTGGAGGTCGAGTCCTTTGCAAAGGACGAGCCGCGGGGAGCGCTGCTGCTGAGCTACTCCGGTTCCCTGATCAGTCTGGGCACGCTTGCCGGGAGCGGCAGGCGGGTGGAGTACGCCAGCATTTCCCTGCGCGCCGACGTGCCCCACCTGGTGATCACGGAGGGAAGCGGATTGGCCGGCGATGTTCGCGTCGACAGCGAGGCCGAGTTTACCAGCGGTAAGGTCCGAAGCACCTCCAGGCTGCTCAAGATCGCCGTCTGTCCGGCGGAGGTAAGCCCGGAGGAGCAGGAGAAACGCATCCGGGAAGCTACGATCTTTCTGACAAACGGTTTCGTCAAGATAAACAGGACCGTTCTCTCTCCCGGGGAGGATCTGCCCGACCAGTTCACCAGCCAGGCGATCATCGCCTACCTGGCCAGGAAAAACGGGCTGACCCAGAAACAGGCCCGCCAGATCGCCTCCGACTACCTGACCATGATCGAATCGGGAATGCTTCTCGGAGAACGGGTGCCTCTGGGAAAGATCGGCAGGCTCTTCTTGAAAAAACGAGGGCCCCGCAAAGCCCGGGTGGTGGTCAACCCGGCTACGGGTAAGGAGATCACCGTTGCCGCCAGGCCGGAGGAGGCGGTTCCCAGGATCTCATTCAGCCGCTCTCTCAAGGAACGAGCCCGGCGCGTCGAGCTGGAGTAGGCGGGGCGGGGTTCTCTTCACAGACAATGAACTGGCAAAACATCGTAGACAATTGGCGGGAGCTGCTGCTGAGCGGAGGGCTCCTGGTCGGGGCCGTGCTGGCCGGCATCCTGCTGCATATGCTGTTCTCCCTGATCAGCGCCTTGGTGCTGCGGCGCAGCGCCGGCAGGGGCGGGCTGATCGTTCGCTCGGTGATCCGCCACGTAAAGGGGCCGCTGCGTCTGGGCCTGCCCCTGCTGGCCGTGGCCGCGGCGCTTCCCTTCGTCCAGCTGCCGGAGAACCTGCTCGGTCTGCTGCGACATCTCATCAGCATTCTCACGATCGTAACGGTTTCCTGGATCGTGGTCCGCTCCGCCTCGGTGCTGGAAGACTACCTGTACGACCGATACTCAATCGACAGCGAGGACAACCTCAAGGCGCGTAAGATCCACACCCAGATGGTCTACCTGAAGCGGGTGTTCGCCGTGATCGTCGGAGTGATCGCCCTGGCTCTGATCCTGATCAACTTCGACAAGGTAAGGCAGTTGGGCACGGCGATCCTGGCTTCTGCGGGGATCGTGGGCATCGTGCTGGGCTTCGCCTCCCAGCGCTCGATCGCCCTGCTGTTTGCCGGTTTCCAGGTCGCCCTGACCCAGCCGATACGCATCGACGACGTGGTGATCGTGGAGAACGAGTGGGGACGAATCGAGGAGATCACCCTCACCTACGTGGTGGTTCGCATCTGGGACAAACGCCGGCTGGTCGTTCCGATCTCCTACTTCATCGAGAAGCCCTTCCAGAACTGGACCCGGGCTTCTGCGGACCTGCTGGGAACCGTATATCTGTACTGCGACTACACGGTGCCCGTGCAGGCCGTGCGGGAGGAGCTCGGCCGCATCCTGGAGCAGAGCGAAAACTGGGACGGGGAGGTCTGCAGCGTGCAGGTGACCGATGCCACGGAGCGGACCATGGCCGTGCGGGCATTGATGAGCGCAACCGATGCCTCCCGTCTGTGGACCCTGCGCTGTGAGGTGCGGGAGAAGCTCATCGACTACATCCGCAGGGAGTATCCCGAGAGCCTGCCCCGCTTCCGGGCTGAGCTCGACAGATAGATTTCCTGCAACCTTCCCCGTCGTTTTCCTGTCAATCTAGTCAAATACAATAATTTTCTCGATTTGTCGCAAAGTAGGGGGTGTCGCATTGGCTAAGGGAAAGCCGGATATCAATTCCGAACGCTGCAAGGGCTGCGGTCTGTGCGTGAAGGCCTGTCCCGAATCCATCCTGGAGCTGTCGGAGAACTTCAACGAACAGGGTCACCACTATGCGGTTTGCGTCAGTCCCGAACGCTGCACGGCATGCATGTTCTGCGCCATAATATGTCCGGACACCGCCATCGAAATTTGGCGCCTCGCCAAAGCGGGTTGAGGGAAACCTTATGGCTGAACCCGTATTGATGCGCGGCAATGAAGCAATTGCAGAGGCGGCGATCATAGCCGGCTGCCGTTACTACTTCGCCTATCCCATAACCCCGCAGAATGAAATAGCCGCCTACATGGCCAGGCGGATGCCGGAGGTCGGCGGAACCTTCCTCCAGGCGGAGAGCGAGATCGCTTCGATCAACATGGTTCTGGGCGCAGCTGCAGCCGGCGCCAGAACCATGACCTCCTCCAGCTCGCCGGGAATAAGCCTCAAACAGGAGGGCCTCTCCTATATGGCGGGTACGGAGCTGCCCGCCGTCGTGGTGAACATGATGCGCGGAGGGCCGGGGCTGGGCAATATCGCCGGGGCCCAGGGGGATTACTTTCAAGCCACCAAGGGCGGAGGTCACGGGGATTATCGCATGATCGTACTGGCGCCGGCTTCGGTACAGGAGCTGGCCGACCTGACCCTGGACGCCTTTGATCTCTCCGACAGGTACCGGATAGTGACCATGATTTTGGGGGACGGATATCTGGGACAGATGTCCGAATCCCTCGTGCTGCCGGAACCGCCAAAGAAGCAATACGACAAATCTTCCTGGATACTCGGCGGCGCGGCCGGCAGAGACCCCCGCGTGATCGCCTCGTTGCGGCTCAGACCCGAGAACGGGGTGGAGAGAATCAACCTCCGGCTTCAGGAGAAGTATCGGGAAATCGAGGCGCGGGAGGTTCGCTTCGAATGTTATCAGTGCCAGGATGCCGAGGTCCTGCTGGTTGCCTTCGGACTGGCCTCCAGGATGTGCAAAGCAGCGGTCAACCAGCTGCGCTCCGCGGATGTGCGGGTAGGCCTGTTCCGCCCGATCACCCTCTGGCCCTTTCCCTATCGGGAGCTGGAGAAGAGGGCGGGGAGGATGAAAAAGGTGCTGGTCGTGGAGATGAATGCGGGACAGATGCTGGAGGATGTGCGGCTGGCTCTGGGCGACAAGGTCCCGATCGAGTTCTACGGGCGCATGGGGGCGATGCTCGTAGAGGTGGAAGAGATCATTAAGAGGATTAGGAAAGAATCATGAGAAGTGAAGTAGCTGAGGCGAAACGGGTGTTCTCCCGGCCTGAAATGCTTGTCGATGTTCCCACCCACTACTGCCCTGGTTGCGGGCATGGAATCATCCACAGGCTCATGGCCCAGGTCGTCGACGAGCTGGGCATGCGGGAAAAGACGATCGTGATTGCGCCGGTGGGGTGCTCGGTTCTGATCTACGACTACATGAACGCCGACGGCCTGGAAGCGGCCCACGGCCGGGCTCCCGCCGTGGCTACCGGGATCAAGAGGGTCCTGCCAGACCGACTGGTGATCTCCTATCAGGGTGACGGCGATCTGCTGGCCATCGGTACCGCGGAAACGGTCCACTCGGCGAATCGGGGCGAGAACATCACGATTCTGTTCGTAAACAACGCCATCTACGGTATGACCGGCGGGCAGATGGCCCCCACCTCCCTGGCGGGACAGAAGACCAAGACCTCACCCTACGGCCGCAATCCCGCCGAGGCGGGCATGCCGATCCGCGCCTGCGAGCTGCTCAACACGCTGGAAGCGCCCGTTTTCATCGAGCGCTGCTCGGTCCATGACGTGCCCCATATCCTCAAGGCCAAACGGGCCACCAAGAAGGCCATCGAGAATCAGGTGAAGGGCCGGGGGTTTTCCTTCGTCGAGTACCTCTCCATGTGTCCGACAAACTGGGGAATGAGCTCCCAGGCAGCGGCGGACTGGGTCGGCACCGAGATGGTTTCCTACTTTCCCCTGGGCAATTTCCGGGACAGGTAGGGGGAGCAAATCATGCGGGAAGAGATCATCTTTGCCGGTTTCGGCGGCCAGGGCATCATCCTCTCAGGCACGATCATCTGCCTGGCGGCAATGAAGGAGGGAAAGAGGGTCACCCACATCCCCTCCTACGGTGCGGAAATGCGCGGTGGCACCGCCAACTGTTCGGTGGTGATCAGTGATCAGGAAATCGCCTCACCCGTGGTTCCCCACCCTTCCGTGTGCGTGGTGATGAACAAGCCCTCCCTGATCAAGTTCGAACCCCGGCTGCGAGAAGGGGGAATCCTGCTGTACAACAGCTCGCTGATCGATATCGTACCCTCCCGGAGCGATCTCCGCTGCATCCCCGTGCCGGCCAACGAGATGGCGGAGCTGGAGGGCAGTACCCGCTCGGCCAACATGATCATGCTCGGCCTGCTGGCCAAGATCAAACCCGAGGTTGCCTCCCTGGATTCGATTGAGGCGACTCTGGAGCAGGCCGTTTCCGCCCGGCACCGCAACCTCAATGAGATCAACAAGCGCTGCCTGGCCCGGGGATTCGCCCTGGACGGCTCTTAGTTTCCTTTCTCAGGGTCCCTTATTACGATTCTGTAGGTGAGCTCACAGATCGCCCGGTGTGGTCTGCTCCAGCTTCACCCGGCGTTGGTCGATGTTCCGCCTGACAAGGAGGGTGTTCCCTCTTATGAAATGGAGGGTTCTGCTGTACTTCCGGCAGGCGAATTCCAGCAGCTCCCCGAGATTGCAGCAGGCCAGGCAGCAGCAGCGGTCCGCGGCTCCGTAATACAGCATAAAGCAGCCATCCCTGACCACCGCTCCGGTGGGAAAAACGACGTTCGGGATATCCCCGAGTCGCTCGTAGTTCCGGACCGGGCTGAGTATGGGATAAGGCGCGCGTTTGATGATCCGCCGGGGGTCATTCGCATCCAGGATCGCCACCCCCGCCCGGTAGATATTCCGCTTGTCGACCCCATGATATATCAACAGCCAACCGAGTTCCGTTTTGATCGGGGGAGGCCCGGCGCCGACCTTCATGGCTTCCCAACGGAACTTTCGTCGCAGAACGACGTGGCTTCCCAGGTGCCGGAGGTACCGCTCCCAGTAGACCGCGTCATATCCCTTTTTGAGGTGCTCGATAGATTCGTAGTAGACGATCTGGATGTCCGTGCCGATACGCTGGAGGACAACCACTTTTCCGTTGATCCTCTCGGGAAAAATCACCACGTCTTTGTTCTCGATGTCCGGTCCCAAAACACCGTGTTTTTCTACGACAGTGAGATCCGGGGACGATGCCAGCACCGGACGGTAGCCCTTCCAGGTGAAGGCCGGAGAGGTGAGTCCCGTGTACGTGATCAGATACTCCCCCTCCAGTCGGGTGACCCGGGCATCTTCGCAACTGAAGCGATCGAAGGTCTCCCCCAGCCGGATACACGGCTTCCGTGCCTTGAAATGCAGGCCGTCGTGACTGGTCGCATGACCGATCACGGACACGTAGTTCTCATACCCGTAATCCCGCTTCTTGATGTAGCCGGCCTGTACGGCACGGTAGAAAAGGTGAATCACACCGCTGTTGTCCATCACCGCGCCGGGATTGAACACGGCGCCGCCTTCCCATGGGTGTTTCGGATCCGCTTGAAGCACCGGATTGCGGGGGCTGCGGCGAAGGGGCGTGTCTCTGTGCTTCTTTCGGATTTCACTCATCATCTTCTGCCGGAGACAACGGCAGCCGGCACGGCTTTACCTGTTAATGTTCCAAACGTCTGAACGTTAATAACAATAAGTGTATGGGCTCGATTCACCGTTGTCAAGTAAAAAAGAATCAAGCTTGACAGGGGGCGAATGATCGACTATAATCATAGACGTTCGAACGTATAGGAGTTCATATTAATGAAAAATCGGGGCATTCCCAAGTACGTGCTCCTCAGAGAGGAGATCCGGGAGATGATCGAGGGGGGAGCGCTGCAACCCGGGGATCTGATCGAGTCGGAGAGCTCCCTGATCAAGTCCCGAGGCATGAGCAAAGCCACGGTTCGGCAGGCCATTCTGGATCTGGTTCACGAGGGATTGCTGGAACGGAAACAGGGGATCGGCACGATCGTGCTTCCCCCCAAGCACCTCTCAGGCACTTCGGTGGGTTTCATCTATGCTTCCGAGCATCACAGAACCCACGACATCTTCCTCTCCCAGATTTTGCTCGGCCTGGGAGAATACCTTGCCCTGGACAACAGCGATCTGGTGATCAAGGGAAGCTTTCCCGAAGCCGGAGGCAGTTCCTTCTTCAACAAGCTCTCCTTCCTGATATTCTACGAGGAGATCAATGAGGAACACCGTTCGGTGCTCCATTCCCTCGACAAACCCTACATCCTGTTCAATCCCGTAGAGAAGGCGGAAGTCTCCCAGGATCGGGTGCTGGACTTCGACAACGCCGCCATGGAGCAGCTGGTCGATCGGTATGTCGCAAAATACGAAAAACCCGATTCCTGCGTGTTCATCTTCCCTTCCAAGAGGCACAACTCCTTTAACGAACGGTATCATGCCGTGCAGGCGGCCGGCCGCAGGCACGGATTCGCCCTGGAGAGCTTTACCTTCCAGGAAGATGAAATAGACGGAATCTGCAGGTACATCCTGGATCGAGAAGTTTCCCTTCTCTGTTTCGGAAATGATTTCACCGGCCACCAGTTCTACAGAGCGGTGCGCAAAGCCCATCCCAAGGAGGCGTTGACCCGGGAGCAGCTCTTCCATCTGTCCGGCCTGCCCGGTCTGGGTTTCGACGGTACCGATGATTACTACTTCGGAAATCAACTGGCAGGCACCGTCAAGATCGACCTTTTCAAAGTCGGTCGGTTCATCGGCAAGGCGATCGTGAAGAGCCAGGAAGAGGGGAACACCCCCTACCATGAGAGGATTCCCGTGGAGCCGGTGATCTATTGAGGATCGTGGGAAACCCTTCGGTTTTGGAAGCGGGCGAACCCCGTAGGGGTTTGCATATTATAACGTAAGGAGGAAACACATGAAAAAGCTGCACCTAAGACTACCCGCTATTCTAATGGTTTTGCTCGTGTTCGGTTTGCCCCTGTCGGCAGTGGGCCAGGTGGATCAGTCCATGGGAGTAAAACTGACCTTTCTCAATCCCTTCGTGCCTGGAGATCCCACCAACCAGTTCGAGCTGGAGATCATCGATCTGTTCATGGAGGCCCATCCGGAGATCCAGATCGTGCAGGAAAACCTGCAGGAGCAGCAGTACCACACCAAGATCCAGGCCTCTGCAGCCGGGGGCACACTGGCCGATTTGGTCCTTCTCTGGCCCGGAGCCCGGTCCAAACCGATCGTTGGTCTGGGCGTGATTCGTCCCCTGGACGATCTGCTGGATAGCGATCCCGCCTGGAAAGCCAAGTTCGCTTCGGCTGCCCTGGAAGGAGCCAAGTTCAACGGCAAGACCTACCTGATTCCCCGGGAGATCAGCCCGACCCACGCCATGTTCTACAACACGGAATACTTCAAGCAGGCTGGCGCCGTATTTCCCGGCAGCTACGAAGAGTTGAAGAGGCTGGCACCAAAGGCGAAAAACATGGATCTGATTCCCATCTCTCTTGGAAACCGGGACGGGTGGGTGGTCAACTCCTGCTATCTCAGCACCATCGCCGATCGGGTCACCGGGAGTGAATGGGTCCAGGACGTACTGGACGGCAAGGCCGCGTTTACCGATCCCTGGTTCGTCAGAGCCCTGGAGGTTCTGGTGGACATGGTCGACGCCGGACTTATCGGTGAAGGCTTCAATCAGCTCAACCATGCTCAGCAGCGGGTGCCCTACTACAAGGGGGATGCGGTCATGTTCATCGAGGGACTCTGGGCGATCCAGGACATGATCCAGAACTGCCCGCAGGAGATTCGCGACGTGACCGAGTTCGGAATCTTTCCCAAGATCGCCGGGGGCAAGGGAGATCCCAACGCGGTATCCGGAGTGGCCGGATTTGGAGCCGCTATAACTGCTGGCGTGACCGGGGCTGAGCTTGAATCGGCAAAGCAGTTCATGCGCTTCTACTACGGCGACGGGGCCTTTCGCATCAGGGCCTACGCCGGGGTGGGCATCGGCTACAATGTGGACCTGGACCGCACCCGGCTCGATCCACTGGTGGTGAAGAAGCTCGAGTTCCTCACCGCCCATCCCTTCAGTCCCGTGTACGACGCCACGTTCCCGGCGGATGCGATCAATGTGGTAAACAGCGATATCCAGGCAATGATGTCGGGGCGGATGGCTCCCGGCAAGGTGGCTGACAACTTTCAGAAAGCCTACCAGCGGGCCAAGTAAAACGAAAGCAGCGAGGCGTGCGCTACTTGCGCGCGCCTCGGGCTGCTGACAAACTGAATGCTCACGCGAGAGGCAAATAAAAGGCTCAGCTATATCATCCTCGTGGTTCCCACCCTCACGCTTTTTCTACTGTTCGTGATCCTTCCGATCCTCTACTCCTTCTTCCTGGGAATGACCGATTGGAGTGGATACGGTGCGTTCAAGTTCATCGGCCTGCAGAACTTTCGCGTTCTGTTCGCCGATCGGGTGTTTTTCATCGCCCTTCGTAACAACATCTACTTCATCCTGGCCTCGACCTTCGGCCAGATCCCCGTAGGATTCTTCATCGCCTATCTGCTGCACAGGAAACTAGTGGCCGGCAGAGTGTTCTTCGAGAGCATGTTCTTCCTGCCCATGGTAGTGTCCACGATCGTCATCGCCATCCTCTGGTCCAACATCTTCAGTCCCCAGATCGGTGCGCTGAGCGTCTTTCTGGGCAGGCTTCTGGGGAAGAGGAACTACGTACTGCCTTGGATGGATAATCCCAATGCGGCGATCTTTCCCATCTGTTTCGTTCTCGTCTGGAAATACTCCGGATTCTACATGTTGATCTACCTGTCGGCGCTGCAGAAACTTCCTCAGGATATGATCGAGGCGGCGGCGATCGACGGTGCCCGGGAATCACAGATCTTCTTTCGCATTATCATCCCGGTACTCTGGACCACCGTTCAGACCACTATCGTACTGTCCATCTCCGGTTCCATGCGCGCCTTCGACCTGGTTTTCGCCATGACCCGCGGGGGACCGGCCCACAGCACGGAGCTCTTGGCTACCTACATGTACAACAAGACCTTTGAGGTCTACCGCTACGGCTACGGTTCGGCCATCTCCACGATGATCGTCGTGATCAGTGTTCTGCTCATCGGCTCCAGCATGTGGTTAACGGGAATCCGGGGACGAGCAGAGAGGGCCCGGTCATGATCCGTAAAATCGCCGTCCACACCCTGTTGTACCTGTTCCTGATCGGTTTTGCGTTTCTCACCCTCTACCCCCTGTTCTGGTTGTTTACCTCCTCCTTCAAGACGAACCAGGAGATCCTTCTCAATTCCCTGGCCCTGCCCACAACCCTCCACTTCCAGAACTACAGCGAAGCCTGGAGCCTGGCCAGGATGGGGCTGTTTGCCAGGAACAGTGTGATCTACGCGGCCAGTGCCACGGTCTTTACCGTGCTGCTGAGCGTCTCCACCGGCTATGGCCTGGGCAAGTTTCGCTACAGGGTCAGCGGCGTCATTTACTCGATTCTGCTGCTGGGATTGATCATCCCGATCCACGCCACCCTGATACCGCTTTTTTTGCTTCTCAAAACGATCCGGATCCTCGATACCATGGCTGCGGTGATCCTGCCCTATATCGCCTTTGCCATGCCCCTGGGTACGTTTCTGGCCGCCACATATATCCGGGACATACCGGATGAGATGGAAGAATCGGCGGTGATCGACGGCTGCGGCTATCTGCGCATCTATTGGAACATCATCCTCCCTATAGCCAGACCCGTGATGATGACCATCATGATCATCACCTTCTTGAACAATTGGAACGAGTTCATATTCGTGTTCCTCTTCACCTCATCCCTGGCGCTGCGCTCCCTTTCGGTGGGCCTGCTGATGTTCGCCGGGCCGTATACGAAGAACTACGCGATGCAGTTCGCCGCAATGGTGATCGCTTCCCTGCCGATGATATGTATGTACTTCGTGTTTCGCAAACCGATGGTGAAGGGGATGGTTGCCGGAGCCGTGAAAGGGTAGTGGTGCGGACAAGAGACCATTTGAACAGTTGGACGATTGTCGAATGTGTCGATCTCAGAGAAGTTGAGAAGAAACTGGCCGCGGCTTTTCGGGGCGATTCCGTCCAGGGGATTACTGTTGATAGGCCAATGGATGTCTGCACCGCTTTGCTTGGACACCGACTGATCCCCGATCCGTACTACTCCACGAACTCGGTGAAAATCCGCTGGATCGAGAAGCGGTACTGGCTCTACCTCACACACTTCGATAAACCCGGCGACGGATCAAGCCGGGAACTCCGCTTCCACGGCCTGGACACCTTCTGTGACGTCTATCTCAACGGCTCCCTGCTGGGCCGCGGCGACAACATGTTTCGCAGTTATCGATTCGACGTCACGGCGTTGTTGAAAGAGAAGAACGCACTGGTTCTCGTGTTTCACCCCCATGAACGAATCTGCCGGGACTACGACTTCGGAAGGATGGGCGTGTACAGCTTCGATCGCCGGAGAGCCTTCGTGCGGAAAAGCGCCGTTAGCTTCGGCTGGGATTGGGCGCCCCGGCTGATATCGGCCGGACTTTTCGGCCCGGTGGAGCTGGAGAGCTTTTCCCGGAACCGGATCAAGGAGATCTACACCTGGACCGAATCGATCTCGAAACACGGGGCGGTTCAGGGATTCAAGATCGCTCTGGAACGGGCGTCGAAGGGGAGCCTCACCGTGCGTTTTTTCCACCGGGGCACGCCCCTGGAGGCCGAGCTATCGGAGAGCGGAATCCGGGGTGATGGTTTCCAGCTCCTGGAGGCCGGCGACGGGGAGTACCGGTTTGCCCTGGAGATCGCCGATCCTGCTCTCTGGTGGCCCTGGGATATGGGGGAGCCGGAGCTTCATAGATTGGAGATTGCCCTTTTCGAGGGAGAGGAACGGATTGATGAAAACCGGCTTGAAGTCGGTTTGAGAATCGTCGGGCTGGACACCGGCCCCGATCCGATCGGAAGCAGGTTCCAATTCAGGATCAACAACGTTCCCCTGTTTTGCCGTGGAGCAAACTGGGTGCCCGTGGACTGCCTGATTTCGGATATCCCCGGGGAGCGAACCCGGCGCCTGATGAAAGCGGCCCGGGAAGCGAACATGAACATGCTTCGGGTCTGGGGCGGAGGGATCTACGAAACGGACAGTTTCTACGACCTGGCCGACCGGTTGGGCATGCTCATCTGGCAGGATTTTGCCTTTACCAGTTCCCATTACCCCGACTACAGCGGGGAGTTCATGGACAGTGTGCGGGCCGAAGCGGCTGACAACATTTTCCGCCTGCGCAATCATCCCTCCCTGGCGCTCTGGTGCGGGAACAACGAATGCCAATGGCTGCACAGCTTGAAGCTCTCCGAAATCGGTGATGAAACTTTCTACGGCGGAAAAATTTTTCATGAGCTGCTTCCCGAGCTGCTTCGAAGACTCGACCCCGTGCGTCCCTATTGGCCCGGTTCTCCCTGGGGCGGGGAGAATCCCAATTCCGAGCTCCACGGTGACCGCCACAGCTGGCAGGTTTACGGCGGGATCCGGAATGAGGATTTCTATGGAGCTCCCTACATCATCGATCGACAGCCGGAAGCGCTGGCGTTCACAAACTACGCGAACGAACAGGGCCGCTTCATCTCGGAGTTCGGCCTGGCCGCCGCTCCGACCGGGCAAACCCTGGCTCGGAACATCCCTGAGGACCAGCTGAGACTCGGGTCGTTCGAGCTTTCCTATCGGAACCAGGACATCTCCTCCCGCGGTCTGGAAAACACGGTGGCTCATTACTGCGGAGAGCCGGAGGATCTGAGACGGTTCATCCAGTTCTCTATGCTCTGCCAGGCCGAAGGATTGCGCTTCGCGGTGGAGCACTTCCGCAGGAATCAGGAGCGGACCTCGGGCGCCCTCCTCTGGCAGTTGAACGACTCCTGGCCGGGCATCAGTCTCTCCCTGATCGACTATTACCTCATACCTAAGGCTTCCTGGTTCTACGCCAGGAAGTTTTTCAATCCGGTCCTCTACAGCGCGAAGATTCTGGACAGGGGATTCGAAGTCTGGATATGCAATGACCGGATGGTTGATATCGACGACACCCTCAATGTACGAATCGGTACGTTTTACGGCGAAGAGATCCTGCAGCAGAGCATCGCCGTGCAGGTGAAACCCCGGTCCAGCTGCTGTCTGGGCCGGTTTTCCGATCCCCGCGAACACCACCTGTCCCGGTCCAGATGGACCTACCTGTCCCTCAGCAGTGCGCGGGGATTCACAGCCGGGGAATACTTCTTCCTGGATCACAAAGAACTGTGCTTTCCCGAAGCCAAGGTTCGTCGCTCGGTGATCCGGCAGGGCGGCGGGTTGGCTCTGAGGATTTCCTCGGATCGCTTTGCCCGTTTCGTACATCTTCAAAGTCCAAGGGCGGATATGCTTCCCAGCGACAATTACTTCAACCTGCTTCCCGGAGAGGAGAGGGGGATTGCAATATCAGCCGGAAACGAGGAAGAAATCTATCCTCAGGCTATCACGATCGATGCGATCAATATGGCTCAACCTCAATCGCTCGTAGAAGAGGAGTGATTATTCTCATAGAAGAGGAGTGGTTTCATGGAGGAAAAGAGAATACATGCCGCCGTTATCGGCTGTGGATTGTGGGGGGATGTTCATATGCGGGCCTACTCCGGATACTCAGGATCCGAGTTGGCTGCGGTGTGCGATCTGGACGAGGAAAAAGCACGGAAGGCAGGGGAAAAACACCGCTGTCGCTGGACGGCCGATCCGGAGGCGGTTTTTCAGGATCCCCGGATCCATGCGGTGAGCATCACCACGCCGGATTTTGCCCACGGGGAGCTGGTGATGCGCGCGGCGAAGGCGGGCAAGCATATTCTCTGTGAAAAGCCTCTCTCCACGGATACAGGGGAGGCACGACGAATGGTAGAGGAGGCAAAGAAGAACCAGGTGCTGCTCATGGTGGACTTCCACAACCGCTGGAACCCGGCGCCCCTGGAAGCATGGCGGATCATCAACACCGGCGGGTTCGGCCGTCCGTTGTGCGTCGCAGGCCACCTGGCCAACACCCTGTTCGTGCCCCGGCAGCTCTTAAGCTGGAGCTCGAAATCGGGCCCGGAGTGGTTTCTTTTTCCCCACCTCATTGACCTGGTGACCTGGTTTCTGGGGGCGAAGCCGGTGGAGGTGTATGCCTTCGGATCCAAAGAGATCCTGCCCGCCATGGGCATCGACGCCTACGATTCGATCCAGGCCATGGTTCGGTATCCGGAAGCCTCCGCCTCCGTGTCGACCTGCTGGATCCTTCCGGAGTCCTTTCCCAGTCTGGTGGATTTCCGCGTTCACCTGTTCGGCACCAGGGGTAAGATCGACCTGACCCTGGACAGGCAGGGCATCGAGTTCAGCGGAGAAAAATACGCCTGGCCCTTCGTCCTGGGCCAGCAGGACGCCCACGGCGTCTCCATCGGGTTTGCCGAGCAGCCGATCCGCCACTTCGTCGACTGCCTCCTGTCGGGGAGAACACCCGTCTGCACCGGCGAGGACGGTCTGATAAATACAGCTACGATTCGGGCAATCCTCGATTCCGTGAAAAGCGGCAGAACGGAAAAAGTGCAGTAGCAGCCGGGGAATACCCCTTCGCCGCTGTTCCGGAGCTACCCCGCCGATGCGGCCAGCTCCTCCAGCATGGTGTTGGTCCGGCGCCCGTACTCCAGGTAGATCTCCTCCGCCTCCCTGCCGCTGGATGAGGTACCCAGGTGGATCTGGGCGGTGATATGGGGCTCTATGGAAAAGGCTCCGCCGTAGCCCAAATCCAGGAGGGACCCCAGAATCCGGCGTACCATGCTCTGGCCTTCCCCCGGGTAGGTGTACTCGATCTCTCCCTTCGCGGTTTTCGCACAATCCTTGATGTGAACGTGCTTGATGAAGGGTA
>Ga0180437_10003652_pt1 | contig 22647 bp, 12 predicted proteins | sample SS_ome_4_FD_132410 | JGI IMG/M metagenome (GOLD analysis project Ga0180437, IMG submission 132410) | Hypersaline lake sediment archaeal communities from the Salton Sea, California, USA - SS_3_D_1 metaG | ecosystem: Environmental > Aquatic > Non-marine Saline and Alkaline > Hypersaline >...
AACCTTTCTAGACAGAAAGGTTCTCCCCCGCACCCCCTTCCAAAGACTCTTGGACAGCGCTGCCCGCCGCAACCGGCGGGCAGCGCGCCACCGTGGCTTCAACCATCCGAAAGTAGCGTTGCCTGCCCAGAGAGGTCGCTCTGCATGGTGGGGCAGACATTCCTGTCTGTCGGGGGTTTACAGGGCCGCGCGACATCCTTGCCAAAACGGGCCTTAGAAAAACCTTTTCACACCACACTCAACCCAATAATCTATTGACAAGTTGCTGTAGACTGTGATACAATGTGCGTCGGTCAGGGGAGAAACGCAGCGGTCTTAATGTTCAATATCACGTTTTGTTGAACTGCACGTCTGTCACGGGGAGGTGGTTCTATCGATCATTGAAAAAGCGGTTGAGTTGTAGCGTGTGCAGTCTGTTGTCTGAAAAGAGGGGAAGGTGCACGATGAAAAGCAAGGCTGGATTTACACTGATCGAGCTGCTTGTGGTGATCGCGATAATCGGGATCCTGGCGGCGATACTTCTTCCGGCGCTGTCCAGGGCGCGTGAGTCGGCAAGACGCTCCACCTGCATGAACAACCTGAAACAGATGGGCCTGGTGTTCAACATGTACGCGAACGAGTGGAACGGTCTGTTTCCACCGATCAAGATATACAACTGCAGCACTGATCCTCCGCCGGCCAACTGGGCGATTGACTGCACTTTCAACGGTCCGTCGGTGTATCCGGAGTACCTTTCAGACGTGGGTGTACTGGTGTGTCCGTCCGACTCCGACGCGGGAGATGTTTTCAACGGCTTTCATCAGGACAACAACCCGGATCTTCCCGTCGAACCTTGTCGGCTGGCGCGTGGCAGCTACTACTATCCGGGCTGGGCGTTTCATGAGCCGGCCATACTCCTTCCGGGCGTCACGGTGCCCACGACGATCGGTGTGGGGATAAGTGAGGGCAACATGGCGGAACTCATCGCGTTCGCTTATTCGCTGCTCAATGAGGAGCTGGTCAACGCCTTTGTGGACATGTATCTCAATGGGTTGTCACCGGAGGAGAAGGACGCCGACCTTGGCCCGGTACCTCGGTTGCGTATGGGCATCGAACGGTTCTTTATCACTGATATCAACAACCCCGCGGCCAGCGCAGTGGCATCCAGCGAGATACCGGTCATGTGGGATGAGATTGCGGTGTACGGCGGGGCGGAGACGTTCAACCACGTGCCCGGCGGCGGTAACTGTCTGCATATGGACGGCCATGTTGAATGGCACACCTGGCCGAGCGTGTTTCCGGCGAACGTAACAGGGATACTCGTGAGTCTACCGTTTAGTCGGTAGCGTGGGGCAGGTTGTCGGGGCGACCTCGCCAGGCGGAGAGGTTTCACCCTGCTGAGAAAAAGGGGACTGACACAAGCGCAGCGAGGCCGGAGACGTGTCTCTACCCTTTTTCTTAAAGCGACGCAGCGTCTTTGGGAGGGCGAGGCTCCCGCCGAGCCGGCAGGCGCAAGAGACGGGTGACAGACAGGAATGTCCGTCCCACCAAGCGACGCAGCGTCTTTGGGAGGGCGAGGCTCCCGCCGAGCCGGCAGGCGCAAGAGACGGGTGACAGACAGGAATGTCCGTCCCACCAAGCGAAGCCGAAGACTTCGGACATTAGACGTAAGACTGCTGGTGAATCCCGCTGATGGTGTAAAAGAGGCTCCCGGGACCTTCGTGGGTCTCGGGAGCCTCTTTGTTCGTTTCAACTACGAATCTTGCTCTCCCAGCTTCCGTTTCCCGCCGTACGGGATTCGCCTTTAGAACAGCGAAACAACCTTTGCCCACGCACGCGACACGGGATACTCACCCGGGAACTTGATGAACTCGACGTGCCCGTCCATGTAAAGGACGTTCGAGCCTCCCGGAATGTGGCTGAACTCAGCGGTATCCGTGCTGACGAGGTCGTACATGATAGGGACCTCGCTCTGGGCGACAGCCGATGCAGCGGGGTTGTTGATATCGGTGATCGCGAACCGCTCGATACCCTCACGTATCCTATACAGCTTGTCCACCCCGTGGCCGTACGCCGAGATCTGGTCCTCAAGGTTCATATCCAGATCCCGATCGTACTGCCCACAGTCCGTTAGGCTTGGAGGGGTGCACCCGTTCGCATGCGCGACAAGTGCTGTGGAGAACGCAGCCAGCATAAGCGCGTTTGCCTGGTCCGGGATACCGTAGCCGCCATACGGCGAGATATTGAAGGTGAGCGGATCATTCTGGTTGCCTATCCCGTTAACCGCATCCTCCCTCGCCGTGTAGCCCGAATACGTGTACGACAGCGCCAACAGCGCGCACGCATCGGTCGGCGCGTCGTTGTCATAAAACGGCGCAACGTTCCGACCGAGAATGGGGTGGTAGATTCCAGCGGACACCAGGTTTCTTGCGTCAGAGTCGGACGGGCAGACGAGTATGTTCGTGTCAGTCATGTACTCAGGATACACGGACCGACCGTCAAACGTGATCTCCGCGTCACCGTTCCCACCCAAGGACACCGGGACGGCGGCGGGATTGGAGAACCCGCAACGGACACCTGACGTTGCGTTAATCTGCCAATCACTGCCGAATCCGGGATTCACCAACTCGTACGTGAGCATCTTCATCATTGGCGGGAAATAACCGTTCCACTCGTTCGAGTACATCTTGAAGATGAGGCCAATCTGCTTCAGGTTGTTGGCGCACGAGGCCCTTCTCGCAGCCTCCCTCGCTCGGGCCAACGCAGGCAGCAGAATGGCCGCCAGTATGCCGATGATCGCTATGACCACCAACAGTTCGATTAGCGTAAATCCGCGTGACCTCTTCATAGGATCGCCCCCCTATGTGAAGTTGTAAGAGCCGCTTTTTCTGACGCCCCGGCGGGGACTGCTCGTCCAGGGCATGCTAACCACTGTCACTTAAGCAAGTCGAATACGGGAAGGGGTGATCGTCTATAATCACCTCACTTTCCACCCGGGAATCTTCCCTCCAGCGACCCGCTTATTGTAGAATCACGCAGATAAGACAGAACGCCCTCAACTTCTTCCGGCAGCCTTTGTTTCTTTGTTTCTCGAAGGGCAATAGGGCACGTTTCTCCGACGTATATAACTAGTATACACCCGTTGGCGTGGAATTGTCAAGCACTTTTTAAGTGTTATGCGAAAAAGCCCGCTCGTTTTGCAGTTGTCCGTATTCGTGCATCGAAGAGTGTGGCATGCGCACCCATGAGCGCTTCAATTGACGCTTGACGCCACCAGAATGGGGTTGTCCTTGTCTGGGACGGGACCGGCGGAGACTTTTTGTGAAGTAGCCCGAGCACAGTTTCTCTCGCGGGGTTTAGCGAGCACGATCTGTCTTTTCGGCAGAGTTGGCGAGCCTCGCAATAAAGAGACGAAACTCGGTGTTCTGCTTGACGTCGTCGACGAACCTGACCGCCACCCTTCGCCGCTTGGGCTCATGCTTGTTGCCACCGATCTCCGTCCGCAGGACCGTACCCCTTATATCGAAGGTACCGTCAGGTGCCTGAGGGTCGCGAATCGACATCTCAAGGTCGGCACCGTTATCCAGGTGAAACTCGGTTTTCAGGCACGCCCCTTCCGCACCGATGTTGGTCATCGTCGTCTGCTCCTCAAATGGCTCGCCGAGCACGTCTTTCCCTCTGACAGCGATCTGCGTGTCGAGCGGGAAGCGTTTGTCTCGTCGTCGCTCGCGGCGCGAGTTAGCCGCGTACGGATCCGCCCGGTCATGACCCTCTTTGTGGTACTGAGCTCCCTCTGTTCTGAGGAACCTGGCTGCGGACTCGATCCTATTGATGATGTCGGATTCGTCGAACATCTCGACGAGCACGTAGTCCGCCTTGTTGAGAACTTTCCGGTCGGGACACGCTTTCTGTAACTGAGTGCGGCTCCTGGAAAGAAGGATGAGCACAATTCCTGCGTACTTCTGATCGTCCTTGAGTCGCTCGACTATCGCGGCGGTTCGAGTCCTGCTGAACTCGACGTCGAGCACGATAATGTCGGCGCCGCTCTCCGACAGCTGGGCGGCAATCGCTCGTTTAGGCATCAGCAGCGTTACCTTATAACCTCTGCATTCGAGCGAGAACTCCGTTGCACGAAGCAGGTCAGAATCCGTTGATGCCAGGAGGACTCTCATACTTCTACCTCGCACCATTGTTATTGGTGTATGCCCATGAAGGGAACTGTTCGATACCTCAGCTTACTGAATACACACGCGCGTTTTCTTCTCATTTGTCTCTTTCCCCTCTAGGCCGTGCACATACACTGTCCTGTGGTCCGGGTTCACGGCCACCGATAGCCACCCGCGGTCCAACACCGAGTTTGCTGCCCACTGACCGAGCAGATTCACCGCCTGGCTGAAAATGTCCGAAACATCCGTATCGGGTACTTGTCTCAATGAGGTGGTCAGTCTCGTTACCCTCTGTCGCCATACGCCGCGAGCGGGGTTGTCCTGCGGCATGTCCATCACGAAACAGCCGAGTGATTGCAGCAGTCTATGGGCGTCCACTCGCGCAATTGGACCCTCCTTTATCTCGGGCTTGTTTCCCATTTTGTTCCCCCTTTTCGGTTCCAGTCTTCAAGAAATACGATCCCGAATAGCAGCGAGTCAAGACACACGGATTAGGCGCAGAGAACCATGGACGACGCTTCGGCAAAGAATGGATAATGGAGAAACGGGCGGAGCTTTATCGCTCTGCCTGGTGGTGCTCAGAACTCGGAAGAATGCCGCGCTGGTCAACGTTCCTCGCCCCTCCGGGAGACAACCTCGCAATCTTTCCCCTCGTGGCCGGATCGACAATCAACCGCGCAACTCCTGACGAAATCCTCATTCTGATGTGAATTATATCGAGTGACGCGTAATCTGTCAAGAAAATGTTCAGGGGGCGTTGTGTGCATGCTTGCATGCCCCTTCTGTTCTTCTCCGAACATTCAAAGTTCTGTCAGCGAAAGGCAATGTGAATAGACCGAGCTTCACAGCAGCGTGTGGTTGTGCTATCCTTGTGGAGAGACGTCCTGCGTTAGGTGCGCAGGAGGTCTAAATGGGAAATGTCGGTCAATGAGAGAAGTCCATGAAAGCGCAGATAGGTAGTCCATTCATCTGTTCGGGCGCAGTCCTATTGATAGGACTGTCGCTGTTTCTGCTTGCCGGTTTGTGCGCGGCCGATGAGACGCGGTTGGACCTGACGTCGGGTTGGCGGTTCCGGCCGGACGCGGCGAACATCGGTTTCGCGGAGGGTTGGCACAGCCTGTCTCATTCCGACGACGATTGGGCCGTCCTGGAAGCCGGCAAACGATGGGAGGATCAGGGATTTCCCGACGTGGACGGGTACGCCTGGTATCGGCGCCACGTGGACGTAGCGGAATCGTGGCGAGGAGAAAAGGTATGGCTGATCATCGGCGGCGCAAACGACGCGTGCGTGGTGTTCTGCAATGGCGAGCGTATCAATGCTTACGGCGACGACAAAGAACTGAGTGTCAACTCCACGCCCATCATTACCGAACTAAGCCGGAGCATCCGCTTCGGCCAAACGAACCTCATCGCCATTCAGTGTTACGACTGGGGAGCGAGCGGCGGCCTGTGGCGGCTGCCGTGCGCTCTCACTACCGATCCGGCGCAATTGCCCGTGGAATCAATCGCGGCGTGTTATCCGGACCGCGAAGACCGCAAACTCACGGTGGAGATAGACCTGACCGGGCTGGGTAACGAGCGTCCCGAGACGATCCTTCGTGCAGCGCTGTTCAGACGTGGGAGCAATCTAGTCGTCGCCAAGCGTGCCGCGCGGGTCGAGTCCGATGCGAACGACGCATCAGTCTCGTTCGAAGTTCCCGATGCAAGAGCCGGCTCGGCGTACCGGATCGAGGTGGCCGCTGAAGACCCGAACGGTGAACCGATCGCAGGCGTTGTAGCATCGTTGGACGTGGAATGGGATGCCTCACCGAGCTGGCCGGGCAAGTATGCGTCGCTGAAGGTATTCAACAACTTCGTCAGCGAACTGCTGAGCGTGCGTGTCGGGGGAAACACGGACAGTCCAGACTCCGAGACTCGTTCGGCGCAGTCCCCGTTTGCGTTCGTTAATCCTCGTAAAGGATGGGTGTTCTTCTCCGTCTCTTACGATCATAAAAATGTCGCACGGCCCGCACCGCGTGCGGTGCTTGACGACCGGCCGGGGCTGGTTAGGTGGAGGCCGAACCCGGACACAGGCGCGTTCGAGGCGATGCAGCTTCTCGATGAAGGCGAACACCAGATCCAGGTGCAGGTGCTGTCGCCCGCCCGGCTCGATGTTCGGACTATGCCGGAGATCGCATTCTGTTACTACCCAAGCTCGCGGCACATCACGGCGTTTCCTCCGTACGATTGGGAGTATGTCGAGCGATACGTTCTGCCTCACGTCAACACGCTGATAACGCGCAGCGAAGTGCCCCAAAACGAGTTCGACCAGTGGCTGAGTGAAGGACGGCAATGGATATCGAACGCCGGTCTGCCGGGACTGACCAGCAAGGAGGCTCCCGCCGCCGATGATGTGTACAACTACTGGGCAAGCAACCCCGGCGTTACAGAGCCCGGGTTCGGCGGCATCATGGTGGACGAGTTTCTCTCGTCGGGCGTCGATCATTACAACGCGTGGGGTGAGGGGGTTCGTCGTCTCAACGCGACCCCTGGTTTTCGAGGCAAGACGTTCTACGCATGGTGTGGCGACCTATTCAAGCAGCAGCCGAGCCTCGAGTTCAGCCGGCTTCTCACGGAACTGGGTTACAGGTTCTCGTGGGAGAAATACCTGCGCGAAGAACCTACCCCGGATAGGGCGCGCCGGCTGATGCTCCGGGAGATGCAGCGCCCGTTCGCACAGTGGAAGAAGGCTATGCCGGGCGTTGAACGTCATATTGTGATGTGTCTTGGCTATCTGTGCGCGCCACCGGAGACGCTCAACCTCGATCCGGGGGTGGATTACCACGTGTTCCTCGACATGCAATTCCAGACGCTTGCCACCGAACCGACCTTCTGGGGGCTTTACGGGATCATGGAGTATATGGCGGCTTATGCCGACGAGGAATCGATACGGTGGGCGCATAAGCTGTTCCGCCACTACTGTATAGAGGGAAACAGCACCCGCCTCATTAACGACCCATACGTTCTGCCGCACCTCAAGAACCCGGATTTCGCGAGCGGCTTCGAGGGCTGGCGTGTCGAGTCTGCTGAGGAGGGCAGCGTCGATATCGGACGGATGGAAGGGTTCAGCTGGTTACAGGGACGGTATCCCAAAACCGCCAGCGGCGACCGGTTCTGTTGGATGAAACGGTCGGCGAAGGGCCCGAACCGCGTGCGACAGATTATCCGTTCGCTCGAACCGGGCCGGTTGTATTCACTCAAGTTGATCTCGGCCGATCTGACAGAGCTCGACAAGAAACAGACACTTGCGCTGACCACGGACATCGAAAGGGCAGAACGATTGGACGAATACTGCTTCCAGTTCACGTACCCCAGTTGCTATTCACATGAGGTGGAGCCTTACAATCGCAACCATCCGGCGTATTTCAACTTTCATCGTGTTGTATTCCGCCCGACGGCTCGCACAGCGGAACTTGCAATATCCGATTGGGCCGCTCCCAGCGATCCAGGAGGGCCTGTTGGACAGGAAACAGCATTCAATTTCGTCGAGGTGCAGCCGTTCCTCGAACCGTAGGCAATGCTGCACAACGCGCGTGTCCGGCGCAGGGGAGCTGCTCAACTCAGTTAGCGTGTTCGACGCGATAAACTTCCATTTGGCCCGGTGCCGGGTTCCGTATCGTTCCGTGTGAAATATTGTGCCGACATCGATGGGCCGGTAGGGCTACCGCAGGCCGGCTGTCACATCATGGGTACTCTCTACACGTTCGGTGAGCCACGATTGAGTAATTGATAGGTTGTGTTGCGATGCAAGCTGCTTGCCTGGAAGTTGCCATTATTCTGGCGATATTGTAGACTTTGTCGGGTGTGAACCGAGAATCCGTGCTGCGGTTGGCGGGGATTTCGTCGGGGGGCGTTGTGCTGCGTTTACGATCAAAGGGGCTTATACTATCCGTTGACGGCAGTTTCTTGCCGCGGGAGATTTGATGGACGTTCTGGTCAACATACCTGCGATAGGCCCGGTCTCGCAGGAGTCGGGCCTCGTAGCTTTGCAGTCATGCAGCGACGGCGTGTTTCGAGTCGGGAAGGATGGTGTGGTGTCGATCACCGCCACCGGCGACGGCAAGGTCGAGTTTGTCGCCTTCGAGAACCATACGGTGGCGTACGTTAAGTCGGCTATGGGCTACCCGGCCTATTACCCGGTTCATCCGGTGAAACTTGAGAAGCCGATCAAAGCTGTTCTGATGGACCTTGACGGTACGAGCGTTCGCAGCGAGGAGTTCTGGATCTGGATTATACAGCTGACCACCGCCAGCCTGCTCGGCGACCCGGGGTTCGAGCTGGAAGAAGCCGATCTGCCTCACGTATCGGGTCACAGCGTTTCCGAACACCTGCAATACTGCATTCGCAAGTACTGTCCCGACAAAACGGTCGAAGAGGCGCGCACATACTATTTCGAGCATACAGAACGCGGTATGCGCGACATACTGGACGGGCGCGGCAAGAAAGACGCATTCAAACCGTCGCCGGGGCTCAAAGAATTCTTGCTCGAACTGAAACTAATGGGCGTGAAGATCGGGCTCGTTACATCAGGGCTCTATGAGAAGGCGTGGCCGGAGATCCTCTCCGTATTCCGCACGTTGGGGATGGGTGACCCGAAAGAGTTCTACGATGCCATAGTCACCGCCGGTTTCGCCATTCGGAAGGGCAGTGTCGGGACATTGGGCGAACTATCGCCAAAACCTCACCCGTGGCTTTACGCCGAGACGTGCAGGGTTGGGCTAGGAATCCCGTTTGAAGGCCGCAACCGGGTGGTCGGAATCGAAGACAGCGGTGCCGGTGTCTGCTCGATCCGTCTCGCGGGGTTTCCCACGATCGGTTTCGCGGGCGGAAACATTGTCGAGAGCGGCACGAAAGAGCTCTGCAATTACTATTGCGATACGCTTCAGGACGTTCTGAAGATCATCAAATAGCAAGCTGGTCATGCGAAAGAAGTCGATAGACTGTAGGTGTCGGTATGGTACAATAATCTCCCGCAAGCACACAACTGATGGTCCACCGACGGGGGATCGACACCGTCAGGAGGTTGTTACTCGCATTCCGTCCGGGTGAGGCGTGGATAGAGATATCGTACTTGGATGTCTGCTTGTCGCGAGCGCGTTGAGCCTTGTCACGTATCTCGTTTTGTGGAGCCGGCGTGCGATCGATCGGATAGCCGCGAACGATCGCCGTTCAACCCGTGAGATCGTGAAGGAGCTGCGCCGTGACAGATAGAGCGCAGGTTTCTTCAGAACTCTCCCGCGAGCTTTCCCTTTTCCAGATCACCATGATGGGGCTGGGTATGATGATCGGCGCGGGCGTGTTCCTCGGCATGGGCTATTCGATCCACGAGGCGGGACCAGGCGGCGTTGTGCTCACGTTTGCGCTCAACGGGGTCATCGCAACGTTCAGCGCAATGTCTTATGCGGAGCTGAGCTCCGCTATCCCTCGAGCGGGCGGAGCATACAACTTCGCGCGTGTGGGGTTCGGACGAGGCACCAGTTTTCTTGCCGGTTGGATTGAGTGGTTCGCGTCGAGCGTTGCAGGCAGCGTCTATGCGCTGACGTTTGCCATCTACACGGTGCGCTACCTCGAACAACTTGGGTTGCTTCCCTGGATCCAGGGTTACATGCCGATCGCCGAGAAGGTGGTCGCGGTATCGGCCGCCGCGTTTTTCCTCTACATCAACTACAGAGGAGCTTCCGAGACCGGCAAAGTCGGGGCGTTCTTCACAATAGGACAAACCTTGTTCGTGGTTGCGATAGCGATCGCCGGTATCGTTGTGGTTATGAAAGACCCCTCGCGGGCACAGAACTTCAAACCGTTTCTTCCCCACGGTTGGCCGCGACTTCTCGCCACCATGGGTTTCACGTACGTGGCATTTGAGGGCTTTGAGGTAATCGCACAGACCGGCGACGAGGCTATAGACCCAAAACGCAATCTGCCGAAGGCGATGTTGTATTCGGTACTTACAGTCACGCTTGTATACGTGTCGGTAGCCTTCGCGACGGTGGTTTCCGTCAAGGCCGGATCGGCGGGAGTTGAGGGTGCGCCGTGGGAATGGATCGGCCAATTCAAGGAGAGAGGATTCGGCGAAGCGGTGGCACGTTTGATGCCGATGGGGAACCTGCTCTTGACGTTGGCAGTGATCTTCTCCTCGACTTCCGCGTTGAACGCCACGGTGTACTCGGCCACCAGGGCGTCGTACGCTCTCGGTCGCGACCGCATGTTGCCGGCTTACTTCGCCACCATTTCCAAGAAACGCCGCACACCCTGGGTGGCGCTTGTGTTCACGGGTGTCGTGCTCATCGTTGTGGCCACGATGCTTCCGACACAGGATGTTGCTTCGAGCGCAAGCATGATGTTCCTGTTCCTCTTCTTCTTGGTGAACCTGTGCGCGATCAAGATCCGCCGCAACATGGGCGACGAACTGACATACGGTTTCCTGATGCCCTTTTTCCCGTTCATACCGCTGATCGCGGTAGTCTGTCAGGCGTTTTTGGCCGTATGGCTGGTTCACATGAGCTGGATAGCCTGGATTGTGGCGCCGACATGGGTACTGGCCGGTGTCGGGATATACCAGTTCTACTCGAAATCCCGCGCGGTGACAACTGCTGATGAGATCCTCGTGTTTGAAGAAGAGAAAGCTCCCGAAGGTGACGAGTATCGCATAATGGTTGCCGTGGCAAACCCACGGAACGCGCTCGAACTTGTGCGGAACACATACAAGCTCTGCGGCGCCAAGAAGGGGCGCGTTGAGCTTCTTCACATGGTGCCGGTGCCCGATCAGGTTCCGCTGACCGACGCGGAGCAGTATATGCTGGAAGGGAGAGAAGGCATCGTCGAGGCCATGCTCTATCTTGCGCCGCGGTTTCCGATAAGTACTACGTTCAGGTACTGTCGCAACGTCGCTCGCGGTATTGTCAGCGCCGTACGGGAGAAGAAAGTGGATATGCTGATCATGGGATGGCACGGGACGCCGAGAGCACGTGAGTTTGACCTCGGCAGCACGGTTGATCCGGTCATTGAGCTGACACCGTGCAGTGTCGTGATCATGAAAGATTGTGGCAACCGCAAGTTCAACCGTATTCTCGTGCCGCTTGCCGGCGGACCAAACGGGGAGTTTGCCTTGGAGATTGCCAGCATTCTGGTTGATGAAACCGACGGCGAGATAGTCGCCTTCACGGTTGCCACTGATGAGAAACAGTTCGATATCGACCGGTTTGTACATGAGCGTCGCCACCTGATTCACGTTCCTCGCAGCCGCGTTCGCACGAAGATAGTGCGCGCCCGGAGCGTGGTTGACGCCATTCTCGGGGAGGCTGATGACTATGACCTGATCGTGATGGGCTCGACCCGCGAACCGCTGATGTACCAGCTCGCGAACCCCCCAGTGCCTGAAACGGTGGCACGGAAGTGCGCGAAACCGCTGGTCATGGTCAAGGCATCCGGCGGCATTCGATCCTGGGTCAAGCGATGGATCTGACTCAGAACAAACGGGAGTGCCGCTTTCAACCTCAATTTGGTGTTGATCGGCGCGTTTGTGTTCGTGTACTATACGCCCGAGCAAGAGCCCTGTGAAAGGTGGCTCGGAACGGACGGAACCAGGCCTAAATAGGTGTCGTACGAGTTGCCAGATGGATCTAACGATCGTAGTACCTGTCCGTAATGAGGAACAGATAGTCGGCACAACGCTCGAGGCAATCGAGCGGAACGTTACCACCCCTCACCGTACCATCGTGGTCAATGATCATTGCACCGACCGAACGGTGGCAGTTGTAGAAGAGATTTCGCAGAAATACCCCAATATCGAGCTGGTCCATAATACCAAGGAACCGGGTTTCGCGAACGCCTTGGTCACCGGTTTTGAGAATGTTCGTACGGAACTTGTGGTTCCTCTTATGGGTGACATGTGCGACGATCCGTGCACGATTGATGAGATGGTAAAGGAGATGGCCCGGGGCTACGACGTGGTTTGCGCCTCACGTTACATACGGGGCGGCGGAAAAGAGGGCGGTCCGAAGATACAGTCGATGTTCTCGAGGTTTGTGGGTCTGACTATCCATTCTCTGGTCGGAATCGCTACCCGGGATGTCAGCAATGCGTTCAAGCTCTACCGCAAGGGTGTAATCGATAGCATAGTTCTTCAAGGCCGCTCGGTCGAGACATCCATGGAGCTTGCTCTAAAGGCGCACTTCAGCGGATACAGGATGTCGGAGGTTCCCACGACGTGGCGCGGGAGAACTAAAGGACGTTCGAAGATCCGGCTTCTCAAGATTGCGCCGGGTTACTTCAGGTGGTACGTATGGGCTATCATGCACAAACTGAAGGGCTCGCGCCGCGCTGCTGAATAAGGAAATCCGGATGCGCCAGGTCGGCGGCGAGGCGTTTCCGCCGTCACTAGCGGCGTCTGCGATGTTTCAGAAACCACTCGTAAAGTTCCGGATTGTCGTACGTCTGTGTCCACGAATCGTGGTCGGCGTCGGGATACACCGTGAACCTCACGTTGCCGCCGGATTCTCTTACGCTATCCACCATTTTCTCGGACTCACTGAGCGGAACGACATCGTCCTTGGCCCCGTGAAACGCCCAGACCGGGAGACCCTTGAGCCTGTATGCCAGCAGCGAGACGCCGCCTCCGCAAATGGGAGCTATCGCCGCTAATCTGTGCGGATACTTGACGGCAAGGTTCCAAGTGCCATAGCCGCCCATGCTCAGACCGGTTACATATATCCGATCCTCGTCCACCGAGTACATATTGATCACCTGCTCCAGCAGAGCTTTAAGGACGGCAGTTGACCACGAATCGCCTTCCGGACACTGAGGGGCGACCACAATGAAAGAGAACTCCTCTTGTTTGTCCAGGATAGCAGGCAGACCGAGAGTCTTGACCAGTTCGAGATCGTCACCTCGTTCGCCTGCACCATGTAGAAAAAGAATTAGAGGCCATCGGTTGTCTCGTGATCCATATTGTTTCGGCAGAAACAACAGGTATTTGCACCCCACAGTTTTGGTGATTGTCGTCTGAAACTCGTGTGCTTGTTGACCGGTTCTTACGTTCTCTTGACCCATATTCTCTCCCCTTATCGTCAGACGGCACTAGGCAGGCCGACTCGACATCGCTGGGGTCATACCAATCCTGTCGTTAAATGGGCGGCACAAACAAGCGCGGCCGCCCGGAAGGACGGCCGCGTACATCCTCGCGCTCCTTTGCCGGTAGTCCGGTGTCAGAACCATTCCTCCTCGAAATCGAGGGCGGTTCGCTCGCCGCTCTTAAGAATCTCCGAAGTGGCGTGCGCTTTCGCCAGCTCGTTGTTGATGTAGAACCTGGCAGTAGCGAGTTTGCCCTTATAGAAGGCTTCCTCGGGAGTTCCGGCGTCGAGCGCTTTCTGCGCCACGATCGACTGCTTCAGAAACTGCCATGAGACGACCATCTGCGAGAACATCTCCAGGTACGGAGTCGCGTAGCTCATATAGAGCGGTATGTCGCCGCCCATTGCAATGCCTCCTAAATGCATTGTGGTATCGGCGACCATGTTCAATGCGGCCTCGACCTTGTCGGTCATGTCCTTAATCGCCTCGACTGCGCGCGCTTCTCCGATGGTCTCGGTTATCTCGGCCATGAGCGCCCGGAAAAAGGCCCCCTGCTTGATGGCGACCTTCCGTCCGAGCAGGTCCATCGCCTGGATGTTGTTCGTCCCCTCGTAAATCGAGAAGACTTTCTGGTCGCGCAGCATCTGGGCGACGGGGAACTCTTCGGAGAATCCGTAACCGCCGTAAACCTGTATCGCAAGCCGCGCTGACTCAAACGATATGTCAGACCCGTACGCTTTGCACACCGGGGTCAGGATCTCCAGTATCCCCAATGCCTTGTCTCGCTCTTCGCCCTCTTCGAGCACCGTCAACTTGTCGGTCAGATTCGCCGCGTACGCCAGCAGCGAGAACATCCCTTCGGTGTACGCCTTCTGGCAGAGCAGCATCCGTCTGACGTCAGCGTGCTTGATGATCGGGATCTGCGGCGTGGTCGGATCCTTCTGAGCGATGTTCCTGCCCTGAAGCCGTTCGTTCGCGTATTCCACCGCGTGCAGGTACGCGTTTGTGGCCACGCTTGCCGCCTGCATACCGGTGGCGATACGCGCCGAGTTCATCAGCTGGAACATGTAGGAAAGACCCCTGTTCGGTTTACCTTCGAGCCAGCCTCCGCAATCGCCCTTATCGCCGAAGTTGAGCGTCGCGGTTGCCTGACCTTTCAACCCCATCTTGTGTTCGATGCCGCTGGTGACCACGTCGTTGAATTCGCCGACCGACCCGTCGTCGTTGACACGGTACTTTGGCACGACGAAGAGGCTGATCCCCTTGACGCCAGGAGGTGCGTCCGGCAAGCGGGCCAGAACAGGGTGGATGATGTTCTCGGTCAGATCATGATCGCCTGACGAGATGAAACTCTTTGTGCCGGTGATCAGGTAGTAATCCCCGTCATCGGCCTTCACTGCGGTGGTCTTGACGTCGGTCAGCGAGCTGCCGGCCTGCGGCTCGGTGAGCGCCATCGTACCGGCCCATTCACCCTCATACATCTTCTCCACATAAGTCTCTTTGATCTTCTCATCGGAGTGCGTTTCGATGAGATGGGCGGCACCGGTTGCGCCTCCTACATACATGTGGGCGGCGGTGTTCGCGGCGTTGAACATGAACGCGGTCGCTTCGGATATCGCAAAGGGGAACTGCTGGCCGCCGACCTCAAAATCGGCCGAAGTGGCCATCCAACCTCCCTCTTTCGATGCCTTCCATATCTTGTGCATACATTCCGCTACCGAAGTCTTCTTGGTCTCCGGGTCGTAGGTGACGCCAAGCTGGTCCATTTCCTGATAGGCCGGCCAGTAAACCTCGCGCGCCAGTTTGTACGCGGCGTCGAGGGCCATATTGAACGTCTCTCGAGAATGTTCAGCAAAACGTTCGTACTCAAGCAGTTTTTCCACATCCAGCATCTCGTAGAGAACGAACTGGATGTCACGCATATTAACCAGTTTGTCGCTCACTTGCAGTGCTCCTTTCTGTGTAGTTCATTCGATATGAAACGCTGTTTAAGGCACTAACCCAACGTCGCGGTCTTTCTCCCGAGCAGATTGTACACAACGGCGCCATGCTTGTCAATCATCTTGTCCGACGTGGGCGGAACGCCACCGGGCGCCAAGCCGCTGGCCACTATTGTTCAGCTCTCCGACGGCAATCCGTGGGAATTCCTGGACTGAGGGGCTGTTGAAAAAGTCCGAGGCAACTATTGGGTGTCATTCTGAGCGTAAGCGAAGAATCTGCTTTTCTCAGCCTTCTCGGGAAAAAGCAGATCCTTCGTCCGCTGAGGCGGACTCAGGTCGAAGACTCGCCATGGCGATATGACACCAAAGGGCGTCTTTTTCAACAGCCCCACTGACTACGAATTCCTATGTCATTGGCGCGTCATTAGAAGGGCGTACAGACACGTCCGCGCTCGTACCTCACAGCGCTTGCATCAGTCCCCATTCCCTTACAGCACCTTCTTGACACCACGATACCGGTCACGATTTGCAAAATGGCCGGTTTTGGGGTATAATGTATTTGTGGGCCAGTGTATCACTACAAGGAGAAAGTAGACATGTTCCGCGTGCCGAGAGTACTCATTGTTGACGACGAAAAGGACGAGGTCGATATCCTGGTAGAGGCTGTTGAAGATGAAGGGTATCGCACCGCCGCCGCATACAACGGCGAAGAGGCGCTTGATATTGCCCGTAAAGGTGACGTCGACCTGGTTCTGCTCGATGTGGTAATGCCGCGCAAGAACGGGTATCAAGTTTGCGAAGAGCTCAAATCTGATGATAGAACGCGCGATATTTCGGTTATTTTTGTCACCGTTAAAGGAGCTGTTGAGGAAGTGTCAGGTGGTCTCGACCTGGGAGCCCACGACTACATAACGAAACCCTATAACATACCGATAGCCATGGCACGCGTACGGGCTGCTCTCAGAGCCAAGAGTTTGCAGGACAGGTTGCAGCAGCAGAATATCGAGCTGCGCGACCTGACATATACTGACGAACTCACCGGATTGCGCAATTCTCGATACTTCCACGAGCGCCTGAGCGAAGAGGTCCAGAGATGCACGCGTTACGATTTCCCGCTCTCCTGTCTGGTGCTCGAGGTGGATGAGTACAAGGAGGTAGGCGATCAGTTTGGCAGAGCTCCGGAAGACGACATCATCGGGGAGGTCGGGATGGTTTTGAAAACCAACTCGCGCTCCTTCGATATCGTGGCGAGAGAGGAAGGTTCGCGGTTCTGGGCGCTTCTGCCTCATACACCGCTCGAGGACGCTCTCGCGTATGCCGAGAAGCTCCGTACGCAAATCGAGGAAACGCTTTTCTTCTACCCATCGGCTCCCAGCCGGGTCTCGGTCTCCATCGGCGTGAGTTCTTTCAGCGGCGACGAGTTGGAGGAAGAACAGTTGCTGAATGGGGCGAAGGAAGCTCTCGCTGAAGCGAAAAGCAGCGCCGAAAAGCGGGTTGTCGGACACCAGGTTTCCGCTGCACGTCAAGAGTAGGGTTTTTCTTGCGCCTCACCTTTGCTACCTGTTAAACTTACCTTGTGACCGCGACGCTTCTTGCCTGATATAGCCCCAACGCGCGGTCCGGGTGCGGTTCCACCTCGTAGGGGAGGGTCTTGTACCCTCCCGTCAATCCTCAACGATACATGACGATCTGAACGGGAGCCCACGAGGGGCTCCCCTACATCATGGCGCACGATTGCTGCCATACCAACGAAAAACGCCATTTCGCAAAACCCTTAACAGTAGGGTTTTTCTTGCGCCTTACCTTTGCTACCTGTTAAACTTACCTTGTGACCGCAACGCTTCTTGCCTGATGTAGCTCGAGTGTGCGGTCGGGCTGCATTGCTCGCCTTGCTGCGGCGAGTTATCCAACACTTCTTCGGTAACCCGAAGTGTCGGGAGGCATTGCACTACTGTGGATGAGGAGATTACCAGCGAACGCCTGCTCGAACTTAGCTGTTGGCTGGCGCTTTCGTACTTGCGGGGTATCGGTCGGGGTACCATACATTCGATTGCCGCCCGGAACCGCGCTTCAGACCTGCCGATGAGATGGTTTTTCGAGGCTGGCGAACGCGATCTCCTCACCCGGTATGATCTTCCCGCCGGGGCGGGAATTGAGATGTCGCACAGGCAGGCCGTGCTCAAGATCGCCAAACGGCTCACATCAGCGGTCGTGCAGCGGGGAATCTCCGCGCTCACGACGGCCGATCCAGCTTATCCCACCGGGCTGCTCGATTGTCTAAAGCAGAGTGCGCCGCCTCTACTGTACGTCGGTGGTGAGAACTCGTTGTTGACCAAACCCGGGATCGCCGTCGTCGGGACGCGAGATCCGTCTGCAAAGGCCAGACGGGCAGCGCGCGCGTGCTCGGGGGCAATCGCCGCCGAGGGGTTCAACCTGGTCAGCGGTTACGCCGATGGGATAGACACTCTGGCACATATCGCAGCCCTAAAGAACGGCGGCACGACGACAGCCGTCCTACCTCGCGGCATACTCCGGTTTCGCCGGAAATCCGGTTTCCCCAGCGCCTCCGGATCCGAAACGCGGGTTGCTGTCGTGTCGGAATTCGCTCCTGACGCACTTTTCAGTCGGCATACCGCACTCACGCGTAACCGCACGATATGTGCACTGGCGAATGCTGTGCTCGTGGTGGAGACGCGTGAGAGAGGCGGAGCGATCAACGCGGGACGCAACGCGCTCCGACTCGGAAAACCGCTTTTCGCAGCAGCTGGTGACACAACAAGGTCGACACCGGCCGGCAACCGGCTGCTGATCAGCGAGGGAGCCAACCCGCTCAGGGTTTTTGGAAAACGCGACGAGCCGGACCTGTCGCCCCTGTTCGACGCGGCTCGAAAGCGCCACAGCCCCTCAGAGTTGGAACTTGAATTCTGAGCAAGTTCAACGCGCTGCGCGCTGTCTCCGCTGGGCTGCGGCGTCCAGGTCGGTCGCTAGCAAAACCGCCGAACTCCGGCGCATATTTGTCTTGACGATTGCGGCATTGTTGTGCTATTCTGAGCACGTCGGGGTAGACCGAAGCGTTGGCGAAGTGGAATTCGCATGGTCGTGTGGTTCCCGTCGTGTTCGGCTAAGGGGGTGGATGCATGGCGCTAGCGAAAAGCTGTGCACCGTTGAGGCGCGAGACTAAGAGTCTGTACTATTCAAGGTGGTCCCTCTATCCGCACCCGCGGTATAATCTCTTTACCGCAGGTAAAAAACCGCAATTATTGGAAGTGTTTGTCGTCATAGAGAGGGGAGAGGTGTGTTTATGGGCACCGGAAGGAGTTGTGCAATGAAGAGGTTTGTTTTTGTATTAGCGGTAGCTTGTGCAATATGTGGTGCGGCGCTTGGGGACGTCTTGTACGTCGACCAGAGCAACACCGGCGGACCATGGGATGGCCTGTCATGGGCGACGGCATTTCAGTCGGTTCAGGAGGGTATCGACGCGGCAGTTTCCGGTGATGAAGTCTGGGTGGTTGGCGGGACCTATGGTGAAGCAATAACGCTCGTAAGCGGCGTTTCTGTTTACGGCGGTTTTGCCGGGGGCGAGTCGAGCCTGCCCGAGCGCGATATCGAGGAGAACCCCACGGTAATTGACGCCGACGGAGCGTCGGAGTTAACCACCCTTTTCACCTCGGACAACGCGCAAAAGGGCAGTATGTTTGATGTGGAAGTCAACATGTCGCTCACGATTACCGGGTTCGATGTAAACCTCGACAATATCGGTACTACGAATACCATCGAAATCTACTATCGTTCAGGGACCTCTGTTGGAAACGAGAGCAGCTCCGCCGGTTGGACACTGCTTGGGACGGACAGTAACGTGGTGAGTAACGGACAGGACAACCCGACGCCGGTCGACATCGGCGGTCTTACGCTTCAGCCGGGCCAGGTGTACGGCTTCTTCGTGCATGTCACTGGTACCGGGACCTTTATGCGATACACCAATGGTGGCCCGACGACCTACTCAAACGACGACATGAGCCTGACGACGAACTGCGGCAAGGAGGACCCGCTTTTCACAGGAGCCACCTACTACCCTCGCCAGTGGAACGGTACAATCCACTATGTTGGGGCGGATCACGTGGTGGTGATGGACACCATCACGAACGCACGGATCGACGGGTTCACAATAACCGGCGGCTTCGCGGACGGTGCCGCCCCGCATGATTGCGGTGGGGGTATTTACTGCTACGATCTGAACGCCACGAACACGATAGCGAACTGCGCGATTACCGGCAATGAGGCATCCCAGAGAGGCGGCGGAGTGTATTGCGACGTGTCGTCGTCTCCGTCGATTACCGACTGCAAGATAGACGGCAACGGCGCCGGTCTAGGCGGCGGTATCGCTTGCCGTGATGACTCCTCGCCGTCAATCGTCAACTGCATGATCACGTGCAACTCGTCGGAAGGGCACGCCGGCGGAGCGTGGCTTGACAGCTCGAGTCCTTCTATCGTCAACTGCACGATCAGCGGCAATGAAGCAGACCTTTACGGCGGCGGCATGTATTGCTATACGGGTTCCTCCCCTTCCGTCACCAACTGCGTTATCAGCGGCAATGAAGCAGCCCAGTACGGCGGCGGTGTCTATTGCTATCAATCGGCGCCGGTGATCACCAACTGCACAATTAGCGGCAATCAAGCGGGCAGTCTCGCCGGCGGGCTACGTTGCTTCAGCAATGCGTCCCCCTCGATTACGAACACCATTTTCGAGGACAATGCAAACGTCGCCATCACTGAAGGTACTGCCGACTCAGATCCAACGATCACCTACTGTCTGTTCTACAACAATCCGGCCGGGGATTACTATGACGATGATACGACAACGACGTACACCGGCGCCGGCGACATTAACACGTATATCCCTGAAGCCAGCGACAACCTGAGCGGCGACCCTCTGTTCGAGATGTACGGCGCTGCCATGAAAACGGGAACCTGGACGGCGCCGCCTACCTACGACTCGGCGACGAACCGGACGACGTTGAACGCCTCGACATTGTTCACGCCGGACGCTTTGATAGGAAGGATCATCAACGCCGACACAAGCCAGCGGAAGCAAGTGTTGATCGCGGCGAATACGGCCACGGATATACAGGTGGTAGGCGACGTGACCGGGTATGTAGCCGCCGCCGATACGTATTTGGTGATCGACTACCAGGTCCACTCTGGATCGGCCGCGATAGATACCGGCACTTCGACCGGCGCGCCTTCCGCGGATATTGACGGCGAGGCGCGAGGCTATGACGGTGACGGGCTCGGCGCAGGCGGCACCGGTGACGGTTCGGATTACGACATCGGCGCGTACGAGTTCATCAACAAGTACTTCACCGAAGTATTCCAAGCGTCCGATAACGATCTCGATTCGCTCACGGTAACTTTCGTTCCGTCCGGTACGGCACACTTTTATTCCGCTTACAGCGGGCCCGCGGGCGGTTTTCGCGTCTACCCGCCCAATCCAGTTTTGTTGACGCTGACCGACGACAGCAATCAGCTCGTGTCGCTGTCCGGCGGAGCACTTGTTTCCCTTTACGGGATCAGCTACGACTCTTTTTACGTGGGCAGTAACGGTTACATAACTTTTACGGCGGGCAGTAATTCTTTTAGTGAGAGTCTGGCAAACCATTTTGCCTTGCCGCGCATAGCGGGGCTGTACGATGATTTGAACCCGGCGTCGGCCGGCACGGTCTGGTGGTCGCAGTTGAGTGACCGGGCGGTGGTGACGTTTGAGGCCGTTCCGCAATACGGCACCGCCGACTCAAACAGCTTCCAGATCGAAATGTTCTTTGATGGCACAATTCGTATCACGTGGCTCGGTATTGATGCCGTTGACGGCCTTGCCGGCCTGTCGGAAGGGGCGGGCGTACCGTCCGACTTCCTGGAGAGCGACCTGAGCGCTTGCCCATACGGCCCCCCCGACTCGGACGGCGATGGGCTGCCGGATTTCTGGGAGCTAATGCACGGTCTTGACCCGAATGACGATGGTTCAGTCGATCCGGATAACGGTGCCGCCGGCGATCCGGACGCCGATGGTCTCTCGAATTCCTGGGAGTTCTACGCTGCATATACTGATCCCACCGATCCCGATAGCGACGATGACGGGCTTATTGACGGCGACGAGGTTTTCATCCACGGCAGCGACCCGCACGATCCCGATACGGATGGTGACGGGCTCACTGACGGCGACGAGGTCAACACATACGGCAGCGACCCGACCGATACCGATACGGATGGTGACGGGCTTAATGACGGCGACGAGGTCAACACTTACGGCACCGACCCGACCGACACCGACACGGACAATGACGGTTACACCGACGATCTCGAGCTGTTTGTGGGAACTAATCCCACCGACCCGGACAGCTACCCGGTCTGGTACGTCGATGCGCAGGCAACGGGTGCGGGGGACGGCACATCCTGGGCAGACGCTTTCACGACTATCCAGGCGGGTATTGGCGCGGCGTCGGTGCTCACCGGCGAAGTCTGGGTGGCGGAGGGGACGTATCTGGAGTCTGTCACGCTAGCCAGCGGTGTTGCGGTCTGCGGCGGTTTTGACGGGACCGAGTCGTTGCGTTCCGAGCGGGATATCGCCGGCAATCCGACTATCATTGATGCCAGCACGGCGGACGCAGGTGGACCGGCGGACCACGTAGTCCTGATGGATGGAATCGCCAATGCCCGGATCGACGGGTTCACTGTTGTCGGAGGTTACGCTGACAGTGGCGCGCCGCATGACTGCGGCGGCGGCATTTGGTGTTATGCTGCCGGCAGCAGCAACACGATAGCGAACTGTACGATCAGCGGAAATGAGGCATCCGTAAGGGGTGGCGGCGTGTATTGCGAAAACGCGTCTCCCGTGATTACCGGTTGCGTGATCAGCGGCAATTACGGCGGTAACACTGGACCCATGGGTGCATGGGGCGGCGGTATAGCTTGCCTGTACGGTTCCTCGCCGTTAATAAGTAACTGTACGATCAGCGGTAACACTGGACCCCTGGTCGGAGGCGCGGTAGAGTGCATCTTCAACTCCTCGCCAACAATCATCAACTGCACTATCAGAGGCAACCAGGCATCTCCTCTCGACTATGGCGGCGGCGGAGTGTCTTGCGCCGAGGGTAGCTCGCCGTTCATTGTAAACACCATCTTCGAGGACAACGCGGCGCATGCTATTTTCGAATGGGATACGGTGTCGGATCCGGTGGTGGCCAATTGTCTTTTCTACAACAACCCGGACGGCGACTATTACGACGAGGGTACAACGAGTTACGCCGGCGCCGACGATATTAACACGAATATCGCTGAGGCGAGCGATAACGTGGACGGCGATCCGATGTTTGTCATGGACGGTCCTGCCGCGATAACGGGAACCTGGACGGTTGTGACGCTGGCCACCGGGACCACGCTTCTGGTCGACGAAGGCGCTT
>Ga0180437_10003653_pt1 | contig 22644 bp, 13 predicted proteins | sample SS_ome_4_FD_132410 | JGI IMG/M metagenome (GOLD analysis project Ga0180437, IMG submission 132410) | Hypersaline lake sediment archaeal communities from the Salton Sea, California, USA - SS_3_D_1 metaG | ecosystem: Environmental > Aquatic > Non-marine Saline and Alkaline > Hypersaline >...
GGTGCTCCAGGTTCGGCGTGCGTACCCGGGTATTGCCGTAACAGCTTAGAAAATCAGGCCTCACGGTATCGCAGCAGATAACTATGACGTTCATATTCACGTGCCGATGGATCGCGGGCTGCCAGCCAAATCACGTCCGAGTGCAGAGGCCCAGGCTGATTGTCCCTCCCGAAAGCTCTGCCCGCCTTGCCCCGATCGGACTCACGTCGATAATCGTAGCGCGCACGCGCCTATGTTTCAAGGAGGATCTGGCTCCCTCCCCCACTCCCGCCCTTGCTGCTGTGCTTGAAGTTGCGAAGTCGTACTCGCGGATACCCCGGACAGCTGTCAACTCCGAACGCCTATGCATGCGCAATGCCCAAGAGTCAGCAGCACTTCGCTTCTCGGTAGACAGGGCCAGAGCAATCCGCCCCATCTATTTTGGTGGCCGCTTTGGTGACCAATTTGGTATAATTATGCGCAACTATGTTCAACCAGATCATACTATGCGTGGAATGCAACTCCTTGCCGCCAGAGGAGACACGGCGTGAGTGAATACTTGATAAGAGGTTACAGAAAACGCCCTGCAGGGAGTTAGAATCCGGCGGGCCGTAAGGCCCATGTGGGTTCGAATCCCACCTCGCCCACTCGGACGGACAAGGCGGATGGGGCAAGAGGCCGGGGGCCGCCTGGCGCTGGAGGGCTCGGCTTCGGCACTGCAACACCGTTAGGAGAGAATTCCCCCTGGGAGGTCGAACTGCGGCGCCGCTGCACCGGGGGCTTTGGCAATTACAGCCTTGGAGGAAGGTGAACATGAGGAGTTCTGGACGGCTTCGGAGACTGGCCCTGGGCATCGTTTGTCTTCTCGCGTTCTCGTGCATGCATTTGGCGGCGAGCGATGGTGAAGGCAAGGTTGAGATTCTGCGCGACGAATGGGGGGTACCCCACATATTCGCCGACACCGACGCGGGGGCCATGTACGGTCTGGGGTATGCGACGGCGGAAGATCGCGCGTTTCAGATGTACTATTCGCTTCGGGTTATCCAGGGGCGCATGGCGGAGGTCCTTGGTGAGGTTGAGAAGATCAAGCAGCCGATCGGCCCGGTTGTCAACGATGAGATGATGCGCACGATCGGCTACGCCCGATACGCTGAACGGATTGCGGCGAATCTCGATGCCGAAACGAAAGGCTTGCTGGAAGCCTATTCGGAGGGCGTGAACGACTACATGAGCCGGAATCCCGACAAGCTATCGTACATGTTTGAGAAGGTCGGCGTGGAGCCTGCGCGTTGGACTCCCGCTGATTGCCTTTTGTCGTGGTGGCGTCTGGGGCTATGGTTCACCAAGAGCGGGCTCCGCGACACGCGGCAATACCATACTATGAAGGGCGGCAACCTCAGCCCGGGCAGCCCGATCGTCGACGATTCGGCTGCCGTGGTGCAGCGAAGGGACGTGACGGACGAGTGGGTTCAAAGGGCGCAGGAGTTTGCTGAGGCGCATGGCGTCTCGGCCAGACCCGCGACCCCCGCCGACAGCGCCAAATTCAGCAATGCCTGGGTGGTGGACGGGAAGAAGACGGGAACCGGGGCTGCGGCGTTGGTGAGCGATCCTCAGACCCCCGTGACCAATCCTCCGATATGGTACGAGTTTCACATCAGCGGCAAGACCTTCAACGTTAGGGGGATTGGCGTGCCGGGCAGCCCGGCCGTGTTGGTCGGCTGGAACGAGAAGGTGGCCTGGGGAGGAACGGCTCTCGGAGCGGACCAAGTCGATTTGTTCATATTGAAGACCGACAAGGAGCACCCCGACCAGTACATGTATGACGGCGAATGGCGCGACATGCGGGTGTATGAGGAGACGATTAGCGTCAAAGGGGGGGAAGCCAAGACGTTACGCGTCCGGGAGACGCACCTTGGGCCGGTGATCACTCCCTTTGCAGTCGGCGCGAAGCCGGATGAAGAAGTGGCAGTGAAGCGCCTGCCGATATGTGAACTCGGCCGCGAGACGATTCAGGGCGCGCTGGCGATGATGAGGGCTGGTAACGTGGAGGAGTTTCTGAAGGCGCAGGAAGGGTGGCGTTTCCCCGGTCTGCACAGCGTGTTCGGGGATTCGGAAGGTTCAATCGGGTACCGCATGCTAGGGGCGATGCCGGTGCGGTCGCGGCACGCTCTGAACAGCGGGGAGTCAGCTCACGAGGGATGGCTGTCTGAGAACGACTGGCAGGGCATGTTGCCCCACGATCTGCTTCCGACGGTGGTGAATCCGGGGAGCGGGTACATTGCCAGCGCTAACCATCGCCCGGTTGCCTCGTTCTATCCGCTGCCGCTGGATCTTTCGTCGCACTCCAACGGTGATTCGGTGCGCGCGTTGCGAGTGCGCGAGCGGCTCAACGCCAAGGAGAAGCTAACGCCCGAGGAGGTGTTCGACATTCACTTCGACAGCGTCGATCCGGTTCACCGCGATTACGTGGGGTTCGGATACCACCTGCGCGACGTGCAGAAAGTCGAACTGTCGCGAGAGGCGCTCAAGACGCTCAAGTATCTGGAGAAATGGTATGCGAACGGAGCCAAGAGCGAGGCGACGGCGGACGAGTCGGGCCTGGTGAACCTCATAGGTGAAGCATTCAATGATTCGAAGCGGAATCCGCTGGTGAAGAAGTACGGCTACAAAGGCACGGGCCTCTGTTTGTTCCTGAAGGTCGGGCAAGCGCGGCTGGCGAAGGGAGCCGAGGGGGCATTTCCCGAAGACGAGATAGCCCACATCGACGGGGTACTGTCCAACGCATGGGTAGCAGCCGTTGAACGATACGGCGAGGACTCATCGACGTGGGTCGACAAGGCGAGGGCATCGTTCGGCAGGAAGAAGCTTGGCTACTACCAGAACCTGGACGGTTTTGCCTCACTCGATCCGGAGCAGGATTTGCTGGCTCCGGCGCTGGTGCGGGTCGACGGCAGCACACCCGGTTCGCAGCCAGGCCAGTCGTATACTCAGTTTGTTCGGCTGGATAACGTCGACGCGGCGCGGTCGATCCTGCCGATAGGGCAGTCGGAGCAACCGGGAAGTCCGTGGCGGACAGTGAACATGGAGGCGTGGGGGCAAAGCCGGCTGCATCCCGCGCCGATCACGCGGAAGGCCGTCGAGCCCTACGTGAGAAGTGCGACCACGCTGACCTATCCCGCGTGTAAGACTGCTCCGTAGGAGCGGCCCTTGCCCCAGTCTGGCGCTGTTGCCGTGCGAGGGTAGTATGACGCGCGATCCAATTAGGGCACTGGATGTTCAGCTTGTGTTCGCCGTGTTGTTGAGCGTCGTGCTCCTTGGAGTCTGCCCTTCTGCGACGGCGCAAGACCTGGAGCTTCGGACCATCTTCTGCCCTATGGTATCCGAGGCACCCACGATAGACGGCGTGGTTGAAGAGAAGGAATGGGAAGGCAGCACGTCGATCGACGAACTGACATCCCACTCATCCGCTGCCGACGGCAGTGACGCCGTGAAAGACACGTCCGCGCGACTGATGGCCGACTCGTCGACGCTGTATGTTGCGTTTGTTTGCGGCGGTCCCGACGGTAAGCCGAAGCTTCCGAAGAAGAAGGGCCGCGACGAACTAACGATTACGGACAACATCGTCACGGTGCTTGTCGACCTGAACCACGACCATAAGACCCAGGTCATGTTCGTCGCCGGGTACTACGGAGAGCAGACGGACGCGGCGAACGCGGGCGAGTCGGGAAAGGGCGGAGCGGACAAGAGCTGGGATGCCGATTGGGAGTCGGCGGTTCATCACGGCGAGTCAAGCTGGTCTGTAGAGATGGCGATCCCTTTGAGCGAACTGTCGGGGGCGCCGATTGAGCCCGGCACGACCGTTGGGGTGAATCTGCTTCGCTCAAGGCCGGATTTGGCGACATACAGCTACCTGATGACATCGCCGGAGTCGAGGTCGAGGTGGTATTGGGCATACTCGTTCGCGGATTTGGTGTTTGGGCCGCCGGGGGTGGCGGCAACGGAGTTCGCGTTCCCGACGTGGCGGCAAGGGTTGAATAGGGTTCGGGTAGGACTGCGGAACCACGGAGACAGTCCGGAAACGGTGGACGTTCGCGCGAAGGTTTCCTCAAGGGCCGGGGCGGAAGAGTGGGAGACGAAGACCGTATCGCTGGGGCCGGAAGAAGCTGGTGAGGTGGAGCTTGCGGGGCATCTGATCGGTGATCGGGAGCACGAGTTCAACGTCAAGGTGACTCGTGCGGGAACGGACGAGCAAGTATATTCGGCGGCTTACCGGCAGTTGAACTTCGGGCCAGAGCCCCTCTACTTCGCGCCGCAGGGCGCTGCGGACGCGTGCGGGAAGGTATGGGATATCGAGACGAGCGGGAGCGTCTGTTTCCAGCCAGAGCCATTCAGCATGGAGCTTACGCCGGAGGTGCGGGTCGACGAAGTACTTCGTGTGAGAACGGAGCTGACGTCGCGAGAGACGGGCGAGATTGTGGCATCGGAGGAGTACGGCCTGCGGCTGGGACGGAGCGCACGCGTAGAGGCCGACACGTCGGGGCTTTCGGACGGGCAGTACGGATTTCAGATGACGCTTTCGGATGATGACGGGACGGAAGTGCTGGGCGCGGCCTACGACTTCGCGTGCATAGGGGAGGAGTTCGGCGGGCTGAAGTCAAAGCTGGCCGCGCTTTCGAAGACTCTGGAACAGGGGCCGTACCGGGGGCTGGTGTTCGAAGAAAGGGCGGAGTCGCTGGAGTTCGCTCGAAGCAGCTACTTGTTTGTGGAATACCTTGTGGAGGAGTCGGAGAAGCAGATCGAGGGAGCGGAAATCGGCACATTCCGGAAGAGCCTTGCCCCTGTGGAGACGTTTCTTGAGGAGGCGGAGAGGCGGGCCGATGCTCTGCGGGCGGGCGATGATCCGCTTGCGGGTCGAAAGGGGGTGATACAGCGCGCGTTCGTTTCTCCCTACGACCGGGAGCTATATCCGTACACCGTTTTCGTGCCCAGCGGCTATGACGGCTCGAGGCCCTGTCCCGTGGTGGTGGACATGCTGTACTCGGGGCCGACTGCGGATTGGAGACTGGGGGGAGATGAGAAGAGGAACCCGCTGTGGGATGATGTTTTGGCTTCGCTTGAGAAGCGGGGGTTCATGATGGTGTGGGCGGGTCCGCACCGGCGGATGCGGGCCGAGGCGAACTTCTTCGTAGTGCTGGATGAGGTCAAGAAGGACTACAACATCGATGCGGACAGGGTGTACCTGCTGGGAGTTTCCGGCGGCGGACTGTCGGCGTGGCTGATAGGACTCCACTATCCCGATCAGATAGCGGCCATCTGCCCGATTTCGACGCTGAGCGTCGTCAGCGAGAACACAGAAAGGTCGTGGGTGACGTCTACAGACATTCTCAAGGAGCGGTCGGTATATTACTTTCCGATGAATGCGCTGCACGTGCCGGTGATTATCCTTCACGGCGATGCGGACACGTCGACGCTCGTGGACGTTCAGGCGAGGCCGATGGTGAAGAAGATGAGGGAGCTGGGTTTGGAGGTGGAATACGTGGAGTACGCGGGGGCTGGGCACGGTCTTGGCGGAGACTACCCGGACGGGTTCGAGAGGGCGATGGCTTTCTTTGAGAAGCACCCGAATGTGCGGCACCCGAAGACGATCGACTTCACAACCCCGAGCCTGCGGTACAGCAAGGCGTATTGGATAAGGCTGGCGAGGTTCGTCGATGAGGATGCGTGGGCGCGAGTGCGGGCGAAGGCCGACGGCAACAGCGTTGAGATCGACACTGAGAATGTCGCCGCGTTCACGCTGCTTAGCGATGGGGAGGTGTTTGATCTTTCGAGCACGGTGAATGTCACCGTCGACGGCCTAGACGCGTACGAGGGAATGCTGCCAGCGACGGGCGGCGTGGGCTTCGTGAGGAGCCAAGCAGGGGTGTGGGAAGCGAAGTAGGGGTATCCGTCGGGAAGACTTCAGATGTCCGTCAGCGGAGTCACGTCCCCTTTGATGTAGAGATCTCCGTCCGGTGAGATGTAAGCGATCACGTCCGCGGCGGCGTTTTTCACCACGAACGATCCCGCGGGCGGCGCGAGTGTTGTCTGATTGGTGTGGCTGTTTCCTCTGATGGACATGTTGCCGTCACCGTACACGGCGGCAACCACGGCCTCGCCCTGGTTCTTGAGCAGGATCTCGCTCCCGGTTGTTCCTGCGGGCATGCTCGACTCGGTGAGCGTGCCGACCAGGTAGAGGTTGCCCTCCGCATCGAACAAGGCAAGCGTTGTGCCGTCGCTTTTCTTCAACTCCAGGCACGAGCCAGCACCAACGATGAAAGACTCGAGTTCCGCCAGCAGGTCGGCGTGGAGCCGGTGCAGCTCGTCCTCGCCCATGCCGTCGAATGAGTGGTTCCACGATCCATCCCCGTACTTGTCGGCAACTGCCTCCGTAACGCGGTCACGGGTCCAGCCTTCCTGGGCCGAGAGCAGGTTGGCGAGTTCGATCAGCTGCTGGCCGCTGCGCATGAGCTTCATGCGAACGCCGGCGATCGCTCCGTCGTACTGACCGAATCCAGGTACATTCGAGCCGGAGTAGACGATGGAAAGGGGCTCTGCGTTGTTCCAGTTCGTGTTAAAGTTGTTCCAGTAGGGGATCCCGCCATCCAATCCCTGAGCCCAAACCTGGAGGAATCGCTTGGCGAGGTCGTCGCCGCGATCTTGGGGGGCAGGACCCGAGCCGTAGTAGATCCACTGCTCTTCCTGGCCGAGAAGAATCGTGCGGTAGCGAAGGTTGGGCCAGTACCAGTCGGAGGAACTTCCGTTCATGACCGACCAGTTTGTTAGCCCATCGGTCTGGCCGTAGTTCTGGCCCCAGCGGTCGCTGATGTCGAGCCGCCAGTGCCACTGCACATCGGGTGCGCTGGCCGAGGCCATCCCCTGTCGCCAGAGTTGGTGGAAGAACCCCATTGCGCGGAAATCGTCGGCGGTTTCGCACTCTTCGAGGGCCCAGAGGGCGGCGCAGCCGCTGTAGTAGTATTTGTGATTGAGATAGGCCTGGAAATTCGTGCCGTGCCATCCTTGAGCCTGGGCATGCTCGAACCACTCTTTGACGACGTTGCGGACGCCTTGCTTGTAGCCTTCGGGAAACGCGCCCTCGATGTCGGGGAGAGTGCGCCAGAACGTGTCGCTGTCGGAATCGAGAAGATTGTCCCAGTAGACGCCGCCACTCCCCGCGGCGTCGAAGCCGTACGTCGCGTTTTGAATGTGAATGGGCCATGACTCAAAGAAGCTGGTGTAGAAGGTCGCGACGGGGGTATCAGCGCCGGGGCCGTAGTAGGGGCTGCCGGGGGCAGCCGGAGTGAAGGCGGAGCCGTCGAGGAAGGGACCGAACCGCTGATCGATCAAGCTCCAGTCGTTTGTGTGAAGGGTCGGGCCTGCGCCAGTGAGCGTGGGGGCCCGATCGCTCTGAACGTTAGCGCTCCACCCGTAGGGAAGGATGTTCAGCGATTGGCGATGGCCCTGGGCAAGCTGGAAGTAGCGGAGCCGAGTCAGATCCTGATCGCCGAACGCCCAGTGAGGGCTGTATCCGTTGAGATCGATTAGGAAGGATAACTCGTCAGGTATGACAACCGGGCTGACGGAAAGGTGGACGTAGACGGATGCGGGGGAAGGAAGCTCGTCCGCGTCGATAGTAATATCGCCGGAATAGTGGCCTGGTTTGGCATCCCTGGGCACGTAGAGGTCAATCCATACCGATTGATTGGTTCCGGAGGGGTTGTGATTTGCGTCGGGTATGGAGAAGGTGTCCGGGAACGGGCTGGAGAGGGGAATTGCCGCATCCGGGTAGCGAGAGGCGTCGTGCAATACGTAGTGGAGTTGATAGAGGTCGACGTACGGATTGGCGGCGATGGTCGATCCACCAGGCCCTGCAAGATCACTGACTGTGAGGTGGACGTTGGTGAGCGACGAGAGGAGGCGTTCGAGAACCAGTTGGCAGGCGACCACCTCATTTCGGGCTGCGAGAAGCGAGATGGTGTTGGTCTCCGAATTCCAGACGGGATTGGCCTTCTTGTAGTCATCGTTGCCGCTTCCCGTGTAGCCGTCCTCGATGCGATTCCCGGTCGCCGGATTGACCTTGGTCACATCCGAGCATACCCAGTAGCGCATGACGCCGGGAACGGAGCGAACGGTTTTGCCCGTCGGGTCGGGGATGTTGAGCCCTCCATCGATAAGTGTTGGGGGTGAGGGGAATGCGGGAAGTGTGAAGGCAACGCTGGAGATGGGGCCGGCGTTTCCCGCGTGGTCGTACGCCCGAATGAAGAACGTGTATTCGGTCTCGGCGGCCAGCCCCTCGATCAGAGTCTGCTGCTGGGTCCCCGGCGTCGCTGGACGAGGGATACGCCACCTGGCCATGTCCGTTGCTGAGTTGAAGTCGTCTCCCGTCGAATACCGAACCGTATAGCCAAAGGCCTTATCGGACTCGGGATCCGAGGGAGCGGTGAAGTGAAGTACCACCTCCCCGTTCCGGGGGCCTGCTTCGGCCGATAAGCCAGTGACAGCGCCAGGAGGCGTCGTGTCGGTTTCGGTTGAGAAGAGCAGGAGGAGCCTGGGCTGCACGGCAGCGCTCTCCTCCTTCGTGTATACGCGGGGGTTGTAGGACAAGTTGTGGCCGCGCGGGTCGGTAACCGCCAGCCCGTGGTGATCAAGTATGAGAGCGTGAACCAAGTCGGGGTCGAGCTTCATTCGGATCCAGGTCTGGCCGCCGGGGTCGTAGGAGCCGAAAGTCCCGTCCGGCTCGTAGCCGAACGAGACCAGCGAGCCGTAATTGCCGAATGCGGCCGTGGTGAAGTCGCTGTGAGAGAAGGTCCACTCGTCGTCGGGGCCGGGTTGCGAGGGGTCAGCCGGTCGTCGGCGCCATCGCCAGCAGCTTTCGCCGACGGCGGCATCGCTGCCCCAGCCGTTGCCTTCGGCCCAGTCGGTATTGATCGTGGAGGCGACCAGGGCATAAATTGGGTTTGTATCCGACTTGGCGAGGTGCAATTCCGCCTCTTCGACCGTTTGTCCGACGTGAGCGGACAGGTCGAATTTCAGAGCCGTGATGTCCTGCCATCCCTTGACGCGCGTTTGTGAAGCTCTTCCGTTATTGAGGAGCCACTCTGCCTGCCCACCGGGACCGCTGTAGAAGGAGAACTGGTTATCCTCCGCATCGAGAACGGTCACCACGTCCGGGTTTGCGGGGTCAAGCCAGGAGAGAGCGGGGCCGCCCGCGAGGGAGAGAGCCAACACGACCGCTAGAATGGCTGCTTCACGCATCGTTATGGATTTCCGTCGTAGCGAGCGCTAAGAAGTCCGCGCCCGGCCCGCTCGGCGCGGTGGCTCGAAGCCGCATGGTTGATGCCCCCTAGATCTTGTACCAGATCTTGCCCCATGATTCCACCGTGATGCCCTGCCCTTCTTGTTGGTGTGGCTGAAAGCGGGCGGCAGGACGTTGACGTAAGGCCCTGGATCCGGCAATATGCCCGCAGCCGAGGGGGCCGTCCGGAATGGTCGATAGTCAGCCGCGTCAGAGGCGTTGGCCCTCACACTTCGACGGGAGGTGCGCGATGAAGGTGTGCGTGTCAATTGGGATGGTGTTGGCACTTTCGGTGTTCTTTCTGCCGGCGTCGGCACGAGACTTGACGTTGGCGCCTGCTACCGACTCAGGAAGAGGAGCTGGAGGCGTTGAGCTGCGGGTGCCTGAGGGATTCCTTGCAGTGCGTGATACGGTGCCCGAGGCTTACACGAACACGGGATGGGCAAAGGAGATAGTCCACGAGAAGACAGGGATCGAGATGGTGTTCGTACCTGCGGGTGAGTTCATGATGGGGTCGCCTTCATCGGAGGAAGGTAGAGATGATAGTGAAGGGCCTGTGCACAGGGTGCTCATAACAAAGCCCTTTTACCTTGGCAAGTACGAGGTGACTCAGGGCCAGTGGCAGGGCGTTATGGTGAGCAACCTAAGCCAGCATAAGGGAGACGACCGGCTACCTGTGGAGATGGTGTCTTGGGGTGAGTGCCAGGATTTTCTTAAGCGTGCGGGACATGGGCTGAGGCTGCCGACAGAGGCCGAATGGGAGTACGCGTGCAGGGCCGGGACGACGACCCGTTTCTGTTTTGGGGATAGCATTGCCGCAGATGACGTGAACTACGATCGTTATGGATTCATGCTGAAAGCCGGTAGGCGCCCGAAGATCTCCCGCCCGGCTAGTTCTCCTCCGAAAGGAGGCGCGGCGAAGAAGGATTACCGCCCAAGGAGTACACTCGTCGGCAGTCTTCCACCGAATGGGTGGGGGCTACATGACATGCACGGCAACGTGTGTGAGTGGTGCCAGGATTGCTGGGACCCCCAATACTACGAGCGGAGTCCGGAAAGTGATCCTGTTGCGACGGGTAGCGGGGATTTGCGGATTGTCCGCGGCGGGTCGCACCTGAGCGGGGCCGAGGGGTGCCGGTCTGCAACTCGCCAGCGGGGCGGCGGCGGGAGGACACCCGCGATAGGTTTTCGCGCGTGCCTGGGGCTCCCCTGATTGCGGGTTTGAGTTGGCTCCTTCGGCGTGCACCTTCGCAGGGAGGTGCTTGTCACATCGCATAGGGTTACTGTTTTCGAGAAGCCGGGCGGTTGGCGGCTGCCATGTCGCGCCCCGTCATTTCGCGCTGATACCCTCCCCTTCTTGCTGGTGTGGTTGAAGTTGGGGTGGGGATTGTCTATGATCGGCTTTCGGTTTCGGCGGCTGCCGGCGGAGGCACCGCGGACGAGGTCTTACGAGAAAGGGCTCAGAGACAGGAGAAGGAAGAAATGAAAGGAGCGCTGATTCCTTTGCTGGTCGCCGCGGCTTTGCTTGGCCAAGCGACGGCGGCAGATACCCAAGCGGAGGTCGAAGAGACGAAGGCGGCAGTTGCTGCGTGCGAAACGGCCGTTGGTGTGCAATACGGCGAGCATCCGTCGCAGAGCGTCGCGATCAACTACTACCCTGACGGTCCGGCGCGTCCGCTGCTGATCTACATCCACAGCGGGGGATGGGCTTCGGGTCCGATAGAGAAAATGCCGCCGACCCGGGAACCGTATCAGAAACTGGGGCTGGCCTTTGCTGTCGTCAGCCATCGGACCGTCAAGGAGTTCCCGCACCCGGCGCAGGTGGAGGACGTGCAAAACGGGGTACGCTACATCAAGGAGCACGCAGCTGAGTGGAACGTCGATCCGGACAGGATCTGCGTCACGGGGCGTTCCTCAGGCGGGCATTTGGCGATGTGGGTCGGATTTCATCCCAAGTCGCCGAAGGTGGCGTGCGTCATAAGCCGGAGCGGGCCGACGAATTTTGATCCGGAGTTCATTAAGACCTTCACCCCTGTGTGGTCGCTGGACAATTACTACGAGATGCTGTTCGGCGACGTCCTGGACGATCCGGAAGAAATGGCGCGGATCTACAAGCTCCTGTCTCCGGTAACGTACATGTCACCCGACGATCCGCCGACGCTGTTCTTGAACAACTACAATCCTCCACCGGGGCCGAATCCGAAGCCGAATTGGGCCCATCACCACCATGCTTTCGGCGTTCACGGTTACAAGCGATTGAAAGAAGCGGGGGGGACAGCCGAAATCTTCATCGGAAATCTAGAGGATAAGGGAGGGTATGACGCCCCTGAGGAAGCTTTCTTGCGGAAGTACCTGTTGGGGGAGAAGGACGTGAAGATGCCTCCGACAGGACTGGAGAAAGCCGAGCGCGAGGGGGACTCAGGTAGGCCGTAGGGAGGCGAGGGCGCCTTGGGTGCGGCTCCTATGATTCCGGGAAGGCGGAGAGTAGAACATCGACGTAAAGCCCTGGACCCGCCAATATGCCCGAGGCCTAGGAAGGCGGTCCGGAATGGCGCAAAGTCAGCCGCGTCAGAAGCGTTGGCCGTCACATGTCGACGGGAGGTGGGCGATGAAGATGTGCGTGTCGATTGGTATGGTGCTGGCACTCTTGATATTGTTCCTGCCTGCTTGGGCAAGGGAGGGGATATTGACCCCTGCGACCAGCTCAGGGACAGGAGCAGAAGCTTTTGATTTGCGCTTTCCAGTCGGATTTGTTGCAGCCCCCGACAAGGGAGCCGAGCCTTACGCCAACACCGGCTGGGCCGAAGAGGTAGTCCACAAGAAAACGGGCATCGAGATGGTGTTTATCCCCGCGGGTGTGTTCATGATGGGGTCAGATGCCCATCGGCCGGAGGCGATGCCGGCGCACCAGGTACGGATAACGAAGCCTTTCTACCTCGGCAAGTACGAGGTCACCAAGGAGCAGTGGCAAGCTGTGATGGGAAGCGGTCTTTGGCACTTCAAAGACAGCGACTCCTGGCAGACAATGATGGAGAGGTATCTTAAGGGAGATCCTCGGATACCGATCGCGTGGGTTTCGTGGGATAACTGCCAGGAGTTTCTGGCAAAGGCTGGGAACGGCCTGAGGCTTCCCACGGAAGCAGAGTGGGAGTATGCGTGCCGGGCCGGGACCACTACGGCGTACTCTTTCGGGGAGGATGCCGGCGAACTCGGGCGGTACGCCTGGTACTTGGACAACAGCGGAAAGAGGACACACCCTGTGGGAACCAGGCCTCCCAACGCCTGGGGGCTGTACGGTATGCACGGAAACGTTTTTGAGTGGTGCGAGGACTGGTACGATGAGAAGTATTACTCTAAGAGCCCCGTGGATGATCCGCCGGGCCCGCGCAACGGCAAGTGGCGGGTTATTCGGAGCGGCTCGTGGTCGAGCAGATACGCAGATTGCAGGTCATTTGAGCGCCATTACCACGATCAGCCGCTGGGCAACGGCTTTATAGGTTTTCGCGTGTGCGTGGGACTTCCGGCACACTAGTGCTGCGCGGGCGCCGTTCGACATTGAACAACCAGTGGTTCCAGGGAGGCCAAGCTCCTGCCCCCTCCGTGTTGCAGCGCTTGAAGTTGAGGGGAGGCCATTTTGAGGCCTGGGATGCAGCGGAACCAATTATCGGCGTCCGGCGAACGGCAGACGCCGTTTTCGATGGAGAAAAGAGGGTTGCGGGAAGTTGGGAAGTTCCGCTTGACAGGGGATCGGATGCGTGCTATGGAGACGATATGAGGGGGGTGTTCCGCCAGGAACAGGGAGCAGAGGGCGGAAATGCTGCAGGAGCGGGGTTGATCGGCTGCAGATCATACGCTCCGCTGTGGGGAACGGCTCCTGCGGCTCTTTAACCCTGAGAGAGTGTCCCGCCGGAAATCCCGTACTTATTGCCGTGGTTGGACTTGCGCCGCGTGCTGTACGGGGTAAACTTGGGGTAGGAAGTGAGTTCCCGAATCCCGCTGCGCAGGTGCGGAGGGAGGGTCAACAATGGTCTTTCGATACATGCCTTTAGTAGTCCTGGCGGCCTTTGTGGCGGCCCTTCCCTGCTTTGCCGGAGACGGCGAGCAGGAGGCGGTTGGGGTTAGCGCCCGGAGGGCCTGTTCCGATACCCCGAGCGTGGACTGGGAGGTGTCGGTCGACGCGAGCCGGTTGCACGGGGATAACTTCGACAAGGTGAAGGTCGAGGTGTCCGATGCAGATGGCCGCTGCTTGGTGAGCGAATGGCATCCGGTGGAGCCGGCGATTAGAAGCGGGAAGCACACGCTCAGAGGTTCGACGAGAATCCCTGCGCTGTACGCTCAGAAGGATAAGCTCTGCACGGTGACGCTGTATGGGCGCGGCGAATCGGTCAGCGCAACGGGTCTGGTCGGCAGCGCGAGCATGCAATCAAGCAACTGGGCGCTGAATGAGGCGGCCTGTACGAACGTGCGCAGTTACGAGCCGGTGTGTCCTTCTCCGAAGGTGAAGAGCGCTCGGTCAAAGCACGTCAAGAAGGACAGCGGCGACCCCACCATCAATAGCCGCCTGTACATAAGCAACCATGGCGTCGGGCTTGGGACGTCGATTGTGTGGGACTCGGATCCATACGTGCACTGGGGGATTGGGTGCGGGGTCCCGATATATCGCTGGCACGACAGCCGACATCACCACCGGATCCGGCCCTACGGCTGGATAGGCTCTTCGACGCGATGTCGGCCAAGGTCGCGGTGGGATTCGCATTTCCGAACGGGACTCTCGATCGTGTGGCAGTTCGACTAATACCGTCCGGGAAGATTCATACCGCCACATCTCTTTGAGCTGGTCGCTGTTGGCTATTCTAGGAGTGCGCTGCGAGCCTGCTACCTGGCCAGGCGGATGACCGTGGCGTTCTCGAGCTTGATGATACACTGCCCCTTGATCGAGACGGACTCGATGGTTCCCTCGAAGATTACGGGGAGACCCAGCTTGGGGGCGGCGGCCTCGTCGGCCGATACGGAGAAGAATACGTCGGGCTCGTCTTCGGGGGAAGACGTCACGTCCATGTCGACGTAGAGGCGGAAGCCGCGACTCTTGTGCTCCCTGAGTTCTCGCACCCAGCCGGCCCATCGCACACGCTTGCCCGTGAGCATGTCTGCGTACTTCTTGCGCGCGCGCCCACGGAGAGAAGTCACGCTGTCGCGGATAACGGCGAAGGGGATCTTGAGGAGAGGTGGCGCGTCCTCTCCGCTTGCCGTTTGAAGAGAGGATAGGTTGCTTTGGAGGTAGGCGGGAGAGTCGAACACCACATGGCTGCCGGACTCCTCCGGGCGGAGGAAACCAAACCAGACTCCCCAGAGCAGCCCTAGGATGCCGAAGTAGCCGAGCCCCCACCCAATGCGCTTGTAGTCTACGGGTTTTCGCTTCTTGGCTTTGGCAGCCGTCATCGCAACGCCTCCCGTGAGGGCATGGATATCATGCCAGCGAGCGCTGCCCTCCGGCAGGCTCGGGCCTGCGTTGCGAAAACCCGTCGTAGCCTTAGCTTATGGCCACCTGCGTTTCGTACTGTCCGCGCCTTCCGGGATTCAGAGCCCCGCAGCCCGATCCCCGAAGCCAGTCGCTGCACCATGGCGAGATTATCCCGGCACTCCTAGCAAGTCAAGCACAAAAAAGGGGGCGCGCGAGTTACCCCACCTCAGACGGGAGCGGGCATCGTCAATCGATTAGGCCCAGGTGGATGATGGAGAGGCCCCCTCGTAGGTTGTTGAGGGCGGTGCCTGGAGGGAGATGAAGCTGCACGGACTTCTCCCAGCCGGGGACCAGGTCGAAGTAGTTGTCGCTGAATCGGGCGTCCAGGCCGTGGATGTCCAGGCGAACGGCTTTGGCGAAGCGGCTCGCTGAGAGTGTCAAGGTAGGGGGCCCTTCGGTATCTTCGACGAGACGCCAGCTTATCTGCGCGGGCGGCAGGTCAAGGTGCTTGGGTTCTGCGAAGAGGAGTGTTTCCTGAGCGATCGGGTGGCCGCGTTCGAGGAGGCGCGCCGCGATCAGCTCCTCTCCAGGTCGGACGAGAGTGCATTGGATCTCCGCGGAAAGGCGGGTTCCGTGTGGGACTTCAATGTCATGCGAACTGGTAGAGAGTTCCTCTCCCCGAGTTGATATATGTCTCACTTCCAGCCGGGCCTTGAAAGGGTCACGGCGGTCGCTAACAGTCGAAATGCCTATCGCGTCCCCTTCCCTCTCGATCACGAGGATGACAGGAGCGAAGAACCGGCGGGCGTAGTAGTAGGCTGCTTTAGGACGGAGGTAGTAGTCAATGACGGACCAGCTCACTACGGGCCAGCAGTCGTTGAGCTGCCAGAAGAGGGCACCGGCGGTGCGATACATGTTTTTGCGCCAGTGCTCGACGCCACACTTGAGCGCCTCGGCCTGGTTGAGCTGCGCGACGTAGACGAAGTCGGCCAGGTTTGATGGAACGTTGAAGTGTCCGGCGAGGAAGCGGAAGATTCGCTCCGGGCCTTCGTTTTGCTTATTGTGGTGTTCGAGCGTGAGGCTTTGGGGGTGGCGATCAGCTTGGTGGGTGAAAGACGCGATGGTTTTTATGTGGGGAGGAGCCTGCATGCCGAATTCGCTGAGGAAAGTGCCATCGAACCTGGCGTAGGCCGAATAGTCGAGCCAGCCGCTCCAGACGGACCAAAGATGCTGGTCGCCGATGTCGCAACGGTCGGGGTCTTCGGTAGTGTCGCGGGTGCTGGCCGGACTCCCCGGCCAATAGGGGCGCGTGCCATCAAGTCTGGAACAGACTTCGGGCAGGATTTTGTAGTAGATTGACTCTCCGGAGCCCGAGCAGCCGCTCGCCTTGGGGCCGCAGACGTTCCAGAGGCATTCGTTGTTCCCGCACCAGACGACGACTGAGGGATGGGGTCTGAGGCGAGATACGGCAAGCTCAGCTTCGCGCTTCACCGTTTGGAGGAAGTCGTCGGCTTCGGGGTACTCGCCACAGGAGAACATGAAGTCCTGCCACACCATGATCCCGTGCCGGTCGCAAGCATTGTAGAAGGCCTCGTCCTCGTAGATGCCACCACCCCAGACGCGGAGCATGTTCATGTTCGCATCGCGCGCCATGCTAACGAGGGCGTCGTAAGTCTCGGGAGTGATGCGCGGGAGGAAACTGTCGGCGGGGACCCAGTTAGCCCCCTTGCAGAAGACCTTTCGCCCGTTGATTTCGAAGATGAAGCAGGGGTTGTCCTGCTCGTCGCGCTCAAGAAGGGTGACCGTTCGCAAGCCCACGTTCGCGGCCAACTCGTCGAGGGAATGGGTGTCATGCTCGAGCGTCACATGGAGGGAGTATAGAGCAGGCTCACCCATTCCGTTAGGCCACCATAGGTCGGGGTTCTCGATGACCATCTCGAGGTGAGCCTCATTCGATCCGGGTGTGACCTCGACATCCGTACGGGACTGGGCTGTTACGCCATTGCGCGAAAGCGAAGCAGCAACGCGGAGGGTCTGAGGTGCAGTTGACTGAATCTCGATGTGCAGACGGAGGGCGGCAGCCCCTTCAGCAAGGCTGGTTTCGTAACGGACGCCTGACAACCGGGCCGAGTCCCAAGCCTCCAAGCGGACATTTCTCCAGACCCCGCAAGTTGGAAGGCGGGGCGCCCAGTCCCAGCCGTAGGAGTAGTGGGCCTTGCGGGTGTGGACGCAACGGGGGTCGTCATAGGGCCCCCTCAGCTCGCCGCACTTCTCTGCAAGCTTCATCGACTCGGCTGTGGCGGAGTGGAAGGTGACTTCGAGTTCGTTCTCGCCTTTGCGGAGAAAGTCTTTCACGTCGAAGCACCAGGGAACAAACATGTCGTTGGTCGAGCCGACGCGCTTGCCGTTCAGCGCAATGTCGGCGAAGGTGTCGACCCCCTCGAAGACGAGGTCCACTCGCTCGCGGGAAAGGACGTCGGGACCGACATCGAATCGCTTTCGGTAGAGCCAGTCCTGCTCGTGTACCCATCTCACCTCGTGCTCATTCGTGCCGAAGAAGGGGTCGGGGATGAGACCGGCACGAAAGAGATCGAGGTGAACGCAGCCGGGCACGTGCGCCCTGAGGAAGTGGGAGCCGGAGGATGTAGGGGGAGCCGGGTCGGGGACTGATGATGTGTGCTGCTCCCCGGCCTGGTGTTTGTCGGTCGGAAGCATCTGGAAAGCCCACTCGCCGTTCAGATCAATCACGGTGCGCAATTCGCGTTCTCCCTTTCGCTTCAGCAGGGGTGTGGTCGTGTTGTTGCAGACTATTTATCGGGTCTGGGAGGGGCGGCGTCAACCGTTGTGTCGTGTTGGGGGGTTGGGTTGAAGGGCGCGGAAGGCGGGAAGCGAGTCGAATGCCGATGATGACTGGGCGGAAGCCCGGCAGAGGGGGGATTGGTTTTTGGGATTGACAGTGTGCGTATGTGAATGTAAACTCCAGATTTACGGTGGGTAGTGTCGTCTTTTGGCAGGTCCTTCCCCCGCTCTTTATTTAAACATTCACCAAGGAGGTGACGGTTGGCGGACATTGACGTGAAGGAGCTCCTGCAAGCAGGAGTTCACTTCGGGCACAGGGTGAGCCGATGGAATCCGAAGATGCTGCCGTACATATTCGGCAAGCGGCATCAGATTCACATAATAGATTTGCGCGAGACGATAAAGGGCATGATTCGGGGCATGACGTTCCTCTCCGATTTAGCTGCCAAGGGGGGGGACGTGCTGTTCCTGGGAACGAAGCGCCAAGCGCGCACCACCATCCTCGCCAACGCCGAGCAATGCCGCATGCACTACGTGGACGAGAGGTGGTTGGGGGGAACGCTGACCAACTATGATACGATCCGGAGCCGTCTGAACAGGCTTCAGGAACTCGAGAGGATGCAGGAAGACGGAACGCTGCGGACATACAGCAAGAAGGCGATATCGCGGTTGATGCGCGAGAAGCGGCGGATCCTGCGGAACCTTCACGGGATAAGGAACATGTCGAAGCTGCCGGGGGTTTTGATAATCGTTGATCCAAGGCGGGAGGTCATTGCGGTTAGAGAGGCAAACAGGCTGAATATCCCCGTGATTGGCATCCTCGACACCGATTCAGACCCCGATAGGATAGACATACCGATCCCTGCGAACGATGACGCCATGCGATCGATTCAGGCGATTCTGTCGAAGCTGACGGATGCGATCATGGAGGGTCTGGCTGCGAGGACGGAAGGGCAAGCGGTGCCGGAGCGTCCCGCGGCAGCGCCGAAAGCCAAGGAAACTGGAGAAGGAAGCGGGGCGAGCGGCGCGGAGGCTGCCGAAGGGAAAGAGGCCGCGGCAACGGCTACGGCCACAGCGCCGAAGCCCAAATCTGAGCGACGCGATGAGAAGGATTCTAAGAAGTAGGAGGAGGAACCCCGCACAATGGCAGACGTGAAGATCTCGGCGCAACTGGTGAAAGAGCTGCGAGACAAGACCGCGGCAGGGATAATGGAGTGCAAGGAAGCGCTGACGGAGACGGGGGGGGACATCGAGAAGGCGATCGAGTGTCTCCGAAAAAAGGGGATAAAGACGGCCGAGAGAAAGGGCGCACGCGAGACATCACAGGGGGCGATTGGCTCGTACATCCACATGAACGGGACGATAGGGACGCTGGTGGAGCTGCGGTGCGAAACGGATTTCGTTGCGCGGAACTCTGAATTCCAGGATCTCCTGAAGGAACTGTGCATGCAGGTTGCGGCGGCTGCGCCGCTGTCGGTTTCGAGAGAGGACCTGGCGGAGGAAGTGGTCGAGAAGGAAAAGGAGATCTATCGCGCGCAGATAGAGGGCAAGCCCGAGCACGTCGTCGAGAAGATCATTGAGGGCAAGCTGCAGAAGTTCTACGAGGAGAAGTGCCTTCTGGACCAGCCGTACATACGGGACGACTCGAAGAAGGTTAAGGATCTTCTCAACGAATTGATCACCAAGACGAAAGAGAACATCGTAGTAAGGCGGTTTTGCCGCTACGCGTTGACAGACTGATCCCGAAAGCTCTCCGCTATGGCGTACCAGCGAGTGGTTCTGAAGACAAGCGGCGAGATGTTCTCGACGCCCGGGCAGCTGGGCATCGCGCCTGACGCACTCCTTCCCCTTGCCGAGCAGATCGCCGAAGTCCACAGACTCGGGTGCAAGCTCGCCGTCGTGGTGGGGGCAGGGAACCTGATCAGGGGGAAAGACCTGGAGGCGCTCGGTTTCGATCGGATAAGCGCCGACCAGATGGGGATGATCGCGACGGTAATCAACGCGCTTGGGCTCGGGGCGTCTCTGGAGAGCGTGTGCGTTCCGGTCAGGGCGTTGAGCGCGGTGAGAATTGATGGGTTCGTCGAGGCGCACGACCCGCACGTCGCGGCTGAGGCGTTTGAGTCGGGCGACGTGGTGCTGCTGGCTGGGGGTACGGGGAATGCGTTCGTTACGACGGACACTGCGGCGGCGTTGAGGGCGGCGGAGCTTGGAGCGGAAGTGCTGCTGAAGGGAACGAAGGTGGAGGGCGTCTATTCCGCCGACCCCAATGCTTGCCGGGACGCGAAAAGGTATGATAGAATCACGTACGCGGAGGTGTTGGAGAAGCAACTGGGCTTCATGGACGGGGCGGCTGTGGCCATCTGCAGGGAGCACAGCATCCCGATCCGGGTTTTCAGTCTGAGGCCCCTTTCCAACCTACTTCGGGCCGTGCGGGGTGAAGAAATCGGCACTCTGGTGTGGAGCGGCGCTGATGGATCTTGACGACATCCAACTGGAAGCCGAGGACAAGATGGAGCAGACGCTGGAAGTGTTCAAGGAGGAGGTTAGGGGGATCCGCGGGGGCCGGGCGACGCCCGGCTTGGTTGAGAACATCCGAGTGGAGTACTACGGAAGCATGACGCCGCTGAGACAGATTGCGAACATCGGGATACCGGACCCGAGGCTGATAGTGATAAAGCCTTACGATCCGACAGCGATCGGGCCGATACAGAAGGCGATAATGACGTCGGAGTTAGGCATAAATCCAACATCCGACGGCAAGCTTGTTCGTCTGCCTATACCGCCGCTGAGCGAGGAGACGAGAAAGCACACGGTACAGGCGGTGAAGAAGCTGGCAGAGCAGAGCCGCCAGGCGATCCGGAACATACGGCGCGACGCGAACAAGCACGTAGACAAAGCGAAGAGCAGCGGGGAGATCGCAGAGGACGACGCGTACCGGGGGAAGGACGAGATCCAGAAGCTCACCGACAAGTTCATCGAAGACGTGGAGAAGGTTCTCGATGCCAAAGTCAACGAGCTGATGGAAGTCTGAGGGGACATAGCTCAGTTGGTAGAGCAACGGCTTTTTAAGCCGTGGGTCGGAGGTTCGAGTCCTCCTGTCCTCACCGACAACTGAAGTATAGGCCCTGTCGTCTAGCCTGGTTTAGGACTCCAGATTTTCGATCTGGTAACACGGGTTCAAATCCCGTCGGGGTCACATAGGGCAGGACTTCGGGTTCATGTGAGGTCCTGCCTTTTTGATTGATAACTGGACTACCGACATTGAGTATCCGCGGGAATTGTCCGAATGGATCAGCGGGAGGAGGGGCCGCCCAGGGCTTGTTCTTGACATAGGCCGTGGTCTGCAATTTAATGAACTATGGGGCCAGAGCGGGACACTTGAGATGGGGGACGGGATTTGATGCGACCCGGCGCGAGACTGTATCCGATCATGCGCGGGTCGATTCTGCAATCATACGCGTGGTCACGCGATTCGTCATAGCATTTCACCAGGCGAAGGGGGACGGAAAGTGAGCACTTCTTGTCAGGACTATCGAGTGCACGGGGTTGCGCGGCAGCGCAGGGCGACGAGCGCGCTGGCTTTGCTGCTGGCAGTTGCCGTGGCAGTTCTCATGCCGGCGTCTTACGCACCGGCGGTACCGGCGCTGGACGAGGCAATGGTGTACACCCAGCCGGACGGCACGACCTTTGTCGCCCGTCAGGGAGGGGACGAGTGGAAGAACTGGGTCAGCAGCGACGAGGCGCTGATCACGCTCGGCGCCGACGGGTACTGGTACTACGCGGCGATGAGCGCGGGCGCTTTGACTCCGACAGCGGCGAAGGTGGGCATAGATAAGGCTCCTCCCGCTGCGGCATCTCTGTCGGATGTGGCGAATCTTGCGGGGGCCGTGGCTGCTACCCCGCGTTTGGATGAGGCACCGCCTGGGCCCTCGGGGGCACCTTCGAGCCCGCAGCCTATGTTGGTGCTTCTGGTGCAGTTCTCTGACCGTACGCTCAGCACCACTGTCTCGAGCTGGGCGAGTTCGTTCTTCGGGGGTTCGGGAAAGACGGTTCGCACATACTACGACGAAATTTCCTACAACTCATTCTATTTCAGCGCGGCGAACGAATCGCACGGTACGTCGAACGACGGAATAGTAGTTGTCACACTCCCCTACGTCCACCCGAACACGGGAAGCAGCACCGGCGACGCAAATAGGCAGGTTGTTCGAGACGCGTTGATCGCCGCCGACTCGTTCGTCAACTTCGCGAGCTTCGACACCGATTCCAGCGGCGGACTGTCAACAAGCGAACTGCATGTGGTCACAATCCTCGCCGGCTACGAGCGCTCCTATTCGGCCTCGTACGTCCCAAACGTCTGGGGACATCGTTGGTCCCTGTTCGGTACTGTGCCACCACCGCAACTGGACGGTAAGTACGTGGCAGGCTGGTCGTACGGGGGAGGCTACACGCAGCAGGGCGAACTTCACGGGACACACATGGCAACGATTGGAATCCTCTGTCACGAACTGGGGCATGACATTGGACTTCCCGACCTCTACGACATTGATGGCGGCTCGGAGGGCATCGGCGGGTACGGAGTTATGGGATCGGGATCCTGGGGGGCAGCGTCCGGCGATTACTCGGGGGCTTCTCCCACGCACATGTGCGGGTGGTCGAAGGAATTCCTGGGATTCACGGTTCCCGTAATCATTCCCGTCAACGGCACGTATGTGCTTAACGAGACCAGCTCGTCGGGATACCACTGTCTTAAGATGACGACCTCGGATCCGAACCAGTATTTCCTGATCGAGAACCGGCAGTTGAGCGGATTCGATGCGGGGCTTTATCGCTGGTTCTCGACGAGTCCCGGCGGAGCAGGCGGGGGCGGACTAGCCATCTGGCATATCGACAACTCGATGTCAGACAACACGAATGAGAACCACAAGTGGGTCGACTTGGAGGAGGCAAACGAAGGACTCGTCGGCTACAGCGAGTTGGATACGGAAACCTATCGCGCCAACCGCTACCATTGCTACTACTCGGGGCACGTGACCGACTTCGACGACGCGACGACGCCGAACTCGCGGCTTTA
>Ga0180437_10003654_pt1 | contig 22640 bp, 10 predicted proteins | sample SS_ome_4_FD_132410 | JGI IMG/M metagenome (GOLD analysis project Ga0180437, IMG submission 132410) | Hypersaline lake sediment archaeal communities from the Salton Sea, California, USA - SS_3_D_1 metaG | ecosystem: Environmental > Aquatic > Non-marine Saline and Alkaline > Hypersaline >...
CAGAAACAAAGGCGACAATCCGATACCGCTTGCGGGCGTGCCTTATCACGCCGTCGACGGTTACCTCAAAAAAATGCTCCAGGCCGGCTACAGGGTCGCAGTCTGCGAGCAGGTCGAAGACCCCAAGACCGCCACGGGCCTCATAAAACGCGATGTTGTCCGTATCGTCACACCCGGCACCCTCACAGATGATACACTGCTCGACGCAAAGGAGGATAACTTCCTCTGCGCGGTTGACCCTGGCGCCAACACGACCGCTGCGATAAGCTGGGTAGACATCTCGACCGGCCATTTTTTCGTCCAGGCCCTGCCTGCGGAGAAGCTGCTGGATGAGCTGCTCAGGCTTTCGCCCGCTGAATGTCTGCTCGCTGACAGGCGCGGCGAGCTTTTCGAGGCTGAGGCCAAGAAGCTGGCCGCCGAGATTGGCCAGCTTACCGGCGCAATTATTACCGAGCGCCCCGGCTGGTATTTCGACCCCCATCAGAGCAAGCAGCGCCTGCTCAAGCATTTCGGCACCTCTACGCTTGAAGGTTTTGGGATCGATGATGGTGACGGTGTACTGATCCCGCCGGCGGGAGCAGTTATCGAGTACCTCAACGAAACACAGAAAACCACCCTCAGCCATATATCATCAATCCGCAAAATCAGGCGCGACAAGTTTCTGCAGATAGACCAGACCACATTGCGAAGCCTCGAAGTGCTGCGTACAATCCGCGGCGAGACAAAAAAGGGATCGCTGCTGGATTGCCTCGACGAGACACTCACCGGGATGGGCGGCCGGATGTTCAGGAACTGGCTCTGTATGCCGCTGTGTGACCTCGGTGCGATAGAGCTTCGCCAGGATGCGGTCGAGGAGATATGCCGCAGCGATACCGGCCTCGCCGATATTCGAAAGCTCCTCTCGAAGATATCCGACACGGAGCGAATCGCCGCCCGCGTGAGCACCTTTCGGGCAAACCCCAGAGACCTGCTCGCCCTCGCCGACACGCTGCGTAAGGCGCCGCTTGTGCGTGAGATTCTGGAGGGATTCGAATCCGACCTGTGGATTCGCTTAGCCGCCCGGTGCGACAGTATGGATGAGTTGGCTGAGCTTCTTGAAGCGGCCATCGAGCCCGATTGTCCGCCGCATCTTCGCGACGGCGGCGTGATAAGGGCCGGCTTCGACGAGCAGCTCGACCTGCTCCGCTCGGTCTCCAAAGACGGACGAACCTGGCTGAGCAATTTTCAGAAACGACAGATCGAGCGCACCGGCATAAACAATCTGAGGGTCGGATACAACCGCGTCTTCGGCTATTACATAGAGGTAAGCCGTGCCGCCGCGGCCAGGGTCCCCGCCGACTATGTCCGGAAACAAACCCTCAAAAACGCAGAGCGCTACATAACCGAGGAACTAAAGGAATATGAGACAAAGGCCCTCACCGCGGATGAAAAGGCGCTCGAGCTGGAGCAGCAGATTTTCGAATCTCTTCGCCGCCAGACGTCCCAATACGTCAGCCGCCTCCAGCAGCTTGCCTTTACCCTGGCCCAGTGCGACTGCCTAAGCGCCTTTGCATACACGGCCAAACGCAGGCGTTACCTCCGCCCCCGAATGACCGACGGCGGCGAGCTCATAATAAAAGACGGCAGACACCCCGTCCTCGCCGAGACTCTGGGGTCGGAATTTGTGCCCAACGACGTTGAGCTCGGCGCCGGGAAAGGCGACTGCCTGATAATAACCGGCCCGAACATGAGCGGCAAGAGCACCTACATCCGACAAATGGCCTTGCTGGTCCTGATGGCGCAGACCGGCTCGTTTATCCCCGCAGCCGAAGCGACCATGGGGCTGGCCGACAGAATCTTCACCCGCGTGGGCGCCTCGGACGAACTGGTCCGCGGACAATCCACCTTCATGGTCGAGATGACCGAGACCGCCAACATCGTCAACAACGCCACCGCCAAATCGCTGGTGATTCTCGACGAGGTCGGCCGCGGAACAAGCACCTACGACGGCCTGTCTCTCGCATGGTCCATCACCGAACACATCGCGAATAACCTCAAGTGCCGAACTCTCTTCGCCACCCACTACCACGAGCTTACCGAGCTGGCTGAGCTTTTCGAAAACATCAAGAACTGCAACGTCGCTGTCCGCGAATGGGCCGACCAGGTTGTCTTCCTCCACAGAATCCTGCCCGGCGGCACGGACAAAAGCTACGGCATCCACGTGGCAAAATTAGCCGGAATCCCAAAGTCAATCCTGGAGCGTTCAGGGGAAATCCTCGAAGAGCTCGAATCCGCATTCCAAAAAGAAGCCGCGGGCCAACACCTGGCCAAACACAAGACAAAAGACCCCGAAAAACATACCCTTTTCACAAAAAGACAAAAAGCCGCGCTCGATAAACTCTCATCGACCGATGTTAATAACCTGACCCCCATCGAAGCCATCAACCTCCTGAACCAGATCAAGCGGGAAATTGATGACAGACAACAGAGAACCGACGGCAGATAGCAAAGGCGGGAATTCACTCAACAGAGACCCAACAATCCGGGTCGAGTTAAAAGACAATCTTTTCCGGTCCGGTTATAAGAGGTGGGAGGTCTTCTGCAACTGTCTGCCACACCACGTGAAGGTTGACGTCGAAGTAAGCGTGAGTAACCCTGTCGCGCATTCCCTTCATGCTCTTTTGGGGTCAGTTCGGGGCGAGCTTCACGAAATTCCGGAGAAATTCGCTTTGCAGCTTCGCTTCTGCTGACGGGTTGGTCAAACGCCAGGCCAAGCAAAAAGCGATTTGGCATGTCGTGCGCTTTGCGCAATAATTTTCTTGAATGGGTGGTGTGGATTTAGTATAATACGAGTGCTCCTGTCAGGAGGCACGATGAGAAGGCACTTTTGTATCCCACCTTGTACTCGTGGACAGCGGCGCCGAAGGTGAGATGAGTAGCGGTAAAATTGGCAGCTTTGACAGGTGAGTTGATCGGGACCGTTTTTCTCGGCTGATCGAGTATAAGGAATCGCTTCGCGTGGGCAGGATGACGGTGATGACGGGTAAGACAGGAAGGATGCTGGTCTGGATGGGGGTGTTCTTTGGCGTGGTGCTCTGCGGTCCTTCGGCTGATAAGGCAGAGAGCGAGGACATTGCGGTCGCCGACAAGCCTCTTGCGGACCTGACACCTTATAAGCCCGGGAACTGGCTGTACACGATACCGATTGAAATCAGCCGATTGCAGTGGGACCAGGACCATGTCTACAGCGGGCCTTATTACAGCGACCAGGTACTGTATTTCAACTGGGGCTGTCTGAATGAGGGAAACGCCAAGGCTTCCGGTTATGCGGTGCGTTTCGAGGTGACGGGTGAAGGCGGGGGTATCTGGGAGTGGGTCGATATCGTGACGACGGATCCGATGTACTGGGTATATCTCGTGGCAGACCAGGCTGTGGGACCGCTTTCGGAGGGCAGCCATACGTTCAAGCTGTGGGTTGACTATTATGAAGACGTCGTTGAATCGGACGAGGCGAACAACTACTTCGAGCGAACGATTACGGTGGGCGGCAACGGTCTGGGTGAGATTCGGGGCAGCAAGTGGCGTGATGACGACGGCGACGCTGAGCGTGACGGGGATGAAGTTGGCATCGAGGGGTGGCGGATATACCTGGACGAGAACTTTAACGGCCAGTGGGACAGCGGCGAGCCGAATACGCTGACGGACGCAAATGGAGATTACTCGTTTGCGGGCCTTCGTGCGGGCAGTTACATGGTCTCGGAATCGGGTGAGGAGGGCTGGGTTCAGACGTATCCTGCGGCGGCCGGGCAGCAGGCTGCGGGTGTGCAACGGATGGGCGCCATGATTTCGAGTCTTACGACGACGGATTCGCGGCAGCCGATTTATCGATACGGCGAGGTTTTGCAGAGCGAAGGGCCGGCTATTCTGCCGTCGACGGTCGAATCGGGGCCTCTGATTAACATTGATGATTTTCGCGGCGATGCGCGTTTTTCGGGTGTGGACGGCAGTGGCTATTCGGCCGTGATTATTGATACGGGCATTGATCTTGACCACCCGTTTTTCGGGCCGGACGACGATAGTGACGGGGTGGCTGATCGTATCGTGCACCAATATGATTTTGCGGACGGCGACAGCGACGCCAGTGACTTTCACGATCACGGCTCCAACGTTGCCAGTATAGTGGGCTCGCAGGATGCGACGTATACGGGAATGGCGCCGGGTGTGAACATAATCGCGTTGAAGGTTTTCCCTGACGTTGGCGAAGGCAACTTCGGATACGTGGAGCAAGCGCTGCAATGGGTTGTCCAGAATGTGTGGACATACAATATTGTGAGCGTGAACATGTCGTTCGGTGACGAGGAGAACTGGGTTACGGCTGGTTCGCACTATGGCATTGGTGACGAATTGGGGTCGCTGTCGGCGATGGGCGTGATAGTGGCTTCGGCGTCGGGAAATGACTTTTTCGAGTACGGCAGTGCACAGGGTGTGTCTTATCCGGCTGCGGATGTGAGTTCACTTTCGGTAGGCGCGGTTTATGACGCGGCAACAGGGGGGTGGGTTTACAGCGGCGGGGCGATAGCGTATTCGACGGATGCGGACCGGGTAGCGCCTTTTTCGCAGCGTCACTGGGCGCTGACCACGGTGTTTGCGCCCGGTGCAGTGATAACGGGAGCGAACAAGAGCGGGGGGACGGTAAACATGCACGGGACCAGCCAGGCGTCACCGCATATTGCGGGGATGGCGGTTCTTGCGCAGGAGCTTGCGGAGAGCTTTCTCGGTCGGCGTTTGACGGTGTCGGAGTTCGCCAGCCTGGTGGAGGCGACCGGGGCGGTGATTAACGATGGAGACGACGAAGACGACAACGTGACGAATACGGGTCTGGACTTTCGACGTGTGGATATGCTTGCGCTGGCGGAGGCGATTGTGGCGATGGGCGGTGGAGGTTCGCATATTGTAGTCCTGGAGGAAGGGCAGATTCGCAGCGGAGTGGACTTCGGCAATGGCCTCGACTGTAACGGCAACGGGGTGGTGGACGGCGTGGAAATCGGGACCGACCCGGATGAGGACTGCAACGGCAACGGCGTGATCGACGAGTGCGACATTGCGGAGCAGGTGTCAGACGACGCCAACGGAAACGGTATTCCGGATGAGTGCGAAAGCTGCGCGACGTGTTTGGGTGACATGACGGGTGAAGGGTGGCTTTCGCCGGAGGACGTCAGCTCGCTGGTGTCATTGCTGCTGCCGGCGGCGAGCAACTACTATTGGGTGGCGGCGCCGGTGGGCTCGTGTGGCGACATGGATGGGGACGGCTGGCTGTCGCCGGGCGACGTCAGTGGACTGGTGAGTTCGGTGCTGCCCTTTGCGTCTGCATACTACTGGGCGGAGTGTCCGCAGGGTTAGTCCGCCCTCTCCGTGGGGGCAGACGGCAGGGTGGTGTGCAGGTCTTTCTCTCAACCACAAATAGAAATCAAAGATTTACACTCGACAACACGGTACAAGGTGCAGTGTATCGTTTTGATTGCATGGTTCCCAATACAAACAAGACGTTTACGATTGGTCCGGCAGGAACAACGCCGGCGGTTTTATACCGGAGAGTCTGACATTGACTATTGTCGCATCGTCGTCGACGGTTATGATTCGGGCGTGGCAGAGGACGGTTGAAAACGACAGGATCAGCAGAATAATGAGGTTCTTCATTTTATTCATACTCCGGTAGTATGGATTGTCATTCACTCCGGGCAGGTGTCTGCATATTAAGATGCGCGAAGACGAATTTTGTGACGGTGTTTTTTTGATTTTTTTTAAGATTTTTAAGATTTTTTGCCAAAAGCCCAATGGAGGCACAGGAGCGAAAGTCGGCATAGGTCCGGTGATAGAGTTTTTGGGGTGGGGTATCGCGGGTTTATAAAGGCCGGCCGATCAAGCCGTCTTCCGTGTTTTTCAGGAGTTTTACCTTGAGCAGGTCATTTTTTTTGCACTTTTTTTGGCTTTTTTCGAGCTGGACCGTGAAGTACCTTTCGCTTCGGCCGGCGGTTCTTTGACCGCTGCTCTCGATGAGGACGGCAGCGGTTTGGCCGATGAACTGCTCTCTGAAAGCACGGGCGAGTTGGGCGTCGAGCTGGTGCAGGATACGAGAGCGTTTTTTCATAAGTGAATTAGCTACAGTATCTTGCATGTCCGCCGCAGGTGTGCCTTTTCGTGGTGAGAAGCTGAAAACATGCATTTTAGCAAAGCCTGCGTGCACTGCCAGGTCGACAGTGCGTTCGAAATCGTCGTCGGTTTCGCCGGGGAAACCGACGATGATGTCAGCGGTTATTGCAGGTCGGTCGAGGCGGGATTTTATCAGGTCGAGCTTTTCTATGAACTGCTCTGCGGTGTACTGCCTGGCCATCTTTTTGAGGATGACGGAGGAGCCGGATTGCAGTGATAAGTGCAGATGGGGCATGATGTTAGGGTGTTCGGAGAAGACGTCGAGCAGCCAGGGTGTAACGTCGGCGGGCTCAAGGGAGCTCAGTCTTATTCTTCGGAGGTTCGGTATTCGGGCCATTTTGTCGAGTAGTTCGGGAAGTTTTTCATTTTTGCGGTCCGTCCATTTTTTTCTTCTGACGGAGGTCTGGCCGTAAGCACCGAGGAATATTCCGGTCAGTACGATTTCCTTATGTCCAGCATTTACAAGGTCTTGTGCTTCTTTCAGGGCGAGTTCGAGCGGTTTGCTGGAAAGGATTGGTCGGGTTTTGGGAATAATGCAATAGCTGCAGTATCCGTCGCAGCCGTCCTGTACCTTCAGGAAAGCCCGCGTTTGGCCCTTGAAGCACGTTAAGAGGGGCAATTTCGGCTGGTCGTAGGATTGGTAATTTTTCTGCTTGATTTGGCTGTCATTTTCGGGTCTAATCAGGTTGAGCGTCCGGTTGTGCAGGGCAATTTCGGTCGAATCGTCGCGGACTATTCGACTTAACTCTGCAGCGAGCGTGCGTCGATGTTTTATCAGATGGACGTTCTTGCCCAGATTGTTTAGTTCGCCGATTTGTACAGTAGGTAAACATCCTGAAACGACAATAAGAGCCTCAGAATTGAGCTTTTGTGCTTTTCGGATGTATTGTCGACTCTTGGCAGAGGCGGGTTGCGTAACGCAACAGGTGTTTACAATAATGAGGTCGGTCTTTTTTTCGGACGTTTCGGTGTATTCGAGGCCGAGTTGTTCGAGGAATCGGCGAATCTGGCGGCTTTCGTACTGATTAACTTTGCAGCCGAGAGTACTTATGGAAAAGGTTCTCATAATATGGTATAATGTATGATTGCAGGGCCGAGTTTACAAGGTCAATCGAGTGATGTTTGAAAGGTGAAGGCGAGGGCATATCATGGCGTTGCAATCGGGGTCGGTTTGGGCGATAGATTTAGGGAATAATTCTCTTAAGGCGCTTCGGTTAAGCGCAGAGAGTGGAAGATTGGAGGTAACAGGTTTCGATTATATCGAGCACGGTAAGATTCTTTCGAGCGGGAGTGTGAAAGAAACCGAGTGTGAGGAGCTTATTGCGCTGAGCCTGCGGCAGTTTGTGACGGAGAATGATCTGGGCAAGGATGACGTTATAGTGTCGGTGCCGAGCCAGAACAGTTTTGCGCGATTCGTGACCCTCCCGCCGGTTGAGAAGAAGCGTATTCCGGAGATCGTGAGGTTTGAGGCGGCGCAGCAGATACCGTTCGATATCGATGACGTTCAGTGGGACTGGCAGTTGATGGCAGAGGGAGACGGTGCGGAAAAGAAAGTGGGGATATTCGCAATCAAGAACGAGATTGTGACAACGGCGCTGGGGCATTTTCAAAGAGAGAACGTGTCGGTAAGATACGTTCAGATGGCTCCTATGGCGCTTTATAATTACGCTTTTTATGACCGTGCGGAACTGGGCAGGTCGGAGAATCAGGCGACGGTTATTGTCGATATAGGTGCTACGAATACGGACCTTGTGGTTTGTACGAGGTCGACGGTTTGGCAGCGTTGTATTCCGATGGGCGGCAACGCGTTCACACGTGCGATAGCGGATACATTCAAGCTGAGTTTCGAGAAAGCAGAGAAACTGAAACGAACGGCGGCGATGAGCAAATACGCGCGTCAGATATTCCAGGCAATGCGGCCGGTTTTCTCTGATCTGGCGGCCGAGATTCAGCGTTCGCTGGGTTTTTACAGCAGTTCGAACTCCAATGTTAAACTCTCGAGGATGGTTGCATTCGGGGGCGGCACGAAGATGCGTGGTCTTTTGAAGTATTTGCAGCAGAGCCTTCAGATTCCAATAGAACGGCCTGATTCTTTCAAAAAGCTTGTAATAGGCGCGGGTGTTTCAGCGGCAAAGTTTCATGACAATGTATGTGATTTTGGTATAGTTTATGGTCTTGGCGTCCAGGCCCTTGAGGAGGGGAGGATAGAGAGCAACCTTCTTCCTCGCAGCATAGCGAGGTCGATGGCATGGGCGGGGAAGGCGAAGCATTTTACGGCGGCTGCGGGTATTCTGCTGGTGGTTTCGGCGCTTTCGTTCGGACGAGTCGTACTGGACAGGCTGAATTACGGCAACAAGGACCGAATCCGCAAAGACATCAGGAGTATCATTAAGGATGCTCAGGAGGCAAAACAGAGCCTGGGAAAAGAGTTGCAGGAAGGGGATAAGTATGATGCGGCGATACAGAAGGAACTGGAGCTTCTGCAGTATCGTGATTTGATTCCGTATTTGCACCAGATTGTTTTTTCTTTATTGCCGGAACATAACAGGCACGCCGAGCCGGAGCAGAAGGAACTCTACCGTGCTTTTGAGAAAGGCGACGTAGGGGCTGTCCTTCGGATTCCGCGCAAGCAGCGCAAGCAGTTGTTCTTAACGAGTATGTCGGTGCGTTTTACGGAGGACCTTGCCAGCGCGGGGTTCGAGGAAGGAGGTTTTCTAAGGAGTGGTGGTCCGAGGGAGACGGAAGAAGATCCGGACGGAATGTTAAACCTGCGTGAGAGGCTTGTGAGCCGGCGGCCTGGAGGTATTGGAAGTGGCGTTCCGGGGATGCCTGGCCGGGGCCCGCGGGGAGCGGCGATGGGTGCTGAAGACCCTACACAGCCAAAAGAGGCGGGGTTTGTAGTAACCATAGCCGGGTATAGTCCTTATGAAAATGTCGGTGAGCTGCTGGAACCGGTGGGTGTTGGGGACGACCGAAGCAAGTGGGGATTTGTGAGCCGGCTGATGCATCTGGACGAAGTTATGGATGGTAAGGTCGGGTTCGAGCTTTACAAGAAGGACGAGCTCGACCATTTCAAGTGGGAAAGCGGTGCAGTAGGTATCGATGATGAGATGCACGGGGAGATAGGCGTCAGGAAGTTGATGAAGTCTGATTTAGACGACGGGGAGGTAGAGTGCCTTGTTGATCCGATGACAGAGGAGGTTATCAGCAAGGTTGCTTTGCGGAGGGGGGGAGGTAATCTGAGGACCGGCAAAGCTGATGAAGACTATGAGATTAATGACCATTGGTTTGTCCTGAACTTTAAGCTTCGGTGGAAGGACGCTCCGAAGGCTGCACAGGCGGTCGGTTCCGGTCAGGGCGCAACGGCGAGAAGAAGTGTCACGGGCGGCGGGCGTCGCGAAGCGGCAAGAGGCAGCGGCACAACGAGCGGTCGCTCGGCAGGAAGGGGCTCTGGTTCAGAAAGAGGCTCGACGAGGAGGATTTTGAGAGAAATGGACGAATAAGTTCCGACAGTTTGGAGTTATTTTGCACGGGTGAGCTAAAATGGATGCGAAAGGTATATTAAAGAAGGTTGCGCTATTAGGCGATTTTTCATCACTTATATTGCCGATTATGATAGGTTTGGTTGGCGTGCTGATATTCGTACCGGCGCAGTTGATGGGCGGCAAGCTTAAGGGAGATATTACAGAGCAAAGCGTTAACGAGCTTGGCGGTGAAATTCAGAACCTGCTGAAAAAGCCGGTATCAGGCGACCAGTACGAGGTAGAGAGGGAATTTCAGAAGAGGCACAAGGCCGATAAGGAACGGATAGTCAATTTCGCCATGCAAAGCACCCAAAGGCAGTTGTTGAGCTACTTGATATTCCCGAAGCCCAAGAACACGTCGAAGCTGGTTTTCCAGGAATTCGGCAATAAGTACTGCGAGGGTGTCGAGCATCTTTTGGCGGGTCTGAACGCAGGTGATTGTCCCACAGAGGAGGAACTGAACAGGAATCTTGAGAGTTCGCGCAAGTCAGGAACAAGAGGTGGGGGGAGCCGTGAACGAAGCAGCGAGGATATCAGGTCCAGGCTATTCGGAGAGCGTATGAGGGGGGTTTCGCGTGGGCGATTCACACATCTGAGTGAGGTTGACGAGACGATAAAGAACGTACTGTGCGAGCAGAAGGCGAAATCGGCGTTGGTCTACGCGACACCGTCAGATGTGAGTGGGTATGATTTCTGGAAAGAGTACAGCTACTATGAAGTCGAGACAGACAAGGCGGTCGAGGACTGCTGGCATTATCAACTGGCGTACTGGGTAGTAGAGGACGCGGTCGATACAATAAAGGCGATGAATTCGGGTTCGCAAAGCATATTTGCATCGCCTGTAAAAAGGCTTATGAGTGTGGGCTTTGCCGCGCCCTACAGTAGAGGTTATCGACGTAGCATAACGGGCAGAACGGGTAGAATAAGGGCGTCGCAGGACAGGCCGACCTACGTTGTCTCTGCGGAACAGATGCTTACAGAATCGTGCACGTATCGTCTATGTGACGAGGAGATAGACGTGGTGCACTTTAACCTTTCGGTAGTCGTCAGTTCGAAGATGGTATTGCCGTTCATGCGTGAGCTGTGCAGCGCGAAGGAGCATGAGTTCAGGGGCTTTTCGGGCGAGGCCGGATCCGAGAAGTTCTGGCATAACCAGATAACGATACTTGAAAGCACAATGGAGCCGGTCGACATGGAGGATCCGGAGCACGAACTTTACCGTTATGGCGATGAGGCGGTGGTAAAACTGGACCTGACGTGTGAATACATATTCAGGAAAGCGGCGTACGATGAGATCAAGCCTCAGGTGGTGAAGGACGCCGTAGCCGAGGCGAAAGAGAAAGCAGTCCAGCAAACGTCGAGGCGCCGCGGTGCGGGAGCAAGACGGGGCGGAGCTGCAGGGCGAGGCACGGGAGCGGTTGGCGGCAGAGGACGAACAGGAAGCGGGGCAAGCCGGTCTCCCCGGAGATTTGACATAGACGAGTAGAAGGACTGATCGTCAAAGAAGTGCCGTAGGGACCTTGGCAGGCGATGATAAGGTTTAATAAATATGGATACGGGCAGAAAACATGGTTAAGAAAGGCGACAACTTTTTCGAGCAGCACGTTGAGAAGATGGTTCTGGGTATTGCGGTTGTTCTGTCTTTGTGGCTTCTGATAACACGTGTTGCTATTAGTCCGACGCGTGTGAAATTTGACAATAAGAACGTGGGCGCCGGTAAGATAGACAACTATATATTGGAGAGATATGGCAAGCGTCTGGAGCAGGAGTTGAACGTAGGGGCTTCAGCGAAAGACCCGTACGAGGAGCAGTTCGGCAAGTTTGAGGTGTTGTTCAAGTCTCCTCTGAGTAAGATTGACGTCGACTTTAATCCTCCTATACCCTTTCGCAATCCGGAAGACTCAGGTATTCGGCCGGTTTACGCACTTCCTGCGATTCCGGGTGTCAACGACGTTCAGGTCGAGCGTCTGAGGGCGGCAGCGTATGTACCTACGGTGGAAATCAACGGTGAAAATACTTATGAATCTTCGAACAGTGAACCGAACGATATAGATTTGGTGACGGTTGAAGCGAAGATTGATGTCGGGTTGTTGTATGAGAGTTTCTTCGAGAGTTTTGCGGGCGAAGACGTACGAGAAGACTGGCGTGATCCGTGCCTTGCAGAACCTGTTTTTGCGGCGGTTCATTTGCAGAGGCAGGAGCTTGAGTCGGGAGACAGGTGGGGGAGGTGGCAGGACATTCCTCGAACTGCGGTTGACGAGAGGCGTGAGCTTTTTGAAATAATAGAAGAAGTGTCGCGGCTTCCCGCCGGGGGCGTGAAGGTTCGTTTGCTTAGATTCAACGATGAGCGTGTGCGTGCGGATTTGCTTCAACCGACACCTTATGTGATTGCCTCTGCGGAAGAGGAGTGGTTTCCTCCTTCTATTCACAAGAGGTTTTCGAAACACCAGGCTGATTTGGCGGAAGCCCGGCGGCGGGAGGCGAAGCAGCAGCAGCGCAGGGCGAGGACGTCTGAGAGAGAGGGGGCATCAGGTATAAGAACGGACGGTAGAGGTGTCGGCGGCGGCATGTTTGACAGGGTCGGCGGAGCTGGATCCGGAAGATACAACATTAGTGAAAGGCTGGGATTGCGCATGACACCCGGCGCGGGCGGTCGGTCGAGGACGGACGAGAAGCGCAGGGGGACGGACAAGAGTTCGATACAGGACTTGATAGACGGCGATTATAAGGATTATGAAAAAGTTCTGCTTACAGATCAAAGCGATCTTTCCAAGATGCGTGAGCCGCTGCTGTTCTGGGCTCATGACGATACCGTCGGGCCGGGCTGTACCTACCGGTACAGGATACGGTTCGGTGTTTTCAATCCTTTGGCGGGTACAAACGGTTTTAGCGAGGAGGATGCTTACCTCAGGGAGCAGGCGATTCTCTGGAGCGGATTCTCGCCAGCGACGGAAACAGTGCAGATACCTTCGCGCGTACGGTTTTTTGCTTACGATCTTCAGGAGGTTGCGAAATCCGTTAAAGTGGAGATTTTCAAATACGTTCTCGGCTACTGGCACAGCAAGAAGTTCACGGTTCAGCCCGGGGAGGTGGTAGGGGAAGTGGTCGATTACGAGGGGGAGGAAGCCGACACGAGGCAGAACCTTACTTTGCCGGAGAAGATTGATTTTTCAGTTGGTGCGGTAATGGTGGATGTGAGCGGGCCGGTGACGGACTGGTCTGGTGGCAGACATATGCAGCCGAGGAATTATTACGAAATGCTTTACAGCATGGATACGGCGAATATTGAGAGCATGGCGATAAAGGCGCCGTACTGGGCGGACGAAGAACGTTCCCGCTTCAACCAACTAAACAAGTCGGTGAAAGATGAGAAACAACCCTTCCAGGGATGGGCGACGAGCAAGCGCGGCGGCCGGAGGCGCGGGAGACGTTCCGCTCCGGGGTCGGAGGATGGGGGACGAGAGTATCTTATGGAAAGGTTGTTCGGGGGCGGTGAGTAGGGACATCAAGGAGGTGTGTCGGAGGGAAACGCCGAGTCGACCGATCGCAGATGAATCCGGGGCTGCAAGGGAGGGGTCTGCTCCGGGCAGTGGATCGTTATTTCGTAGCGTTCTCCCGGCAACAGGTCGAGGAGATTGTTGCTGAGCCTGGCGGGTATAGAAGTTTTGATTTGCACGTCTTTTGCAAGAGCGTTCGAGGTGAGTTCAAGCGTCCATTGGTCGTTGCTTGTCTGACGAAGCTTGGTTTCAATTTCGGGATGGGGCCAGCGGATGTATTTGTCGGGCAAATAGAAAAACAGGTTCTCGGCGATTTTCTTCTGGTCTCTTTCCATTAGCAGGTGGAGGCAGGATTTTTGCGGTTCTTCGGGGCTAACCAGCGCCTGAGGGAGCTTCAAAGCCGGTGAGGTATCGAAGGGGCCGATTGCAACAGGGAAGGTGAGTTGGTCGATGACGCGTCCGAACAGGTCTATGAGCCGACAACTCAAAGTGGCGGTCATCGGCTGGTCGGTTTGGTTTATTGCGATGATACTGAGTGATTGAAGGATGGGGGGTGAATCGGCTTTTGCTTGCTGCAATTGTGGTACGGCGGTAATCAACAAGTTTGCGAAGAAGCGTTTTGCATAATAGTAGAGTGCTTTGGGTCTTTTTTTGTGGTCGAGCGCGGAGAAGCTTATTGCAGGACAGCAGTCGTTGAACTGCCAGAACAGGGCGCCACTGTTGATGTTTTTGTGAGCGCGGAGATACTCGACGAGAGTTTTTGCGGCGCGTGCCTGTACGAGTTGAGAAAGATATGCAAACAGTTCGAGGTCGTGGGCTGAGCCGAAGAGGTCACCGGCGTAGCGGTAGAGGCGGCTGTTGCCGTCCAGGTAATAGTTGTGTTTTTCGAGGCCCTCACTTGCAATTCTTAACTGGTCCGGCGGGCAGAAAGTCTTGAGTGATTCGATTTCGGGTAATGACTGGAGACCGAATTCTGTTACAAACGGTGGGATTTTGCCTGGAGTGCAGAGATAACTGTGAACAGGCAGGTGTTCGGACCAGACACCGAATCCATGCACGGTCAGCATTTGGCCGGTATTGGATTTGGTTTTCTTCTTCAGCGGTGTTGTGGGGATGTATTCTGCGCCGGGGTCAAGCTCGTCGATGAGACGGGGAAGGAGCTTGTGATAAATGACCATTCCGTAGAACTTCTTGTTTTTTCCGAGGCGTCCGGCGGCGTGCCTGTGGTCTATATCGGTATTGCCGCACCACAGGGCCAGAGCCGGATGTGTTCGCAATCTTTTTATTGTTGCAGCGGCTTCTTTGCAGACCTGGTCGGTGAACCAGTCACGGTCCGGATAGTACGCGCTTGCGAACATAAAATCCTGCCAGATAAGTATTCCCAATTGATCGCAGAGGTCATAGAATCGGTCGGATTCGTAGTATCCGCCGCCCCAGACGCGAAGCATATTTATGTTCGATTCTGTGGCGGCGTTTAGAAGTTTTTCGTAATCTTCGTCGGTGACAGAGCCCGGGAATATGGACGGCGGCACCCAGTTTGCCCCTTTTACAAATATGGACTGGTCGTTTACTTCAAATTGGAATCTGTCTTTTTGGTCTTCGGAGGAGCGGCCAAGCTTGATAATTCGGAGGCCGAATCTTTTTTGTGTTTCGTCGAGAATTTCGTCGGCGCTTAACAACTGGGCGTTTATCTTGTAGAGGTGCGGTTTTCCGTAACCGGCAGGGAACCAAAGAATCGGCTGTTCGATTCGGATTATCCTTGAGTGAACGTTTTCACCAGGGCTGAAGGTCAGGTTATGCTCAATGATGCGATCATCACCGGACAAGATGAGTTTGCAAAGAAGCTCCCGGTTTGTGACGGTATCGATTGTAACAGCGACATTGATGTCGGCGAAATGTGGATTGCAATCAACGGTTCGGATTCTTATGTCCTCGATGGCGGCTTTTCTGATTCCTTCGATGCGAACGGGCCTCCAGATTCCACAACCAGGCAGGGCCGGACAAAAATCCCACCCAAACTGGTACTGGGCTTTTCTTATGTAGACGCGACATGGATTTCGAAAGTCTGATTCCTTGAAAGATGTATATCTGTTCATCAGTCTTTTTGCGTGCTGGACAGGGGACTCAAGTCTTACGAGCAGCGAATTGCTTTTGGGCTTCAGGAACGATGTTACGTCGAAACGAAACGGGATAAACATGTTGTCGGTTTTGCCGATGAGTTTTCCGTTGAGCCAGATGCTGGAGATTGTATCGAGTCCTTCGAAGAGCAGATCAATCCGGTCGCATTTGAGCAGTGGGTGGGGCGCGTCAAAGATTTTCCTGTAAACCCACGGTTTTTCGCTGACCCATTCGAATCTTTCCGGAAAGGCGTCGATTTCTGACTGAGTGATGCGGCCTGCATTTATGAGACCGTTGAAGACGGAGGACGGAACGGAGGTCTGAAGCCACTGGCCGGAATCAAGGTCGCGCATACGCCTGGCGGAGAGTGGATACTCCTTAAACTGCCATTTTCCGGTCAAATCCAACGATATTGCAGGCATATGGCGTTTGTCCTTTAGGTTAGCTGGGTGTCGCTAATTATATCTCGGCACAATCAGGTTACAATCAAATTTATCGTTTTTGCGGTGACCTTTTGTATTTGGAAAGCTTTTTGGAGGGCGATTTTGCAGCTGGCGGGCAGGATGAGCATTAGATTGTATCTTATTGCGGTAAAAGGTCTTACGTACGCGTCGGGGCGCTCGCTGATCGGGCTGGGGGACGTGTACATACGAAGGTGGTCCGAAAAAACATCATTTGAACGAAAGAAATTTAAAATTTCTCTGAGATTGGGTGTTGACTTTGGAGGGAGAATCTGGTAAAGTGCCTTTTTGGGTGCAGGGGTTGTGTGGGTACTGCGCCGAGTTAAGGGATTTTCGTGAAATGAAGGAGTGAGGTTGAAGAGAAGAGTGGTAATAGGTGAACCGCCTTCGATATCTCCCCCTTCGCATTTTTCAGGAACGAGGACAAACAAATCATAACAAACATTTAGCTTTTAGGAGGATGATCATGTTTAGAAGAGAGTTGGTTTTGGTTTGTGTTGTGTTGTCGGTGGTAGTCGGATTTGCGCGTGCGGAGGCGCTATTCCACTGGAGTCTGGACGGCCCGATCGGCCAGACCGTAATTTCCGATGTGGACCTTGTTGGCGGTGTGACCATGACCATGTACACGGATGTCAGCGCAATAGGCACTGAAACGGTGGTGTACGGCGAGCCGAATCCCTGGTGCAATACGACGGGTGCAAGCGCCGACTTTCAAAACAATCCGACGGGTAACGATCCGGGTGCGGGGCTTTACGCCAATGACCCGGGTGAAGATATGCCGATGGATTTGAGCACGCTTCAGTCGTTTACGATCGAGGCATTTGTCTATCCGCGTACGCTCCGGCAGTGTGTGATAGTAAGGAAGTGGGGAGGGGCAGGCCGCTACTACCTCGAATTGAGGACCGACGGTGAATCGCGATTCGTGATTAACGACGACGCCAATTTCGTGGGTACGGGTGTGGGCACAATCCTTCCCAACACGTGGTATCATATTGCGGGTGTGTTCGACGCGGGCGACCCTGTTGCGCCGATGAAGATATATCTTAACGGCGAACTGGCAGGCACGGCGGTTTTCAACGACATGGTTTTTGACAGCGAGTGGAGCCTGGGTATCGGGAGTATTGTTCGCGATAATCTTGCGCCGCCCGGCGACTCCGGTCAGTTCTACGACGGACTTATCGACGAAGTGAGGATTTCCTCCGGTGTCCTGAGTCCGAGCGATTTTCTTATAAGCCCTCCGGAACTGGCCAGGAACCCTTATCCGGGCAGCAATTCTTACAACATACCGGTGAACGCGGTTCTCAGTTGGGAAGCAGGCAGTCTGGCGACCTCGCACGACGTTTACTTCGGAACAAGCGCCGATGCCGTGGCGAACGCGACGAAGGGATCAGCGGAGTACAAAGGCAGCCAGGCGCTTGGGTCTACCAGCTACGATCCTCCCGGCGATCTAGCACTGGGTGGCAAGTATTACTGGCGTATCGACGAGATCAATCCCTCCGAGCCCGACAGTCCGTGGGTCGGACGTGTGTGGGCCTTTACGGTAGTGGGAAGGGCTTATGATCCCGAGCCGTCGAACTATGCTCGTGACGTGAACGTTGATGTTAAGCTGAATTGGACAGCGGGAGTAGGCGCCACGTCGCATGACGTATACATCGGCACCAGTCTTGCGGACGTGAACGATGCGGACAACTCGCTTCCGGTGGGCAGCAGCGTGTACAAAGGCAACCAGGCTGGTACGACTTATACACCGGCGCTCGAGTTTGACAAGACTTACTACTGGCGTATAGACGAGGTCAGAAGCGGCGGCAAGATCATCAAGGGTGATATATGGCGTTTTAGCGTTAGTGAGTATCTGCTTGTGGACAACTTCGAGACTTATGACAGCGCTGGGGTGCTGACCGAATGGGAATCCCTTGAGGGTGCATGGGTAAACATTTCGACAACGATATCGCGGGGAGGCTCGCAGTCGTTAGAGAATAGTTATTACAATGTCCAGCAGTACGCATATTCTGCGGCGGCGAGGACTTTCGACAGCCCGCGGGACTGGACGGCCGGCGATATAAAATTCATCCAACTGTATTTCTACGGCGATGCTATGAATGACTTAGACCCGCTGTATGTGACGCTGGAGGATTCAAGCGGCCACAGCCGGACGGTTGAGTATGACGGAGACCTGAACAACCTGAAGATTGCGGAATGGCATCAATGGCGAATTGAACTGTCCAAGTTCGGCGCCCAGGGCGTTAATCTTGGCGCAGTGAAGAAGCTTGTTCTGGGTGTTGGTGACAGCACCGGTTCGAAGATCAGCGGTGCTATGGGGTATGTGTACTTTGATGACATCAGACTTTATCCGCCGATATGTGATCCGGAGCTTGCCCCTGCCGGTGACTTGAACGATGACTGTGTTGTGAACCTTGAGGACTTCGGAGTGATGAGCGACGAGTGGCTGGCAAGCAGCTACACGCTCACAGGTACGGATCCGGGAACCAGCGACCTGCTGTTGTGGTACAAATTCGATGAGACCGCCGATGCCAACGCTATGGATTCTTCGGGCAATGGGCATACGGGCACGTTCAGACTGGGAGGCGGTCTGGTTACTCCGGCCTGGGATCCCACGGGCGGCTATCACGATGGCGCCCTTGTGTTTGACGATGATACGGCTGTGTATGCACCGAACGACGTGTTTGCCGGTGCGGGGGAAGACCTGACTATCTGTGTATGGATTGCCGGTGGGGTCGGGACGGTCGGGCGCGACAACACGGTTGTAGACATCGGTATCGGTGAGGCAAGATACCTGAGTATCGATATTCCGGATGTCCGGGGCGATGTGCCGTTCCAGGTTGGCGATGCCAACAATGTGCTTGTGTGGGATGACGTCAGGACGGCCGAGTGGCTGGATCTTTGGAACCACTACGCGTTTGTGAAGGATTCCGGTCCGAAAGCGCTGCGAATTTATGCGAACGGCCGCCTGGTGGCCGAGCAAACCGGTATAGGCCAGGCGATGCCGATCGGGATTTCCAATGCGACGTTCAGGATCGGCGCGCAGCTTACGCACAACAACGACTTCGTCGGTAAGATGGACGACCTGAAGGTTTATAAAAAGGCCCTTACTGATGCCGAGGTTGTCGGCGCGGCATCGAACGGCGAGAGTCTGTATGTGCCTGTTAGGGCGCTTTCGAATCTGCGCGAGGACGAAGAGGTCAACTTCATGGACCTTGCGTTGCTTGTTGAGGACTGGCTGATTAAGAAGATGTGGCCTTGAGAGTCGCCGCTACAGGCTGTGGCCCTCCGAAGGCGGGCAAGCCAGAAGCCGGTTGTGTTTAGTAAAAGAGCGGGGCCTGCGCCGATTGGTTCGGCGCAGGCCCCGATTGCATATGTGGTTTGACTGGGGTGTCATTCACGGGTATAATTTTCTGCCGAAGAACTCTCAGATTGCCTGAGAGGAGCTTACCGGATTGTCATTCGGGAAGGAGACGAAACGATTCAGCCAAATTGCCTTCAGGGAGGCGTTATGACTCGAGCGAAATTCTTAGTGTTTTGGCTGCTTGGCCTTGTTATGATTGCGGTACAGGCCGCGCCCTTAAGCGGAGGGGATATTCGGGGATCGAAAGAGTTTATCAATTCGATTGGGATGAAATTTGTGCGTATCGAGCCCGGTGTTTTCGAGATGGGTCAGTTGAAGCGTCCGCTGCCGTCGGAGATTCTGCCTCTGTATCGGGGCAGGGGACGGTTCGACTGCTTGAGAGATGGGGATTTCGATGAAATGCCGGTTCATCAGGTCAAGATCAGCCGGACATTTTACATGGCCGCCACCGAGGTCACAAACAAACAGTACGAACTGTTTGCACCGGAGCACAGGTCCCTTCGCGGCAAAAACGGGCTTTCCAAGAAAGACGATGAGGCGGTTGTCTACGTAAGCTGGTACGATGCCGATGCCTTTTGCCGCTGGCTGAGTGACAAAGAGAAAATGCCATACCGCCTGCCGACGGAGGCTGAATGGGAATACGCTTGCCGGGCGCGGACGACGACGAACTACCACTATGGGGACATTCTGCCGGAAACCTTTCAGAAAAGAGGGGGCTCTCTGCAAGTCGGGCAGCAGGCGCCTAATTCTTGGGGGATTTATGACATGCACGGTAACGTCGAGGAGTGGTGCTATGACTGGTACGGGCCTTACCAGGCGGCGTTTGCAGTCGATCCGGTGGGATACGTCGACGGGGATTTTCGGGTAACCCGCGGTGGCAGTCACAGCACGCCAGTTTATTATCTTCGGTCGGCGAATCGGATGGCGACACTGCCGCAAGACAAACACTGGCTGATAGGATTCAGGTTGGTTTGCGGCGAGATGCCAGGCACAAAACGGCTGTCGAAGCCGCCTGCGCCTCTCAATCAACACAACGTCAAGCGTCGCAGTCGCGCTGAGGTAATGGAAGGGCCGAGCCGCGACAAGCCCTACTTCAAGGGGCCGCGGAGGTATGTGAATATCCCAACGTATGCGAATGGTCCGTTGTTTGCGAACCATAATCATGACCCGGCTGTGGTAGAGTGTCCCAACGGAGACATACTGGCTATCTGGTATACATGTGTGTCGGAAAAGGACCGTGAAATGGCCCAGGCGGCGAGCCGGCTGCGATTTGGCGCCGATGACTGGGCGCCTGCGTCGCCGTTCTGGGATGTTCCGGACAGAAATGACCATGCGCCGGCTCTGTGGTATGACGGCAAAGACACAATTTATCACTTTTCCGGCATCGCGCCGGCGTACGGACATTCCCGGCTGGCCCTTGTGATGCGTACTTCAAGAGACAGCGGCGCGACATGGTCCAAGGCAAGACTCGTGCTTCCTGAATATGAAGCGGCGCATATGCCAAGCGAACCGGCCTTTCGGATGCGCGATGGCGCCATCGCTCTTGCGGTGGACCACAGCGGGCCGTGGGGCAACGGCTCAGACCTGCTGGTAAGCCGGGACGAGGGTCTGACGTGGACAAATCCCGGCGGTCACATTTCGGGGATACATGCCGGTGCTGTGCAGTTGAAGGATGGGAGAATCTTAGGTTTCGGCAGGGAGGGGGAATTCTTCAAGGACGGCGGGAAGTACGCCATCAATTCGCTTCCGATGAGTATTTCGTCCGACGGAGGTAAATCCTACACTTGGCATGAGAGCAGGTTTCCTGGAATAAGCGGCGGCCAGCGTCTGGTGCTCATGCGACTTCGCGAAGGGCCGCTTCTTCTGGCGTCTTTCGCGCCGACGGGAATTATGATTACTGATAGTTCCGGGGGACGTCGGAAAGTGCGGGGTCTTTATGCGGCGATGTCTGTGGACGAGGGCCAGACCTGGCCTTATGTTCGGCTGGTGAGTGATGATGGGCCGGGTAGAGCGGTTGAGTGCACAGGGGGCGGGCTTTTTGTCATGAGCGAGCGAAATGCCGAGTACCGGGGTTATCTGTCGGCGTGTCAAGGCCTGGACGGAACAATTCACCTTATCAGCAGCCGCGTTCACTATGCTTTCAATCTGGAGTGGCTTAGACAGGCGCCTCCGCCGATCCGATACAAGCCGGTGTGCGTCAAGCCGGTAACCGAGACATTCGCCGGACCAGCCGAATTCGACGCCGAAGGATGGGCTGATTACCATGGATATCTCGGTGGATTTAACGGCAAAGGTCAATACACCATTAACTCGCTCGCGCATCACAATGGAATAAATCGTATCGTCGGTAAGGGTTCTTTCGAAGCGATTGCTGACTTTAAGAACATTCACTACTATCCGGCTGGCGACGGCGTCTCTGAAGGCCTTGTCATCTGGCTGAAAGACGACCGAGCCAAGTTCGTCGAGTTTGGAATCAAGGAAGATCACATCAAAATCGAGGTTAGAGACGCCGAGACTTCGAAGCCTCTGATGGCTGATTCGCACTTCCGGGGCGACAGGGGCTGGATACACGAATCACGTCAGGCGAGTTTCGCTCAGCCGCCCGCGGCTGCGAGTGTCAAAATCATCTGGAACGAAGCCGACAAGCGATTGAGAATTCTATACGGATTCAACAGCGTCGGTTTTGTGAACGAGATACCATTGAGTAAGACGGGCATCCGTTTCGCGGAGGCGTTTGCTGAGTCGACAACAATATATCTGCTGATGAGCAACGGTCGAGTGGATGTGGATCATTTTGAAATCAGGTCCGTAGTCGAATAGAATGAGTATCAGAGGACCCGAAGGTATGGACAGATCAATTAAGTCGGGGATTGTCGTGATAGCAGTGGTAATCGCCGCCACTGCGGCCGGTGTCGAGATGCCGAGGGGGAAGAAGTATACCAACTCCATCGGCATGAAGTTTGTTCGGATGGAGCCGGGTTCTTTTATGATGGGAAGTAATGCGGCCGGGGCCAACTGGGACGAGCAGCCGGTACATAAGGTGACAATAACTTATCCGTCCTATTTCTCTGAAACGGAGGTGACTTCAGAGCACTTCCGCCAATTCCGAAAAGAATTCAGTGGTACGGTAGAGCTGGAGCCGTATGTGGGAGGTGTAAGCTGGTATGATGCGGTTGAGTTTTGTAAATGGCTGAGCAACAGAGAAGGCAAGACCTACCGATTGGCCACGGAGGCCGAGTGGGAGTATGTATGTAAGAATCAGAACTCTTCAGCGGAGACTCCGAAGAACATGCTCACCGATCCGGTGGAATGGTGCAACGACTGGTATGGTAACTATCCATCAGGCGGTCAAATCGATCCGGTCGGGCCCGACCACGGGATGACGCGTGTTGTCCGCGGCGGGGCCCTTGATGAAACAAAGGAAAGTGAAATATATGCTCGAGGGGAAAACCGCGCGGCTATGGCGCCGACGTTTGGGCCGTACGAA
>Ga0180437_10003655_pt1 | contig 22636 bp, 8 predicted proteins | sample SS_ome_4_FD_132410 | JGI IMG/M metagenome (GOLD analysis project Ga0180437, IMG submission 132410) | Hypersaline lake sediment archaeal communities from the Salton Sea, California, USA - SS_3_D_1 metaG | ecosystem: Environmental > Aquatic > Non-marine Saline and Alkaline > Hypersaline > Sediment...
CAATGGGAACTTTGAGCGTTCTCCAGTTTTTACAGCTACAGGTGACGTGTCACTTGCAGTTATATCAGAGGGTTGTGTATCCCCGGTATTTGGATTTTTCATGTCGGCAGGGCAGAATTACGGATCATATCATCCCCTTGCAGGGAAAAGGGCTGCCCAGGTCAATATTAAGATTCGCCCGACAGCCCTTAATGATTTTTATACTTCTGATCAGTCAGCTACACTCAACTCCAGGTCGCTGATATCCTGCTCGACCTGCTCCTGGTCGGGACTGTCTGCGAGAGATAACTCATCCAATTCGCCGGAACTCTGTTCCAGCGCGATGCGGCCTTTTTCAAAACCTGTCCCGGCAGGAATAAGTTTACCGATGATCACATTTTCTTTTAACCCATAAAGCAAATCTTCCGATCCAGCGATTGCTGCATTTGCTAGCACTTTGATGGTGTGCTGGAACGATGAAGCAGATAAGAAGGATTCTGTCTCGAGGGATGCTTTGGTAATTCCCAGGAGTATCTCAATAAATTTTGCTGGTTGTTTTCCTTCAACAAGCAGTTGATCGTTTTCCTTGCGCAGTTTAAGATAATCAACCATGTCTCCGGGCAGGAAATTAGCATCTCCTGGACGGGTTACCTGAACCTTTGAGAGCATCTTGCGAATGATGACCTCAAAATGCTTGTCATTTATATTCTGACCCTGCGAGCGGTAGACTTTCTGTACCTCAATAAGCAGGTATAGCTGGCAGGCGTGCCGGCCTTGAATGCGCAAAATAAGGTGGGGGTTCAATGAGCCTTCGGTAATTGCCTGGCCGGCTTCAATGTGTTCGCCATCATTAATGAGCAGCCGTGCAGTGGATGGAATGTCGTATTCAATTTCCTCATGATCCTCGTAGGAAACGATTATCTTATCGCCTGGTTTACTCTTTTGGCTCTTCAAGTCGGCAGCTTCTACACGAACCCTGCCTGCATTCTGAGCGGTGATTTTGGCGTCTTCTTCCAGGTATGCCAGTGTGTCTCCATTTTCAACTTCGGTTCCATCTTCAACCGCGATCGTCCAGCCTTCCGCCAGGTCGTATTCGTCGCTGATTAATTCGCTGTGTTCGACTTTAGCAATGCGTAAATCGCTGTACCGGTCGGACTGGGTCACATAAACGACACCGCCGATCTCCGATACCACAGCTTCACCTTTTGGAATTCTGCGGGCTTCAAACAATTCCTCTACGCGCGGGAGACCAGTTGTGATGTCTCCGCCTGCAGCGACACCGCCGGTATGGAAAGTCCGCAGCGTCAATTGCGTTCCGGGCTCACCGATGGACTGGGCAGCGACAATTCCTACAGCAGCACCGATACCGACAAGATCGCCTCTGCCCAAATCCAAGCCATAGCAGAAAGCGCATATTCCATGGTTCAACTCACAGGTCAGGGGTGACCTGACTTTCACTATATCCACATTGGAATTCACAATTTTTCTTACAAGTTTGTGCTCAAGCAGGTCGTTTTCACCAGCGAGCACTTCTCCGGTTACGGGATCAATAACCTTTTCCGCTATAGAGCGGCCAAATAAACGGCTGCTGAATGGTTGACCGGCAATATCTTCCGTACGGTCGATGAGAATACCTTCAATGGTTCCACAATCAAGTTCATTAATGATGATATCCTGAGCGACATCAACCAGTCTTCTCGTCAGATAACCTGCGTCAGCAGTCCGCAGGGCTGTATCCGCAAGGCCTTTTCGAGCACCATGGGTGGATATAAAGTATTCAAGAGCCGTCAAGCCTTCGCGGAAGTTAGACCGGATGGGCAGCGGGATAATCCTTCCTGAGGGGTCAGCCATCAGACCTCGCATTCCAGCAAGCTGGGAGATCGGCCCGAATCCACCTTTTGTTGCTCCAGAGATGGCCTGGGCGGAAAGGTTTCCGTCCGGATCCATGGAACTCCTTACCTCCTGGGCGACCCGGGTTGTGGTCTCCTGCCAGATTTCGATCACACGCTCATTCTGCTCCTGTTCGGTTAACAAACCCCGCCGGAAATCCCGCATAACAGCTTCAGCATCTTGGAGGGCATTGTCAATAATCTCCTTTTTGGCTTCAGGGATGGTAATATCCGAAACAGCAAGTGAATATCCGGAGATTGTTGCATACTTAAAACCGATATCTTTTATCAGGTCGGCGACTTCTGGTGTGCAGTCCTCGCCGCAAATTTCATACAGGTCGGAAATCAGTTCTTTTATACCGTTCTTATCCAGGGTCTTATTCACAAACCGGATTTCTTCTGGGAGCACCAGATTGAACAGAACCCGGCCGACAGTTGTTTCAACAAGCCTCATTTCAGCTTCCGCCAGGCGTTCTCCGTCCTCACCGTACCAGGTGGGGACATTGACCTTGATCCAGGCATGGATGTCAGCCAGTTGGAGGTCATACACCAGTTCGACCTCACTCAGGTTTGAAAACGCGCGACCATCGCCCTTGTGATCTTTATTATCGGTTTTGGTGAGGTAATATACTCCCAGGACCATGTCTTTGGAAGGGCTGATAATAGGCTCGCCATCGGCAGGTTTGAGCAGGTTTTTCGATGACAGCATATACTTCCTTGCTTCCTCGACCGCCTTTTCAGAAAGAGGGACATGGACAGCCATCTGGTCTCCATCAAAATCTGCGTTAAACGCAGTGGTTACAAGCGGGTGCAGTTGAATCGCGCTGCCTTCAATAAGAACAGGCTCGAAAGCCTGAATACCAAGGCGGTGAAGGGTGGGAGCGCGGTTAAGAAGAACCGGCCGTTCTGTTATTACTTCTTCCAGTACCTCCCAGACCTCGGGCCGGTTTCGTTCAATGAACCTCTTAGCGCCTTTTACATTGGCGGCATAGTTATGCGAAACAAGGCGGGAAATGACGAAGGGCCGGAAGAGTTCCAGTGCCATCGCTTTTGGCAGCCCGCACTGGTAAAGCTTTAAGGTCGGGCCAACCACGATGACGGATCGTCCGGAATAATCGACCCGTTTACCAAGCAGGTTCCTTCTGAATCGTCCTTTCTTGCCCTTTAGCATATCGCTGAGAGATTTTAATTCCCGGCGGCCGCGGCGTGAAAGCGCTTTTCCACGCTGGGAGTTGTCTATCAGAGAATCGACCGCTTCCTGGAGCATACGCTTCTCGTTGCGTACGATCACATCGGGTGCCCCCAGCTCAAGAAGGCGCTTGAGACGGTTGTTGCGGTTGATGACCCTCCTGTACAGGTCGTTCAGGTCTGATGTGGCAAACCGGCCGCCATCAAGCTGTACCATCGGTCTTAGGTCAGGAGGGATGACTGGCAGAACTGTCATAACCATCCACTCGGGCTTATTGCCGGATCTCCGGAAGGCTTCAACTACACTTAAGCGCTTGGTGGCTTTCTTGCGTTTCTGTTTACTGCGAGAAGTGCGGACCTCGTTCCATAATTCCTCAGCAAGCTTCTCAAGATCCAGCCGGCGCAGGATGTCATAGAAGGCTTCTGCGCCCATGTCTGCTCTGAAAACCTGTCCCCAGCGGGAACGCAGTTCCCGGTAGCGGCTTTCACCCATAAATGTCATATGCTGGAGTTCCAGCAGTTCGTTCCGCAAACGTGTATTTTCTTCCCGGGACACTGCGGATTGGTCTTCAAGCTGAACCCGGAGCTCTTCCATGGCCAGGTCGGTTTCAGCTTTCAATTCCTCTTTCTGTATCCGCAAGACTTCAGTCTCTTTTTCTTTCTCTACCTTCAATTCTTTTTCGAGTAATTCGAGCTGTTTTTTGACGTATTTTTGAACATCACTGATGTGTTTGTTCTTTATCGTCTCTCCCGCTTTTACAATTACTTTGTCCGAGTTCGGGAATAGAATGTCAGAGCGGGTAACTTCATTTATTGATTCTGAAAGATTATTTTCCAGTCTTTGCCCACCTTTCATTACCGGGTCAAGCTGTTCTGCGATTTTTTCATCATACTGGGTTTCAACCGCTGAGATTTTCCTCGTTATCTCAGCAATCTGCTGGTCCCTGAGCGCTTTGATCTCTGCGATGCGGGCGTTGATCTTGGTGGCCTGCTCCCTATCCGAGGCAGTGATCTGTTCTTCCAGACGGGTAAGCGCTTTCTGACGGGCTTCCTCGTCGACAAAAGTAACAATATACTGGGCAAAATATAACACCCGGTCCAGATTGCGGCGTGAAATATCCAACAGCAGACCCAGGTATGAAGGAATCCGGCGGGTGTACCAGACATGCGCTACGGGGGCAGATAAATCAATATGTCCCATTCGTTCGCGGCGGACTGATGAACGGGTTACCTCAACCCCGCATTTATCGCAGACAATCCCTTTGTAGCGGATATTCTTATATTTCCCGCAGTAACACTGCCAATCTCTGGTAGGGCCAAAAATGGCTTCACAGAACAATCCATCTTTCTCAGGTCTCAGACGGCGGTAATTGATTGTCTCTGGTTTTTGAACTTCACCGTAAGACCAGCTGCGGATGGTATCCGGAGATGCTAGGCTCACACGTAATGCTGTTAATCCCTTGGTTTCCACTTAGAACTGCCTCCTGACCTTGAATTTAAACAAATTCTTCCCTATCGCAGACGAATTTACCCTTGAAAATGGGCACAGTAGTTCCTTTTGAAAGGGTGAAATAGCTGCTTAGAAGATGGATATGGACTGTTCCAAAATATAATCTGGGGCCTTATTATCAGTTAAAAGACAAACACAAACAAGCGCATGACCTCTTTTTTTTCAGGCGCTTACAATTTTTTATCCAATTTTCAATTATTTCCAGTGAATTATACCGAAATTGCGAACATTTGGTCAAGGAATCCGGGTAATTATTAATAATATCTCACATTTCAATTTTTGTTGTCAGGTTGCCTGAGCGGGATTTCAAAATAAAATGTGCTGCCTTTTCCCAGCTGGCTTTTTACAGTTACATTACCGCCATGTCGTTCAGCAATCGAGTTCACGATTGCCAGTCCGAGTCCGCTGCCGCGTTGTTCTTCGCTAGTCTTCTGGGATACTCGATGGAATTTTTCAAATAAGTGTCCCTGATCCATCGGAGAGATTCCGATCCCGTTGTCATGCACTCGGAATATCATGCTTTTATAGTTAGCTTTGGCCGAAACAGTGACTTTTCCATCCGTCCGGGAAAACTTTATACCGTTTTCGATCAAATTGTGAAGCGCCTGCTGGAGAAGCGCCCGATCTCCTTCTACTTCCGGCAGATTCTCATCGATTTCAACAGTTATTTCGATCCGCTTTTGGACAGCCTGCAGATTTAACCCTTTTACAACATGATCAATAAATTCTTTGGAGGAAATTAATTCCAGATTCAGAGCGATTCCGCTCTCAAGCCGCCCCAGGTCAAGCAGGTTGTTAACCAGATGAGTCATACTTTCAACGCCCTCAACGATTTTCTGGACGTAGCTGGTCTGTTGTTCGTTCAGTTCACCAACAATTTCAAGCATAGTGGCGTATCCGCGCATAAGTGTCAGTGGCGACCGTAAATCATGGCTGACCGTCCACACAAATTCGGTTTTAAGTGCATCCAGATCTTTCAAAGCGGTGATGTTCCTCAGAAGACACAATTTGCCGATCTCCCTTTCCCGGGCGGTTACATAGGTTGTGGTTGCAAGGTACACTTCCCCTTCTTCAAGGAGGATCTCCCGCGATTGGGATTCTGCGGAACTGGAGGACAGCAGTTCTTTCAATTCATTATTACCGATACTCTCTTCAAGACTGGGTCTCGCTCCCGGATCAACCCCGGGTTTTAATAATTCCTTCGCCTGAGAGTTGGCAAAAACCAGATGGTCTTCGCGATCAAACACGAAAACGGGGTCAGGGATTGAGTCAAGAACCGCTTCAACACGCTGTCGGCCGATTTCTGATTCAGCATAAAGGCTTGCATTTGCTGCAGCATGGTTGGTTTCGATACCGATATTGGTGAGCAACTGGACTTCGTCGCGGGTAAATTCGTGGTGTTCATTAAATGCAATCCATAGCACTCCCAGATACTCGCCATCGTTCCGGAGCGCAACAGCTAAAAGCGAGGCTGGAATGAACTGGTCATATGGCAACTCGAATAATTTCGGCCTTTTGATATCAGGGAGAACAAGCCTCTCGAGTTGATCCTGACCGGCAAAAAATTGGAGTATCTGGATATCAAGCACAGGGTGGATTTCCTGAGAGTCTCCTAAATAGTATCGAACTTGTTCTGAACTGGATCCTTCCAGTTCGGGGAGCACAGCCGGGTTAAGGACAACCCGGGCTGAATCAGCACCGGTGGAAAGCGCAGCTTCCAGGATTGGTTCAACAACCTCGGAAAAATTCAGATTGGACGCCGCGATCTGGCTGATGGCCAGTAATTTATTCAGCTCATCCATCTGGTCGCGCATGCTGTTTCGCATTTTTTCGAAGGAACGCCCCAGCTGGGCAAATTCATCCGATCCTTTTGCTTGCAGCGGGTATTCGATTCTTCCATTCGAAATCTGACCTGCTCCCCGGGCTAAATCTGATAGTGAATTTGAAATGATTTTCACCGCAAATAATAGGAAAAAAACCGCGAGTAAAGCAACCGCAATGATCAACCCTGCAAGTGGGGCTGTACTGGTCAGGGCAGACTTCTGGATATTCAATACCGGAACCGAAAAAACAAGTGACCATGGAAGGTCATCCAGATGTCTTTGATAAAGCAGGAATTTTTGGATATTACCCGGATCATCAATTGAATAGTCAGCTCGAGTTCCAAACCCATCTGAGTCCATGGGATTGAACCTGGAGTAGACCATTTGAGAATGCGGGTGGACGAGAATCCGGGAATCCTGGTCGAGCAGCATTCCCGTCCCGTCAAGATCCGTTAGTTGTGATAGACCCGAGAGAACCGGTTGGGTGTAAGGATTGGTATCAAGGTTTGTTCTCCCGACCAACAACCTGTTTATTTTTTGGTCAGCGTCGAATACCGGAACCACCACAGACATTATGGCTGATGGATTGCCAATCATTGGGGGGAAAGTGACTATTTTTACACTCGCGTCTTTCAGGGCGGCTCTGATTGCCTCAACCTCCCTGACCGGCCCAGTTTCACCGCTGTCCGGAATATCCCCGTATGCCGAAATCAGGTTGCCAGAATTATCAACCAGCAACAGTTCGTCATAATAGTCCGATTCAAATCCCTTTGTTTGAAGCAGATTATCGAATTCGGATGGTTCTGGTAGAAAAAGCCGTTCATCGGCAGCCAGGTCTGTGAGGATTGTTTCTCCCATCTTAAAAAAGTGAGTGAGGTTTTCTTCACAGATATCTGCCGCAGCAGACATCCGGGATTGAGCCATACTTCTTGAGGCTCGATTAGCGCTAATCCAGCTCCCTGCTAATAGAACAAATGTCAAAAATAATACTAGAGGCAGCATGTATAGACTCAGTTTCGATCTCAGGCTTCTTTCGTAGGGCGAAGGAACCAGTGATTTGGCGCTTCCCCATTTATCTGGCTGGAAGTGAGCGACGATGCTGCAAACAAGTCCGCCGAGCAGGATTGGTATCGACACCACGATCACGTCTATAGCGAGGGAGGATATTGCGATGTTATACCTTTCAAGCCCGGTCCCGGAGGATGCAAAAAATAGAACCAGTGAATGAACCCAGGGGACTGTCAGAACTAAACAGAACGCTGCCAGGAAAGGTTGCCTCAGGAAATTGAAAAAGGGCGACCGGTAGTTCTGTAATACCGCAGCGCTGTACAGGACAGCAAAGAGGGCTATTTCGAGAGGGGTAAAAATGCTGTTCGAGTGCCAGAGCGAGAATGTTATTCCTGTAAGCAGACCGATTACGGCGGCGGGATTTATCCCGAGCAAACCCCCTGCCAGCATCCAGGGAATTGCGGAAAGAAGCATTATCGTTATCTCTGAGCCAGATGGGGGAAGCGTGTGGGCAGGCTCGGGAGCGGATTGAATACCGAACAGCAGAACACAAACAGGGATAATTAATAAGAGCAGAAAAAAAATATATTTCTGGTTTTTCCCCCAGAATTTATTATAAAATTTCCACTTGAAAAGCAAGTAAACATCCAGGCTCAGAAGTAGAAGCCAACCTGACCATCCTAGAATACCCTGTGGCAAAGTAACAAAAGGAGAGGTTGGGAATGAGGAGATCAGGATTGACATCCGGTGACCTTTAAATTCAGATAGAAAGGGTTATTCTCAGATTATAGCATTATTACCCCGAAATAATCGAAGAAAAACAATCTTTTTCAATTAAATTGGATGTAAATTGGGGATTATCAACAAAACTCGATTGTCTCTGTTGTACCCTTATCGAGATCCGAATAATACCCGCGCTGCTGTAATGGAAGCATAGCACTTAGCTGGTATAAAGCCTCATCCGTCATCTTTCGAAGCTGTTCGGTGCTGGCTCTTCTTAATTCGTTTCGAAAGCAAAAGGGGCGTCCGAATTTAACATAAGCTCCCGGCTGCGACCATTGATGGGTGAATCTTAGAGCCGGGAACCCCGGCGTTCCAGTAATCGCAACGGGTATTACCGGAACCTGGCTGCGGCTGGCAAGGTAAGCGACCCCTTCTTTGCCGCGCTGCAGGGCGGGACTGCGGGTCCCTTCTGGAGCGACCAGGACAATTTCTCCCGCTTTCAACACTTCCAGCACAAGTTTGACTGCCCGCCGGTCGAATTCCTGCCGGCGGATCGGTATCACCCGCCACATTTTTGGAAAAATCCCGACAACAGGATAATCATATACTTCAATTTTTGCCAGCGGGACGATATTGCGGGGCAGCACATTGATCACTACAAATGGGTCGATAAATGCAATGTGGTTAATCATCAATATCGCCGGACCTTCTGCAGGGACATTTTCCATGCTTTCGACTCGATCGATCTTGGCAATTAAGGTGAAGCCGATATATTTCAGGAGCATCCTCAGGAACCGGCGCCTTTTTTCAAAACGAGCGTGTTCGTATTTTCCATCAGGGAGAAGTTGCTGTTCCAGTTTATCAACTGCCATTGCTGCCCTCTAAAAGACCGATAATTTTCTCTAGTACCTGGTCGATATCCAGTTCATCAGTCGATATAACGATCGCGTCCCCGGCGGGTTTTAGAGGCGCAATCTGGCGGGTTGAATCAAAGCGGTCACGTTCAAGCATGTCTTCAAGGATTTGAGCCTGATCAGAATGCTCACCTCGGCTGATTTTTTCAAGATAACGCCGCTCTGCCCTTATTTCTGGAGATGCGTCCAGATAAATTTTTAACCCGGCTTCAGGCAGAACCACTGTACCAATATCCCGGCCGAGCATTACCACATTTCCGCGCAAGCCGATTTTTCGCTGCTGTTCGGTGAGCACTTCCCGCACTCCAGAATATGAAGAGATCAGTGAAACGTTTGCATCAACCTCTGGTTTTCGGATGTCCCAGGTAATATCCATTCCGTTTGCCAGGATATCGCAATATCTGCCATCATCCACTGAAGGAGGCCTCACATCAAGCTCGGTTGCCTCAGCCAGCCAGGTCAGTTCATTTTCATCATTGAGATCGATTTTTTGCTGCAATGCTATCCAGGTTACTGCCCGGTACATGAGGCCGGTATCAAAAAAAAGGTAACCCAGGTAATCCGCCAGGCGCCTACCGATGGTCGATTTACCTGAAGCCGCCGGTCCGTCAATGGAAATGATTGAAGGGTAATTTCTGTTATTACTCATCCCGGTTTGTTTTGCACTCAAAACTGACAGGTACAGTTTTCAGCCAGCGCTTCATTATTGGATCGAATCAAGATTTTCTTCGCCATTTTCGCGGATATCATCCGGAAATAGAGCGCTGCTTGCCCATAGTATCACCATTTCAGGCGCAGCGGGAGCATTGTGAAATGTAATCCAGGAAAGATAGTCTGGCGGAATTACCCCAATCCAACCCGGATAAACATTCAGGACAAAATCCTGCCCCCGGAATGTCTTATCTGAAGCTGGCAGATGATCAACTTCTTTTGTGATGACGATATCCGGGAGACTCTCACCCGGTAAAATTGAAAGGTATTGCGTATTCCTGAATTCTCGCAGCAACCATTTTATGGATGGAGATTCTACAGTGGAAAGAACCGGAATCTCGAAGGGCATTCCAACCTGGCTGTTGGAAATGTCCCTAAGCGTTTCCAATAATAGTAATCCCTGTCCTGTGCCCGGGTTTGGATACCATATTGTCTCCGGTTGATTCTGGCGGTTGATGGAGACATTCCAGGTCAGTGAGATCGTGTAAATAAACAGGGCGGCAGTCAAGCCCCATACCAGGCCGCGCTCGGCTGAAAACCGGTTCCAGCCTATGCTCACCAGAATGACACATAATGCAGCGATTAAGCACACACCCGCAATAAGCGCTAAACGGATTCCTATTGTTGGGCTTCCGAATATCACCAGCATCTGGTCGGCTGTAATCAGGGCATTCCAGAATAATACACACAGTATAAAAATAACTGCCGCAAATATTAACGGGACGGGTGATGTGGATTGTACTGGAATATAGCCTTTGATTTCCCGGGAAGCAAGTATCCAGAGCGGAACCAGAGCCCAGATTAAACCGGATACTTCTCTGGCAGGATAAAGCAACAGGAACAGAATGGAAGCCAGAAACCCAGTGGAAAGCGCAATAAAAACCAAATGGTTGGGTTTGTCAACACCAGGTTGGTTATTAAACCGGCGGATCACCAATATAATAACAAACATAAGGGCGAGTGGCTGGAACACAATCAGGGCCGCCAGGATGCGTAATGCTGGCACCCCCGATGACGTGAACCAGCCTCTGAGAAAGGTCAAGAAACTCTCGAACCAGGCAGCAAAGCCCTCGGGATAAAGAAAGAAACAGGTTCCAAAAATAACAATAATCCCGCCAGCAGCAAGGAATAATTCACTCCACTTCGAAAAGCCGCTCTTGTTCTCCGGTAGACCCTGCCCGGTCGAGCTGTCTATTGGAGTAACACCCGTGCCATTTGCCCCCGGGTTTGACGTATCTTCTGATCTATCTCGCCGACTTATAAAAACCGTGGTAAGCCAGGCGGCGGCGCTCACGGTGATCCCCGCAAATATCGATGGTCCGCTGAGCAATGCAAAACCAACCATAATCCCACTGGTTTTTAAATGCCTGAGGAAAAATAATCCAAGGGCGATCAGACCGAAAGAAAGCGCCATCATTGGCCCGCCTGCAGTTCTTGATACTGCGACCAGCCCGGGATCAACTGCCAGACCAAACGCAGCGATCAGCCCGGATTGAATTCCAATATACCTGCGAATTAATCCTGGAAAAAGCACCAGGATTGAACCTGCGAGAGCAGGCCAGAAACGGGCTAAAAAATTCGTGCTGCCAAATATGGCGAATAAGAACCCGGTCGAAAACACATATCCAGGGTTGGGTCCTATTCTGAAATCGGGAGGCTGCTGGTCCGGGTTTGCGATAAGCAGTGATTGGAGAGCCCAGACTGCCTCCGAATCGGAAAGAGGCTCTGCTCCGAGCTGGTAGAAACGGAGCCCTAGTGCCAGCAGGAAAGCAATTCCGTAAAGAAATGTCTCCAGTTTTATGCGGCGAATATCCATCCGGTTATGTGAAATTAATAAATTGACTTAGCAAAAGTTTACTCTTTTCCAATCCATTCAAAAATAAAATTTTACCCGATCCAGCCAGAAGACAGGATTTTTCTTTTTATTCTGCTGGATATTCGAATACAGTAACAGCCTGGTTTTGAAATACCGGTATGAGGTACTGGTGGAATTTGGTTTCCTCAAGTCCAGTGGGGCAGCCAGTTTGATCTGGTTTATAGGTAGATCTTTCCAGTGAGCCGAGCACAACATAGCGGATATTATAAGTATCAAATATGGGTTTTACCTCCAACCAGTCCCGGGCACAGTATAAACGTTCTATGTCAGCCTGGCGGGAGCCAATTTCATCATACCCACCTCTCCACTGGCTTTCGTGGCCTATCCAGCCAAGGACGGTGGGAAGACCTGAAAGGGTCGCCATGCGGGCATAACCGGTGTAACTGCCTCCGCTGTAGGATACGGCTTCCGCCAGCACCCCAACCGGGGCTGATTTAAGCCAGTCAACCGCAGCCTGTTCTTCAGGACTGCTGTCGTGCAGGTATGCGGCGCTGTCAAGAGTCCATTGTCCCGGCGAAAAACCGCCTGACACATTCCACAGACTGAATACGGGGTACACTAGACTCATCCCGAGAATAATAAAAATTGTGGTCTTGAAAATGATTGAATAAGGCCGTTTGAGCGTCTTGAACAGGAAAACAGTCCCGTATGCTCCCGCGATTGACCAGAGTATCCAGCTCTGATAATAAAATTTAAAGATTGTGTTGATGCGCCATCCAAATTGGTCACGCAGGAAAAAGAATTCAGGCGCCAGCACCAGGATTGCGCCCAGTAAAATGAGCAGGTCCGTGTATGCGAGAGCGTTTATTCTCAGTTTATTTTTAAACAGCTTCTTATCATCGCTTATGGTTTCTATATTTTGACTATAAGTGATTTTCAGCAGAAGTGAGAGGGAGAGGAAAAGCAGCAGGGTTAAAGTTACCCAGCCTCCGGGATTCAGAAAACGCCGCGTGAAAGCGGATTGGACTGCGATTATTATATTCGGGGCAGCAATACTGCCCAAAAACAGGTTATTAATAACTGGCAGATTGGCTGCGACCACTCCAATTGCCATGGAAGCCAACCATAAAAGGAACACAACCCCAGCGCTGATCAGAAGCCCGCGTTTGAAATATATCTTATCCGCAGCGTGGCTGTTATCGCTAAAAAGCAGGTAGACCAGCAGGAAGAATACTGGCAGAAGCAGCGGCCCAAACATCACCCACAGATGGGCGCCTCTGGTGGGGTAAATTAAATTCGGAATTATGCCGCCAGCCTGGGATGAAAAACCAAGGTAAAAAGGAAGGTATAGAATAAATGCACCCACAGCGCATATAAGAGCTAACCAGAAAAATTCCTTCAGCGCTTCCCGGGTTGGAACACGGTCTTCCAGAATACGGCCAATTGCGTATGCCCCGGGTATCAGGACCGCGTAAATTGGTGCATCCCATGTATTAAGAAATGCGATTCCGCCAAGCAGGAAGGCGATCGTGATAAGGGCTTGAAAGTTTATATGAAGGGTTTGTCCGAAGGTTAGCGATTTTTCTCCGGGAGAAAACCAGGCTTTTTTAGAGATGTCACGTCTCATCGAGTAAAGCCCAAAACCGCTCAGAAATAACAGCCCAAGACCCCCAAAGGTTTTCAACATACTGAGCGAATCCAGGCCGTTTTTAATTAATCCAATGCTTGCTGGGATGGCGAGAATTGAAGCCCATAAGACAGTTCTTAAGTCAAGTTTGAATTCAGTCCAGTGGATTTTTCCCCGGCTGCCGCCTGTTATTAGGTTGAGAGCGAAACCCATCGCGGCGAGTATAAACGGCATAGCGAGCAGGTGAGGATGCAGATCCGCCAGTAAAAAAGTAAAGAAAGGGAACTCGTTGATAATCTCCCTGGCAACGCCCGCCAGGTCGTAGTCCTGGATAACCCGCGAAGCTCGCCACCACCACCAGAACTTATCCGGAATCAAGGAAAGCTGGTCAGGAGGAGGCTGGTTTAAATCTTTAATATCCAGCCAATTCCAGAACGGTGAATATAAACCCCCTGCGCCGTTTGAGAACCATAGAATCCCCCGGTTGTGAAGAGAATGAAGAAAACCTTCCAGGTTGCTGACAGCCAGAAGGAAGATGGGACCCAGCAGACCGGAAAGGCTAAAGCTAAAGCCATTTCTTCCAGGCGGCTCTTTCGGTCCCTTTGATATGAGAATCAGATTATTAACAATGCTGTAGGAACCTACTGCACTCAGCCCGAATATTAAGGCTGTGGAGAGGTTGAAAGCAACCGAACCCGGTACGCCGGTTATCCCGGCTAACATCGCCATCAGGATGTAACCAAAGTGGTAATAGGAGATCGAAAAACCAGAAAGCCAGGGATCGTTAGGTGGAAACGTTTCAGAACGGCTTATGGCGTTAATAAAAGCAAGTTCCATCGGTTTCTCTGTCCCTACTGCAGCCGGATTGGATGCTCTCACGATTGTCCACGCGGCGAAAGCGATCAGAAAAAGCAGTTCAACGCCCGCCAGAGCCCGGAAGTTTTTGCGCATCCAGGCTAGGATTTCTCTGTATCTGTGAGGCGCCAGAAAACAGGCGCTTAAGACGAGAACCAGGCCAAGCGACAGTAATAGACCGGTGGAATCATTGTGGATAATTCCCAGGGATGCCAGCAGCCAGAAGACATATCCCCAGAGCATTAAACCCAGGGCGCGGCTAAATGGATAGCCTCTATCTGGGAGGGCGGGAAAAATTCGGTAAACGATCGGAAAGGAAACGATCCCAAGCAAAGTGATGAATAAATACCAGACAACAAAAGCGATCACAAATCACCCCCCAAGCACTTCGTAAATGGTTGTTTCAGCATCACGGTATACTTCCCGCCATAACAAACCTTCAGCTGTATCAAATTTAACTAATCCCTCTCCTGGATAGTGACCGCGTTCCTGCTGCCCGACGATAATATAGCGGACATTATATTTTTTCAAAAATTCATTTGCCTCCAGCAGGTCGGTTGTGTAATAAAAATTGTCCACTTCCGCAATTCGGTCGCTGATCCAGGATGCGGGGACTGAGGTTCTCTGCTGCTGCTGGTGCCATTCCCAGCCTACAACTCCAGGCAGGCCGGTGTAAATTGAAAACCGGGATCCCCAGCGGTAAAGGTTTCTCAGGTTAGCTTCCACGATTACCGGGGAACCCTGGACATTCTCCTGCATCCAGCGGATGGCTTTATAATCCTGGTTTAAATCCATTTCCCCCCAGGTATCGCTGTAGCGGGCGTATTTCATGTACTTCATCCCATCAAGCGTATGGGGCGCTTCAAGCGCCATGCGGTCTTTTACTTTTGCCATTGTAGCCATGATCGGGTACAGCGCGGCTGCGGATACCAGAATGACCAGTCCAACCGACCAGGCTTTTCTCCATCCAGGCTTCCAGTTGTTTATTGCAAGCAAACTCCACCCAAAAGCCCCGGCAGCGCAGACCGATAACATAGTCCAAACCTGCAGATAGAATTTGAAGACGGTGTTCATCCGGCCGATATCCCCGACCACCACCACAACCTCAACCAGCAGGGTGAGAAACAGGCTGGTCCCAACCAGGAATAATACATAGCGTTTGTGGTCTGGAAGGTCCGGCCTCAGCAGAAGTATACCTGCCCAGACGAGGATAGGGAGCGTAAACCAGACGATATAAACTCCCATATATGCCAGAATAAATATCGCCGCGATAACAAGTACTACTGCGGAGATGATAATACTTCTGTAGGGTTTTAACTTCCTGAGTGACGATGCGGGTGTGGAGGCCATCCAGAGGATGGTCTCCCATATCATCCAGGATAGGAGAATAAACAGGAAAAGGCCCCAATGGTTCAGGTATGCGCTGAGCGGTGTGTGGGTGCCTCCCCACAGGTCGACTGCCCCATAACCAAAATCCGACCAGTACGTGTACGGGTAGAATAGAAAATTCACCAGGAACAGGAGAATAGCGACACCCAGTCCGGCTGCCGCAGCCCGGATATAAAGATCGGGCGCTTTCTGCAAAACGGGATATTTATCACGTACCTGGCTGGGCAGTTGGAAATAGCAGCCGAATGAGTAGATTACAGCTGAGATCCCGAGCAGCAAATAAGGATAAAAATCGGATGTATTGGTCGCTCTCAGAGCTCCGATCGCCAACCCTGCCAGCAGGAAAGGCGGAATGAAGGAAAACAATCCGTTCCACCTGACCCGCGAAAGGATAAATGAAAGGCATACCGACAGGACCAGGAGCGCAAGCGGTAAAGCGAACAGGTGGGCGTGCGGGTCGCCATAGAGCACTGTAAAATAGGGGAATTCTGTAATTGGCTCCACATCACCCTGAGCAGGTATTATCCGGCTTGGGATCCAGTACCAATCCCCTATTCCGTACGGCAGCGGGGTTCCTTTTGCAGATTCAATGAACCCCCGGATCGTCCAGCTTGCCCGGTTGAAAATTGTGGCTCCATCCAGGATTCCGCCCGGGGCGATCAATTTCTGGTAACCGTGCACAATCATCCGCACCGTACCGAGATTTCCCAGAACAGCCATGCCCAGAATGCCTGCCAGTCCAACCCAGAGCGGGTGGGGTGCTTGTTTTTTCGCTGGTTGGAGGCTGATAGCTGCGTTTACCTGTCGGGTCGCATTTTCCGGGTTGGATTCAACGAATAAATTCCAGGCGATTGAAAATGCACCCATGCCGATCATACTGAACAGGGTTGGGAGGATTAGATTGTAGCCAACTGACGGATTTATACCCAGCCATTTCACCAGCACTCCGCTGAAAACAAAACCGTAATAGTAATAATGCAGGTATCCCCCCGCGAACCAGGGATCATATGGAGGGAAGGTGCTGCTCTTCAATACGGCATTAAAATATGCAAAATCCATTGGTTTTTCGCCGCCTTTCCATGGATGCCACAGGTCCGGGTTACCGGTCCGAATGAGTAAAAATGCAGTAAATAGTGTCAGGGTAATAATTTCGACCAGGATGAAGTAACGAGGTTTCCGTTTGAATTCCTGGTGCAGATCAGTTCTTTTTAAAAGAGCGGCGGCGCCTCCCAGCAATACTATAAGTCCCATGGATGCGGATATGGTAGTCCGGTTAAATGGAATCCTGAAGGAACCCCCTATCCATACAAGGTAACTCAACAGCAGCAGACCAGCTATCCGGGATAATGGATAGCCGCGGTCCGCCAGACCAGGCAAAGCCAAGCGGATTAATGGATAGCAAATTAATCCAAGAAAGAACAGGGTCAGGTACCAGAGAATCACACTGAAAAATGAGTATCTGTTATGAAGAGCTGAGGTATTAAATATTTCCGACCAGGTACCATTCTTTACCTGTTCTGAGAGGCGATAGCCCGGCAGCATAAAGTTAACCGGTTGGGCTGGGAATTTTATAGGTGGCATCCGGATCAGGCCGGCGAAATCGACTGATTCGAGCGCGTTTCTGATTGAATCAGAATCATAATCCGCGGTCTTCTTAAACACGAAAACCTTCGGATGGTCGTAAACTGTGAAAGCCTCTTCTGCGAACTGGTCGTTTATTTGAACTGGTCCAATACCCGGGTTAGATTGAAATACTTTCACAAGCTCGAAGCCAAGCTGGCCGTTGAACATCCCTGGTTGGGCGACGTTGTAACACCACTCAATTTTGCGTTTTTCCGGACAGCCGATCAGCATACGGTAGTATTTTGTAACCAGCGGAAACCTTTCAGCTATGCGCGGCAGGCTGCCCCACTGGCGGCTTGAGCTTATCACCACGAAATCCGCATCATCGAGAATCCTGATAAAGTGTTGCGCTTTTTCAGGACTGTCTTCCCAGTACATATTAAAGTTTAAATCTAAAGGGTAAATTCCCCCAAACCCATCGTACCCATCCAGCCTCAGGGGCAGTCCATCGTCCCATTCACCTTCATTCGCAATCCCACTTCCTTCAAGTTGAACCGCGCGGTCTCCGGCTATTAACTTGAGAATCAATGCCTGATCTGCTCCTGCAACCAGCGGGAAGGGATTTTCTATGGTCAGGAGTATGCCGCGATTATCTTCTGCGGTTTGGATCGCAACATCAGAATTAAGGACAGCCGGTTCTTCTCCGGGAGTGGACATTGCAGCGGTAATTGCCAGATTTGGACTTTTGCCTTCAGGATGGGGGTAATTCTCCAGTATCAGATATACAAGAGAACCGCTGTGAAGTGGATTGAAAGGGATTGTTAACGGTTGGTTGATGCCCAATGAGGTTGCAGGGATGCTGATCTCCTGCTGGAGGATATCATCCATGGAAACGCTGTCTACAGGCTGGATGCCGAGTTTTCCTTTTCCGGTTAAGTCTACCAGCGGGCTCTCGCCTGGAACTTCAAGCAGCAGGTTATAGCGGTTTTCCGCTTTCAAGTTCAGGGCTTTGTTTAATTTAATCGTAACGCGGTTATTGTTGCTCGAAGTTTCGCTGCTTTCCTTGAGTTCGACAACACCTTCGGCAGCACTGGTTTGGGGGTATCTCAAATCTGTAAGGGATAATCTCAGTTCCGTTTGATTGTCACCGCCCAGCAGGTGGGTAATATCTGGCAGGAATACCTCATTCAGTTCGCCTTCAACCGCGGCCTGAAAATCGCGTGAATACGGAATCCCTGGCGCGATGACTGTTTCATAAGGATAGGGGAGCGGCTGGTTGAATATACCGCTTTCAGTCTGGATCCGCAGGTTTACTGCGCCGGGAATGTTCTGGTATATCCACCTCGAGGCTGCTATGCGTGTTATTTCACGGTTGTAAATTTGTGAAAAAACAAACGCATACAAAAAAGTCGATGCAAGGATAAAGATACCGAGAAGAACAGCGAAAGGGGCGAACCAGCCTGCCCGAATCCGGGGCGAGACATCCGGATCAGAGCTGAATGTTTTTCTAGATGCATCGTAAAGACTGAAAATGAACCAGGAAGCAAAAATTACCAGTGTGGGGTATACCGGCAGCTGGTAGCGTAGCGAAGGGGTCAGGGAAAGCGACTGCCAGGTGAAATAAAAGGCTGTCCAACCCCATATTAATATGTGGACCTGCCACTCCGCGGATTGTTTCAAAAAGCTTTTCAGGATCCGCCATCCAACCCAGATAAATCCCGCCCAGGCGCAGATCCCGAGCGGCAGCCCTAAACCCCACAATGTCAGGTTCAGGCCTGAAAAGAAGACTGAACGGCGGGCCCACTGCATGGCGGGCGGGAAGTCCACATCACCGCTGGACTGGGCTCGAAGTTCCTGGATATTTGCCAGCCAGACCGGGTTCGGTTTTAAGCCAAGGAATCCGGGTCCGCTGAAAGCATACGGCTGCAGCAAACGGAAGGTTAATAAACTCACGATGCCAGCCAGGCTCAAATAGATTACCGCCTGAACGGCGAACTTGCTGCGCTCTTCCTGTGGGAAACGGATATAGCGAAGCAGTAGCGCGGCTGGTAGCATAAAGGCCATTGGAGCTGCGTTCAGCTTGGAGGCGACTGCCATTCCCAGCGCCAGCCCAAAACCCAGGCAGGGGAAAAAGAGCGGATGTTTGAAAAACCAGCTTATCCGGTCTGCCAGGTTGTTTTTCCCGCCATTATCTGAATTTACTCCAGCAGCGTAATATTCCTTGGGGCTGACCCACGGACGGTCTCCAGTCGCGATCCTAACCGCAAAATAAAAGGCAAGATACGTGAAGAAATTTAAAAACGTATCCATCGTGAAGAAATGCGATTGCTGGATCTGGAGCACCGCAAAGGCAGAGAAAGCCGCCGCCAGTATGGCAATTTTCCGGTTATATATTCGGGCTGCCAGCAGGTAAACCAGCAGCACGGTCAGCAGGTCGGCCAACGCCGAAAAGGACCTGCCGACCAGGGTCATCTCGCTGAAACCTGATTGGCCGAAAATCCATTCAACCGCATAGCGCGCCAGGAACATGGGCAGTGTGCCGTATACATAAAAACCATGGCCGCGGTTGTGGGGATTCAAACTGGAGTTTTGAGTATCAAAATACTCGCTCATGCTCTCGACAGGGCTGATATCAGTTCCAACCCAAACCAGAAATCTTTCGTCAGGATGCAGGTACTGGTTTTCTCCCCAGAATAATCCCGATGCCCGCAGCAGAGCTCCAGCAAGGAGTACGAATACCAGAATCAGGTCAATGTAATGAAAGTGTGACCTTTCTATTCGGGGACCCAACCATTTTTTCTGGTTATTCTGCCAGGAATAATTATTTTCTTCAGGCATAAATCAGGCGGCGCCTCTTGATTTAATTTTCAATTTTTTCATTACTGTCAGAATCCGCTGGCGGTACTGTGAACACCATAAAATCTTTGCCATCGACAGCCGCAACGTGGCGGTAGAACCAGCCATTTTCGTAGAACTGATTCAGGGTGTCCAGGGATGTATTATCATCCGGGTGGAGGATGAATAATTTCGGTGGAGCGATTTCGACTGTATTAACGATACCTTCGCTGAATAATGCAAAATCAGCCCGGGGGTATCCGGCGTTGATCGCAACCAGGCGGGTATCCGCCCAGTGCGGGTAACCCATTACCCAGACGCCCTGCGGGGAACCGCCGGCATCAACAAATCCCTTGATTACTCTTCCCATTTCACTCGTATTCTGGGCGGATAGGCGGTACTGTTTGTAATATTTATTAAATACTAGGTCGTGGTTCTGTATTCCGGACAGAAGGATTAATAAAGCGAACACACCCCAGGCAAGCCGTTTTCCCCATGGCGAAGTAATTCTTTCTTCCAAACAGGTCATAAAAGCATCCAGGGAGATGCCGACAATCATAAAGACAGATACAGCCGCGCCGCCGGTCCGGTATAAATTGGGATTTTCGGATGGGAAGGCAAGTGATAGGATTGAGGGCAGCATCAATAATGGTATTAAAAGCAGAAGAAAAAGATCCAACCAGGAACGTTTTTTAATATATCTCACCAGGATCAGGGCTGCGCCGGTATAGAACAGCGCCCCTGCCGCGATCCCTAGTGCAGGATAATCCGGTATTGATGTGACCCACACAACCCCGTCAGACCAGGACAGCATTGTCATGGCTTTCCATGTGTTGTCTAAAAGTACCTGCAATACTTCAAATGGCTGGCTTGAACCGCTCCCACTCATGCGGCTCCACATGCGGCCGCCAAATCCAGCAGGATCCTGGAGGCTGTACCTGATGAGCGGCAGGGAGACGACCAAGGCTGTGAAGAAAAGCATGATTGTTTGCAGGAAAACCTCATAACGTCTGCCCAGGGATTCTTTATGAAGCAGATATAGCAGAGAGGCTGTAATAACAACAAATGGGAGGATTCTGTCGGCGCTGTATCCATACATCCCGAGCCCAAGGGCGATCCCGGATACCAGGAAATCATTCCGGTTTCCAGAGCGCAGCCCTCTTATCAGGAAATATAGGACCGCGGCAGTGAATAGAACATAGAACGGAAGACGCATGCCCACCCGCGAGATCAGGTTCAACCAGTAAGATATGCCGGCAAAAACCAGGGCGATAATTCCGGCACGCCTGCCTCCAATTTCCTTTCCCAGAAAATAGATAAAGGGTAATGCGAGTAAACCAATGATGGCAGTACTGATTTTTAAAGTGAGAAACGAAACAGGAGTATTGAAGATCATTATGAGAGCAGACAGGAGATAGAACTGCAGCGCTTCCCTCCCGCCGTTGCGGGGGAAGAAGATGAGATAGTTGCCATCCAGGATATCGAACACATCCAGATATTTTTCAGCATGGTCGCTCACCATCTCAGGTGGCACAATATCCAGTTTCGCCAACCGGAAATAAACAACCAGAATTCCCACACCAACAAACAGCAGCATCCATGGTGAAAAAGTAACCTTCCACTCCCGGTTTCGAAGGTTTTCCATCAATTTGGAGGCGAGGGATTTTCCGCCGGGGTTACTTAACCAGAGGGCTTTCAAGGTGAAAAAAACGCTAAGAAACAAAGTAATTAGATTGGTAAATCCAAACCTGTTTCCCCCCGAAGTGAGAAAAGTAATCAGGCCAAACAGCGCTCCTACCAGCAGGTAAACCAGGTTGATCCGGCGGGGATCTTCCCCGATAGCATGCCGGGCTGGTTCTGGCGCACGCCACTCACCCGAAAAAAACGCCCACCCCGCCAAGCTGATTGAGGCAGCCAGCAAGAGCGCTCCGAAGGCCGGTGAGCGGTGTACCGGCGACAATAACCACTGCCCCGCGGCAGCCAGGATGAGGGAGGCGGATGCCTTCCAGGGGAAAGGCTGCACCTGTACGGCCGAATCAATGATGGCTTCTTGCTCTGGATAACCCTGGATATCAAGGCTTATTTCCGGAATTGTATCCTCCGGAGCAGGGAGATCGTGATCCTGTTCCGCAACTCTGCCAGCCGTTTTTTCCTGCGGGATAGCCAGGGGAGACCCTTTCCAGAAAAGGAGCAGCGATTTTACATAATCTAATACGGATGGTTCATCCATTCTCAATCGTTAGTTAAAAACCCTGGTCTGGTGTTTTTTTATGCCTGACTCGGGGTGTTTACCCTCCAGGTTGTAATTTCAGTCTCGCCTGACCGCATACAGGTAACCAAGGTTGGAATAGACATAATTCGGGTACGTAAAAACACTGTATCCCTGACTTTCTAGGAAAGGAACCAGGTCCTGGTGATTGAACTCCACAATGCTATCATGATATTCCATAACGATTCTTTCGATGTGCCTGTAAATATCATCAGGGGAGTTAAATAATATTGAATATTCGGCGCCTTCACAATCGAGTTTAAGAAGGTGGATTTTTTCAATAGAAGCCGATTGTCTGACTTCCTGCAGGGTTAAACTGGAGGCTTTAAAATATGATTGTGAATTTCTGTCACCTACAATTGGCTGGCTGGTAAACTGGCCCGGTTCAGGGTGAGCGGTGTTTATGTAAATATCTCCGCTGGCTGACCAGACTGCCAGCCTGTACGGACTGACATTGCAGATTTTATTTTCCTCGAGATTTTTCTGGAGCAGAAAAAAAGATTCGGGGGTTGGTTCAAATGCGTATACCCTGTTGTC